>Ga0075420_100003559_pt1 | contig 13665 bp, 10 predicted proteins | sample SoiMetdeltSBSDD4_FD_75296 | JGI IMG/M metagenome (GOLD analysis project Ga0075420, IMG submission 75296) | Bulk soil microbial communities from a Populus tree surrounding site in Tennessee, USA - Soil MetaG P. deltoides SBSDD4 | ecosystem: Environmental > Terrestrial > Soil > Tree plantation... | reverse complement strand
ACGGGGGCGAGGTGGAGATCGAGCACCGCGTGCGCGGCCCGGACGGCGCCGAGCGGGTCGTGCACCACCGCATCGCGTGCGACCGCGACGCCGCGGGCCGCGTCGTGTCGCTCGCGGGAACGCTGCAGGACGTCACCGAGCGCCGGCGCACCGAGGAGAAGATGCGCCGCCTCGCGCTGTACGACGGCCTCACGGGCCTGGCGAACCGGCAGCACTTCGACGAGCACCTGCGCAACGCGGTCGCGCGTTCCAAGCGCCACGGCACCGGGCTCGCCACGCTGTTCATCGACCTCGACCGCTTCCGGCGCATCAACGACACGCTCGGGCGCACGGTGGGCGACGCGCTGCTGCGCCACGCGGCCGCGCGCCTGCGCGCCTGCGTGCGCGAGACCGACGCCGTCGCGCCGGTCGAGCACGAGGGCGAGAACCTGGTCGCCCGGCTGGGCGGCGACGAGTTCATCGTGCTGCTGCGCGACATCCTCTCGCCGCGCGACGCCGTGATGGTGGCGCACCGCATGATCGGCGAGCTCGCGGCGCCCTTCGTGATCGAGGGCCACGAGCTGGTCGTGACGGCGAGCATCGGCATCGCGATGCACCCGGCCGACGGCGACACCGTCGACGCGCTGGTGAAGGCCGCCGACGCCGCCATGGTCGCGGCCAAGAAGCTGGGGCGCAACACGTTCCAGTTCTTCACCGAGGAGATGAACACGATCGCCTTCGAGAAGCTGAGCCTGGAAGGCCAGCTGCGGCGCGCGATCGAGACCGGCCAGTTCGTGCTGCACTACCAGCCGAAGGTCGACGTGGCCACCGGCGCGATCCACGGCGTGGAGGCGCTCATCCGCTGGGACCACCCCGAGTGGGGCCTCGTCGCCCCGGGCCGCTTCATCTCGCTCGCCGAGGAGATGGGCCTCATCACCGCCATCGGCGACTGGGTGCTGGAGGAAAGCTGCCGCCAGTGCGCCGAATGGGCGAGTGCCGGGCTCGGCCGGGTGAGCGTCGCGGTGAATCTCGCGAGCCCGAGCTTCCGCAAGCCGCGCCTGGTGCAGGAGCTCGGCGCGCTGATCGCGCGCCACGGCATGCAGCCGGCGCAGCTGCAGATCGAGGCGACCGAGAGCATGCTGATGGAATCGGCCGGCGCGACGCTGCAGACGCTGCGCGAGCTGCACGAGCTCGGCGTGACGCTGTCCATCGACGACTTCGGCACGGGCTATTCGTCGCTGAGCTACCTGCGCCGCTTCCCGGTGGACCAGCTCAAGATCGACCGCTCGTTCGTCACCGAGATGACGCACAACTTCGACGACGCCGCCATCGCGGCAGCCATCGTCTCGCTCGGGCGCAACATGCGCCGCGAGGTGGTGGCCGAAGGCGTGGAGACGCTGGAGCAGGCGCGGCTGCTGCGGCAGCAGGGCTGCAACCTCATGCAGGGCTTCCTGTTCAGCCGCGCGGTGCCCGCGCCGGAGATCGAGCGGCTGCTGCGCCAGGAGCGGCCGTTCGCGGGCGTGGCGAGCGCCGCGGCGTGCGAGGACGCGTGAGGCAGCCGGTGTCGACCGCTCGCCGGGTGCCCGACGAGCGCCCGTGCGCGCCCTGCTCCCCTGCGCAAGGCAGACGCGCCGCCGCCTTAAGACCGCCCTAAGCCGCGCCCGGGACGATCCGCTTCACAAGGAGGCCCGAATGAAGCCCTCGTCCCGCACCCCGCTGACCCGGCGCGCCGCTGCCGCCGCCGGCCTGGCGCTGATCGCCGCCGGCGCGCACGCCGCGCACCCCGCCGACCTGCTCGCCACCTTCGCCGCGCGCGCGGGCGCCGCGCCGCAGCCCGCGCGCGGCCAGCAGCTCTTCACCGCCCGGCACGGGCGCGAGTGGAGCTGCGCCTCGTGCCACGGCGCGGCGCCGACGCAAGCCGGCCGCCACGCGTCCACCGGCAAGCCCATCGCGGCGCTCGCGCCCGCCGCCAACGCCGAGCGCTTCACCGACCCGGCGAAGGTGGAGAAGTGGTTCCGCCGCAACTGCAACGACGTCGTCGGCCGCGAATGCACCGACGGCGAGAAGGCCGACGTGCTGGCCTGGCTGGCGGGGCTGCGGCCATGAGGCGCCGGGCCACCCCCCAAGCCTGCCCTGAGCGTGTCGAAGGGGCGAACTTCGCAGGCCGTCAGGCCGGATGCCCAATGAGCCGCCCCGTGTCGACCTGTCTCCTGCGGGCCGCCGCAGCGCGCTCCATCGCGCTCGCCATCCTCGCGTCCGTGGCTGCGTCCGCCGCGTTCGGCGACGGCCCGCGGCGCGACCCCGCCGCCATGCCGGCCGAGCCGGCGGCCTACCGCCAGGAATGCGGCGCCTGCCACGTGGCGTATCCCGCGCGGCTGCTGCCCGCGTCGTCGTGGGAGCGGCTGATGCGCCGGTTGCCGCAGCACTTCGGCACCGACGCCTCGCTCGACGAGCCGACGCGCCGCGCGCTGGAGGACTGGCTGGTTGCCGGCGCCGCCGGCGGCCGGCGCGCGCGCGAGGCGCCCCCGCAGGACCGCATCACGCGCGCGCGCTGGTTCGTGCACGAGCACGACGAGGTGCCCGCCGCCGCGTGGAAGCGCGCCGCCGTCCGCGGCCCGTCCCACTGCAACGCCTGCCACACGCAGGCCGATCGAGGAGATTTCGATGAGCAGCGCGTCCGCATCCCCCGCTGATCCCGCGGCCGGACGGCCGGCGCGCCGCATCCTGGTCTGGGACGCGCCGGTGCGCGTCTTCCACTGGCTGCTGGTGGCGAGCTTCGCCGGCGCCTGGCTCACCGGCGACAGCGAGCGCTGGCGCCTGCTGCACGTCACGCTCGGCTACACCATGGCCGGGCTGGTGGCCTTCCGCGTGCTGTGGGGCGTGGTCGGCACGCGCCACGCGCGCTTCGCCAGCTTCGTGCGCGGCCCGGGCGCGGCGCTGCGCTACCTCGGCGCGGCACTGCGCGGCCGCCCGCAGCACCACACCGGGCACAACCCGGCGGGCGCGCTCGCGATCGTCGCGCTGCTCGCGCTCACCGCCGCCGCGGGCGTGTCGGGCTGGGGCGCCGGCAACGGCATCGACGCGCTGGAAGACGTGCACGAAGGCATCGTCGAGGCGATGCTGGCGCTCGTGCTCCTGCACGTGGCGGCCGTCGTGCTGAGCAGCTGGCTGCACCGCGAGAACCTCGTCGCAGCCATGTTCACCGGCCGCAAGGCGGGGCCGCCCGAGGACGGCATCCGTCGCCCGTGGCGCGGCGTGGCGGCGCTGATCGTCGCCGCGGTGGTGGGCTTCTGGGCGTGGCAGTGGCAGCAGGCGCCGGCCCCGGCCGACGCCGGCGCGCAGGCCACGGCGGACGACGGCGACGGCCGCCGCGGCCGCGGCGGCGGCCGTGATCACTGAGCCGAGCACAATCGCTCCATGCGCATCCTCCTCGCGGAAGACGATCCGCTGCTGGGCGACGGCCTGCGCGCCGGCTTGCGGCAGCTCGACTTCCAGGTGGACTGGGTGCGCGACGGCGCCGCCGCCGAGCGCGAGCTGCGCGGCGGCGCCTACGCGGCCGCGGTGCTCGACCTCGGCCTGCCGCGCCTGGACGGCCTGGACGTGCTCGCGGCCGTGCGGCGCGCCGGCGTCGCCGTGCCGGTGCTCGTGCTCACCGCGCGCGACACCGTGCCGGAGCGCATCCGCGGCCTCGACGCCGGCGCCGACGACTACGTCGTCAAGCCGGTCGACCTGCACGAGCTCGCCGCGCGCCTGCGCGCCCTGGTGCGCCGCGCGCACGGCCAGCCGCAGGAGCGGCTCGCGGCGCAGGACGTCGAGCTCGACCCGGCCGGGCGCACCGTGCGCAAGGCGGGCCGGCCGGTGCCGCTGTCCACGCGCGAGTTCGACCTGCTGCACGCGCTCATGCTCAACGCCGGCCGCGTGCTCTCGCGCGAGCAGCTCGAGCAGCACCTGTACCGCTGGGGACAGGAGGTCGAGAGCAACGCCGTCGAGGTGCACATCCACCACCTGCGGCGCAAGCTCGGGACCGCGCTCATCCAGACCGTGCGCGGGGTCGGGTACCTGATGGCGCGGGAGCTGCCCGCCGGCAGCCGCAGCGGGGCCGGGATCCGGTGAACGCGCCGGCATCGCCGCCGTCGCCGCGCGCGCGCCGGACTTTGCTCGCCGGCGGCCGGGGAAACGCGGCGCCCGGCGGGCGCCGCGCGCGCTCGCTGCAGGCGCGGCTGCTCGCGCTGGTGCTCGGGGTGGTGGCGGCCGTCTGGGCGGCGGCTGCCGCGCTCACCTGGATCGACGTGCGCGACGAGCTCGACGAGCTGCTCGACGGCCACCTCGCGCAGGCCGCCGCGCTGCTGGTCGCGCAGCAGGTGCGCGACCTCGGCGAGGACGACGGGGGGCGCCACCACGACGACGACCACGGCGTCGACGCGCCGTCGCTGCACCGGTATGCCCCCCAGGCGGCGTTCCAGGTGTTCCACGAGGGCCGGCTCGCGCTGCGCTCGGCCAGCGCGCCGGCGCGGCCGATGGCCGCGACGCGCGCCGGCTTCTCCACCGTGACGATCGACGGCGAAGCCTGGCGCGTGTTCGCCGCGCGCGGCGCCGAGCGCGACGTGCAGGTGTACGTCGGCGAGCGCGCGCGCTCCCGCGCGTCGATCCTGCGGGCGGTGATGGGCGGCATGCTGTGGCCGATGGGCGTGGCGCTGCCGCTGCTCGGCCTCGCCGCGGGGTGGGCGGTGCACCGCGGCCTCGCGCCGCTGCGCCGGCTGGGGCGGCTGCTGGCCGCGCGGCGCGCCGCGGCGCTCGACCCGGTCGCGCTCGACGCCACGCCGGCCGAGATCGCACCCGTCGTCGACGCGCTGAACGGCCTGTTCGAGCGCGTCGGCGCGCTGCTGGAATCGGAGCGCCGCTTCACCGCCGACGCGGCCCACGAGCTGCGCACGCCGATCGCGGCGATCCGCACCCAGGCGCAGGTGGCGCTCGCCGAAGCGGACGACGCGCGCCGCCGCCACGCGCTGCAGGGCACGCTCGCCGGCTGCGACCGCGCGACGCGGCTGGTGGAGCAGCTGCTGACGCTCGCGCGCCTGGAGGCGTCCGATGCGCCGGCGCTGCACGACGTGGACCTGGGCGCGCTGGTGCGCGGCGTGCTGGCCGACGCGGCCCCGGCCGCGCTCGCGCGCGCGCAGGCGCTGGAGCTCGACGCCGCGCCGGGCTGCGTGGTGGCCGGCGAGCCCACGCTGCTCGCCGTGCTCGCGCGCAACCTGGTCGACAACGCGATGCGCTACAGCCCGCGCGGCGCGCGCATCGCCGTGCGGGCCGCGCGTGACGCCGGCGGGCGCGTGGCGCTGGAGGTCGACGACAGCGGCCCGGGCCTCGCGCAGCCCGAGATCGACCGGCTGGGCGAGCGCTTCTTCCGCATCGCGGGCACCGAGGCGAGCGGCAGCGGCCTGGGCTGGTCGATCGCGCGCCGCATCGCCGCCGTGCATGGGGCGACGCTGGACGCGCAGCGCTCGCAGCGGCTGGGCGGGCTCGCGGTGCGCGTGCGCTTCGCCTGACGCCGCGCCGGGTCCGGCCGGCATCGCGTGCCGGGTCCGGCACGGCGGACGGCGCGACCACGCGACCGCGCCAGCACGCGACTGCGCCACCACGCGACCACGCGACCACGCGACCGCGCGACGATAATGCGCCGCATGACCCGCGCCTTCCGCCGCCTCGTCGCGCGCCTGATGATCGGGATCGTGCTGCTCGCGCAGTTCGCGGTCGCGTCGCACGCGTGCGCGCTGGCGGCCGCCACGGTCCGGTCGCCGATGCCGGCGATGGCGATGCATGACGGCGCGCCATGCGCCGAAGCCGCGGCCGCGGCCGGCTCGCCCGGCGCGGCGCCGGCCGATGTCGCCGCCGGATCGCCGCTGTGCGCGGGCCATTGCCAGCTCGGGCAGCAGAGCGCGGACCCGTCGCCCGCGCCCAGCGTGGCGCCCGCGCTCGTCGCCGCGCTCTACGTGCTGCCGGCCGCCCCGCCGCCGGCCGGCGCCGCCGGCGCGCCGGGCCAGGCGCTGCCGCCGCGCGCGGGCTCGTCCCCGCCGCTCGCGATCCTGCACTGCTGCCTGCGCGATTGATCTCCTGACGCGCGTGCGGGGTCGCCGGTGGGCGCCCGCGCACGGACAGGCCGCGGCCCCGCCGCGGCGCGACCTTCGCTCGTCTTCGGAGATGGCATGACCCGATTCCTCCCGTCCGCACGCCGGGCCCGGCGCCCCGCTCCCCGCCCGCGGCCGCTGCTCGCGGCTGCCTGGGCGCTCGCGGGCGCCGCGGCGATGGCGCAGACCCCGCCGCCGGCGCTCACCCTGGACCAGGCCGTGCACACCGCGCACGCGCGCTCGCTGCAGCTGCAGGCGCAGGAGGCCGCAGCCGCCGCGGCACGCCACATGGCGGTGGCCGCGGGGCAGCGGCCCGACCCCGTGCTGAAGGCCGGCATCGACAACCTGCCCACCGAAGGCCCCGAGGCGTGGAGCGTCGCGCGCGACTTCATGACGATGCGCTCGATCGCCGTCATGCAGGAGTTCACCCGCGCCGACAAGCGCCGCGCGCGCGCCGCCCGCTTCGAGCGCGAGGCCGAGGCCGCCGAAGCGGCGCGCGCCGTGGCGGAGGCGCAGGTGCAGCGTGACACCGCGACGGCATGGCTCGACCGCCACTACCAGGAGCGCATGCTGGCGCTGTTGCTCGGGCAGCGCGACGAGGCGCGGCTGCAGGTGGACGCGGCCGACGCCGCCTACCGCGGCGGCCGCGGCGCGCAGGCCGACCTCTTCGCCGCGCGCTCGGCGCTCGCGCAGGCGGATGACCGCATCGCGCAGGCCGAGCGCCAGGTGGCGACGGCCACCACCCGGCTGGTGCGCTGGGTGGGCGACGCCGCGCGCGCGCCGCTCGCGCCGCCGCCCGCGCTCGACACGGTGCGGCTCGACCTCGCCAGGCTCGACGTCGTGCTCGGTCACCATCCCGAGGTCGCGCTGCGCACGCGGCAGGAGGAGGTGGCGCGCGCCGAGGCCGAGATGGCGCGCACCGAGCGGCGGCCGGACTGGACGGCCGAGCTCGCGTACAGCCAGCGCGGCCCCGCCTTCTCGCCCATGGTCTCGTTCAACGTCTCGGTGCCGCTGCCCTGGAACCGCGCCGACCGCCAGGACCGCGAGCTCGCCGCGCGCCTGGCCACCGTCGAGCGGATGCGCGCCGAACGCGAGGAGACGACGCGCGAGCACGTGGCCGAGACGCGCGCGCTGCTGCAGGAGTGGCAGGGCCAGCGCGCGCGCGCCGAGCGCTACGACGCCGCCCTGGTGCCGCTCGCCGGCGAGCGCACGCGCGCCGCGCTGGCCGCGTACCGCGGCGGCGCCGGCCGGCTGGGCGACGTGCTCGAGGCGCGCCGCATGGAGATCGACGCGCGCATGGAGCGGCTGCGCCTCGAGATGGACGCCGCGCGCCTGTGGGCGCAGCTGCGCTACCTCGTCCCCGAGGCGCACGTCCCCGCGCACGACACCGCCGCGCCGCCGCGGTGACCCCTTCCGGAGCGAACATGAAGACGAAGACCTTCGCCCTCGCCGCCCTCGCCGCCGCGGTCCTCGCCGCCGCCGGCGCGGGGCTCTACCGCGCCGGCATGCAGCGCGGCATGGATCACGCCGCGCCGCGCGCGGCGACCCCGGCGGCGTCGGGACCGGCGGCGAACGCGCCCGCCGAATCGGGCGAGGACGCCACGCGCCGCCACGTGCGCCAGGGCCTGAAGGCCGGCGACGTGGACCCCGCCAACGGCCAGCGCATCCTCCACTGGCAGGACCCGATGGTGCCCGGCCAGCGCTTCGACAGGCCCGGCAAGTCGCCCTTCATGGACATGATGCTCTCGCCCGTGTACGCGGGCGGGGAGCGCGACGCCGGCCGGGTGAGCGTGAGCCCGCGCGTGCAGCAGAGCCTCGGCATGCGCACCGCCGCGGTCACCGAGGGCACGCTCGCGCCGCGGATGAGCGCGGTGGGGGCGATCGCGTTCAACGAGCGCGACCAGGCGGTGGTGCCGGCGCGCGCCGCCGGCTTCGTCGAGCGGCTGCACGTGCGCGCCACGCTCGACCGCGTCGCCCGGGGCCAGCCGCTGGTCGAGCTGTACGTGCCCGATTGGATCGCGGCGCAGGAGGAGTTCCTCTCGGTGCGCCGCATGCAGGGCACCGACCTCGCCGCGCTGGTCGACGGCGCGCGCCAGCGCATGCGCCAGGCCGGCATGAGCGACGAGCAGATCCGCCTGGTCGAGACGACGGGCCGCACGCACGCGCGCCTCACGCTCGTCGCGCCGATCTCCGGCGTGGTGGTGGAGCTGATGGCGCGCGAGGGCACCGCCGTCATGCCGGGCGCCGCGCTGTTCCGCATCAACGGCCTGTCGCGGGTGTGGGCGCACGCGGAGGTGCCGGAGAGCCAGGCGGCGTGGCTGCGGCCCGGGACGCGCGTCACGGCGCGCAGCCCCGCCGCGCCCGGCGAGACCTTCGAGGGCCGCGTGCAGGCGCTCCTGCCGGAAGTCGACGCCGCCACGCGCACGCTGAAGGCGCGCATGGAGATCGCCAACCCGCGCGGGCGCCTGGTGCCGGGCATGTTCGTCACGATGGAATTCACCGGCACGCGCGCCGCGACGTCGCTGCTCGTGCCGACCGAGGCGGTGATCCAGACCGGCCGGCGCACGGTCGTCATGCTCGCCGAGGACGGCGGCCGCTTCCGCCCGGTGCCGGTGGAGACCGGCGCCGAGAGCGGCGGGCTGACCGAGGTGACGCGCGGGCTGCAGGCCGGCCAGCGGGTGGTCGTGTCGTCGCAGTTCCTGATCGATTCGGAAGCGAGCCTGCGCGGCGTGGAGGCGCGGCTGAACGCCGAGCCGGCGGCCGCTGCGGCGTCAGGCGCGGCGAGCGCGCCCGGCACCGCGGTCGCCGCGAGCGCGGCCGGCCACGGTCCCGCCCCCACCCCCGCCCCCGCCCACGACCATGACCATGACGACGATCGCGCCGCCGCCAAGCCCGCGCCGCCCGGCGCGCGGCATGCCGGCGAAGGCGTGGTCGAGCACCTGGGCCAGGACGCGATGATGCTGTCGCACGGCCCGATCCCGTCGCTGCGCTGGGGCCCGATGACGATGGAGTTCAGGCTGCCGCCGGGCGGCGCGCCGAAGGGCCTGAAGGCCGGCGACCGCATCCGCTTCGAGTTCACCGTGGGCCCGGACGGCGCGCAGCTGTCCTCGGTGACGCGCGTGGCCGGCAGCGAAGGCCGCCGGCCATGATCGCGCACGTCATCCGCTGGTCGATCGCCAACCGCTTCCTGGTGCTGCTCGCCACCGCCGTCGTGGCGGCGTGGGGCGCGCTCTCGCTCGCGCGCACGCCGCTCGACGCGCTGCCCGACCTCTCCGACGTGCAGGTGATCATCCGCACGACGTACCCGGGCCAGGCGCCGCGCATCGTCGAGAACCAGGTGACGTACCCGCTCACCACGACGATGCTCTCGGTGCCCGGCGCGCGCACGGTGCGCGGCTACTCGTTCTTCGGCGACTCGTTCGTGTACGTGCTGTTCGAGGACGGCACCGACCTGTACTGGGCGCGCTCGCGCGTGCTGGAGGTGCTGTACCAGGTGCAGTCGCGGCTGCCGGCGCAGGCCCGGCCCGCGCTCGGCCCGGACGCGACCGGCGTCGGCTGGGTCTACCAGTACGCGCTGGTGGACCGCGGCGGCACGCACGACGCGGGCCAGTTGCGCGCGCTGCAGGACTGGTTCCTCAAGTACGAGCTGAAGACGGTGCCCGGCGTGGCCGAGGTGGCGACCATCGGCGGCATGGTGCGCCAGTACCAGGTGGTGCTCGACCCTGCGCGGCTCGCCGCCCACGGCATCGCGCACACGCGGGTCGTGGACGCGATCCGCAAGGCCAACCAGGAGGTCGGCGGCTCGGTGCTCGAGCTGGGCGAGGCCGAGTACATGGTGCGCGCCAGCGGCTACCTGCAGACGCTCGACGACTTCCGCGCCGTGCCGATCACGACCAGCGCGGCCGGCGTGCCGGTGCGCCTGGGCGACGTCGCGCGCGTGCAGCTCGGCCCCGAGATGCGCCGCGGCATCGGCGAGCTCGACGGCGAAGGCGAGGTGACCGGCGGCGTGATCGTGATGCGCTCGGGCCGCAACGCGCTCGAGACGATCCGCGCAGTGAAGGCCAAGCTCGCGTCGCTGCAGGCCACGCTGCCCGAGGGCGTGCAGGTCGTGCCCACCTACGACCGCTCGCAGCTCATCGAGCGCGCGGTCGACAACCTCGCGCGCAAGCTGGTGGAGGAATTCGCCGTCGTCGCGCTGGTGTGCTTCGCGTTCCTGTTCCACCTGCGCTCGGCGTTCGTGGCGATCGTCTCGCTGCCGCTCGGCATCCTGGCGGCGTTCATCGTGATGCGCCACCAGGGCGTGAACGCGAACATCATGTCGCTGGGCGGCATCGCGATCGCCATCGGCGCGATGGTGGACGCGGCGGTGGTGATGATCGAGAACGCGCACAAGCACCTGGAGCGGTGGCGCCACGCGCATCCGGGCGAGCGGCTGGAAGGCGAGGCGCACTGGCGGGTGATCGCCGACGCGGCCGTCGAGGTGGGGCCGGCGCTGTTCTTCTCGCTGCTCGTGATCACGCTGTCGTTCATCCCGGTGTTCACGCTGGAGGCGCAGGAGGGCCGGCTGTTCTCGCCGCTCGCGTTCACCAAGACCTACGCGATGGCGGCCTCCGCGGGCCTGGCCGTCACGCTGATCCCGGTGCTGATGGGCTGGCTGATCCGCGGCCGCATCCCCGACGAGCACCGCAATCCGCTCAACCGACTGCTCGTCGCCGCCTACCGGCCGCTGCTCGACGTCGTGCTGCGCTTCCCCCGGGCGACGCTCGCGGCCGCGGCGGTCGTGCTCGCGGCGAGCCTGTGGCCGCTGCAGCACATCGGCGGCGAGTTCATGCCGCGGCTCGACGAGGGCGACCTGCTGTACATGCCCACGGCGCTGCCGGGGCTCTCGGCGCAGAAGGCGGCCGAGCTGCTGCAGCAGACGGACCGCCTCATCAAGACCGTGCCCGAGGTGGCGAGCGTGCACGGCAAGGCCGGCCGCGCGGAAAGCGCGACCGACCCGGCGCCGCTGGAGATGTTCGAGACCACCATCCGCTTCAAGCCGCGCGACGAGTGGCGGCCGGGCATGACGCAGGACCGGCTGGTCGAGGAGCTCGACGCCCTCGTGCGCGTGCCGGGCCTGGCCAACATCTGGGTGCCGCCGATCCGCAACCGCATCGACATGCTCGCCACCGGCATCAAGAGCCCGGTGGGCGTGAAGGTGGCGGGCACCGACCTCGCGACCATCGAGCGCCTGACCGTCGACATCGAGCGCGTGCTGAAGGGCGTGCCGGGCGTGAGCAGCGCGCTCGCCGAGCGGCTCACCGGCGGCCGCTACGTCGACGTCGACATCCGCCGCGCCGACGCGGCGCGCTTCGGCATGAACGTCGCCGACGTCCAGTCGGTGATCGCCGCGGCGGTGGGCGGCGAGAACATCGGCGAGACGGTCGAGGGGCTGCAGCGCTTCCCGGTGAACCTGCGCTATCCGCGCGAGATCCGCGACTCGCTCGAGAAGCTGCGGCAGCTGCCGATCGTGAGCGAGCGCGGCGCGCGGCTGGTGCTGGCCGACGTGGCCGACGTGCGCATCACCGACGGGCCGCCCATGCTGCGCAGCGAGAACGCGCGGCTGTCGGGCTGGGTGTACGTGGACCTGCGCGGCCGCGACCTGCGCGGAGCGGTGCACGACATGCAGGCCGCCGTGGGCCGCGAGGTGAAGCTGCCGCCCGGCTACTCGATCAGCTGGTCCGGGCAGTTCGAGTACCTGGAGCGCGCGACGGCGCGGATGAAGGTCGTCGTGCCCTTCACCCTGGCCATCATCTTCGTGCTGCTGTACCTCGTGTTCCGGCGCGTGGGCGAGGCGCTGCTCATCATGGCCGCGCTGCCGTTCGCGCTGGTGGGCGGCATCTGGCTGCTGTACGCGCTCGGCTACAACCTCTCCGTGGCGGGCGCGGTGGGCTTCATCGCGCTGGCCGGCGTGGCCGCGGAGTTCGGCGTGATCATGCTGCTGTACCTGAAGCACGCGTGGGAGGCGCGCGTGGCGCGCGGCGCCTCGAGCGCGCACGACCTGCTCGAGGCCATCCGCGAAGGCGCGGTGCTGCGCGTGCGGCCGAAGGCGATGACGGTGGCGGTGATCCTCGCGGGCCTGTTCCCGATCATGTGGGGCGAAGGCACGGGGTCGGAGGTGATGCGGCGCATCGCGGCGCCGATGGTGGGCGGGATGATCACGGCGCCGCTGCTGTCGATGCTCGTGCTGCCGGCCGCGTACCTGCTCATGCGGCGCAAAGCCCGCTGAGCGTGCGCTTGCGCGCCTGCGCCGGCAAGAGGACGCCGGCCGCGCCCGTGAGGCCGCGGCCGCGCGCGATCAGGCGGCGCGCTCGGCCCGCTTGCGCCCGCGCGCGGCCGCGCCCTCGAGGCGGCCGCGCGCGGCGGCGTGGCGCGGCGCCGCCAGGGTGCGTTCGCCGTCCCGGCCGGGCAGCGCGACGCCGTCGTGCGCCAGCGTGTCGATGATCGGGCAGTCGGGCCGCTCGTCGCCACGGCAGCAGCGCACCAGCCGTTGCAGCGTGGACTTCATCGCCTCGATGTCCTGCAGCTTCTGCTCGAGCGCGTCGATGTGCGCCTGCGCCAGCCCCTTCACCTCGCGGCTCGGGCGCGCGCGGTCCTGCCACAGGGCGAGCAGCTGGCCGATCTGCTCGATCGAGAAGCCCAGGTCGCGCGCGTGGCGGATGAAGCGCAGGGTGTGCACCTCCTTGTCGCCGTATTGCCGGTAGCCGGCCTCGGTGCGCGGCGGTCCGGGGAACAGGCCGACCTGCTCGTAGTGCCGGATCATCTTGGCCGACACGCCGGAGGCGCGCGCCGCTTCGCCGATGTTCATGGTCGTCATGTCGTCTCCTGCATTGCTTGCCGGGGCCGCCAACGCCGCAGCCACAGCGCGTTCGCCACCACGCTCAAGCTGCTCGCCGCCATCGCCGCGCCGGCCACCACCGGGCTCAGCAGGCCGAAGGCGGCGAGCGGAATGCCGACCACGTTGTAGGCGAAGGCCCAGAACAGGCCGCGCCGGATCGTGGCCACGGTGCGGCGCGACACGTCGAGCGCGTCGGCCACGCCGTGCGGATCGCCGCGCATCAGCGTGATGCCGGCGGTCTCCATCGCGACGTCGGTGCCGCTCGACATCGCGATGCCGACGTCGGCCGCCGCCAGCGCGGGCGCGTCGTTGATGCCGTCGCCCACCATCGCGACGACCGCGCCGTCGGCACGCATCGACTGCACCACCGCCGCCTTCTGCTCGGGCAGCACCTCGGCGCGCACGTCGGCGATGCCGAGCGCGCGCCCCACGGCCTCGGCGCTGCCGCGGTTGTCGCCGGTGAGCAGCGCGGTGCGCAGTCCGCGCGCATGCAGCCGCGCGACCGCGCCGGCCGCCGCGGGCTTCACCGGATCGCCGAAGCCGAGCAGCCCGACGACCTCGGCCGCCGCGCCCGTCCCGCGCACCAGCCACGACACCGTGCGCGCCTCGCCTTCCAGCCGCTCGGCCTCGGCCGCCAGCGCGCCCGGCGCGGCGCCCCGCTCGCGCAGCAGCCGCGCGCTGCCA
>Ga0075420_100003558_pt1 | contig 13665 bp, 15 predicted proteins | sample SoiMetdeltSBSDD4_FD_75296 | JGI IMG/M metagenome (GOLD analysis project Ga0075420, IMG submission 75296) | Bulk soil microbial communities from a Populus tree surrounding site in Tennessee, USA - Soil MetaG P. deltoides SBSDD4 | ecosystem: Environmental > Terrestrial > Soil > Tree plantation... | reverse complement strand
CGAAAACAGTACGAAGGCCTCAAGCGCCGTGGGATGAGCAAGGAGCGCGCAGCGCGCATTGCCAACTCGCCGGGCGCGAGCAAGCGCGGCGGCAAGAAGGGCGCAGCCGCACGGCGCGGCAAGGTCGCCAAAAAGCGCACCACCCGTCAAGGCGGCACGCATGCGCAGAAGAAGGCTGCGGGTCGCAAGGGCGGCCGTGCTACGGCGCGCCGGCGGTCTCGCTCCTGATCGAATGCGGGACGTCGAACGGGAACCTGGAATGGGAATTCTCTGTTCCGGTTCCCGTTCTCTATTCCATATTGAATTAGTTGTTCGGCGGGGCGGCGCTGATTTGACCGAGGCAGGACTCGGCATCGCGCGCTTGTGCCACGTCGCCGAGCGATACGATGCCCACGGGCTTTTGGCCGTTTTCGACCACCGGGATGCGGCGGATGGCTTTGTCGCGCATGGCGTCGATCGCTTCGCTCACCTCGGCGTCCGGCTTCAGCGCCTCGACGTCGCGCGTGGCGATGTCGCTGACGCAGGTGGTCGCGGGATCTTTCCCCTGCGAAATGGTGCGCACGACGATGTCGCGGTCGGTCACGATGCCGACGAGGCAGTCTTTGTCGTCGCAGACGAGCACGTCGCCGATGTCGTGTTCGGCCATCTTCTTCGCAACGCTCGCGACGGTGTCACTGCCGCGCACGGTTACCGGATTCTTCGTCATCACATCTTTTACTCGCATGGCCATTTCATCACCTCGTAATCGGTTATTGGCCCATTCAAAGGAGCAATACGTGTGCCGCGGCCGGTGACAAATGGGAGTTCTATTGCGCCTCGCGTGGGGCGATCGGTCGCTTCCGCCGACGCGCGTGCACCAGTGTCTCATCCGTTGGGCAGGCACGTTGCATGCAGCCCAAGCGCGTGCCCCCGGAGGAGGAGGCAGACATGACCGAGATGCGAGAGAGACGAGCGAAGGCCATGGCGGCGATCACCAGCGTGGGCGCCATGCTGAGGGGCGATGCCGGGATCTTCAAGCGCCTGAAGGCCGAGCATGCCGAGATTTCATCGCTCCTCAAGCAGGTCGCGGCAACAAAGGGCAACGGCGTGGAGGTTCGCCGCCGGCTCTTTCCGAAGATCAAGAACGAGCTCTTGGCGCACAGCAAAGCCGAAGAACACGAGTTCTACGAGCTGTTGAAGGCCTTCGCGGACACGCGCGACATCGTGAGCCGCAACGCCGAGGAACACGGCGGCATCGAGCAGCTGCTCCACAGCCTCGAAACGATGAACGTCGAGCCGGCGAGCTGGATGGACGTCTTCGAGCAGCTCAAGCTGCGCGTGGAGCACCACGTCGACGAGGAGGAGCACAAGCTCTTCCCGTTGGCCAAGCAGCACATCGACCGGCGCCGCGCAGATGCCATCGAGAGGCGCTATCTCGAAGCGAAGCGGCGCTATCTCCGTATTTTCGAGCAGGCGTACCCGAACGCGCGCGTGTGACATCAAGCGGTCTTGCGCTTGGCGTTGCGCTTCGCCCGCGTCTTCGTCTTCGTCCGCGCTTTGCGTTTCGCCTTCTTGCTTCGCGTCTTCTTGTTGTGCTCTGGCGAGCCGAGTCTTTGTTTGAGCACCTGCATGAGATCGATCACGGTGCCCACTTCCTCCGGGGGAGCTTCGGAGACTTCGACCACGTCTTTCCCGCGCTCGAGCTTGCGCTCGGCGAGCTTGCGCAAGGCGCCCGACTCTTCATCGAGGTCATCGGGGTCGAAGCTCTTGCGCACGAGCTTTGCGATGGCCTTCTTCCAGGTCGTGACGGCCGCAGCCGGCACCTTCTTCTTCTTGGGCAGCCCGGCGTCCTCGGCAGTCCTGATCTCGTCGGGGAAGCGCAGCGTTTCGGCGCGCAGCAGGCCGCCTTCACCGAGGATGGCTGCGAGGTACTCGCGTCCGCGCATGACGAAGGTGCCTATGCCGGCGAGGCCCGTCTCCTCCATGGTGGCCGCGAGCAGCCGATAGGCCTTGTTGGTGTCGCCGCTCGGCAGCAAGAAGTAAGCGCGGTTGAAGTACGCAGCGGGGATCTCTTGGCGCTCGACGAAACGCTGCAGATCGATCTCGCGCGATTTCTTGGGCGCGAGCGCGGCGAGCTCCTCGTCCTCGACGACCACGAAGCGGCCGCCGCCCGTGTCGTAGCCGCGCACGATCTCCTCGTCGTCGAGCGCGCGGTCGTGCTCGGGGCAGCGGTAGCGTCGCTTCAGCGGAGTACCGTCGCGCGCGAGCATGCGCGTGCGCTCGCCTTGTGCGCGGGCCGAGTACAGATCGACCGGTACACTCACCAGTCCAAAGGTGATGGTTCCCGACCAGAAGGCGCGGGGCGTGTGGTTGTCTTGGGGTTCAGGCAACGCGTTTCTCCTTCGCCTTCTTGAGGCTCTGGCGCAGCGCGCGTGCGAGATCGTCGGTCTCTTCGGCGGCCTTGGGACGCAGGCGGCGCACCTTCTTGCCGGCGGCCTTGCTGGCGATCAACTGCTCGACCTTCTCGCGATACTCGTCGTGATAGGCGTCGGGCTCGAAAGGCGCACGCAGCGTCTCGACGAGCTGTCGCGCGAGTGCGATCTGCTTGTCGTCGATTCCCTTGGTGCTCACGTCGACGGTAGGCGCTTCGACCAGCTCTTCGGCTGCGTGCAGCGTCATCACCATGAGGTATTCGCCGTCGGTGAGCAGCGCGCCGTGATAGTGATGCTTTCGCATCGTCCAATGAACGATGCCGGCCATGTCGCTGTCTCCGAGCGCCTCCGCGAGCGCGAAGTAACCTGGCGCGTCACCGTCGGGTCCCAGGAGGTAAGGACGATCGAGCCACATATGTGGCAATTGATCGCGCGCTATGAAATGAAGCGCGCGCATGTTGCGATCCGGTTCGGGCTCCAGCCTCGCCAGCTCCTCGCGCTTCAGAATCACGAAGCGGCCGGGCTCGACTTCGTAGCCCCTCTGGATTTCCCTGGTGGCCACCGGCTCTTCCGTGTCGGCGTGAATCATCTCTTGCTTCACGGGCTGATGATCCGGCTCGTGAAGCAATCGAAAATGCACGCGCCGATCGCGCGCGGCGGAGTAGAGACGCACGGGCAATTTCGTGCTGCCGATGACGAGGGTGGCCCGAAAGATCGCACGTGCGCTCATATGACCCGGATCAGGCAGCTCTCGTGCCGCTTGATCGGCGGCGTTCTCCTGACGGGTCAATTTGTCACGCCGGCAAGCCGACGTGGTGCGAAGCGCCACGGTTGCCGCGTGACTACGACCGAATCCCCGCGAAGTGCGGGCGGGAACGAACATTGCCAATGGCGGCAGGGTGACTTCGCCCGAGCCATCCACCACCCAGGCGCGCACGCAGCGACGCGGGCGCAGCTGTCCTCATTGTGGAAGCCCGCACGTGAGGCGCTCGCAGCGCCGCGACTTCGAGCTCTGGCTCTCGCTGTTCGGCTGGTTTCCCTATCGCTGCAAGGACTGTTACGAGCGCTTCTTTGGCTGGGGCCGATCACGTTGAAGCGCCACGGCGCGTCGCGACCGGCGGAGGGGGCGCAAAGACACGTTGACGACTGAGCCATGCGAGCAAGCGCCGCTCGTCACCGAGATCGATCCATTCGGCGCGACGCGACAGCGGACATGCCCGGAGGTTCGAGGCGAGGGCGAGCACGTCGGCCGACAGATCGACGGCGCGGCTCTGCAAGTACGCCTCTTCGAGCGCCGCCTCGCGGTGCGCTGCGGCGAAGCTCGCGGAGAAGCGCTCGAGGAGCTCGGTGCAGGTCTCTCGGTACATGTTCAAGAACGCGCGTACCGGCGCGACGACAATGAGCGTGCTCCAGAGCGCGCCGATCTCGAACAGCCGTTGTGCGCGTTTCAGGGGGGGCTTTTCCACCAATGCGAGGACGCGCGGGATTTCGCTCGCCCGAGCTTCGGTGAGAATCCAGCCGTAGTCGCTGCACGGCGCATCCGGCTCGGCGCCCACGATGACCACGCTGTCCAGCGAACGCGCCGCTTGGCAAGCGCGGTCGAGCGCGGAATCGAACTCGCTGCGATCGACGAATACGTGATCGCATGGCGCAAGCACCATGAGCGCGGAAGCATCGCGCTCTGCCACGGCGAGTGCTCCGAGGAGCGCTGCCGGCGCGGTGCCGCGGCCGTGCGGTTGCGCGAGCAGTTGAGCGCCGGGATAGGCACGAAGCTGTCGAGCCGCGATGGTATGTTGCGCGCCGGTCACGACGACATGCACACGTGCAGGTGGGATCCACGACATCGTGCGCTCGATGGTTCGCTGCAAGAGACTCCTCGATCCCCCGAAGCGGCAGAACTGCTTGGGAACCGGACTCTCGGCGAGTCGGCGCGTCACGTCTCGGAGGCGCACACCGGCGCCGCCTGCGAGCACCACCAAGTGCGCAGCGCCCTGACAGCTCTCGCGAAGGTATGGCACGTTCCGCAGTGCACGACGCAACGGGCATGCCCTTCGGACGCCGGTCTCACACTTGCAGGATCCGTGGACAAAAAGGATGGGCGACCCGAGTAACACTGCCACAGATGTAGCCGAATGCGCGTCCGCGGCGCCGCGCGCGATTACGCCACGCGCCACTTACCGGCTTCAGCTCCGTCCCGAGTTTGGCTTCGGCGATGCGGCGGCGCTTGCCGACTACCTCGCCGAGCTCGGCATCAGCCACGTGTATCTGTCGCCCTTCTTGCAAGCGATGCCCGGGAGCACGCATGGCTACGACATCATCGATCACGGTCGTGTGAACGCCGACCTCGGCGGCGAGGCGGGGCACGCCGCCATGTGCCGCGCTTTCGAGGCTCGCGGCTTGTCGCAGGTGCTCGATGTCGTGCCGAATCACATGTGCATTGCGAGCCGTCACAATCAATGGTGGTGGGACGTGCTCGAGCATGGGCCCACCAGCCGCTATGCCGCCTATTTCGACGTAGATTGGCGTTCGGCCGACCAGCGCCTCACGCGCAAAGTGCTTCTGCCGATTTTGGGTGATCACTATGGCCGTGTCCTGGCCGCCGGCCACGTCGTCGTCGGGCGCGCCGATGGAGGCTTCGTCGTCAAGGTCTACGATCAGGTGTTGCCGATCGCGCCCGCGGCCCTGGCGGAGCCGCTCTCTCAGGCGGCCGCTCTTGCTGGATCCGAAGAGCTCGCCTTTTATGCAAATGCGCTCGACCTACTGCCCGCGAGTGAAGAAGCGGTCGAACAGCGCGAGCGGACGACTCGCGTCATTCGTCGCGCTCTGGAGCGGCTATTGGCCGACGATGCGCGCATCGCTGCGATCGTCGACCGCGTGTTGGAGGAGCTGAGCGCCGATGCCGAGAGGCTGCACGCTCTTCTCGAGCGCCAGCATTACCGCATCGCATTCTGGCGCGTAGCCTCGCACGAGCTCGATTACCGACGTTTTTTCGATATCGCGTCGCTTGTGGGATTGCGCACCGAACGGCCGGACGTGTTCGCGATGGTTCATCGATTGCCGCTCGGTTGGATTGCGGACGGCGTTGCGGAAGGCTTGCGGATCGATCATCCAGACGGCCTGCGCGATCCGGCCGCTTACTTCACGCGATTGCGTCAGGCTGCGCCCAATGCCTGGATCGTGGCCGAGAAGATCCTCGAGCGCGACGAGCCCTTGCCCGTCTGGCCCATCGACGGCACGACCGGTTACGACGCGTTGCGGTTGCTCGACGGCGTGTTCGTCGAGCCGTCGGCACTCGGGGAGCTCGATGCGATCTACCAAGAAGTGGTCGGCGAGCCCGTGCCCGACTTCAGCACCTTGGTGACGGACTGCAAACGGCGCGTTCTTTTGGACATGCTGGCCACCGATCTCGATCGACTCGCCAACGTATTCGTGGCGTGGTGCGAATCGGGACCGCGCTATCGGGACTTCTCGCGCGTCGAGCTTCGCAATGTGCTCAAAGAGGTGATCGTCGCCTTACCCGGATATCGCACATACGTGGCTCCAGGTTCAGTGCCGTCGGCTCGCGACATCCGCGCTTTCGACGAGGCGCTGGCGGGCGCGCGCGCAGCGCGAGCGGATCTGGACGACGAGTTGTTCGTGCTGCTGCGGAAGATGTTTTTGGATCCGGATCGCGATCCACTCCAAAACGAGCTCTTGGCGCGACTGCAGCAGCTTTCCGCGCCGGCGATGGCGAAGGGCATGGAGGACACGGCGCTCTACAACCACCAGCGACTCGTGTGCCTCAACGAAGTGGGCGGCGATCCCCGCCGCTTCGGCTGCAGCGTGCGCGAGCTTCACGAGTACTTCGCGCGCATGCAGGCGCGCTTTCCGGTGAGCATGGTCGCCACATCCACGCACGATACCAAGCGAAGCGCGGATGTGCGCCTGCGGCTGGCGATGCTGACGCACGATCCCGACGCGTGGCGCGCGTTCGCTCGCGAAGCGATGCCGGCGCTCGCACGCCATGGACGAGTCGACGCGCCCACGCGCTATCTGTTTCTCCAGAGCGTCGTGGGCGCCTGGCCGATCGATGCGAGCCGCCTCGGCGCTTACTTGCTCAAAGCGGCGCGCGAGGCGAAGGCGCACACCAGTTGGCTGCGTCCCGAGCCGGACTACGAAACGGCGCTCGACGAGCTCGCGCACGCGGCGCTCGAGGATCGCGAGTGGGTCGCCCTCGTGGATCGGTTCGTGGAGCCGCTCGCGGAGCTGGGGCGGCGTGCATCGCTTTCGCAGCTGTTGCTCGCGCTCACTGTGCCCGGTGTGCCGGACATCTACCAAGGCTGCGAGCTCTGGAGGCTGGCACTCACCGATCCGGACAGCCGCCGGCCCGTCGATTTCGAGCGGCGCCGGCAGCTGCTCTCGCGCTGCCGCGATCTCGGCCCCGAAGAAGCTCTGGCCGGCATGAGCGAAGGCGTTCCCAAATTGTGGCTGCTCGCGCGCGCCCTGCGCGTCAAAAGAAGGCTCGGCGAGGTCTTTGGTCGCAACGCGACCTACGAGCCCCTCGCGGCCGATGATCACGTCGTCGCCTTTTGTCGAAGCAACGCGGTCGTGACGGCGGTGCCTACGCGCTTCGATCGCGACGCGAGCATCTCGCTTCCCTCCGGCCGCTGGCGCTGCGTGCTCTCTGGAGAACAACACAGCGGCACCGTGTCGGCGGCGCGGTTGTGGAGCCGGTTTCCCGTTGCCCTCTTGACGCGCCAAAGTGCGAGGATCCGTCGATCGTGAACGCATCCTCCGCGAACGGCTCCACGATTAGGACTTCAAGCGCGGGCTTGGTGACGCGCGAGCGGATGAGCCTGCAGCGCCAGCCATGCCCAATGCTTGCGGGCATCCTCGAGTCCGCGCGTGAGGGCCCGCTCGAGGTGCGGCTCGCGGATGGGCCGCTCGAGGAGCTCTTCGTAGCCGCGCGCCGCTTCGTCTTCGTTGTGCCACATCGCCATGATCGGCGAGAGGCCGCCGACCACGCCCTCGGTGGAAGTTTGAGGTTCGGGTGAATCACCGGTCGCGGCTTGCCAACATAGGCAGCGGGTGAGCGCGCGTGCGTTGCGCTCGTGCGTACGCCCGAACGTGCGCAACTGGGCGCGCGTGTCGTGGTCGTCGATCGCATCGTCGATCGCGTGATACGCGTGCGCCACCAGCGTCTCGAGCATGATGAGCTTCTTGACCTCGACTACGAGCCCATCGGTTTCGAACGCGTGTCTGTCGTACGCAAGCTCCGCCATGACCAAACCTCCGAGACGCAGCGTGACGTATTCACGATCCGTGCCTCGGCGGTGACGGCGATCTCATTCCGAATATGAGCGGCGCGGCGTGGCGCATTGCCCCGAACGGGACAAGTGGCCTCGCCGCCCCCATCGGTTCAGTGATGAATGGTCTCGTTCTCGTCGGATTTCCGGCTGATCAGGCGGGTGGCGACCTCGCGCGCGAGTGACCCGGCGGCGATCTGGCCGGCGGCCGTCAAAGCCCTCATCGGCTCGCTGTGCCAGAAGGATGCACGAACCTCTCCGTCCTCATCTACGGGCTCCTCCTCGCGGAGATCCTTGACGCGTCGTTTCACGCGTCGCGGCGCTTGCTCGAGCCCATCTTCGGACACGACCAAGATGTTGGGCTCGGGCCGGCGTCGAAACAAAAGCCGCTGAGCCACGAATCCTGCCGCCACCGAAATCGCCAGCATGGCAAAGGGCCGGTGCTCGACTTGATACGACAGCTTGAACTTCCGCGCCGTCTGCGCGGCGCGCTCGGTGAGCTCCGACGCCTTTTGCGTCAGGTCTTCACGCGTGCGCTCGATGTCTTCTCGAATCTCGTGGTGCGATCGTTCTTCTGCCATGACGATCCTCAACGCGATGTCATGCGGCCGAGCATGAAGCCCGCGCCGAGTCCAACGAGCACCGATTGAACTGGATAACGACGGATGACGTCGGCGACGTCGTCCGCCATGCCGGCGATGTCGCGCTCTTGCAGAAACGATCCGACGGATTGCGCCTTTTCGGCGACGGTGTCCGCAGCCGTGGTGATGCGCTCACGCGCCTTGTGGCCCATTTCTTCTACTCTGCGTCCGGCGCGCGAGGTGGCGTCGTCGAAGCGCTGCGCCACAGCGCCTCCGCGTGTCTGTTCGGTACTGGCGGGCGTGCTCGTGGCCTGAGTCGGTTCCTGTCGTTCCTGGCCGGTGCGCGGATAATGCGGATACTGCGAGCTCATAGGAGACCTCCGTGAATGTTTGGTTGTCGCTACGTGGTGTGCAGAACGGTGAGGCAACCATCGTGCCCGTAGAACACATGGGCATAGCGCTTGCGTAATTGCATTCATCAAACTCATTCGGAGAAACTCATGGCAAGCAATGCAGACCTCGACAGCTTGACGACAGGTCAGTTGATCCGCGACATCGCCGACGACGTGCGCCTCCTGATTCAAAAAGAGGCGGAGGCGGCGCGCGTCGAGATTCGCGGAGAGCTGGCTCATCTCAAACGCGCACTCATCCTCGGCGGCATCGCGCTCGGCGGTGCACTGCTGGCGGCCATCGGTCTCATGTTCGCGCTCGCGCAGCTCTTGCGCACGTACACGGCCCTCAGCGAATGGTCGGCTTTTGCCGTCGTGACCGCTTTGTTCGCAGCCATTGCGATCATCGCCGCATTGATCGCGACACGCGAGACAAAGCAGGTCGAACTCGTTCCGCATCGCACCATGCGCGAAGTGAAACGTGATGCTCGGCTCATCGAAAGAGACGTACGGAGCTGAGCGGCACGAGCACGACAGTGTGGCGATTCGCGGCGGGCGGGTCGGCGCTCGCCGCTCAATGCATGTCGACGGTCGCGCGCAGCTCGCGAGCGTCTCCGGCGAACGGCGGCATTTCGGCCCGCTCCAGCCATTGCTCGACACATGCGCGCCGCGGACTGTTCGTCAGCGCGCCGCCGACTTTCGACTGCACGACGATGCCCGACGGCGCGAAGGTGACGCTCGCGGGAGCATACAGCTCGCTGTCGGAGAGATCGCAACGCTGGTCCATGCCGCTTGCCGATGCTTCCACGGCGACGATGGCGGCTCGGCGATCGAACGGCGGGTACTCGCGCGGCCGGTGCCAGCTCACGTCTGAGACGATGGCGGTGAGCATGGGCGCCTGGGCATCGCCGGAATCGGGAACGCCGGCGTCTCGTGCCGCATCCGGGCGCACCGGGGAAGCGCTCGCCGGCTCGGTGAGCGGTCTCAAGCTGAGCGCCGCCACGGCGCCGACAACCGTACCGAATGCGATAGCTGCGACGCGCCATCGTTTCGGGGACGGCGGTGCAATGGAATTGCTCGCCTCGAGCGCAGTCGGCGCAATGGAATCGATAGAAGGCTCTTCGGGCAGCGGCGGTGGTGTTCGCGGCGCGTGGGTATCGTTCGTCATCCGTTCCTCCGTCATTCACGCCACAGTCGCAGTCGCTTGATGCATCGGCCGTGCCATTGATGGCCGTCTTTGGCACTGCATATGCACGGCGCTCGAATGTACAAACACGGCCGCGCCCGCGAACCTTCGGCGCGGTCTGAGCCGGATTCTTTTGGGAGAGCGGCTCACAGGAGGAAGAAATGGTTGTTCGACCAATATTGTTCATCGCCGGCGCTTCGTTGGTCGCGGTGGCCAGCGGATGTTCGTCGGATTCGACGGTCCGCAAGCCGGCGAGCTACTCGCAGTACCGGCAAAGCGAGATCGAAGCGGAGCGGCAGGAGTTCGTCAGCGAAGGCCGCGCCCGGCTCGACAAGCTCGACAGAGAGATTGCCCTGCTGGAAGCGAAGCTGCAGCACGAATCGCAATTCGTGGACGCCGAGCAGCGCGCTGAATGGAGCCAGGATCTCTTCGAGAAGAAGCAAAAGCAGGGCGAGCTTCGCGCCGAGCTCTATCGCGCGCAGACGGTCTCGGCGGAAGAGTGGAAAGAGATGCGCGGCAACGTCGGGACGGCGCTCGACAGCATGGAAGCCGGGGTCAAAAAGATCCGCGACGAAATCATGGCGCGCGTCAGCGGCGAGGAAGAGGAGTCAGCAACGGCGAAGCTCCGGGCCGACTCGGGCCTTTGTCCGCTCGACGTCGAAGATGCCGACGCCGAGGTCGAAAAGACCAATACCGCCATCATCGTCGTGCTGACGACCGACGAAACCGATGCCGTGGCGGAGCTTCAGCGCAAGGCGGCGGAGTTCGCCAAACAAGACGCTTATTCGCCTGCGTCGGGCAACACCCGCTCGACGGGCGCACCCGGCGTCGTGCCCGTGCAGATCGCGGCCCAAAACCTCAAGGGCGGTGTACGGCTTTCGTTCGTGCCGACCTACAGCGGTCATCTCGATCAGCTTCATCAGCAGCTCGAGCAAGATGCCGATCAACTCGGCAAAGATCGTTGCGAGGTCGCGCCGGGCGTCACCGGCTAGCGAGGATTCGCTGCGAGGGGCGCGGATCTCCGCGCCCCTTACCGGACGCAATAAGCCCACAAGATCGGAATCGCCAAGACGAGCATCAGGAGCACGAGCAGCGTCTGTCCCGCGCCGGCGCGTGGAGGTCGCTGTCTGGCGGGATCGATGTTCAACTCGGGATGCGGACCCGGGTCGGGTGGGCAGATGATGAGCAGATCGTCAGGCGTGCTGAAGACGCCGCGATCGCCGCCGTCGTCGGGAGGCGCCGCGTAATCCCGAGGGTGCGCTTCATGTTCGCTCATGAGTTCCGAAGAGTGCAAAGGCAAGGCCATGCGTGCATGTCGCGCTGAGGTAACCAGCCGCGGCGGAAGGCCGCTCTGGGGCTGCATGTCGCGGGGCGCAGCCAACGAAGACGCGGGTCGTCCGCTGTGGCTATTGGGCACGATGCCTGCAGCACCGTATGTGAATATGGCGAGCGAACGCTCCAATCATGTAGATGCACCCGCGGTGCTGGCCACGGCCACGGCCCTTCCGGAAAACCGTTACCAACAAAACGACCTCGTGGATCTCGCGCTCGAAGTCATTCCCGACATCCAGGTCGATCGCGATGTGCTGCGCAAGTTCTTCGTGCGCGTCGGAGTCGACGAGCGCTTCTTGGCGCTGCCCGCGAATCAGTACCATGAGATGCAGGGCATGGAGGCTCGGAGCCACGCGTGGCTCGAGGTCGCCAGTGAGCTCGGCGAAAAAGCGCTGCTCTCGCTGTTCCAAAGCGCCGACGTGGCGCCGCAGGACGTGGGCGAATTGATGACGACCACCGTTACCGGAGTCGCGGTGCCGACGCTCGATGCGCGGCTCATGAACCGGATTCCCTTTGCGAGCGATCTCAAGCGTGTGCCGAGCTTCGGACTCGGCTGCGTCGGAGGCGCCGCCGGTGTGGCGCGCGTCGCCGACTATCTGCAGGGTCACCGCGACGAGCTCGCCGTGCTCTTGTCGGTGGAGCTCTGCTCGCTCACGGTGCAGCAAGACGACCTGTCGATCGCCAATCTCATATCGATGGGATTGTTCGGTGACGGAGCCGCGGCGGTGCTCCTCGCCGGCCCCGATCATCCGCGCGCCAAGGACGCGAAGCCGCGTGTTCTCGACAGCCGCTCGGTATTCTTTCCGCATACCGAGGAGATGATGGGCTGGGACATCATCGACAGCGGCTTCAAAGTCGTGTTGAGCCCCGAGGTGCCGGAGCTCGCGCGCGAAGCTCTTCCCGATGCGGTGGACGGTTTTCTCGGCGATCATGGTCTGGTCCGCGACGACATCCAGGCTTGGGTGACGCATCCCGGTGGGCCCAAAATCATCGACGCCGTCGAGGAGGGTCTCGATCTGCACGACGGCGAGCTCGAGCCGGCGCGGCAAGGGCTCGCCCATGTCGGCAATCTTTCGTCGGCGTCGGTGCTATTTCTGCTGGACGATTATCGCCGCCGCCTCGCCCCCCCTGATGATGCCTATGGTCTCATGGTCGCCATGGGGCCGGCATTTTGCGCGGAGCTCGTATTGTTGCAATGGTGAGCGTAGCGTTCTTCATCACGCTGGTTCTGCTCGTTGGTATACAGCGCATTGCCGAAGTCATTTACAGCAACCGCAACGTCGCTCGGATGCTGCATCACGGAGGCAGGGAGCATGCACCCGAGCAAATGAAGTGGATGACGCTGCTGCACGTCGGCTGGCTCGTGGGCATGTGCCTCGAGGTGCTGCTCCTGCATCGACCGTTCGTGTGGCCGCTCGCCATTGTGGCGCTCGTCGTGTTCGCGATGGGTCAGCTGCTCCGTTATGCGGCGATGCGCGCGCTCGGCGCCCGCTGGAACGTGCGCATCGTCACGATGCCAGGCGAACACGTGGTGACCGGCGGCATCTATCGGTACCTGCGCCATCCGAATTATCTCGGCGTGACGCTGGAGCTCGCCGCGCTGCCGCTGGTGCACGGCGCCTTTATCACTGCCATCGTCGCTACCGTGCTCAATGCGCTCATGCTGAAGGCACGCATCGATGCCGAGGAAGCGGCGCTCGGCTACGACACAGATTATCAGCAGGCGTTGTCGGATCGCCCGCGCATGGTCCCGGGCCTCCAGCGGCGCCACGAGGCGCATTGACCTTCGAAGTCGTGGTCGTCGGAGGCGGACCGGTGGGCTTGCTGCTCGGCACCCGGCTCACCCGGCTCGGCATCGACTGCCTGGTGCTCGAAGCCGCGGAGCGCGCCACCGGTTCGCGCGCCATCGGCATCCACCCGCCGTCGTTGGCCATGCTCGAGGCGCTCGGCGTGCTCGAGGGATTCCTTCGCGAAGGGGTGCGCATCGAACGAGCGCATGCTTTCACCACGCGCCACAAGCTCGGCGCGGTGGATCTGCGACGCGCCGGCGATCGCTTCGGCTTCGTGCTGTCCTTGCCGCAGGAGCGCACCGAAGCGCTGCTCGAGCGCGCGTTGGGCGCGCGCCTGTTGCGCGGCGAGAAGGTTTGCGATCTTCGGCCGCATGCCTCGAGCGGCATCGACGTCGTCGCCGAGAGCGGGCGCGCTTTCACCGCTCGCTGGGTGATCGGCTGCGACGGTGGACGCAGCCTGGTCGCCGCCTCGATGGGCGCCACGCTCTCGGGCATGCGATCCCGTAGAACCTATGCCATGGGCGACTTCGACGATCACAGCCGCTTCGGCACCGACGCAGCCATCTTCCTGGCCGATGAGGGGCTGGTGGAGAGTTTCCCGCTGCCGCATGGTCGCCGGCGCTGGGTGATCGAGGTTCTTGGACGCTGCGCGGCGCCGCGCGCCGACGAGATCGCGGAGACGGTGCAACGC
>Ga0075420_100003554_pt1 | contig 13670 bp, 13 predicted proteins | sample SoiMetdeltSBSDD4_FD_75296 | JGI IMG/M metagenome (GOLD analysis project Ga0075420, IMG submission 75296) | Bulk soil microbial communities from a Populus tree surrounding site in Tennessee, USA - Soil MetaG P. deltoides SBSDD4 | ecosystem: Environmental > Terrestrial > Soil > Tree plantation... | reverse complement strand
TACCGGCAGCAGCTGACCGAGGTGGGCCGCTCCGCTGCCCCGCCGGAGGTGGCCGACGCGTTCGGCGTGCCGGACGGGACCCCGCTGCTGGTCCGCCAGCACCTGGTACGTACCCAGGACCACCCGGTCGAGGTGGGCGCGTCCTGGTTCCGCGCCACCGAGGCCGCCGGCACCAGCCTGGAGCGGTTCGAGGCGTTCGGCCGCCCGCTCTACCAGGAGGCCGAGGAGGTGCTCGGGCGGCGCTACGCCAGCGCGACCGACCAGATCACCGCCCGGCTGCCCACCCGGGAGGAGGCCGAGCTGCTCCAGATCCGGCCCGACACGCCAGTGCTGCACCTGCTGCACGTGGCCTACGACGCCGAGCACCGCCCGGTCGAGGTGGCCACCGCCACCTGGCCCGGCCCGGTCACCGCGCTCACCGAGCAGTACCCGATCCCCGCACCGCCCGCCCGCTACGCCGAGGACCAGCCCGACCTGGTGCTCGGCTAGGCCGTTGACGGGAGCGGCGCAGACCAGCCTGACCTCACCCAGCCGCCGATGTGCAGGACCCAGGATCGGAGATCCGGCCGATGCCGCCATGCGGAGACAGCGGCGACGATCTCCGTGTGCGCGCCCGGCAGGAGGCAGGAGGACCGCGTGAGCGAGGAGAACAAGGCCCTGATGCAGCGCTTCATCTCGGAGTACCAGACCAACCACGATGACGCCGTCCTCTACGAGCTGGTGGCCGACGACTTCGTTGACCACAGCGCGTCACCGGGCCTGCCGCCCGGCCGGGAAGGCGTCAAGGCCGCCTTCGACGCGTTCCATGCCGCTTTCGCGGGGTTCCGGGCCCAGGTGCACGACCAGGTCGCCGAGAACGACCGGGTCGTCACCCGCAAGTCGTTCCATGGCCGGCACATCGGCGAGTACCTGGGGGTCGCGCCGACGGACCGGGAGGTCCGCATCGACGTCATCGACATCGTGCGCATCGCCGACGGGCGGATCGTCGAGCACTGGAACGCGGTCGACCAGCTCGGGTTCCTGCGCCAGCTCGGGGCGCTCCCGTCGTGACCTCCCAGGCCCGCAGGGCCTCACCGGGGTGCACGTCATCCAGACAGGGGACTCGGGTACGGCTCGGCTGCAGGTCCCTCTACAGTGGTGCGAGAGTGGGATCGGCGTGCGCGCTGAGCAAGCCGCACCACAAGTCCACTGTGGATCGTGAGACCCGGTTCCTTCCCTTCCCTCCTGGATGGCGCGTGTGAGAATCCTGCTACAGCGGCTGTCGCATGTTGCGACGTTCGACGACGCGCGCCGGGAGCTGACCGACGCCGACATCCTGGTCGAGGACGCCTGCATCACCGAGGTAGGGCACGGCCTCAAGCCCACCGCGGTGGACGAGGTGATCGACGGACGGGGCCTGCTGGCCCTGCCCGGGCTGGTCAACGCGCACCAGCACCTCTACCAGATGTCGATGCGTACCCTGCCCCAGCTGGAGCGGTCGGGGTTCGTGGAGTTCCTGACCGCGCTGGTACAGGTGACCGGCGAGCGCTGGCGGGCGGGACGGTTCGGCGCCAAGGAGGTGTACGCGTTCTCCCGGGCCGCCCTCGTCGAGTCCGTCCTGGGCGGGGTGACGACAGTCGCCGACCAGCAGAACATCTTCCCCGGGGCCGAGCCGGAGCCCTACATGGAGGCGGCGATCCGCGCGGCCGGGGACGTGGGGGTGCGCCTGCACGCCTGCCGAGGCACGGCCACCCTGGGCCGCCGGTACGGCGGCATGATCGACGACGCGATGTCGGAGGAGGTGCCGGACGCGGTACGCCGCTGCCGCGCTCTGATCGATGCGTATCATGACCCGCGCCCGCAGGCGATGGTGCGGGTTGCGCTCGCGCCCGCCGGAGTCAGCGCTGACCGGCTGGAGATCTTCGAGGCGTTCGCCGAGCTGGCAGCCGAGCTCCCGGAGGTACGGCTACACACCCATCTCCATCATGGCTTGGACACCCAGGTCGCCCAGGCCCGTTACCAGACCTCGCCCTGGCGGGTGCTGTGCGAGCGGGGGTTCGCCGGCGAGCGGATGTGGGCCGCTCACGTGGTCACGGGTCCGCGTACCGAGATCCCGGAGTACGCGCAGGCGGGCATCGGGGTCGCCACCACTCCGGCCGTCGACCTCAAGCTCGGCTGGGGCCTGGCTCCGGTACGTGACTTCCTCGACGCCGGGATCCCAGTCGGCGTAGCCACCAGCGGCTCGATGGTCAACGACGGCGGCAACCTGCTCGGCGACCTGCGGGTGGGTGCGCTCGCCCACCGCCTTGCCAGCCCGGACCCGCAGCGCTGGCTGTCAGCCCGCGAGCTGCTGGAGATGGCGACCCGCGGCTCCGCGGCGTGCCTGGGCCGCGACGACCTCGGCGCGGTCGCCCCCGGCCGGTCCGCCGACATCGCCTGTTGGGACCTGCGCGGCGTGGACCGCGCCGGAATCACCGACCCGGTGGCCGCGCTGCTGTTCACCGGCCTGTCCACCGTCGCCAGCCTGGTCCTGGTCAACGGCCGGGTGGTGGTCCGCGACGGTCGCCACCAGCTGGTCGACGAGGCCGAGACTGCCGCGCTGGTCCGCGAGGCCCTCGGCCTCGGACCGCTCTGACGCAGGTTCGGCCTCGGACCGCTCTGACGCAGGTCGCGCCGCAGCGGCGCGGCGGCCCGGCGGTCAGCCCGGCGGACGTCAGCGGTGGACGTCCTGGAGCCGCACGCCGAGCAGGGCGTCCACTGTGGACGCGACCAGGGGCGGTGCGCCGGTGTCCGCTCCCGCGCCGGCCAGCGCCGCGTCGGCCCATCGGTCCACAACAGACAGCGCGCCGGGCGTGTCCAGGTCGTCGGCGAGCCGTTCGCGTACCCGGGCCAGAAGGTTCTGGCCGGACGGTCCGGACCGGCCGGCGGCGGCCTCGCGCCACCGGGCCAGCCGCAGCTCGCCCTCCTTGAGCATGTCGTCGGTCCACTGCCGGTCGGTGCGGTAGTGCCCGCCCATGAGGGCCAGGCGCAGCGCCATCGGGTCGACCCGGTCGGCCCGCAGCCGCGAGACGAACACCAGGTTCCCCCGCGACTTGGACATCTTCTCCCCGCCGAGGCCGATCATGCCGGCGTGTGCGTAGTGCCGGGCGAACGGGGTCACACCGGTGAGCCGCTCGGCGTGCGCCGCCGAGCACTCGTGGTGCGGGAAGACCAGGTCGTTGCCGCCGCCCTGGACGTCGATCTGGGCGCCCAGCAGGCTGAGCGCGATCACGGCGCACTCGACGTGCCAGCCGGGCCGGCCCGGCCCGAGCGGCCCGCCGGGCCAGGCCGGCTCGCCGTCGCGGGCGCCGCGCCACAGCAGCGGGTCGAGGGGGTCGCGCTTGCCGGGGCGCTGCGGGTCACCGCCGCGCTCGGCGAAGAGGGGAAGCATCTGCTCTCGCGTAAGGCGCGACTCGTAGCCGAAGTGGGGCGTTGCGGCCACGTCGAAGTAGACGTCCCCGGTGCCGTCGTCCAGCAGGTACGCCGCGCCGTCGGCGAGCAGGTCGGCCACGCGGGCGGCGATGGCCGGGACCGACTCGACCGCGCCGACGTAGTGCGCCGGCGGGATGATCCGCAGCGCCTCCATGTCCTCCCGGAACAGCGCGGTCTCCCGCATCCCGAGCACGACCCAGTCCTCGTGGTCGCGCGCCGCGCGCTCCAGCAGCGGCTCGTCGATGTCGGTCACGTTCTGCACGTAGCGCACCCGGTGCCCGGCGTCGCGCCAGACGCGGTGGACGAGGTCAAAAGCGATCATGGTGGCGGCGTGCCCGAGATGGGTCGCGTCGTACGGCGTGATGCCGCACACGTAGATCGTCGCCTCGCCGCGTGGGCGGGTCGGGTGCACGCCCTGCCGGGCCGTGTCGAAGAGAGCCAGCCGCCCTCCGGTGCCCGGCAGCCGCGGCACGTCATGCGCCGCCCAGGAGTCCATCCGCCCACCCTAGCCGCGGCGGCCGGCGGGGAAGATCACGCTGACGCCGGCGGTGACAAGCACCACCACGTCGGGCCAGGAGCGGTGGACGGGCGGCCCAGGACGCGGTGGAACGGGTGGACCTGGCGCGGACTGCACCGCGCCCAGACCGGCGGCCGGAGCATCAGATCGGCGGCCAGGGTAGCGGCGGCCAGTCGTGGTCGGGCTCGGGGAAGCGGGCGGCGGCCAGCAGGCGGTCCACCCGTACGGCCGCCGCAGCCACCTCGGCACCGGTCAGGTGCTCGGCGAGGCTGGCTCCGAGCGGCCCGGCGAGGTCGGCACGCAGCCTGTCGAGGATCTCCGTGGCGAACTCCGGCAGGGCCTCGCCCGCCCAGCCCCACAGCACCGTACGCAGCTTGTCCTGGACGTGGAAGCAGACCCCGTGGTCCACCCCGTAGAGCCGGCCGTACCCGTCGGTGATGAGGTGCCCGCCCTTGCGGTCGGCGTTGTTCACCACCGCGTCGAAGACCGCGATGCGGACCAGCCGCTCGTCGTCCGCGTGCGCCAGCGTGTAGGCCCGGCCGCGCTCGTCGCGGGCCGCGACCACCCGCCGCCAGCCGGCCGGCATCCGCCGGGACGGTACGAAGCCGAGCACCGGCTCCGCCTCGGCCGGCTCGTCGACCCACAGCTGGCACGCGCCGAAGCCGAGCGGCCCGTCGCGCAGCACCGTCGGCGGCACGATGCCCCATCCGGTCGCGACCGAGACCAGGTACGCGGCCAGCTCCCGCCCGGCCAGCGTGCCGTCCGGGAAGTCCCACAGTGGACGCTCGCCGCGCACCGGCTTGTAGACGCAGCGCGCGGCGACCCCGTCGAGCGTCACCACCGCCCGAAGCGTGGTGTTGGACGCCTCAACGAGACGCCCCTCCAGGTCCAGCTCGCCGTGGCGGACCAGGGCCAAGGCCACCGCCTCGTCCAGCGGCGCGGGCGGGGTGGGCTGGCCAGGCGCCAGCAGGGGGTCCACGGCGGCGGGCGGACCTGGGGCGGCGGCCGTCTCCGCGGGCTCGGCCGGCACTGCCTGGCCTACCGGTGGTAGCCGTTGTGCCGGGGACAGAGATGGCCGCGCGGGTCGAGCGGCTGGCCGCACAGCGGGCACGGCGGACGGCCCGCGGCCACCACCCGCTTGGCCCGCTCGATGAACGCGCGGGTCGCGGCCGGGGTGAGCCGCACCCGGAGCCGGTCGAGATCCTCGTCGGGCTCGGGCTCCTCCTCCTGGGCCAGCTCGGCCTCTGGCTCAGGCTCCGCGTCGGTGGCCGCGATGGCCTCGATGACCACGGTCGCGCTCTCCACGTCAAAGGCGAGCCCCAGCGTGCCCACCCGGAACTCCTCGTCGACCGGCAGGTCCAGCGGCTCGTTGTCGGCCGGTGCCGCGGGGTCGGGCAGCTCCACCCCGAACCGCCGGTGCGCCTCGGTCAGCAGCTCCTCGAGCTTCTCCGCGAGGAGTGCGACCTGCACCTTCTCCAGCGTCACACTGACCAGCCGGCCGCCGCCCCGCGCCTGGAGGAAGAAGGTCCGCTCGCCCGGCGGCCCGACGGTCCCGGCGACGAACCGCTCGGGCGGCTCGAACGCGTGCACCTGGTGGGCCATGCCCACGACCCTATCCGGCCGACCGGTCGCGCCGCTCGCCGGAGTGCGGTGGCTCAGCCCCGGCCGGCACCCGCACGCCCCCTACCGCGATGGCTCAGCCCTGGGCGGTACCCGCACCGCCCCCTACCGCAGCGTCCGACGCGGCGGCCCGCGACGCCGGGGACGAGGCCCGCGGCGCGGCGGCGGGCCGCCGGCGCGGGCGGCGCTGCGCCGGGCGCAGGCCGGACAGGTCCCCGCCGGTGTCGTTGAGGCGCAGCAGGAACGGGCGCATCGGGGTGTAGCGGATCGCGGTGAGTGACCCCGGGTCGACCGCGATGCGCTGGAAAAGGTCCAGGTGTACGCCGAGCGCGTCGGCGACGATCGACTTGATCAGGTCGCCGTGGCTGCACGCCAGCCACACCGCGTCCGGCCGGTGCTCGGCGCTGACCCGGGCGTCCCACTCCCGGACCGCGGCGACCCCCCGTGCGGCCATCGCCGCCATCGTCTCGCCGTTCTCCCCCGGGAACCGCACCGCTGACGGGTGCACCTGCACCACCGGCCACAGCGGGTCCTTGGTGAGCTTCTTGAGCGGCTGGCCCTCCCAGTCGCCGTACCGGCACTCGACGAGCCGTTCGTCCACTGTGTAGGCCGTGCCGGGCAGGGCCAGCTCCACCGTTGTCCGGCAGCGCACCAGCGGGCTGCAGACCACCTCGGCCAGCGGCAGGCCGGCCAGGCGGGCGCCGACGGCGGCGGCCTGGGCCCGCCCTACCTCGTCCAGCTCCACCGGCTGGTGGCCGGCGAGCCCGCCGTTGGCGTTGGATGTGGTACGGCCGTGCCGCAGCAGGAGGAGAGTCGCCACGGGCCGACCCTACCGAGACCCGGGCGGCTCAGGTGGCCGCGAGCCAGCCGGCGGCGAGGACGGCGATGAGCACCGCGCCCAGCGCCAGCCGGTACCAGACGAACGTGACGATGGAGTGGTGCGCCACGAAGCGCAGCAGCCAGGCGACTGACGCGTACGCCACCAGGAAGCTGACCAGCGTCCCGATGACGAGCGGGGCGATGCCGATCGAGTCGGACAGGGCCTCGGGCAGCTGGTACACGCCGGCCGCGGTCAGCGCCGGGATGGACAGGAAGAACGACAGCCGGGTGGCGGTCACCCGGTCCAGGCCGCGCAGCAGGCCCACGGTGATGGTGGCGCCGGAGCGGGACACCCCGGGGACCAGCGCCAGGCACTGCGCCACCCCGATGACCAGGGTGTCGACCAGGGTCAGCTCCTTCTCGCCGCGGGCCTGGGTGGCCACCCGCTCGGCGTAGACCATCGCCGCGCTCCACACGATGAGCGAGCCGGCCACCCACCACAGGCTGCGCAGTGGGCCCTTGATGACGTCCTGGCCGAAGAAGCCGACGAGGCCGATCGGGACGGAGCCGGCGATGACGTACCAGCCGAAGCGGTAGTCGAAGTCAGCGCGGGCTGCGGGCCGGAACAGCCCGCGGGTCCAGGCCACGGAGAGCCGGGCGATGTCCCGCCAGAAGTAGACGAAGACCGCGGCGATCGCGCCGACCTGGATGACCGCCGTGTACGCGGTCACCGCCGGGTCGTCCACCGGCAGCCCGAGCAGCTTCTCGGTGATGGTCAGGTGGCCGGTGGAGGAGACCGGCAGGAACTCGGTGATGCCCTCGACGATGCCGAGGATGATCGCTTCCCAGATCGTCATCGGTCCGCCACACCCGAGGAGTCCAGGGCCTCGGCCACGGCGCGCAGGGTCGCCACGCCGGACTCCCGGTCCGCGGCGAAGATCGAGACCGACAGCGTGGTGACGCCGCTGTCCGCGTACGCCCGCATCCGCTCCGCGACCCGCTCCTTGGGCCCGAGCAGCGAGGTGCGGTCGATGAGCTCCAGCGGTACGGCGGCCGCCGCGTCCCGCTGCCGCTTGGCGAGGTAGAGGTCCTGCACCTCGCGGGCGGCGTCGCCGTAGCCCATGCGGGTGGCCAGCTCGTTGTAGAAGTTCTTCTCCCGGCTGCCCATGCCGCCGATGTAGAGCGCCGCGTACCAGCGCACCAGCTCGGCGCAGCTGGCCACGTCGTCGCCGAGCACCACCGGCACGCTCGGCACCACGTCGAAGCCGTCCATGCCGAGGCCGGCCGTTGCCCGCCCGGCCCGCAGCGGGGCCATCTGCTCCTGGGCGAACTCGGGCGAGTAGAAGATGGCCAGCCAGCCGTCGGCGATCTCACCGGTGAGCTCGAGGCTCTTTGGGCCGACCGCGGCGAGGTAGATCGGGATGCGGGTGCGGGGCGGGTGGAAGCCGAGCTTGAGCGCCTTGCCCGGCCCGTCGGGCAGGGGCAGCTGGTAGTGCCTGCCGTCGTAGCGGACGGTCTCGCGGGCCAGCGCCATCCGGACGATGTCCACATACTCCCGGGTGCGGGCCAGCGGCTGGGCGAACCTGACGCCGTGCCAGCCCTCCGACACCTGCGGCCCGGACACGCCCAGGCCCAGGCGGAACCGGCCGCCGGAGAGCGCGTCGATGGTGGCCGCCGTCATCGCGGTCGTCGCCGGGGTGCGGGCCGGGATCTGCATCACGGCCGTGCCCACGTCGATGCGCTCGGTCTGCCCGGCGATCCACGCCAGCGGCGAGGGCGAGTCCGAGCCGTACGCCTCGGCGGCCCACACCACGTCGTAGCCGAGCCGGTCCGCCTCCTGGGCGAACGCCAGGTGGTCGGCTGGCGTGGTCCACGCCGACTGGTAGCCGAGACTGAGTCCGAGCCGCATCGCGCCCTCCCGAGCAAGTCGCCCCAGGGTACGCAATGCCGACCAGGCGGTTTCGCCGCGGGCCTGGCCGACCGGCGCGCCGCCGCGGGCCTGGCCGGCGTGACCGCTCGGCGTGGCGCGGCCGGCCGGGCGCGCCACTTCGCGCATACTGGCCGCACCCGGTTGTGAATAAGGTTCCCCCATGCAGCAGCGACCGCTCGGCCGTAGCGGGCTGGTGGTCTCCCGGCTCGCTCTCGGCACCATGACCTGGGGCCGGGACACCGACGCCGACGACGCCGCGGCACAGCTGAAGACGTTCCTCGACGCCGGCGGCAACCTGCTCGACACCGCCGACGTGTACGCCGACGGGCAGGCCGAGGCGGTGATCGGCACGCTGCTCGGCGCCCTGGTCCCCCGCGAGGACGTGCTGGTCGCGACGAAGGCCGGGCTGCGCCCGGGGTCGCCGCGACGCCGCGACGCGTCCCGGCGGCACCTGCTGGACACGCTCGACGCGTCGCTGCGCCGGCTCGGCACCGACCACGTGGACCTGTGGGCGGTGCACGGGTACGACCCGGACACCCCGCTGGAGGAGACCCTCGCCGCGGTCGACGCGGCGGTCAGCTCCGGGCGGGCCCGCTACGCCGGCGTCTCCAACTTCTGCGCGTGGCAGACCGCGCGGGCGGCCACCTGGCAGGTGGCCTGGCCGGGGCGGGCCCCGCTGGTCGCGGCCCAGGTGGAGTACTCGCTGCTGCAGCGCGGGGTGGAGGCCGAGCTGCTGCCGGCCTGCGCCGCCCTGGGGCTCGGCGTGCTGCCCTGGTCACCGCTGGGGCGCGGGGTGCTGACCGGCAAGTACCGGCACGACCGGCCGGCCGACTCGCGGGCCGCCTCGGCGCACTTCGAGGCGTTCGTGGCGCCGTACCTGGACCCGCGCTGCTCCAGCATCGTGGAGGCGGTGCACACGGCCGCGGTGGGGCTGGGCCGCTCGCCCGTTGCGGTGGCCCTGGCCTGGGTGCGGGACCGGCCCGGCGTGGTCGCCCCGGTGCTCGGCGCCCGCACGGTGGGGCAGCTGCTGGGCGCCCTGGCCGTCGAGGAGATGGCGCTGCCGCCGGAGATCGGCCAGGCGCTGGACGACGTGTCCGCGCCGGCGCCTGGCTCACCTGGTTGGGCGGGCTGACAAAGCGGGCGCCGGCTAGCAGGATTGGCGCATGGACTACGAGTACGCGCCGCTGCGGTTGCCGAGCAACGTTGACCGGGTGACCGCCACGGCGCAGCTGGCAATCCAGGCGGAGTACAGCAACTGGGAGCTGGCCCGGGTGCGGCTGCTGCGCGACGGCACGCGGCAGGTGGTGCTGCGCCGGCCGCGGCTGGGCGAGCCGCTGCCGGGCCTGTCGTACTGAGTGACCGTCGTCGCCTTTCTGGCGCCGCCACGCCCACAGTGACCGGAAACCCGACCATCGACCGTTGGACCGCGCAGGGGCGCCTTGTGCCAGCGGCGGTCCCTGGCACGGTCCTCGTGGAGGTGGCCACGATCGTCAAAGGCCTCGGCGCAAAGGTCGACCTCGTCGCGGAGGCACTGGTCCCAGCTGGACCGACCAGATGCCGGCCCAGCAGCGACCGCTGGCGCTGTCTCTGGCGGCTGACCAGCCACGTCACGATGTTGGCGTAGCCCGGCCGGCGCGCAGGCGGCAGCCCGGTCGGTGCCGCCGTGGCTGCTCCCGGGAGCCACGTGCGGGTCGATCGTCGCCGTGCCCGTTACCGGGACGGCTCCCGCTGGGGCGCTGCGGTGCCGGCCTGATCGCGGATGCCGCCGCCGGCCGGGCTGTCGTCCATCTCCGCCGTGAGGTCCTCGTCGAGGTCCTCGTCGTCGAAGTCGTCGTCCAGGTGCGAGAACGGGTGCTCATCCAGCCGGCCGACCACCCGGTCGTCCGCGCCGAGATGGAAGGGGCCGGCGCCGTCGCCCTCGGCGAACGCCTCGAGGTCCAGCGGCGTGGTCACCTCGGCCACCGTGACCACCCCGTCCAGCGGCTCCAGCTGCGGCACGTCCAGCGAGCCGAGCGAGCCGTCACCGGACTGGAGCAGCTCCAGCACCGCCTCGCCGACCGACTCCACCGGCTCGGCCGCCTCGTCCTCCTCGGCCGGGGCGCTGGCCCGGGCCGCCGCGGCGGCCCGCAGCAGCGCCGACACGCTCGGCACCCGGTAGTCGCGCCGCTGGCGCACGGACACGACGTACCCGTATGGGTCGTCCTCCTCCTCGCCCGCCTCCAGCGGGCCGATCTCAAACGCCCGGTCCGCCTCGTCCGGGTCGATCGCCTCCACGTCCCAGGGCGTCACCTCGCCGTACGCGTCGAGGAGCAGCTCGTCGTACTCGTACGAGGAGTTGTTGAGAGCGACATAGGCCCGCCACACGTCGTTGTCGTCGGTGCGTCCGTCCGCCGCCTGCACTGCCGCGAGGTGCTCCCGGGCCGCAGCGAACACCCGCTCCAGTGCGGCCTCGAGCTCCGCCTGCTGGTCCGTCATCTCGTCTTCCCTTCGGGTCTGCCATGCGGTCGGTCTGCGCGGTCGCCGGTCACCAGCCGCGAGGTCTTGGTCACCATTAGTTGCCTGGTCAGCAACGCCTCAGGAACTGGTCTAGCACTCGCACGCCGAACTGTAGTCCCTCCACCGGGACCCGCTCGTCGATCCCGTGGAACAGTGCGCCGAACGGTAGGTCGGGCGGTAGGCGCAGCGGCGAGAAGCCATAGTGCCGGATACCCAGCCGGCCGAAAGCCTTGCCGTCGGTGCCGCCCGAGAGCAGGTACGGCACCGGCCGGGCGGCCGGGTCCTCGGCGCGCAGCGCGGCGCACATCGCCTCCACCAGGTCACCGGAGAACGGCGCCTCCAGGGCCGGCTGGCGCTGGATGTGCTCGATCCTGATGTCCGGGCCGACCAGCTCGCGCAGCTGCTTCTCGAACGCCTCGCTCTGCCCGGGCAGGGTCCGGCAGTCGAGGATGGCCGACGCCCGGCCGGGGATGACGTTCTCCTTGTACCCGGCGGCCAGCCCGGTCGGGTTCGCCGTGTTGCGGATCGTCGCGCCGATGAGGTTGGCGATCGGGCCGAGCTTGGCGATGGCCAGCTCCGGCTCGTCGAGGTCCAGCTCGATGCCGAGCACCTCGGCGACCTCGGCGAGGAACTCGCGCACGGTGGGTGTCAGCACGATCGGGAAGCGGTGCCGGCCCACCCGGGCGACGGTCTCGGCCAGGATGGTGACCGCGTTGTCGTCATTGATCATGGAGCCGTGCCCGGGCCGGCCGCGGGCGTGCAGGCGCAGCCACTCGATGCCCTTCTCGGCGGTCTCGACCAGGTAGAGACGCAGGTCGTCACTGATCGTGTAGGAGAAGCCGCCGACCTCGCCGATCGCCTCGGTGCACCCGGCCAGCAGCTCGGGGTGGCGGTCCACGAGGTGGTGGGCGCCGTAGACGCCGCCGGACTCCTCGTCGGCGGTGAAGCACAGCACCAGGTCGCGGGGTGGGGTCTGGCCGGTACGCCGCCAGTGCCGGACCACGGCCAGCACCATGGCGTCGAAGTCCTTCATGTCGACCGCGCCGCGGCCCCACACGTAGCCGTCGCGGAGCTCGCCGGAGAAGGGCGGCACCGACCACTCGTCGGCGTCGGCGGGCACGACGTCGAGGTGGCCGTGCACCAGCAGCGCCGGCCGGGTGGGGTCGGTGCCGGGGAAGCGGGCCACCACGTTGGCGCGGCGGGGGGCGGACTCGACCACGGTCGGCTCCAGGCCCACCTCGGCGAGCTTCGCCGCGACGTACTCGGCGGCGACCCGCTCCCCCACCGACGTCTCGGTGTCACCGGTGTTGGTGGTGTCGATCCGGATCAGGTCCCGGCAGAAGTCGACGACCTCGTCGCCGGGGGCTGGGGCGGCACCGGGGGGTGGGGCGGCGGCGGGGGCAGCAGTCATGCGCCCTTCTTACCAGCCAGCGCCGGTCGCGCCGAACGCCCCACCTCCCGGCTCACGAGCCGTCACTCACCAGTTGTAGCCGTTGGCGTAGGACACGCTCGCCAGGATCGCCTGCCCGGCGGTGTTCGGGTGGAAGTAGTCCCAGCCGGACACCTGGGACAGGACGAACGGGTAGTTGAACACTGCGTTGTTGTCGAACCGGCAGTTCGTGCCGTAGGCCACGCAGGCCTGGGCCATCTGGGCGTTGAAGTCGGCCACGCGCTGGCGTACCCGGTTGCGCCGGTCGATGTCGGCCTGTGCGAAGGAGTTGGGGTTGGCCAGCAGCGACTGGCAGATGCCGAACAGGGACCAGGTGCTGACGGCGGAGAAGCTGACCCGGCCCACCTCCCAGAGGCGGTGGACGTTCGGGATGCTCACCACGAGGATGCGGGCGTTGGGCAGGCCGCTCTTGAGGGTGGCCAGGGCGGTGTCGAAGTGCGCCCGGAACGTGCTGACCGGGGTCATCCCCGCCTCGGTGCTGGTGCACGCGTCGTTGGCGCCGATGAGGATGGTGACGTACTCGGCGTTGCGGCCGACCACGCCCTGGGCCTGGCCGGGCATGTCGTCGACCCGGGCGCCGGACTGGCCGTGGTTGTAGCTGCGCCCCTGGATCAGCGGGTTGACCCGCAGGATGCGCGAGTAGTGGGTGTTGACGGAGGAGTAGTCGCCGGTGCTGTACGACCGCGAGGGGCAGTCGACGAACCACCCGCAGGCGTTGAACGCGCGGGTGATGGAGTCGCCCATGCTCGCGATGGAGCTGGGCGGCGGGCCAGCATCGGCGGCGGCCGGCGGGGGTGCCACCAGGACGATCCCGAGAAGCGCGGCGAGCGGTACGAGACTGCGGCGGATCAATCTCATAGGTGCCTCCGTGCGGTGGGCTCCGCGGTTGTTACCGCGGAGTAGGGGGCTGTGTTCGCAGGGTAAGGGTCACGTGAACTAGGTCACAACGCCCACCCGGCGTGTCGCAGTCGAAAGCGACTAAAATCCGCGCCTTCTGCGGTTCGCCCCAAGAATTGACTTACGTCACTCTAGTTCGGTCCAGCCAGACCCCTGACCGCAGACATGGACGGATGGCGGCCGGGGCGTGCCGATCCGCCGTACGGACGCTCGGAAAGTCCGCCATCCGCCACGTTTGGCGCAGCTCCGGCCGGGTACGGGGGTCTCAGCCTGATCCGGGCGGCCGGCTGGCCTCCTCCCCGGGCCGGCCCGCCAAGAGGGAAAGGGCACCCCACAATGGCTGTGGGGTGCCCTTGCTTCTATGTGCCTCTTCGTTGCTTTCTACGTGCCTTTCCTTGTGTGGCTGGTGTCGCCAGTCCGGTCAGGGCATGGGTCGCTGCACGTCTCCGCGCCAGCCACCGGTCTCCTGACCACGGTCCTCGATGAACTCC
>Ga0075420_100003550_pt1 | contig 13674 bp, 13 predicted proteins | sample SoiMetdeltSBSDD4_FD_75296 | JGI IMG/M metagenome (GOLD analysis project Ga0075420, IMG submission 75296) | Bulk soil microbial communities from a Populus tree surrounding site in Tennessee, USA - Soil MetaG P. deltoides SBSDD4 | ecosystem: Environmental > Terrestrial > Soil > Tree plantation... | reverse complement strand
GACGCGCGCTGGGCCGGCGCCGACAGCCTGGAGATGCTGCGCATCGTGGTGGAGGCGCTCCGGAGGGAAGGGTGGCAGATCGGCAACGTCGACGCCACGGTGATCGCGCAGGCACCTCGGATCGCCCCGCACGTCCCGGCCATGCGTGAGAAGCTGGCGGCAACTCTCGGCCTGCCCGTGGATGCCGTCAGCATCAAGGCGACCACGACCGACCATCTCGGCGCGCTGGGCCGTGCCGAGGGGATCGCCGCCCAGGCTGTCGCGCTGCTCGTCAGAACGTGAGGGATGCGCACGCAGATCCCCTCATGTGACGAGCATCACAGGAGGGCGTGAGTCGTACGGCGTATCCTGGTGCGGCGAAGGCGTACCTGCTTGACAGCGGACCGTCGCCGCGCGATAGTCCGCCTGCCTGAGAGCTGCGATCTGGAATGACGCGATGGCCGACGAAACGGCGCCGACGGTCGAACAACTCCTTGCGAGTAGCGAGGGGGGAGGGACGAGTGGAAATCCTCCCGCCCCTCACCCCTCACCCCTCGTCTCATTCGCCGTCTCCGACACCGGCATCGGCATGACCGAGGAGCAGCTCGGGCGGCTGTTCGAGGCGTTCTCGTAGGCCGAGGTGTCCACCCGAAGCAGATATGGCGGAACGGGCCTGGGCCTGGCGATCAGCCGGCACTTCTGCCGCCTGATGGGCGGCGACCTCACCGTTACCAGTGTCCACGGCCAGGGCTCCACCTTCACCGTCTCGCTGCCGGCCGCGCCCTCTCGGAATCCCTCGGCCACTGGCTAACCGTCGATTCCAACGCAACCCGGGCAACCGTACGGTAGACTGAGCGTATGGCGATCCAGACAACCGCTGGCACTCACGATCCTGATGACGCTGTCGAGCACGTCGGTGTGCTGCCATTGGAGAACGGCGACCGACTCAGCCGGCCGGAGTTCGAGCGCCGCTACGAAGCGATGCCACACCTCAGGAAGGCCGAGCTGATCGAGGGGGTCGTGTACGTGCCGTCGCCAGTCCGCTATGTCCAGCACGGCCATCCTGACTTCACGATCTCCGGGTGGCTTGGGATGTATCAAGCAGCGACGCCGGGGACGGGCGGCGCCACCAACACCACCCTGCGCCTCGACCTCGACAACGAGCCCCAGCCGGACGTCCTCCTGCGGATCGAGCGCGGCGGCACGTCGCGCGTCGATGCCGACGGCTACCTGGAGGGGGCTCCAGAGCTGGCTGTTGAGATCACGGCCAGCAGTGCATCCTACGACCTGCACGACAAGTTGCGGGCCTACCGGCGAAACGGCGTCCAGGAGTACATCGTCTGGCGGGTGCTCGACCGCGAGCTTGACTGGTTCGTCCTCCGTGCCGGCGTGTACCAGCGACTCGAGCCAGATGATGCGGGCGTTATCCGTAGCGAGGTGTTTCCGGGTCTCTGGCTGGCCGTGCCGGCACTCCTCGCCGGCGACCTCGCGACGGTCCTCGAGGCGCTTCAGCAAGGACTACGTTCTCCCGAGCACACCGCGTTTGTCGAGCGTTTACGGGCCGGGGCTCCTCAGGCCGGGCCGGGCAATCAGAGCTGACGCAGCCAGCCCTGCATTCTCTGAACCCCTCGGCCAGCACCTGACCGTCAGAATCCTCAGGGTTTTGGCGTTTTGGCGGTTTTGGCACAGGGGGGTACCCGCACGGCACGCTGCCGGTCAGCCAGTAACCGTGGCGATCCCTCCCACCCGGTACAATGCAAGCTACCTGTACTTGCTGGTGGGAGAGCACATCGCCATGACACAGCGCATCACGTCCACCCTGAGCGGACTGAAGGAGGACTTCGAGGTCTCCGGTCGCCCGGTGCGGATGTACGTCTGTGGCATGACCCCGAAATACCATCCACACGTGGGCCACGCCCGCTTTTCGATCGCTGCCGATATCATCCGCCGGTACCTCGAGTACCGTGGCTACGAGATCGTCCACGTCCAAAACTTCACTGACATCGATGACAAGATCATCGCCCGCGCCGAGATCGACGGGATCACCCCGGCCGAGGCCGCGCAGCGGTACACCGACTCATATCTCGACGTCATGGCCCAGCTGAACGTGCTCCCGGCCCATCAGTACCCGACCGTCACCGGTTCGATGAACGCCATCGTCGACTACGTGAATGGGCTGATCAAGCGCGGCTACGCGTACGAATCGGACGGCGACGTCTACTTCGAGGTGGACAAGTTCGAGGGGTACGGCCAGCTCTCCCGGCGCACCGAAGAAGGCCAGCTCACCGGCGTGCGCGTCGATCTGGAGACGGGCAAGAAGGACCCGCGCGACTTCGCCCTCTGGAAGCGCGCAAAGCCCGGCGAGCCGGCCTGGTCGAGCCCCTGGGGCGATGGCCGGCCCGGCTGGCACATCGAGTGCTCGGCGATGGTCCGCGAGACGCTCGGCGATCAGATCGACATCCACGGCGGCGGTAGAGACCTGATCTTCCCGCATCACGAGAACGAGTTGGCCCAGAGCGAGGCGTATACCGACGTCCATCCGTACGTTCGGTACTGGGCGCACTCCGGGCTGGTGACGACCGGCACCGAGAAGATGGCGCACTCGCTCGAGAACTTCACGACCATCAACGACGTGCTCGAGATCTACGAGCCGATGGCGGTACGCCTCTTCCTGATCCAGACCCACTACCGCTCGGCGTTGCTCTACGCCCGCGACGGCCTGGACAACGCCGTCAAGGCGCTCGATCGGCTGCGCGGCGCCCTCGAAGGGTTCGATCCTGCCGCGGACGAGGCTGGCGCGCCGGGCTGGGCCCGGGAGGCTCGGGCCGAGTTCGAGCGCGCCATGGACGACGATTTCAACACACCGGGCGCGCTGGCTGCGCTGTTCGACCTTGTACGCGAGATCAACCGCCGGCGCGCAAGCGGCGCCCCGGCCGGCGAGATCGCCGATGGCCAGGCGATACTACGGTCGCTGGCGGCGGTCCTCGGCTTGCAACTTGAAGCGCCAGCGCGCGCGGCGGACGGTGAAGACGCCGGGCCGTTCATCGACCTGCTGCTGAGCGTGCGCCAGCAGCTCCGGGAGGCAAAACAATGGGCCCTGGCGGACGAGGTTCGAAACCGCCTTCGCGATCTGGGCGTGGCGGTGGAAGACCGCCCGGACGGGGCGGTGTGGCGAAGGGAGCGTCCGGCTTCCGGGCGCTGAAGAAGGGCAAGGACGGCGGCAAGCCGCCCGCGAAATCGACCGGCAAACCGCCACGGCAGCGGCGCGACCGCGACGACGACCGGGTGCTGTCGAATGCTGGCGACGAGATCGGAATCGACATCAACGTCGAGGAGCGGACCGTGCGCGGCGGCGCCCGGACCTTCGATCGCAAAGGCCCGCCGCAACAGAGCCGCGACGAGAACGCCGCCGGCGAGCGCCCGGGTCCCCGTCCGCGACGGGGACCGCGCGACTTCGCCGACCGCGACGCCGAGGAAGCCGGCCCGCCTGGTCCGGCCGAGCGTCGTGGCACCTTTCGGCCGCGCGACGATCGCCCGATAGGCCCCGGCGGGCTCGTGCCGGGCGGGACCGGCATCGGCGGGCGCGGTTTCGGCGCGGGCGGCCCTCGGCAGGGCGGTCCACGGCCGGGTGGCGGTCCTGGTGGCCCACGGCCAGGAGGCGGCGGTCCAGGCGGCCCGCGAGCCGGCGCATTCGTACCCGGTGGACCTCGCACCGGACCGCCGCGCACGGGCGGCGGCTTCCGTGACGACGACCGTCGTGCTCCCTGGCGGGACCGCGACGAGGGCGACCGCCGGCCGCCGCCACGTCGCGACCGGGACGATGCCGATCGGCGTCCACCTGGTCGAGGGGCACCACCGTTCGGCGCCCGGCGTGACTTCCGTGACGACGAGGGCGCTGCGCCACGCCGTTCCGCGCCGCCCGGAGACCTCCTCTACGGACGAAACGCCGTGCTAGAGGCACTCCGAGCTGGCCGCCCGATACGCAGGGTGATGGTGGCGACCGGTGCCCACGGCGAGGTCATCACCGAGATCGTGGACGAGGCCCGCGCGAAGAAGATTAACCTCCAGTCGGTCGATCGTCGCCGGCTAGACGACCTGGCGTTCAACCACCAGGGCGTCGTCGCCGAGGCCGCGCCGTTTGTGTACGCCACCATTGAGGACGTCATCGGGGCCGCCCGGTCGAGCGAGGCTCCCCTCGTGCTCGTCCTCGACGTGCTCCAGGACCCCCAGAACCTCGGGTCGCTGCTGCGCACGGCGGCGGCGGCCGGCGCGCAGGGCGTCGTGATCCCCGAGCACCGCGCGGTCGGCGTCACGCCGGCGGTCGTGAAAGCCTCGGCCGGGGCGATCGAGCGGCTCAAGATCGCCCAGGTCACCAACCTGAGCCGGGCGATCGACGCCCTCAAGGAGGTCGGGATCTGGGCAGTCGGACTGGACGCCGGCGCCGAGACCCGCTACGACAAGGCGGATCTGAACCGGCCGCTCGCCCTGGTCGTCGGCGGCGAGGGCAAAGGCCTTCGACCGCTGGTCCGCCAGCACTGCGATCTGGTCGTCAGCCTGCCGATGCCGGGTGCCATCGAGTCGTTGAACGCGGCCGTGGCCGGCTCGATCGTACTGTACGAGGCGCTGCGCCAGCGTGCCGCGGCGCCGCCGCCCTCCCAGGAAGAGGAAGCGCCCCCTCACTGAGGGGGCGCAAGGGCGGAGGAGGCGAGATTCGAACTCGCGGCCCAGGTTTAAGGCCCGGGCAACCGCTTAGCAGGCGGCCGCACTAGACCGGACTATGCGACTCCTCCAGTCCGTCTGACCCGATTCGCTCACGCGGAGCAGACACGGTCAGGTTACTATCATACGGATCGCGCGCCTTCCGAGCAAGCATCCAGATGGACCATCTGTGCCTGTTGGCGCCGGGAGGAGGATGCCATGCCGAACGACTCGGCGAGCGGCGCAGCTGACGCCCTGCGCAGTGAACTTGCGAACGCCCTGACGTTCCACACGTCGTTCGATCGTGGGCCGAACGCCGACTTCGCGCTGGGTGATCCGACCCTGTACTCGGCGTCCGCGGAGGGCGCGCTGATAGTCGGCCTGGGCGATCCGCCCGTCACGATCGCGGAGGGGCGCGGCAAATACGGGTCCGCTCTGGAGATGACGGTCGAGAACACCCACGTCGTGCTCTACAAGGCCGAGCGGAACGTCGCCTACTCGGCGGACGCGTTCCGGGGCACGGTGTCGTTTTGGCTGAGCGTCGACACTGACGAGATCCCGGCCCGGTACTGCGATCCGCTCCAGGTCACGGACAAGAAGTACAGCGACGCCTGTATCTGGGTCGACATCACGAAGAACGACACGCCCCCGGATCTTCGGCTTGGCGTCTTCGGCGATGCCAGCGAGTGGGACCCTGAGCAGAAGGAGGGCGGCGGCGAGCGCTTCTTCTGGCGCCTGGCGAAGGTCGTCGAGCCGACGTTCGCCAAGGGACACTGGACGCACGTCGTCATCACCTGGGACGGGATCAACGACAGCCAGAACGGGCGAGCGCGACTGTACTTCGACGGCGTCTACCAGGGCGCGACCGGCCGGATCGCCGAGCGGTTCACCTGGGACATTGGCAACGCCAACATCAGGCTCGGCACTGGGCAGTTCGTCGGCCTGTTCGACGACCTCGCGTTCTTCAATCGAGCGCTGACGCCGGACGAGATTCGGCTGCTCAACGGGCTGAGCGGCGGCGTCGCGGACCTGCGCCCGACCTGACGGAACGTTCATCCGTCGAAACCACCGGCGCCAGTCAAGAGTGTGAGCGCTCTCCTGGCGCCAGCGCCCGGCCCGGGAGACAATGGCGATCATCTGAGTCGTTCGAGACGAAGGAGTGGAGCGATGCGGATCGCCTTCATTGGGCTCGGGAACATGGGTCGGCACATGGCGGCCAACCTCCAGAAGGCCGGCCACGAGGTCGTCGTGCATGACGTGCGGCAGGCCGCTGCTGAGTCGCACCTGGCCAACGGCGCCGCCTGGGCGAACAGCGCGGCCGAGGCGGCTCAGGGCGCCGAGCTGATCCTGACCTCGCTGCCCGGCCCGAAACAGGTCGAGGAGGTCGCGCTTGGCGAGGGCGGCATCCTCCAGGGCGCCGCGAAGGGCGCCGTCTACGCCGACCTCTCCACCAGCTCGCCGACGCTGATCCGGCGCATCTACCAGGTCTTCAAGGAGCAAGGCATCCATGTCCTCGACGCCCCGGTCAGCGGCGGCCCGGTCGGCGCTGAGCGGGCGACGCTCCAGGTGATGGTCGGCGGCGACGAGGAGGTCTACAACCGCGTCCGGCCGGCCCTGTTGGGGATTGGAGACAAGGTGAGCTACGTCGGCGAGATCGGCGCCGGCGAGATCGCCAAGCTGTGCCACAACACGATGAGCTACTGCGCCAACCTGGCGCTCGCCGAGATCTTCACACTTGGCGTCAAGGCTGGCCTCAAGCCGGAGAAGCTGCTGGAAGTCCTCCAGGGCGGCGCCTACGGCCAGGGCAACATGCTAAAGCATCGGATCCCGAACCTGATCTTCAAGGAGGCGTTCGAGCCGGCCGGCTTCTACATGGCGCTCGCCCGCAAGGACGTCGGGCTCGCCACCGAGCTTGCGCGTGAGCTGAACGTGCCGATGAACGTCGCCAGCCTCGCCGAGCAGGCGCTGATCGAAGGGCTGGCGCGCGGCTGGGAGTCGAAGGACTCGTCGGCGATCTGGCTGCTCCAGGAGGAACGGGCCGGGGTGAAGGTCCGCTCCGAGGGCTGAACCCACGCCGGGCGGGGTGGGTGGATATACTGACTTCAACGCCCCGACGTCGCGGCTCGACGAGGATCTGGGACGATCTGGAGGGATCAGATGGCGATCAGCACGTACACGCTCGAACAGTTCTGTGCCGACATGCAGGAGCTTGTCGACTCCGGGAGTGACGAGGCGAAGATCTTCGATCGCGGCTCGGTCTACCTCGAGCGCCTGGTGACCACGCCAGATTCGATCCCTGAGGAGTTCCGCGTGCCGTCCGGGCGGGGCCGCCGCGCGAATCACGGTAGCTACGCGCTCTATCGTGGGCCCGGCCTCTTCATCAGCTCCGTCGTCTGGGGGCCAGGCGACCACGTGGGGCCGCACGATCACAAGACCTGGGGCATGATCGGCGTGGCCGGCAACGCAATCCAGGAGACGCGCTACCGCCGCGTGGACGACCGTGACCGCGATGATTACGCGCGCCTGGAGAAGGATCGCACGACGCTGGTCAAGCCCGGCGACGTCAGCCTGCTTATCCCCGAGGTCGACGAGATCCACGCGATGGACAACTTCAGCGACCGCAACACCTTCGAGATCCACGTCTACGGGCAGGATCTGGTCGGTCTGCCGCGCTGCCAGTACAGCCTGGAAACGGGCCAGATCAAGTCGTTCGTGAGCACGAAGTTCGACAACTGCTAAACGAGGAGACAGGAGTCAGGAGACAGGAGTCAGGAGGGGTTCTCTCCTGTCTCCTGTCTCCTGACTCCTGTCTCCTGGGGGGCGCGATGCTTGAAATCGGAGCTGTCACCCTCCAGCACCTGCTCGAGACTGGCTCGACTGTCGCCGTGCTCGACGTCCGCGAGCACGGCGAGTACAACTCGGCGCACATCCCGGGCGCGTCATCGCTGCCACGCCGCCTGCTGGAGCACCGCATCGAGCGGCTTGTGCCCGGCAAGCAGACCCAGATCGTCGTCTGCGACGACACCGGCGTGCGCGCTCGCCTGGCGGCGAAGACGCTGGAACGGCTCGGCTATAGGCGCGTCGCCGTGCTGGACGGCGGCCTGAACGGCTGGGCCAGCGACAATCGCCCCACCGAGTGGGGCATGAACGTGCCCAGCAAGGACTTCGGCGAGAAGGTCGAGGTCGTGGAGCACGTCCCGTCAATCGAGGCCCGCGAGCTCGAGGAGTGGATCACGCGCGGCGACGACCTGGTGATCCTCGACACCCGTACCCCCGAGGAGTACAGCCGGTTCTGCATCCCCGGAGGGCGCTCGGTGCCGAACGGCGAACTGCCGTACCGGATTGGCGAGATCGTGCGGGAGCGGCCGAACGCGCGGGTAGTGATCAACTGCGCGGGGCGGACTCGCAGCATCATCGGCGCGCGGGCGCTTCAGCGCATGGGCGTCAAAGACGTGGTTGGCCTGAAGAACGGGACCAGTGGCTGGGTGCTGGCCGGACTGACCCTGGAGACCGGCGCCGACCGGCTCGAACTGCCGGAGCCGTCCGCCGAAACCCGTGCCGAGGCCGAAGCGTACGCCCGCCGGGTGATGGCCGAGGACGGCGTTCAGACCGTCACCGCCGACGAGGTCGCCGAGCTGCTCGCCGCCGATACCGGCGAATCGTTCTACTACATCGACATTCGGGGGCGCGATGAGTTCGAGCAGGGCCACATCCCCGGCTTCTGGTGGTTCCCCGGCGGCCAGGTCGTGCAGCGGAGCGACGACGCGATCGGCGTGCGGAACGGGAAGGTCGTGCTCACCTGCGACGGCATCGCTCGAGGCGGCGCGACCGCGTCCTGGCTCCGCCAGCTCGGGTTCCCCAACGTCTTCGTCCTTGACGGCGGCACGTCGGCCTGGGAGGCAAGCGGTCGCGCGCTGACCTCAGGATCAGCCGATGACCCTGTCGCCGGCCTGGACGCCGCTCGCGAGCGGGTGCGCCTGATCGAGCCGGCCGCCCTCGACAGCCTGCTGAAGACGCCGGGGCCGCCGATCGTGCTGCACGTCGGCACGAGCCACGAGTTCGCGGTCGGCGGCCACATACCGGGCTCCCACTGGATGCCGCGCGGCTGGCTGGAGCCCCGGATCGAAAAGCTGGTCCCGGACTGGACCGAGCCGATCGTCGTGACTGACCCAACCGGAGACGACGCGATCCTGGCTGCCGCGACGCTGCTCGACCTCGGCTACCACGACGTGGCGGCACTGAAGGGCGGAATCGGCGCCTGGAGAGAGGCCGGACTGGAGTTGGAGCGTGGCCTCAGCGGCGTCCTGGCCCCACCGGACGATCTGGTGCCGGCCGGTCCCGACCGGAGCTACGCCGACATGATCGAGTACCTTCGCTGGGAAGAGGCGCTCGGCAAGAAGTACGAGCGCGCCTGACGAATGACCCCCTCCCCAGCCCTCCCCCTTCCAGGGGGAGGGAGGCGGTGGGCGCAAGCCTTGCGCCCACCGGGGCCGAAGTTGCCGTCACCGTGGACGGAAGGAGACGACGATGCGGGTCGTTGACGCGATCGCCGAGATCTTGCGACGCGAGGGCGTCGAGTTCCTGAGCTGCTACCCGACGACCATCATGATCGAGGCTGCCGCCGCGATCGGGATCAGACCGGTGCTGTGCCGGCAGGAACGGGTAGGCGTCGACATCGCGGACGGGTACAGCCGGATCTCGAACGGCAAGCGGATCGGCGTCTTCGCTATGCAGTACGGGCCGGGCGCGGAGAACGCCTTTCCGGGCATCGCGACGGCGTACTCGGACTCGGCGCCGCTGCTGGTGCTGCCGCTCGGGCACGCGCGAGCGCAGGCTGGCGTCTTCCCGAACTTCCGGGCCAGCCGCACGTACGCCTCGGTGACCAAGAACGTCGAAGAGCTGCTGGTCCCGGATCAGGTCGGGAACGCGATGCGGCGGGCGTACAGCCTCCTCAAGAACGGCCGCTCCGGCCCAGTCATGATCGAGCTGCCCGTCGACGTGGCGAGCGCCGATCCGGGCGACGCGTGGCAGGCGTACACGCCGGTCCGAGCCGCGCAGTCGGCGGGCTCCCCGAGCGACGTCGACGCCGCCGCGAAGGCGCTGGTCGAGGCACAACGGCCGGTTATCTACGCCGGCCAGGGGACGCTCTACGCCGAGGCAACCGACGATCTGGTCGAGCTGTCAGAGCTGCTCCAGGTGCCGGTCGCGACGACCCTGGAGGGCAAGAGCGCCTTCCCGGAGGACCATCCCCTGGCGCTGGGCGCGGCCGGCACATCGCTGACCGGGCCAGGCGTCCGCTGGATCCGTGACGCCGACCTCCTGATGGGCGTCGGCGCCGGCCTGAGTCGTCACGGGATGTATCCCGTGATCCCGCCCGGCAAGACGATCGTCCAGATCACCAACGACCACCGCGACTTCAACAAGGGGTACCCAACCGACTACCCGATCCTCGGCGATGCAAAGCTGGTGCTGCGTCAGCTGATCGAGGCGGTCAAGGATCGCGTCGGGACGAAGCGTTCGGAGGATCGGACGGTCCAGTCCGACCTGAAGAAGGCCCGCGACGAGTGGATGGCCGAGTGGCTGCCGATCCTCACCTCTGATGAGAAGCCGATTACGCCGTACCGCGTCATCTGGGAGGCCCAGCAGGCAATCGACTCGGCCGACATGATCGTCACGCATGACTCCGGCAGCCCCCGCGACCAGATCGTCCCGATGTGGGTCTCAAAGCGCCCGCGCGGCTACGTCGGCTGGGGAAAGTCGCACGCGCTCGGGACCGGGCTCGGCCTGATCATGGGCGCGAAGCTCGCCGCCCCGGAGAAGGTCTGCATCAACTTCATGGGCGACGCGGCGTTCGGCATGACCGGGCTCGACTTCGAGACGGCCGTTCGGAACCAGATCCCGATCATCACCGTGGTGCTCAACAACTCGACGATGGCCGTCGAGATCCCGCATCTGCCGATCTCGCACGAGAAGTACGGCTCCAGGGATATTGGCGGCAGCTATGCCGACCTGGCGAAGGCGATGGGCGGCTGGAGCGAGCGGGTGGACGATCCGGCCCAGATCGGCGAGGCGTTCAAGCGGGCCCGTCGCGTCACCGAGGACGGCCGCGCGGCCCTCCTGGAGTTCATCACCAGCGCCGAGACGCGCTTCTCGATGCGCCGGCAGCTCGTGGACGGCCCGCCGGCCACGCACTAAGCTCACAAGTCGCTTCAGCTTTTGTCGTACCAGGGGCAGAGCAGCTTCTCGGCCAGGGCGACCAGCGTGAAGAGGACAATCCCGAGCAGCGAGAGCATCAGGATCGCCGCGAACGCCAGGTCCGTCCGCTGGTTGCCGCTCGCGACCAGGATCCGCTGCCCGAGGCCGGTATCGCCGCCGATGAACTCGCCGATCACGGCGCCGATCACCGCCAGGCTGATCGCGACTTTCAGGCCCGCGAAGAAGTACGGCATCGCGCAGGGGAACGTCACCTTGAAGAAGACCCGACGCCGTGACGCCGAGAGCAGCCGCCCGAGATCCTGCATCTCCGGCGGCGTCATCTGGAGCCCGATCGCCGTGTTGACGACGATCGGGAAGAACGCCGTCAGGAACGCCAGGATCACGCGCGGGAACTCACCGTAGCCGATCCAGAGCAGCAGGAGAGGTGCGATTGCCTGCTTCGGCACGGACTGGCCCAGCAGCAGGAACGGGTAGATGCCGTTGCGGAGCGGCGCGGACGCCGTGATCAGGATCGCCAGCGGCACCGCGACGACGATACTCAAGAAGAAGCCGGCCAATGTCTCGCGGCCGGTGACCCAGGTGTCGCGGAGGAGGATCGGGAAGTTGTTCCCGAGCGCGGTCAGCACTTCGAGCGGTGGCGGCAGGACGAAGCGCGGCAGGCGGAAGATCAGCACCGTCGCCTGCCAGAGCGCCAGGATCAACACAAAGCTGACGACGGGCGCGATCCACCGTCCGAGGTCAGCGCCGGTGCCACTCCAGGACGGTCCTGCCGCCTCAGCGCGCCCAGGGCGGGCGGTATCAGCGGGACTGGGAATGGCCATCAGCGGCCTCCAGCGGCTGCCGCCGGGGCGTGCATGGCCGGACCGCCGCGATCGATCAGCGCCCGAATCTCCAGCGCCGCCTCCTTGAACCGCTCGTCGTACTCCATCTCGACCGTTCGCGGGCGCGGCAGGTCGATCGGGATCACGCTGGCTATTCTGCCTGGACGCGGCGACATGACCACCACGCGATCGGCCAGCAGCACGGCCTCCGGGATGCTGTGGGTAACGAAGAGCACCGTCTTGCGGCGCTCCTCCCAGATCCGAAGCAGCTCCAGGCCGATCGTCTCGCGGGTCATCGCGTCGAGCGCCGCGAACGGCTCGTCCATCAGCAGGATCTCAGGGTCGTGGATCAGCGCCCGGCAGATCCCGACGCGCTGCTGCATGCCGCCAGAGAGCTCCCAGGAGTGCGCCTTCTGGAAGCCGTCCAGACCGACCTTCGCCAGCAGCTCGTCGGCGCGGGCGACGTGCTCGCGCACTGGCTGGCCCAGCATCTCGATCGGCAACAGCACGTTGTCGCGGACAGTTCGCCAGGGTAGCAGGACCGGCGTCTGGAACACGAAGCCCATCTCGCGGCGCGGCCCACGAACTGGTTCGCCGTGGATCCGCACCTGCCCCGAGGTCGCCGCGAGCAGCCCCGATACGAGCTTCAGAACGGTGCTCTTGCCGCAGCCGGACGGCCCGACGAGGGTGACGAACTCACCCTCGTCAATTCTTAAGTTAAGGGCGTCGAGCGCGGTGACCGACCCCTTGCCCCGGGACCGGTACACCATCGAGACGCCGTCGAGGTCGATCAAGGTTACGGCAGGACCGGGGTGGCCGGCGTGAACTGTGGTGCCGCGACGTCCGTGAGCGCCAGGTCCGACTTCATGCCAAGGTACCGCATCATCACGCTCCTGGTCGCCGTGAGCTGCGACTCCTGGAACGATCCGATGCCCATCGTCGACGAGTTCTCGGTCAGGACAAGGTCGCGGATCAGCTCGAGCTGGCGGGTCGCGATCTCGGCGTTGACGTTCGCCTCGGGCGCCATCCGCTGGACCGTTGCAACCGCCGCCGGGATGTCCATGTAGGTGTCGCGCAGGCCCTTAGCGGCGCCCGCCACGAACGCGGCGACCGCTTCCGGACGCTCGGCGATCATCTTGTCAGACGTGATGTAGCCGTTGCCGTACATGTTCAGGCCGTAATCGGCGTAGCGCATCGCGGCGATCTTGCGATTCGGGTTCTGCTCGTACGCCAGCTTCTCGACGTCCGCCAGGTTCAGGATGAACGCGCTGATGATCTCGAGCTGGCCCGCCGCGAAGATCGTGTTCCGCACCGTCGGGTCGACGCTCCGCCAGTCGACCCGAGAGATGTCGACGCCGGCCACGGCCGCGAACGCCGGGAAGATCTGGCGCGGCGCCGAGCCCGGCGCGTCGGCCAGGGTCTTGCCCTCCAGGTCCTTCGGGGTCGTGATGTTCTGGTCCTCGTAGTAGAGCACGGCGTGCGGCAGCTTGTCGTAGAGCGGGGCGATCACTTTGACCTCGGCGCCCTCGTTTGAGCGCAGCAGCATTGCCGTGCCGATGTCGCCCTGCACGATGTCCGCCTGGCCAGTCGCGGCTCGTTTCACGGCGTCCGCCGAGCCGAAGCCGCGCGAGACGGTCACCTCGATGCCGCCTTCGGCGAAGTACCCCTTCTCGATGGCGATGTAGATCGGGGCGGTGGTGCCGCTGATCAGGAAGTCGGACCCGTACGCCACCTTCTGCACCTGCTGGACTGGCGCGGCGACCGTTTGAGCGGGAGCAGGCCCGGCGATCAGTACGAGCGCCGCGAGCAGCGCGAGGATAGGCGAGAGACGGCGGAACGACATGGGCACCTCCGAGGACAGCATCACGCGAGGACGTGAGCGCTTCACAATTGTCACACTGAATCGGCAGACGAACTGTTACACAGGGGACAGCCGATTCCCGTGGCGCATTGTATCGGC
>Ga0075420_100003549_pt1 | contig 13675 bp, 15 predicted proteins | sample SoiMetdeltSBSDD4_FD_75296 | JGI IMG/M metagenome (GOLD analysis project Ga0075420, IMG submission 75296) | Bulk soil microbial communities from a Populus tree surrounding site in Tennessee, USA - Soil MetaG P. deltoides SBSDD4 | ecosystem: Environmental > Terrestrial > Soil > Tree plantation... | reverse complement strand
AGCCGATCGTCTCGAACCAGGAATTCACCGGCGATTGAGTCGTTCGGAGCGAAATCGATCCTGGTGACCGGAATTCTGGCGAGACTGCCACGCCGCACGGTCAGTGGCGCCGCGGCAGCCAGATCGCTGCCGTGCCACGCGAGTCCTATCAGCGGCGTGCCGCCATAGTCGCCCGCATAGTGCTTGTACCAGGTGAACAGGAAGTCGAATGTCGATACGTGAGTTCGATGCGCGACGGTCGCCTCGAGGGCGCGCCACGCCATCTCCACGGACTGGAGGTCGGCGGGCGTGGAAAGCCACTCGACTCTGAGTCCCCGCTCGACCGTCGTCGCCTGCGCGCGCAAATGTCTGTGTCTCCGCCGGCTACGAGACCTTGTCCAGACCGTTTTCCTTGATCTTGTAGAGCAGCGCCTTGTAGCTGATCCCGAGAATCTCCGCCGCCTCTTTCCGATTCCATCGTGTCCGGGTCAGCATGCGAAGAATCAGCTCACGCTCGGCCTCGCGGGCGGCCGCGCGTGCGACGTCCTTGAGCGAAACGCTGACGGCGCCATCGGTCTGCGCGCCCGCGCAATGAGTCGCCGCGGGAATCGTCGCCGCCGACGACGCGGGGACGGCTGATGCAACCGCCGCGGCTGGCAAGTCGCCCGCGCTCATCGCAGCGGTGGGGTAGGTCGCGGAAGCTGCGACTTGCGAGACAAGCGACGGCTGCGCGATGGCAGCAGCGGCTCGTGCCGCAACCGACGAGGCGTATTGCCGCAGTTCGGTCAGGATCGGCGTCTCGCTGCCGAGCACCACCATCCTCTTGATCATGTTCTCGAGCTCCCGCACGTTCCCTGGCCAGTTGTATTCCATGAAATGACGCGAGAGCTCCGGGCTGATCTCCACGGGCGGCTTGTTGTACTGAACGGCGTACTTCTTCAGAAAGTGCTCGGCGAGCAAAGGCACTTCTTCGCGGCGCTCGCGCAGTGGTGGCATCGAGATCGTCACCACGTTCAACCGGAAATAGAGGTCCTCACGAAACTCGCCCGAGGCGACGGCGGTCTCGAGATCGCGGTTGGTCGCGGTGATCACACGGACGTCCACCTGCACGTCGTTCTTGCCGCCGAGACGTGAGAACTCGCCGTCCTGCAGCACCTGCAGGAGCTTCGCCTGCAGCGGGACGCTCATGTCACCGATTTCGTCGAGAAAGATCGTCCCTTCGTTCGCGTGTTCGAATTTGCCGGGCTTCTGCTGAATGGCGCCGGTGAAGGCCCCCTTCTCGAAGCCGAACAGCTCAGATTCCAGCAGCTCCGTCGGGAGTGCGGCGCAGTTCACTTTCACAAATGGCTTGTCGTGCCGCACGGATCGCTCGTGCAGCGCATGCGCCACGATCTCTTTGCCGGTGCCGCTTTCGCCGCGAATAAGCACGGTCACGTCCGTATCGGCTACCCGCTCGATCAGATCTCGCACTTCAGCCATATGCTCGCCGCCGCCGAACAGCATCGTGTAGCGCGACTGTTCCTTGACCTGCTCACGCAATGTGGCGACTTCCCGGCTGAGCTGTCGCTGCTTCATCGTGGTTGCGAGAAGCATTTCAATTTCGTGATCTTCGAACGGCTTGCAGACGAAGTCGTATGCGCCAAGTTTCATCGCCTGCACGACGGTGTTGGCATGTCCCTGACCGGAGATTGCGATGACCGGCACGTCGGGATCGCTTTTCTTGAGAGCTGCCAGCGTGCCCAGACCGTCCATGCTCCCTGGAATCACGATGTCCAGCAGGACGGCGTCCGGATGGTCGCCGTGAAACCGCTGGAGGGCCTCGTCGGCACTCGACGCGGTGATCGCGTGGTAGCCACGCGCGCCGAGAAACGTGCGGAGCATCCCGCACACCGCCGGATCGTCGTCAACGATCAGAACGCGGGGCTTTTCCCCCATTGATTCGATTTCCTTTCAAACCGCCGGAATGCTGAGCCCGGCCAGAATGCGGTTTGTCGAGCAATCGAAGTGCCAGCAGGGAAATTTCCTGGACGAAGAACGATAGGTTGGCGAACGTATTGGGGAAAAGTTGGAAAAACTTTACCTACGGCCGTTCGAGCCCCGTTTCCTTGATCTTGTTGAGCAGGGTCTTGTAGCTCACGCCAAGCAGTTGCGCGGCCTTGCGGCGGTTCCAATGTACCTGCTTCAGCGTGTCTGAGATGATGGCGCGCTCGGCGTTGAGGGCCGCCTCGCGGGCGACATCGACGAGACGCCGGCCATCGGACGGAGGAGGGACAGGAGGGACGGCGCCAGCTTCGTCTTCCTCATCCCCTTCGTCAGTGTCGCCATCGAGCGGAGCCGCGGCATGCGGCGACTGGTAAGGTGGCGGCGCAAGCTGTTCCGACGCGGGAACCGCGCCCACAGGCGGCGTCATGCTGACGGGACCAGCCGGCCGTGGTTTGCTCAATTCGCGAAGCACGAGCTGCTCGTCCTGCAGGATGACGAAGCGCTTGATCATGTTCTCGAGCTCGCGAATATTTCCGGGCCATTCGTATTCCAGAAATCTGCTGCGCAGCTCGTCCGAGATGGCGCGAATGGGCCGGTTGTAGCGGTGCGAATACTTGGTAATGAAGAAGTCGGTGAGTTGGTTGACTTCGTCGCGACGCTCGCGGAGCGGTGGGACGACAGCCTCGATCACCTTGAGCCGGTAATACAGGTCCTCGCGGAATTGACCGCGGAGCATCATCGCCTCGAGGTCGCGGTTCGTCGCTGTCACGACGCGTACGTCCACCTCGATCTTCTTGTTGCTCCCCAGCTTCGTGAACTCCGCGTCCTGGAGCACGTGCAGCAACTTTGCCTGGAGCGGCGGCTTCATTTCGCCGATCTCGTCGAGGAAGATAGTGCCGAAATTCGCCTGCTCGAACTTACCGATCCGGGTGGTCGCGGCGCCCGTGAACGCGCCTCTCTCGTGCCCGAACAACTCGCTTTCGAGCAGCTCCGCGGGAAGCGCGGCGCAATTCACTTTGACGAACGGCTTGTTCTTGCGCGTCGATCGCTGATGGATGGCGCGCGCGACGAGCTCCTTGCCGACGCCGCTCTCGCCGCGGATGAGAACTGTCACGTCGCTATCGGCAACCTGCTCGATGATGTGCGCCACCTGGCGCATGGCCGGGCTGTCGCCCCATCCGAGAAACGCCTGATCCTGGTCGTCGCTCAGCTGACGACGGAGACTGGTGAGCTCGTCGACGAGCCGCGTGCGCTCAATGGCCTGTTTGATGGCCGAATCGAGCGCGATCTCACCGAGCCCTTCAGGGTCGCCCGGCTTGACGACATAATCCGCGGCGCCGAGCCGCACGGCTTCGACGATGATCTGCGCCTGTTCGCGTCCGGACAGCATGATCACCTGCATTTCGGGGCGCGCGGTTTTGAGCGCTTTCAGCGTCTGCAACCCGTCCATCCCGGGCATGGCCACGTCGAGCAGCACGATATCGGGCGGCTCACCCTGCTTGATCGCCGCAATGATTTCGTCACCACGCGAATAGGCGCGAACGTCGTAGCCCCGCAATGCCAGAAACGTACGCAGGTAACCCGCGAAGCCGGAGTCGTCATCGACGACGGCAATCGAAGGGCGCCGACCGTCTACGACGGGTGCGGAATCTGAAGGCGCGCGAGCCACTGTGGCCATTGTGTGTCCTTACCGCTGGATCGTCGAAATCTCAGGTCCGGCTAAAGCCGGACACTACGTACTACTACGTACTACCTACCCTCATCGCTCACTGCGCGGAGGGAAGCCGCAGCGCCGAACCGGCGCGCGGACGCGGAGCCGGTGCCGACCAGAGCGCGCCACCGTGCGCCTCGATCACCCGTCGTCCCACTGGAAGGGCGAGGCCGAGACCGCCTCGCCATTCGTCGAACGGCGGAGAAGGCGTTGAGCGCACGCCCTCGAGGAGCCACGGCAGGATCGATTCGTCGCCGATAGCAACCACTGCCCACGTGCGATCTATATCCGAGAGCGTCGAGCACTCCACGATGATCGCGCCTGGTTCTGCACGTTCTCGCAGAGCGGCCTGAATCAACGCTCTCACCGCGGCCGCGATTCGCGTCCGATCGCCTGCCACATTGACGGGCGTGGACGTCCGGACCTCGAGGCGGATCCCCCGGTCGGCCCCCTCATGCATGTTGCTCGCCAGCTCCGCTGAAAGCGCTGCCAAGTCAAACGTCACGCCAGGAATCGACAGCTCACCGGCCTCGAGTTTCCCAAGCTCACTCATTTCCGAGATAAGTGCGCCGATGCGAGCGCACGACCGATCGGCCTCCTCTAACATCTGACGCTGGCGATCCGTCAGTGGCCCTGCTTGTTCGCGGAGCAACATCCGGAGGTAGCCCGACGCGACAGTTATAGGTGTCCGCAACTCGTGCACGGCCAGGGAGAGCGCCCGCGGAAAATTGCTGAGTTCCGAAGTCATCCGCAGTGAGAGGCTACCACGACGACGCCGCGATAAGCTCGACGGTGATGGGCCCAACATTTCCTGGTACAACGCTTGAACTCAGAGTTATCGCTGGTACTGGACGCCGCGCGGGTCTGCGACGCATGGTTCGCACTCACCCGCGCCGGCCGCTCCGGTACCGACGTTCCAGCCACGCGGGCGATACCCCGGCGAAATAGAGCATCACCAACGTCACGTTCCTGGCGCTCCGGCGGATCCACCCGTCACGCCGCCAGCGTCTAGACGATGTTCGCAGGACCAGCGGCAACTCCACAACCTCGTCCAGGCGAGCCAGCCGCCGGACGAACTCAACGTCCTCAAAGAGCGGCAGTTCCCTATATCCGCCCATCCGCTGAAACTGCCGGCGACGGAGAAACAGCCCCTGGTCGCCGTAGGGCAGACGAAACAGGCGCACGCGCCAGGACACCAGACGCTCGAGGACTCTGGCCTGCCACGAATGGTCATCAAGCGCGAACCGGAACCAGCCGCCGACGACCCCATCACCGAGCGTTCGAAAGGCCCGGAGCCAATCTGCGGGCAGCTGTGAATCAGCGTGGAGAAAGAGCAGCCATTCCCCGCAACCGGCGGCTGCACCGACGTTCATCTGATGGCCTCGGCCTGCGGTCGTCCGGACCAGACGTGCCCCCGGGCGCGTCCCGACGTAACGGTCCAGGTCCTCATCGCGGTCCCCATCGACGACGATGATCTCGACCTCGGGCGTGACCGGCACGGCGGCCAGCAGTCCCTTCGCCGCCTCCGTATCCCGGAGGACGGGAATCACGACGGAAACGAGGGGAGGCACCGTCGAATCCTCGCACTTTCGCACCGTCGCACGCACCCTCGCACCCTCGCACCCTCGCACCGTTAATCCCCTGACCCCATTGATGGGCCTATAATTGCCCTATGCTTATCCGCAAGGCCCCCGATCTCCGCTATTCGGACGTCACGCCCAAGTCGGTGTACCTGCGCCGCCGTGAGTTCATTCAGGCGGCGGCGGGCGCGGCCGCAGGTGCTGCGGTTGCGTTGTCCCCGTTCGGCGGCGCGCGCGCTCAGGCGCAGGCGCAGGGGCGCGCAAAGCTTGCGAACGTCAAGAAGAGTCCGCTCAGCACGACGGAAAAGGTCAATCCCTACGAGGACATCACCGGATACAACAATTTCTACGAGTTCGGGACCGACAAGGACGACCCACAGCGGAACGCGCAGAAATTCGTGACGCGGCCCTGGACGATCAAGGTGGAAGGGCTCGTCAAGGCGCCGGCCACGATCGACATCGACAGCTTCATCAAGCCGTATGCGCTCGAAGAGCGAATTTATCGCCTTCGATGCGTCGAAGCGTGGTCGATGGTCATTCCGTGGGTCGGGTTCCCTCTTGCCGACGTGATCAAGCGGCTCGAACCGCAGCCGAGCGCCAAGTTCGTGGAATTCACAACGCTCCTCGACGCCAAGCAGATGGCTGGTCAGCGCCTGCCGGTACTCGAATGGCCGTATGTCGAGGGACTGCGGATGGATGAAGCCATGCATCCGCTCGCGATGCTCGTCGTCGGCTTGTACGGAGAGGTGCTGCCGAACCAGAATGGCGCGCCGATTCGTCTCGTCGTGCCGTGGAAGTACGGGTTCAAGGGCATCAAGTCGATCGTTCGCATCAGGTTTACCGACAAGCAGCCGCGCACCTCGTGGGAGATTGCCAACCCGCGCGAGTACGGCTTCTACGCCAACGTGAACCCGACCGTGGACCATCCTCGCTGGAGTCAGGCGAGCGAACGTCGTCTGGGCGAGTTCTTCCGCAAGAAGACGCTCATGTTCAACGGCTACGATCAAGTGGCGAGCCTGTATTCGGGGTTGGATCTCCGCCGGAACTATTGAAGTCGTTCGTCATTTTCCGAAGGGTCATCTTCGCCGCCGCGCTCATTCCCGCGGTTGCGCTGATCTACTGGGTATTCACGGGCGACACCGGCCCGAATCCCATTGACTTCATCACCGACACCACCGGTACAACTGCGCTCACTTTTCTCATCCTGACGCTGACGGTTACGCCGCTGCGGCGGATCACCGCGCGCAACGAGCTGATCAAGCTGCGGCGCATGCTCGGGCTGTTTGCGTTCTTCTATGCGTGCCTGCACATGCTCACCTGGTCGGTGCTCGACTGGTTTTTCGATTGGGCGAGCATGGCTGATGACATTGTCAAGCGGCCGTTCATCACGCTGGGCATGACAACGTTCCTGCTGCTCCTTCCGCTGGCGATCACGTCGACGGCGGGCTGGATACGGCGGCTCGGCCGCAAGTGGACGCAGCTTCATCGACTCGTCTACCTTGCGGCGTTCACGGCCGTCATCCACTTCTGGTGGGTGGTGAAGGCGGACTTCCGAGAGCCGCGGCTGTGGGCGCTTGCGTTGAGCGTGCTCCTCGGGTTTCGCGCATGGTGGACACTGCGGGCGCGATTCTCGCCATCCTGACAAGGGCGCCTTCCTCCGGAGGAAAGAGTCGTCTGTTTGAGGCACTCGGGATCCTGCCGGATCCCGAGCTGCTGCGATGCCTTCTGCTCGACACACTCGACGGGGCGACGCTGCCGGCACTGCGACGCGTGATTGCCGTGACACCAGGATCGGCATGCGATGAGGTTCGCGCGATCGTCAGCGACGCGACAGGCCCGTCGACGAGCTCGCCGACGCTACATGTAACCTCGCCTGATGTGATGCCGCAGATTGACGGCGACCTCGGCGCGCGCATGCAAGCCGTGATGGCGACACTGTTTCGTGAGGAAGCACAGGCCGTCGCGCTCATTGGCTCCGATCTTCCGCACATCGTTCCCGGCACGATTGCCGAAACGTTCGATGTGCTCGCGCGCGACCGCGATGCGCTCGTGCTCGGCCCGGCTTCTGATGGTGGCTATTACCTGATCGCCTCGCGTCGAATGCCAGATGTATTCACCGGCATCGAGTGGGGAAGCGATCGGGTCTTCGCGAGCACGATAGAAGCGGCGACGATCGCCGGCTTCCGCGTCCATCAGTTGCCGGTACTCACCGACGTCGACACGTTGGACGGCCTGCGAGCCGCCGTTGCCAGTGGTCGCGCACCGCGCACGGCATCCTGGGCGCGGGTGAATCTGGATAGTAGGCAGTAGGCAGTAGGCAGTAAGCAGTAGGCAGTCGGCTGCACGGTCCGGTTGAAGCCGGACACTGCGTAGTCGGCACGCTGGCTACTGCGCACTGCCTACCGCCTACCGCCTCGCGTCCTGCCGAAAACATTGGGAAATTCGGCCTTTTATTGCTGGGCTGGCAGGCGGATCCTTGCAGCCTTTCGCGGCGCAGGACTAATGTTGTGGATATGGTGCATGGCGACGTCGCCGGGGACGGCTCCCTCCTCACGCAACCGCTGGTCCTCATCGTCGAAGACGATCAGAGCACGCGGATGCTGTACAAGGAGTATTTGACGGACTCGGGATTCCGCACCATCGAAGCCCACAACGGGTTTCAGGCGTTCGAAAAGGCGCAGACGCATCATCCCGACGCCGTGCTCACCGATCTCGCAGTGCCGGGGATGGACGGCTTCGAATTCTGCCGCGCGCTTCGCGCGTCGGCCAGCACGAAGGACGTGCCGATCGTGGCGATCACCGGCTATCCCGACTACCTTACCAACCCTGAACGGATTCGCCAGGCCGGCATCACGCGCGTGATGACGAAGCCGTGCAATCTGGAAAACATCGTGCGGGAGTTGCGGCGGCTGCTCAACGGACAAGCGACTACGTAGCACTACGTCGCCACTACTCGGCGAGCCGCCTACTGCCTACTGCCTACTGCCAGCTACCGCCCTATTACCCCCACTCCATACTCGTACACGAGCCGCGCGCCGCGCTCGGCTGTCTGCTGAAGCAGCACCACGCCAACCAGTCCCGTCGTCAGCAGCAGCGCGCGGTGCGATCGCGTGCGCGGAAGCCCTGCGAACCTCGCGCCGACACGCGCGGTCACCACGATGCCGAAGTACCACGCCGTGTAGAGCGCCCACGAGCGATGGTCCTCCACGACGGGATGCGCCATGCCTGGGACGAACACGGTCGATCCAGCCTGCACGCCTGTAACGTAGGCGGCGATGGTTGCGACAGCGCCAGCGGCATAGAGAACCGTGGCGGTGTCGAGCCACGCCGGACGCACGAACACCACGTCAACCAGTTCGATCGCGACGGCCGTGATCAGCAGCACGATGGGGAAGTGGATGACTATCGGGTGAAGATTGGGCGCCCACGCGGGAATGACTGACATGTCAGGGAGCCAGCGGCGCGAGCGGCACCACCATGACGAACGACAGCGACCAGGGGCTTGCCTTGTCCACGAATCGTTCGCCACCGACGATGTCGCCGGCCTTGGGAAGACCTGTGGCGAGATAGTCGAGCGACACCTCCGCTTCGATGTTTCTCAGCCAATGTTCCGGCGGCAGGCGGTTGAAGAGGTGAAAGGCCGTGTCCCACTCGAAATCGAGCTTGTGCGTGTACACGCTCTGCGCCCTCGGGGTCTCGCCGGGACTCAGCTTGTCGACGACATCGACGTGCGATGACACCCATCCACCGGTCTCGTCGGTGTCGAACAGATGAAAGTTGAGCTCGCTCTCGATCTCGATACCGTTATCACGGATCTCATTGCGGCCCGATTCGGCAGCCGGTACGCCGGTAAAGGGATTCACAGCGGTCCCGCCGAACGGAACGAAGATCGCCTCAAAGGTGAAGCCGATGCGCGGAATCGTGGTGGGGACGTCTAGCGCGAGAATCAGCTCGAAGACGTTTTCGCGTGCGGCGCGCTCGACGTGCCCGTCGGCCTCGATTCTCGGGCGGCCGGCAAGATTTTCGACGGTCCACGTCGGCTCGATCTTGAGCTCGGGCGCACAGATCAACCTGCACCGCGGTTCACCTCGCACAACACCGCCCGGCGGTTCGTCCTGCGCGGTGACTGTACCCGGCAGGAAGAACACGCCCATAGCAGTGCACGCGGCGACGCTCGCAAGGGTTCCGGCGGTCTTCGGCATGTCCGCTACTCGGCGACGCGCCATGGCGACACCGAGGGCCACTTCTTCAGCTCCTCGATCGCCCAGTCGTTCGAACGATCGGTATGGCACGAGGTGCACGGATTCGGAACTCCCAGTCTCTTCGTTGTGACGGGCGACACGAACTTGAACGTGTGACTGCGCACGCTGACGTTGCCTACCGTCCGCGCGATGAGCGGCATGTGGCACGCTGCGCACTTGCTGCCCTCGCTGCCGGCCTTGTGCTGGGTGTGCTGCTCGATCGGTCCAGGCGGACCAGGCTGCAGCTGGGAGTTATGGCATTGCGCGCAGACCAGGTTGTCCGGCTGTCGCAGCGCAGCCGGATACGGCGTGCCATGGACATCGTGACAGGCGTAGCACCGCACGCCCTTGACCGACATCTGACTCTGGACGTAATCGTTGCCTTGCATCCGGTTCTTGTGCGCATTGCCGTCGGGCCAATGCGTGAACGTCTCCTTTCCCAAGTGGTGCTCCTCGAGCATCCAGACGTCGCTCAGACGATCGCCCGGTTGGTACCCGACCGGCCAGTCGTAATAGACACCGTCCAGCGGCTTCGTTCGGGGCTGGCCCTGCGAGTGACACTGAATGCACACGTCGTCTGCGCGCACGGCGTCGAGCCTGGCGGGATTCACCGTCGTCGCCGCAATCGGATACTGGACGTGCAGGCTGCCAGCGCCATGACACTTCTCACAGCCGACGTTCCATTCGGTGACGGTCTTCGCCTTGATGTCGTAATTTACCGAATGACAGCCGTCGCACAGTGGCCCGGTGGGTCGCTGCATCTGGTCGGCGGGGTAATGCTCGGCCCACCAGTCGGTGCCCTTTTCTACGTAGTACCGCCGCCAAACGCGATCCCTGACGTCCCACTGCGCGGGGAAGACGAAGTAGTCGTCACCGCGCTTGGTGAAGTAGCGCTGCTTCCACTTGCTGCCGTAAGTGAATGCGACGTCTTCCTTGCGAAACGTTACGAGCGGGTTGGATGTTGAAAAATCTCCGAGGATCGCCTCTGGCCGTACAGACGGATCCTGGACGACGTTGGCCATCAGCGTGGATTTCCACCGACCATAGATGTCCTGATGACACGACTGACATGCCGCGGAACCGACGAACCGCTTTTCGGCGCCCGGTGGTGGCGCGGGACTGCTGCAGGCGCTCAGAGCGGCGGCGCCGAGCAAGAGCGGCGCAGACCGACGAAGCAGGGTGGAAAATAAAACCGAAGCCATGAGGCCCAGATGAGCGGGGGTAACAGCAACACTATACGTGAACTCCCTGGGCGTGCAGGCGGCGAGGCAGGCCCCGCCTACTGCCTACTGCCTACCGCCTACTGCCTACTGCCTACTACGCTGCGGTATGCTCAGTGCCGATATGTGAAGGTGTCCGATGTTGATCGCTCAAGCTCTTGGTGAATATGCGGCGCTGTCCGCCGTCATCGACGCATTCAACGCGGGGACTGTCGAACTCGAGGAGTTCGCAGGGCAGTGGGCCACGGAGGTGCTCATTACGGTCGTTCTTGCCCTCCTGCTCTGGAGAGTCATCGCCGCGGCCGCCAGGTAAGTTGAACAGACGTCATTGGCGCGCGCTGATCGTCGGCGTGGGGCTCGCCGTTCTATCGAGCCCGTGGGCGTGCTGGCCCGGAAATCCTCGCGCCGCTAGACCGACCGCCGGCACGACGGTGGTTGCCTTTGGTGACAGCCTCGTTGCAGGGCGCGGCGCCCAATCCGGTCGCGATTTCGTATCGGTTTTGTCCAAACGCCTCGGCGTACCGATCATCAATGCGGGCCACAGCGGCGACACGACACGCGCGGCGCTCGCACGCCTCGACAGTGACGTCCTCTCCCGCGACCCACGAATCGCGATCGTCCTGCTTGGGGGGAACGACTACCTACGACGCGTGCCAATCGAGGAGACGTTCGCGAACCTGACGACGATCGTGGACGAGATTCGCAGCCGCGGGGCGGCTGTGGTGCTCGTTGGCGTCAGCGTGGGCATGCTCAGCGATCCTTATGCCGAGCGATACGAATCACTCGCGCGCCAGACAACGGCCGCGCTCGTACCGGATATCCTTGGCGGGATCATCGGCCATGGAGACCTGATGTCCGACGCCATCCATCCCAATGAGCAGGGTTACGGGATCATGGCAGACCGGCTGGAGCCGGTTCTTCGCGAGCTGCTGTCAGAGGACTGAAATCGCCAATTGAAGATTGAAGATTGCTCGATTGCCGAGTGTTGATGATTGACGATATTCGATTGTCTGAACTGATTTTCGATTGAGGCCGAATTCGCAAATGTTCCCATTCGGCAATCAATTCAGAACAATTGGCAATCAAGAAATCATCAACAATCTTCAATCGATCGATCTGAGATCTGCAATTTCAGAATGTCCGACCTGAGATCTTCGATTCTCAGAATTGCCACGCAAGTCCCGCTGACGGACGAAGCAACCATCCTCCCTGGGTGCTGGTGCCGCCCACGCCCTGGAGTCTGATGCCGGGCACCAGCCGCACGTGATCAGTCAGCCCGATGCGGGCTTCCATGCCGACCACCGGAGCGACATCGTAGGACACGGTGCGGGTTGAGGTCGGCACGATGAGGCCGGCGGGACGGCGATTGAACTGGAAGGTGACTTCCTCGACGACGCGGTTGAACGCAACGCCTCCGAGATAGACGAGGTCCACGCGGCTGCCGACAGACTGTGCGAACCAGGCCACCGTGTCGAGCGTCATGTTGCGCCGCTCGACTTCGGTGCTGGCCTCGAACACCGGAAAGGTAAGGTTCGCGCCGCCGGGCGGAACGGCGATACCGGCGCCAATGCCTGCCAGCGACGCGGCGGCCAGCAGCGGAATCGGGAATCCCTGGTTATTTCCGCGCTCGATCTCGGATGGGTAGACGAACCCGAGCTCGACGCCCCAGTTCTGTCCGATGGGGGTGCCGAGACTTAATGAAAATGCGACGGCCTCGCCGCTGGCGTCGAAATCACCGCTGCCGGGGAATTCGACGTGATCGTAGCGCGCGACATCCATGCCGACGGCCGCGCCGACGTACGGTGCCTGCGCGAACGCGGGCGCCGCGATGAGTGTGAGGACCACGAGCAGAGCAGCTGGGAACATGTCATCTCCTTGACGGATACACGCCAACATGGACCCTCCAATTCTGCCTGAAGATCCTGGGTCCTTGTGGCGACGGAGGCCGCCCCCCGCCGTCTGCTGCGCAATTGGTTGCGTCCTGCGACACCTGGCTACTTGGACGGGGGGACGGAGGTCCCCAGTTCAAAACGGTAGCGCACGGGCTGTCCATCCTTTAGGGCCGGATCGAATTTCCATGCCTTGGCGGCGCTCAATTCCATCACGTCGACCAGTCGCCGTGGCTTCGACGTCAGTCTGACTCGTTCGACGCCACCTTCGGGGGAGGTGACGATTTCAACTGTCGGGACGTCGGATCCGCCTGACGGGAGCCGCGCTGGAAGAGGGCGGGAAAGCAATCGCGGCGGTTCGACGTTCTGGTCGGTCTGTGAGTAGACAATCGACGGGTCTACTGCCGGGGGCAACTCGACCGTGACTGGCTCGGCCACCGGCTCAATGGCGGCCGGTGCGTTCACCTCCAGGGGCGATGGGCTGGCGTCGGGTGGCTCGGGAACGGGTGCCGATGCGACCACCGCAGCGCGATTTCGCCGGGGCACCCGCACGGGCACCGGCGGTGGGGCGGGAGCGGGCTTTGCGGCATCGTCATCGCTTACGCGCTCGAGGCCCAGCTTGGACAGCAGCGAGTCGGTGGCGTCGAGAACCCCGTTTGCGGCATCTGACACAAGGGCCGACAGATTGCTCTCGTCTGCTTTCGTCGTCGGTGACGCCGATTGCGGCGGCGTACCACAGGCTGCGGCGATCGCCGCAAGAACAACGGCGAGGATTGCACCAGCGCAGCGTTGTCTCTTTCTTGTTTTCAGCATCTTCGCTCGCATCGCCCGAAGCGGACGGTCACCCTCGTCGACGGATGATGCGTGACCGACCGTGGCTCAGTCTTCGAACGGCAATGACCGTTCCCATCCGATTCTGCGCAGGGGCAAGAAATTCCGTGTACGGAAGCTCCACCGGGAGGGTCTTTCCTCAGTGGCGGGTCAGAAGAGATCATGCGCGGCAATCGTTGGTTGGAACCGCCAGGCAATTCCGGGCGGAAGGGCGGATCAGCCACCCGCGCTGTGTGGTGCT
>Ga0075420_100003548_pt1 | contig 13676 bp, 9 predicted proteins | sample SoiMetdeltSBSDD4_FD_75296 | JGI IMG/M metagenome (GOLD analysis project Ga0075420, IMG submission 75296) | Bulk soil microbial communities from a Populus tree surrounding site in Tennessee, USA - Soil MetaG P. deltoides SBSDD4 | ecosystem: Environmental > Terrestrial > Soil > Tree plantation... | reverse complement strand
AACGGAAACGGCACGGAGAAACGGATTCAGCGGATGAGAACTGCCGACGAAGATGAATCGCCAGGCGATCCACTACTTCACGATTCCTCGAGCGACGAACGTGGTCTCCGGTCGGAACGATCCGCTGAATCCGTTTATCCGCGCCCTTTCCGTTCCACCCTCGTCGTAGATGCCTGGTGCAATCGGAGGGGAGGGCGCAATGGAGGCAACGGGATGGATCGAAACGGCACTCATCGCGAAGTGTGCGAAGTGGGTGCCCCATCGGCCGCGAATGTGTGCCAGCCCAGCGCGTCACCGATTCCCGATTCCCGATTCCCGATTCCCGCCTAACGACGATCCGCGGTGGTCACCGTGACCGACGCTGCCGCCTCCTGCAGCGTCCGCGCGACGCCGGGATCGATCCGGATCACCACCCCGCCCCGCGTGCGCACCGCCGACGGCAGGCCGACCGGTGTCCGATCGAAGATGCAGGCGTACATCACGATCGCCGCGAGATACGAACCGGCCACCGACGCGTGCAGCCCGTCGGAGTACAGTTGGATGTCGCGGTCACGCTCCCACGTCGCGAGCCACGCCCGCGCGACCGGAAACACCTCACCACCGATGTCGGCGGCAGCCAGCTCGTACGACTCGATCGACCCCGCGAATTGATTCGGACGGTCGACCGGCGGCCACGTCTGATACATCGCCGCCTTCGCGCCGACCTTCGAGATCTCGGCGCCGAAGTTCCGCGCGGCGAGACGCAGCGTGTCGCGGTAGATCCCCGCCGGCGTCCATCCCTGCTGCATCACGACCCATCCCCAACCACCCTTCGCGATCTCGCGCGGCGCCACGCCCTCGATCCAGTGGTCGATCAGCGCATAGTTGGGAAGCGTGCGACTGGCGACGGCAAGCTTCTCGTCGCTCGCGGAATCCGCCAACGCCTGCAGGATCCCGGGCACATCGTTCACGTACGTCAGACTGTTCCCGATGAACAGGATCCGCGTGCCTTCGCCGACGAGCTTCGTAGTGCCGGTGGGCGAGCTGCCGAGACATCCGAGCATCGCCGCAACGAGCAGGAATGAAATGCGCATCGCTCACAGTGTCCCGGTCGGTAGTCGGCCTCAACGACACCGTGACAAGCCGCTCCGGCCGAGGCCCAATCCGTTTGCTGTGGCTTCGCCCGATGCGGCGGGATATACTGCCGATGCTCGTTCCCCCTTCCCTTCCGGCATTGCTGGGCATTCAGCGGCACCAGGACAGGCGCACCAGGCAACCACGTCGGTGTGGTGTCGCGGCGCGTGGTGACCGTTGCTGAGACTCGCGTCGGTCAGGGACCGGAAACTCGCCGCAGGGGTGGCGGTAGCGGTCATCCTCGGCGCGCTCGTCTCCCTTCGTGGCGCGGACCTCCTGGTCCGGCGGCGCCAGATCCTCGAGGCCGGCGATCGCCGCGCAGAGAACCTCGCACAGATACTCGCGGGCTATGTGCAGCAGACCTTCGCCGCGAGCGACGCGGCGATTCGCCAGCTCACCGTCCATAGCCGTCGAGTCGGGGGGGCCGGCGCGCCTGACGCCGAGTGGCTGCCGATCCTCCAGGCGGCACGTGTCGGCATCCCGGGGGTGGGATCCATCTCGGTTGTCGATAGCGGCGGGATCATCAGGCACTCCACGCAGCCAGCGATCATCGGACAATCGCGCCGCAATCAGTTCGTTTTCACACGGCTCGCTTCCGGGATGACCGACGGCCTCGTGGCCGACATCCCGTTCCGAACCGTCGTGGGCAACCAACCGTACGTGATCCCGCTCGGGCGCAAGCTCACGACAGCGAGCGGTGCGTTCGACGGCGTGATCGTCGTGTCGTTCTTCCCCGATTCGCTTCGCGAGTTTCTCCGCACCGTGGACGTCGGGCGCTCGGGATCGATCAGCGTCTTTCACGAAAGCGGGTTCGTTCTCATCCGCCAGCCGTCGGATCGCAACCCGCTCGGCGACCAGGCGGCGGGCATGCCGCTGTTCGCTGCCGCAAAACGTGTGGGCGGAGCCGGACTGTTTCGCGGCCCCATTGAGGCTGGCGCACCCGTGAGCCGAACGGCGTTCCGGCCGTCCAATCAGCGGCTCATCGTCGCCGTCTCCCTCAGCGAGCCGGAGCTGCTGTCCGGCTGGAACCGGGACGCTGCCACGTCGTTGACGTTCGCGACGATGCTCATCCTCGCGGTCGTTGCGTTCCTGCTCCTGCTCTACCGACAGCTGGACGTTCGGCACGCCGCCGAGCAGGCGCTGCTGCGATCGCAGCGGCTGGAGTCGCTTGGACAGCTGACCGGCGGGGTCGCGCACGACTTCAACAACCTGCTGACCGTGATTCTCGGGAACGTATCGCTGATGAAGGCGATGCTGTCACAGGGACCGCTCCCCGCCGACGACGAATCGCTCACCGAGATCGAGCGCGCAGCACGACGAGCATCCGACCTCACCCGGCAGCTCCTGGCGTTCGCGCGTCGTCAACCGCTGCTGCCGCGCGTCGTGGATCTCGGCGCCGCCGTGCAGAGCGCAGGACCGATGCTGAGACGCGTGGTCGGCGAGGCCGCGACGCTCAAGCTCGTCGCCGCGGAGGAGCCGGCGCTCGCGAACGTCGACCCGGTGCAGATCGAGACCACGCTGCTCAATCTCTGCCTCAACGCGCGCGACGCGATGCCGCGCGGAGGGACGATCGCGATCGAGACGGGAATGGCCGTCCTGGACGAGCAGTACGCCCGGACCGCCGAGGATGTCACGCCGGGCGCGTATTCGCTGATCACGGTGAGCGATACGGGATCCGGCATTCCATCCGAGCACCTGCCCCGACTGTTCGAGCCGTTCTTCACGACGAAGGGTCCGGGAAAGGGGACCGGCCTCGGTCTCAGCATGGTCTACGGCTTCGTGAAGCAGTCGGGCGGCCACATCAGGGTGTACAGCGAGGTCGGTCGCGGAACGTCGGTGAAGCTCTACTTTCCCGCGGCAACCGGGACGCCAGCCGTCTCGACCCCGCAGCCGGACAATGACGAGCGCGGTCACGGCGAGGTTGTGCTCCTCGTGGAGGACGATCCGCTGGTGCGGGCAATGGCGGTTCGGCTGCTCCGTCGATTGGGATATTCCGTGGTCGAGGCGAAGGACGGGCCGTCGGCACTCGCGCTCATGACGCCTGACACACGGATAGACCTGCTGCTCACGGACGTCATGCTGCCCGGAACCATGACCGGGCCGAGGCTGGCCGAAGAGATCAAGCAGCAGCGGCCGGACCTGCCCGTTCTGTTCGCTTCGGGGTACTCGCAGGAGATCATCGATCTGGGAGCGCAGGCGGGTGGGTCGGTGCAGTTTCTCGCGAAGCCGTACGACCGCCGCAAGCTGGCGAAGGCGGTACACGACGCCCTCCGCGCGCCGGCCGTTCGGGCCCGGTAGGTCCTGCCAGCCCCCTCGTTGGTCCGATGTCCGCGCGGTTATTGTTCGCTCTCGCCTGGAACGGGCGGGTTGAGCCGGTCATGTCTGTCGGATCGTCACGGAGATCGAAATGAAGGCTGTGTCTTTCGCGCGCGTCGCCCTGGTCGCGCTGGTCGGTATGCTGGTCGCGTGCGGGGACGATGGTCCGTCGGATCCCACGAAGCCGCGGGCGATCGCGAAGGTCAGCGCGGACAGTCAGACGACGACGGTCGGGGTTCCAATGACGCAGCCGCTGGTCGTCATCGTCACGGGCGGCGGCGAGACGCCGCTTCCGGATGTCGAGGTCGTGTGGGGCATCCTCGCCGGCGGCGGGACGTTCAACGACACGACGACCACGACGGACGCGAACGGTCATGCCCGCGTGACGTACACGCCCGGAACGACGCCGGGACGCGCGGAAGTCGGCGCGGCCGTGCCTGGGCTGTCCACGTCGTTCATCCTGACGCTGGTCGCGGGGCCGGCAACCGGGCTGCAGAAATTCGGCTCCGACAATCCGGCGGCGGTGGTGGGGTCGACGCTGACGCTGAGCGTCAAGATGGTCGACGCATACGGCAACGGCATCGCCGGTGGCGTCGTGAACTGGAGCGTGAGTGGCGGGACCGTCAGCGCCGCGACCAGCACGACGGATACGGGCGGCGTTGCGTCGGTGACGTACACGACGGGGACCGCCAGGGGTCGCTACACGCTGACCGCAACCGTGCAGGGCCTTCCGTCGACGACGTTCACGATCACCGCGATCTGATCGCGTTACCTCCAACACTCCGCCGGCTGTCGTGAGCGCGTGGAGCAACGCGAGGCGATCGAGCTGATTCGCGGAGGAGTGACAGCCCCTGGCGGTACGTGGGCGGATCTCGGCGCCGGGAGCGGGACGTTCACACGGGCACTCGCATCGCTGGTCGGTCCCGACGGGGTGGTCTACGCCGTGGATCGCCATACGAGGTCGCTCGCGGAGCTCGCGCGTGCCGGTGGTCGCGAGGGTGCGGCCGTTCGGACGCTCGCCGCCGATTTCACGGAGCCGCTCGCTCTGCCGCGACTGACCGGCGTCGTGGTCGCGAACGCGCTGCACTACGTGCCGTACGAGAACCAGTCTCGTGTGCTCGGGGAGATCGCGGCGCTGATCGACCCTCCCGGCGCGATCGTGATCGTCGAGTACGAGCGGCGCGAGGCGAACCGTTGGGTGCCGTACCCCGTGACGTTCGAGGCGCTGCGGGGCCTGGCGACGGAGGCGGGGCTCGCCGATCCGGTCCGCCTGGCATCCCGCCCCTCGCGCTTCAGCGGCTCCATGTACTCGGCCCTCGTTAGGCGGCGGTGAGTCGTCCCCCGGACGACAGCGGGGACGCGGAATGCGCAGCGCCGGAGTAAGTTCAGATTCGAACTGCGCGATCCCGTGAGCCGCGTTTCCCAACCCCTTCCCAATGCCCACGTTCGACATCCCGGGCGACGCCGGAGCGATACACATCGTCGACCTTCGCGAGGAGAGTCCCGTGCCGTCGGGGGCCCCGCCGATCGTGTTCGTCCACGGCATGGTCGGCCACACGGGCTTCTGGAACGCCGCGCTCGCCGCGTGCGCCGACCGGCGCCGGACGGTGGCGATCGATCTTCGCGGTCACGGCAACTCACGGGCGCCGACCGATGGGGACTACGGTGTGGACGCGTGCGCGAGCGATGTCTTCACGGTCATGGACGCGCTCGCCCTGGACCAGGTGGTCCTCGTCGGCCACAGCTACGGCGCCTGCGTCGCGACCGCCGCCGCCGCGCGGCACCCGGACCGCGTTAGGCGTCTCGTGCTCGTCGATCCGCCGGGCGATTTCACGCGTCTCCCCGACAGCGTTCGGCAGGAGGAGCTCCGTCCCTTCCTCGCCAGCCTGGACACTGACGGTTGGCGTGGCATCGTCGAGGCCGCGTTCGAGCGAGCGCTCGCCGGCAGCACGCCGGGCGCCGCGGCCTCGGTGCGAGCACGCCTGGCCACGATGCCGCGCGACGCCATGCGAGGCATGTATCGGAGCATGATGCACTTCGAGGCCGTGGCGGCGCTGGAGAGATATCTGGCGGCACCCGGATCGTCGGTGCACGCCGTGCTCGCGCCGATGAATGCGTGGCCGTTCAGTCTTCACAACCTGCTGCCGGCGATCACGACGTCGGTCATTCCGGACGTGGGACACTGGCTCATGCTCGACGCGCCGGATCGCTTCGTCGCCGCGCTCGAGGACGCCGTCGCGGGTGCGTGAGCCCCCGCGATTCACCTTCACTCCACCAGCACGCCCATGATCGTACGAACCTGGCGCGGCGCCACGCGCGCCGCCGATGCGGACCGCTACGCCGAGTACATCGATGCGACGGGACTGCGCGCGTACTCGGAGACGCCGGGCAACCTCGGGTCACTCATGCTGCGTCGGCCTGCCGAGGTCGACGGCGAGCCGGCGGCGGAGTTTCTGGTCGTATCGTTCTGGGACTCCGAAGCGGCGATACAGCGGTTCGCGGGCGCCAACCCGTCGCAGGCCGTGTTCTATCCGGAGGATGATGCCTTCCTCGTTAGGCGCGACCGCACGGTCGACCACTTCGACGTCGTCGCGCATCGGCGGGGGGCGGGCGGGGCGGAACCGTTCGAGGCCCTGGCCGAGGAGTAGCACCGCGACGACGCGCACTCCGGCTGAGCCCTCGTGTCGTGGCGACCCGTCAATCGGCCCGCGGCGGCGCCGGCCGCTGCACTTCCACCTCCGCCACGCGCAGAAGCCGTTCGCGGGCCGCCAGGTTCCGTTCGAGCGCCGCACGCTCCAGCCGGTGCATCTCCGTGCCGTTGACCACCGTGCGAACGGCGGTCAGCTCCGCGGCGCTGGCGGCCGAGGCAATCGCGTCGAGCAGGTGGAAGTAGACACGGGCGTCCATGGCAGCGAACGGGGTCGGCGGTGGGCGGTGGGGCGGTGGGGCGGTGGGCGGTCGGCGATCAGTCGTTGGTATGCCAATCACCTTTGCAGATCGTGTGCCGGTACGGCCGAGTCTCCTTCCGCGATCTCATCTGCGTCCATCGACCGAGAATAAACCAGTCGGTCGTCGACCAGCGCGCAACGCGAGCATTCGCGCCGCCGCCGCGATTCCCGTATCGCGACCACGTGCCGGAGCGATGGACCGATGCACCGCACCGGCCGCGTGACTTCATACGACGTCCACTCGCCCCAGCGATGCACGAGCCAGCATCGCCGCTGCACTCGTCTCGCGGCGATGGCGATGCGGCGCATCCGCGGTGCGGTAATCATGGGGCTAACGGTCATCTAACCCGGTTTTTAACCGCCGACCGGCCTCTCGTCGCGGCGTGGCGCTCGTGTCGAGGCCGCATCCAGGAGCGTGCGGGCACGGTCTTCGATCTCCACTTCGAGCTCTCGCAGCTGAAGTCCGGAGTAATGCGCGTGCGCGCACCGACGCATGCGTGTGAGCTCATCGAGCGAGCGCGCGGACGCAATACCCTGCAGAAGGTATTCGAACGCATGCGGGTTGTCGAAGAGGTTCACGCGCTCAGCCTCGGGAACAGGCACCAGAGGATGCGATGCAGGGATCACCGTCCTGTGCATCTTTGGTGCCGCCGACAGCATCGGCGCACCGCGGTGCATCCTCGTCGTGTCGGATAATCGTGAACCCTCGCCGCTCGTTAGGCGGCGGCCGCGGGCGAGCTCAGGCTTCCGGTGGCGCCAGGTAGACGAGCGATGGATCGAACGCCCAGAGCGCGACACCGAGCGTCGGCAGCATCGACTCGAACGTCATGTCGACGGCACGCAGTTTCCCCGACGGGCCCGGCCGCTCTCGCAGCTCGCCCGCCAGCGCGCTCAACGACCGCCCGCGCGCGAACGATTCCGCGATCGTACGCGTCGCACGCGCGTGCAGATCCGGCTCGCCAAGCCCCACGCCCAACACGGCGACGGCCGTTCCCTGCCGGAACAGATCGGCGGCGAACCCATTGCGCAGCAACAGCTGATGCATGGCCTGCGTTCGACCGCGCCCGCGCGATGGATCGAGCACGACGATCGGCCGATCGGGCCACCGCGACTGGCCCAGCGCGCGCGTCACCCCGCTTGGCGTCAGCGCATCGCCGCGCGACGACGACACGTTGTCGCTCATCCCCGTCGCGCGCGCATCGAGCACGATGCCGCCTAACGACGCAGATTCGCGCAGCGGCGCGCGCACGTGAATCACCTCGGGGTGGAACTCCCCACAGAGATGACGCAGGTCCGCCACCGCAATGCCCTCGCGAACGACCGTGTCGAATCCGGCCTCCTCGTACACCCGCGCCAGTCGCCCCGCGGCCGCCTCCTCCTCGGCACCGGTGGAACGCGCCAGCTCCGGTGCAGGCGCGAGCACGAGCGCTCGCAGCCGCTGGTCACCGCGATGCAGACGCCGCAGCCGATCGAACAGCAGCGCGGACGTCGGACCGTCGGCCTGGCCGGTCGGCGCCAGCCCGACACGCTCCTGAAACGCCGACACCGCACCTCGCGTCTGCGGCCCCTCGACCCCGTCGGCGAAGATGCGCGTGCCGCCGACAGCGGACAGCGCACGCTGCACCCACGTGATGTGCGTCCGCCGGGCGTCGAGCACGCGTACGCTGCGGTAGAGCGTTCCGACTCGCCGGTCCATCGTGAGAAACCCCGGCTCGTCGCCCCGATCGGTGAAACACTCGAGCGGCAGCGCGTCGAGGATCGGCGACATGATCTCGAGACGAACATCGGCCGGCGGGCCGCTGAGCTGCCGCCGGTCGCCGAGCCGCGCATCCCAGATCTCGCGCGGGCCGAACAGCGCGCCGAGATCGCGGATCGCGGTGAACCACTCATCCGCGAGCAGGCGCGACGTCATATAGGGAATCGCCTGCGCGCGCGACGCCTCGAGGTCGCTTCGCAGATGGTCGAGCGCCGCGTTTGTCGCGTCGCGCAGGTCGAACCCTGCTGCACCAGCGGGATCCCGCTCGACCGACGCTTCGCCCACCACTTCGGTCCCGCGCGCCTCCAGCCGCACCACGACCGGCGGTCGGTCGCGCGACACCGTCTCCTCGATCGCTGCGGGACCGCGCCGGTCGCGGAGCCGAGCCGCCTCGTCGCGCTGTCCGAGGGCATCGTAGCGTGAGATGGCTTCCGCCAGAAAGTGCTTGCTGTCGTCGGCGGATGTCGTGAGCTCAGCGCGCAGTGCATCGCACCGCGCGGCCCAGATGCCTGCCATCTCTCCGCCGGACGCGAGCAGCGATGCGGCGACCTCCGCCGTCGCGCGCGCGTCATCCGTCCGTCCGGCGGCGGCCATCGCCAGCGCGTCACGACACGCCATGGTCCCCGCGAGCAGCCGATGCTCGCCCGGACTCGCGATGAGCGCGCGGCAGGCCTCGCGTGAATGCCGCGCGTGCTCCGGCACCTGCATCTCGTACTCGAGCGAATGCGCGAACGCGACGGTCGCCGCTGACGCTCTCGCCAGTACGCTCGCCGTCACGCTCGCCAGCCATGCACGCGCGTCGTCTCGTAACCCCAGCGCCAGCGCGACACGAGCCCGCTCCAGCCGCGGCCACGACGACAGCGCCCGACTGCGCGGTTTCGTCGCGTCGTACGTGACACCGATCCTCTCGGCGATCGCGCGGCCGGTATCGCCCAACGAGGCCGACACGATCGGCGCGAGGTCGGGCAGGGCCGCCGAGATGGCCGTCCTCACGGCGCCGGCGGGCGAGATCCGTGCGACCGCCCGCGTGAGCAGGGCGACGTATGGCGACGAGCCGGCAGCATCGTCGCCGGACACGTTAGGCTCCGGAGCCATCCCGCCCGTCGCGAGCGCCCCCATGGCGATTCGCACGTCGATGCGCGGCACACGCTCCGCGTCAGGCGGGCAGCACTCTCGCAGGCGATTCCTGGCCGCGTCGGCCCCGTCGCGCATCGCATCGAGGCGTGCTGCCGCGACGCGGAGTGCCGTCCACGCGTCGCCTCGCGGCGGCAGCGTGATGCGCTCGGCCTCGTTCAGGTGCTGCTCCGCCATCTTGAGATTGCCGACGCGGTACAGGAGCAGCATCGCCTTCCGGTGCAGGTCCAGCGCGCTCTGCTCGACGCGCTTCACGCTCTGAGCCCACAGCTGCCGTGCGGCCTCGAGATCGTCGAGCGCCGAGCCGTGTCGCCCCAGTGTGGCGAGCACCGCACCGCGAGCCGATCGAGCGCGCGCACGCGCGATGGCGGCGAGCATCTCGATCCCGGCGCCACCCGGCTGCAGCGCCGTGAGCTCCTCGACCGTCGCCAGCGCAGCGTCCGCCCTGGCGAGGGCCGCGGCGAGCTCCCCCCGCGCGGCCAGCGCGCGCCCTTCGATCACCTCGAGCTCCGACCGTGTCGCGAGCCACGCGCCGCGATCGTCCGGCGGCGTCGATGCGGTCATCGCGAGCAGCGCTGCCTCGCATTCGCGCCGCGCGTTGCGCGCCGCACCGAGTGCCTGACGTGGCTCATCGGCGCACTGAAAGGCGTCGGCGAGCCGAGCCGTCGTCTGACAGCGCGCGATCGAGCCGCGCGGCATGCGATCGCGAACGACGAGCAGCTGGGCCGCGGCGACGTCATACCGGTCGTGCAACATGCACTGTGCCGCGAGCTGCTGCCTCAGTTCGATCAGCTGGCGCTGCGGCACGTCGGCCGTCTCTTCGGCGATCGCGATCGCTTCGGTGAGGTAGTCGATCGCGGCAGGCTCGCCCCGCGTGGTGTGCACGGTGGCCAGTGCCACCGCCAGGTCGAGGCGGTCGAGCCGCGACGTCATCGTCGGGCGAATCTCCTCGAGACGACGGAGCGCTTCATCGGCGTCTCCGTATCGCGCGTCGATCTGGGCGCGCAGCGTCGCAATCGTCCCACGGTTCGCCGGCACGCCCTCGAGCGTCCGGTCGAGTGCCTCGAGCTCTTCGATCGAGCGTTCCGCCTCTGCCCACCAGTCGACGTCGCCGCCGGTGCCCGTCGATGCCGCGAGTTGGACGGCCGCCCGGGTCTTCGCCAGCAACGCGTCGCGCAGGAGCCTCGGCTCCACGATCGGTGTGCCGTCCTCCCGCACGATCGGTCGCCGATCGTCGTCGAGATATTCGGGCTGCGTCAGCTCCGTCGCGACCTCGTACACGAGCCGGAGATCGCTCTTGGCTGTGGCTCGCTCCAGCGCGCGCCGCCAGGCGCGCTCGGCTTCGGGGCCGCCAAGCTGAAAGCGATGGAAGAGCATCGCTCGCGTCGCCTGGACCCATCGGCCGGCGTCGCTGCGCTCGACATCGCGCGCCGCGCTCGCGTAGTAGGACGCGGCACGCTGGTGGAGCCGGCGAAAGACCGGCTGGCGCTGCAGCTCACGCCGCATCGGCCGCACCGCATCCTCGTGGAACACGACCGTGTCGCGGTCGACGTCGGCGCGAACGAACGACAGCGTGCTCGTGTACGACTCGAGCTTGTTCCACAGGTCGTCCATGTCGACGGGCGCGAGAGCGAGCTGCTCGCCGGTGGGGCTCACGTAGTACGGGTGCAGCGCGTTGGCATCGCGGCGCGGGTCGTCGAGCCGCGAGCCGCCACCTAACGCCGCCTGCAGCTCGGGCAGCAGCACGTCGCGCGCGAACCCCTTGGTCAGCTGACGCGGCACGACGCCATACCGGAGGAGCCAGCACAACGCCTGATCGGCGGCCTCGATTCGGCGAAGCACGCGGTTGACGAGATACTTGAGCTCCGGATTCGGCGACGCGCGGACCTGCTCCTCCGTCATCTCCCCGCCGAGCTGCCATTCGTCGGCGTAGAGCGAGAGCGCGAACGGCAGCCCGCGAGAACACTCGGCCATCGCGCGCACGGCGGGTCCGTCGGGGAGTCCGCGAACGGCGACGAGGTAGTTCACCGCTTCCTCGACGTCGAAGCGGCGTACGTTCACCGACCGGGTGACGTCGCCGAACTCCGCGGCGAAGCCCTTCAGCTTGCTGTCGTCGCGAAGGTCGAACCGGCCCGCAAGCACCAGGCGCAGGTTCGGATAGGCATCGTGCACCTTCGACAGGCACGTGATCACGGCGAGCAGGTTCGTCGTCCGGCGCCGGATCACATCCTCCAGCGTATCGAGCACGACGACGACCGCGCCGCCGACGGTGTCGCGGAGCGTATCGGCGAAATCATCGGTCACCTGGCGGGCAAGCCGGTGCTCGCCGGTGACGTCGAGCATTTCGCCCGTCTGCTGTGCGCGCCCCTCCACGGCGAGATCACGGGCGATCGACGCGTACTCGTCGTACTTCTCGATGAATCCCGAGAACGGGCGCTCGGCGATCTGCGCATTGAGCTGCTCGGCGAGTCGCACGAGCACGAGCCAGGGCGCTTCGGGCAGGACGGTCGGGTCGGTGAAGTCGAAGTCGATGCGGGCGTACGGAATGCGGTTCGGCACGCATTTCCGGGCGGCGAGCCACTGCAGGAAGATCGTCTTCCCCATCCCGCCCTGCGCCGTCAGATCGATGATCCACTCGCGCTCCGGCGTATTGATCGACGACGCCGACGTCGTGTTGATGCGGGCGATCCGGTCCCACTCCTCGCGCATGAACTCGCGTTCGAGCGCGTGGGCGCTCTTCGCCAGGTCGGCGGCGAACGCCGACCGGGCCTCGTAGTACTGCTGGAGCGCGCCGTGGACCTCGATGAGGCGCGTGATCGCCTGGCGACGGTCGGCCGGTTGGTCGCGCTGGTCGCGATGACGAACGAGCAGGGCCCGCTGCCCGCCGACCGTCTGCAGCACGCGGTAGCACACCGGGACATCGAAGTCCGTATCAGCCGCCCCGTACGTCGTCTGAAGCTCGTGTACGGCGGCGTCCGGATCGGCAATGGCGAGGTGGTACAGGCGCTCGGCCTCCCAGCCTGGGACCGCCTTGCCCGTGGCCGTGCTGAGATGGGCGACGATCTTCTCGCTCAGCGCGACACCGTCGATCCGATCGTGATACGCTGGCGATCGCTCGTTAGGCGCGAACCAGCGCTCGAGGCGGGCGCCGCGAACGTCGGCGCGCATCCGGTAGAGCGCGTCGGCGCCACCCAGCGGCTCGATGTCCGAATGCGTGAGAAGCCACGCCACGTCGGCATTCTCGTCGGGGGGCGAGCCATCGCTGGGCTCCGGGAGCTGCGGCAGCAGCACCGCCCGCACCATCGCCTCGTCGAACACGACCGGGATCGCCGAGCGACGCAGCAGCGCATGGCGGCGCTCCGGCACGAGCCGCTCGGCGACCTCGCGCAGGCTTCCGAGGTCATCGGCCTTGGCGAGCAGCGCGCGCAGCGCCGTCAGCGAGTCGCGGCTGGCCGAGGACGTCATTCGCTACTTGAGCGCGCCCATGAACGTGACCATCGCGTCCAGCTCGTCGCGTCCCCATCGCGTGTCGGGCGACGCCGTGCGCAGCTTCTGGCTCTTCCACTCGATGAGCGGCTCGGCGAGCGTCCGGTCGAGTCCGCGGTCGACCGAGAACTCGCGGGCGAGCAACTCCCAGTCGGCCGGCGCGAACCACTGGAGCTGGCAGTCCGTACCTAACGCCGCAAGGTCGGACAGACCGAGCGCCTTGAGCTGCGACGCGCCGGCCGTCAGAATCAGCCGTACGTTCTTCACATCGCCGGCGGCGATGGGATCGATCAGCTCCCGCCGAAGGTCGCCGCCAGGCTTGAGCTCCTCGGGAACGATGCCGACGCCCGACATGTCGGCGATGTGGTCGAGCACGATGACGACGAGCTGCGTTGCCGCGAGCTTGCGCAGGCACTGGCGGAACAGCTCACCTGCCTGCTTGAGCGTGTCCTGGTGCGCCTGGCCGAGCTTGAACTCGAGCCCGTCATCGCGCTCGGGGCCCGGTGTGAGCGGCACGACCTTCCCGCGCAGCAGGTGATACAGCGCCGTGTTGAAGGGGTCGAACTGCTGATAGAGGTTCGGGCGAAGGACGCCGGCGGGCTCGTTCTCGCCGCCGCGGATGAGCCGCATCACGTCGATGGCGTTGAAGCTCCGGCGCTGCTCCTTGAAGCTGACGTTCACGACAAGGTGTCCGCGCAGCAGACATCCCTCGAGGCAGCGCCACACGAGCCACGTCTTGCCGACCTGCGACTCGCCTAACACGAGCAGGAGCTTGCTGAGCTGCGGTGCCGTCGCGCGCACTTCGGCGTTCTGCCGCAGCCGGCGGCGCTCATCGCGGCGTCCGACGAACCCGGCGACGTTCTTGAGTGACGGATCCGAGACGATCTGCCGCTTGATGGCGAGCGGCGAGTCCTCTTCCATTG
>Ga0075420_100003547_pt1 | contig 13676 bp, 9 predicted proteins | sample SoiMetdeltSBSDD4_FD_75296 | JGI IMG/M metagenome (GOLD analysis project Ga0075420, IMG submission 75296) | Bulk soil microbial communities from a Populus tree surrounding site in Tennessee, USA - Soil MetaG P. deltoides SBSDD4 | ecosystem: Environmental > Terrestrial > Soil > Tree plantation... | reverse complement strand
CTATAAGATATCGACGATAACCCAGGCCGGTTTTTGATCTCTGTATGTTTTAAGTCATCATCTTCGACACAGCATTCATCACGTGTATTGCAGCTAGATTCCATCGTCTCTACATCTCTCCTTCCAATTTGAATTCCAGCAGGCCTCTGTCAGGCTGGTTTGGATCATTATCAAGGCGTGCAATCCCAAATTCAGAGATCTTTATAACCCCCTCTTCAAACTCTTGTATCTCAGGTCTATCTTTTCGTTCAAAAGTCTCTACATAAACTGATTCTACACCCTCTATCTCGGACGCTCTTTCATAAATTCTGCTTGCAAAAACGGGTGTTCCAAACGTAAAATTGTCAGGATGGAAAAAACCAAGCCTGCCATCTGGAAGTTCCTTCCTACCAAAGGCTTCCCTCAAGGCATAGAGTATATCGGTTCCCGAGTATCCACTCTTGACGCGCACTCTAATCTTTACATTGAGGGGAACATATACTGGCTCTAGTATTTCTAGGTCGTAGCCTGTAACTCGGTATTTGTCAAGAAACTGCACTATCTCAGCCTTGAAATCATTATCCACCTCTCGGCCACCGCTTCTATCTATAGCTACGAAAACAGTATACCAGCTACCAGCCCATCTTATTGTAGCCTTCGCCCTTTGAACGTCTGGATATCTCTTGAGGATCGTAGAATAATCGTCTTCGGTAATGGCCCGTTCCTGCTTGAGAAAAGAAGAAGGAGCATACAATTTTACTTCTTCCAAGTCTTCGGGCTCTTGCCCTCCGATTGCCTGCTCGGGGTTGTACACCTTCTCGATCTCATTTCCGTTCCAGATGATCCTATTAATAGCTCCTGCCCCTACATTTCCCATTTTGCCATTTCCTATTCTATAGGAGGCGAAAAAGTGGTTTGGCCTTTCAGGATTCTCAGTAGACTCAGTAGGGACCCTGCCAGCCAATGTCTCTTGGTTGCCAAATCTCAAGTACGAGGACCGGTCATTTTCTATCTCAATTACGAATTCAGGTGCAAATCTATTGCTGTAAAAAAGATCACGTACTGCATGCCATTCCTGTCCTTCTCCATAGAGCCGTACTGCAGCGATTGCAGACTTGGGATCAGAAAGCAGCATTGAGGAGGCAGGGACAGATGGATCATAAGTGGTTGCAAAAGTTAGAGGACCTTCTGTCAATTTGGGTCTAAATGTGGTGCCAAAAGGAACTTTGCCTAGGTACTGCGATGCTATAACTTTACTAGGAGTATTCTTTCCAACGTCGATTTCATCTGGCTCTTGTTCGTTAAAGAGATCCTCAGAACCCACGGGTCCAAGATTCAAAAAGCCAGAGATGCTATCTTGGATAAACTTATTCTTGATGGTATTTCCATGGTCTGCAAGAAGAATATTTCCACGTGCAATGCTACTTCTAAGAATCTTGTCTTCCCTCTGTGATTGCATCAAACAGAGAGGGAAGGGGAGAGCATCCTTTGAATCCCATGTTATCTGTACCAGAGGTGTATCTGTAAGGTTATCTATACCACGTCTTACATCTGTGAGCCGAACAAAATGCTTTTTCTTTTTAGCGACTCGTCCCACGGTCTTTGGATGTTCATTTTTGCCCGAAAGAAGATCTTTGAACTCTGAAACTGAAAATGCTTCCTCAAGGAGTAAAACATCCCCCGCTTGCAAGGTCAGAGCACATACTGCGCGTCGACCAGATATTTCCTTAATATAGAGAGAGAATCGCTTACTATCACTGATTCTAAGTGTGATCTTGTCATTCTCCCCTCTCCCTGCTTGTCCTTCTAATCCTAAAGAAGGTTCCTCAACTCTCATGTGCTGCTCACCAATTATTTTTGTCCCTTTGTTTATGACAAAGTTGTCAAATACTATCCGTACGTCCTGATCTCCAAATCGGTCGTCATGGCTCCACGCTTGTAAGGCAATATATGTATCTGCAAAAACATTAGGAGGCCCCGAGTGAAATTGGACCCAATTGCCTTCTGAGCTCTTGTAATACCCTCTGAGTATATTGCCAACCCTCTCCATTCTTAGGGAACCTGATTTTTCTGAAGTTCCAGTTGATCCTACAGTAACGAAGTGTTGGATAGCATAGTGGGCAAAGTATGACTCTCCACCAAAAGCAGAATCAGAAAGTCTTTCTGTTGCATCTCCTATAAAAACTCCAGAGTTAGAAGCTACTGCGATTCTTACACCGTTGTCTGGAGGCCAATCAAGAAGTTCATAATCTACCTGCACATCAAAGTCTCCTCTTAAGAGCCAAGTGCTTTGATAGGCAGCTCCAAAAAATGCATTGGCTCCTGTCTGACTAGAATTACCTGGAAGGGTAATAGTTACTCTCCTTCCATCCAGGATAGCTTGAGGTCCGGATCCTACCACAATAGACATCCAATCTTCTTGAGTGAAAAATAACTCTTGTCCTCTGCTCGTTACCATAGTGATGGTGTTCCCATCGCTGCTCCTTCTTATCTCAATTTTTCCAGTACCTGAGATGCCCGCCCTTCCTTGGAGAAAATTAAGAAAATTCCTTGGCAGATTCTGTTCCTCAACCGAGTCTAGCGTTTGCAAATCATCCCATGCAAAAAGCTCAATGTACATTTTGTTGCCCTCGTTAGAGATCGTTGCGCTAGTGGTACCAGGTGCAAGACAGCATTCTATGTTTCCGAATTGATGAAAGTTGAGCTCATTGTTTGCGGCGAAAATAATCCCGTTTTCGATAGTCTCAAAAACCTCTACCTGTCCTTCCTCCTCCCTCAATGCGTCATTGAGCTCTTCAGGCTTTACTACCACTGGTCCTATTTTGCCGGATGTCAGAAGCTTCGTCTTTGCAGGAACATAGGTGGCCCCCGTTTGTCCTTTCGCAACTCTAAAGTGGATCCATGCACGAGAATTACAACCTTCATGAACAAAATAATCCAGTAACCTTGCATGTCTCTTTACAGAAACTCGCCGTCTTGCCGTGCTTAGATAGGCCTCTGTTGCAACTCCATCTTGATAATAGCTGAGATGGTCTCCAATATAGGCCATCAATTCTACCATCGCAATGCCAAAATCTGCAGGGTTGCGTTCTCTCCAATCAGGTATAATTAGCGATAACCTATCTAACAATAGCTGGCGAAAGCTCGCATAGTCTCTAGCCATGTAGTCAATATCCGGGTCTTTGTACGACTTTATTGAAACAGGGGCTTCAGTTTTACAATCAAGATGGCTTTGACAATCTATTCTAAAGTAAAATTGATCTTGAGAAAGAATAGGATCAAAATTCACAAGTGGGCTATTGGGAATAGGTAAAAGCTGTATTGTATACTGTGAAAAATCCCCCCGTGTTGATCTAATGGCTAAGCAGAAAGATGGTCTTTTTAAATTCTTTAGGTATTCCAACTCAGAAACATCTAGGAGATCGGCTGAAGCCTGAGCTTGGGATATTGCTCTATCTACCCTTTTGACCCACCTAATATCAGGTGCTTTGATCCTTGTGCCTCCTTTGATCTCTATTTGAGTCGAGTCAACCTCTAGCAGAGGATTTAACCGACCATCAAGTATTTCTTTAAAACACGCTACTAAGATTATGCAAGAGTCCTGTTCATTTGCTTTATCTGAGGTAAATACCTCAACATAATCAATGCCATTAACTTTTGGTTTTTGCTTCAAAAGTGCTCGGCGGGGTTCGTCTTTGCATTCTGGCCGAATTATACTAACGAACCTCCTTTACAAACTTGGCAGTTTGTTGCTGTTGCAGGTTTTGCTTTAGCCTGTACTGTACTGTGACATAAAGCTTTGAGTCATCATTCTTAACTTCAACAAATTCAACAGTTATGATATCACCAAGCCAATGCTGTAAGGAGCCTTGGACGAGGAGTTGCATCGCCGATGCCATCTCATAGCTATTGCCGGAAAAAATCATTTGATCAAGAGAGGTACCAAAATCAGGACGGTTGACTCGTTCACCCTGTGTTGTAAATAGGACTTGTTTTATTAGCTGCCGTATGTGTTCTTGTTCTCCTACCTCTTGAGTCCGACCTTTTTCATTTATCCTGTATGGAAAGTTATACTGCATATGAGCGATTCACATCCCTTTAACCCTAGCCTGTGTTGAAGCAACAGTTGGTGAACCTTGTGGTATTTGCTCAGCACTTTGGCAAAGTCCAGTGCTATCTTGTAGGATTGCAGGCTGGCCGTTTATGCGGATCCGTGCAGATGGGACAATCCAACTTGCACTTATGCATGGCTGTGGCTTATTTCCGACTGTAAATGGGCAGCCCGAGACTAAAAAATTATCGCCTTGGGTGGCCGCAGGCTGACTGCTAACGAACACTCGTGTGTTTGAAGTTATGATTGAAACTGATCCAGCATGAGGACATAATAGTGAGGATCCGACGTGTACCAAAAAGCCACTCACGGTTCCATCCACTTGACCTTAGTGCATAGTGTTATTATTGATACTATTATCGGTGACGTGAAAGATAATTGTGTTACTTTTGACAGATCCTCAAAAAGTATAATGGGCATCAGTATCTCGAATTAACATAGCCGGGGAACTCATTATTAAGAATTCCTGCATAACGCGATTCTTAAATAATTGTTCTAATTGTCATTATCAATGATTCGAGATTTTTCGAATTCAGTGTTAGAGGAAAATTTCACTAATGTAAAGATGTGCACAGCATGTAAGGGAGACAGAGAAGTATGCCTGTAGCCGTTACCTATCCTGGAGTTTATATCGAAGAACTTCCAAGCTCAGTGCGAACTGTAGTAGGAGTCGCCACTTCTATTACGGCCTTCATAGGACGAGCACAAAAAGGACCGGAAAATAGGCCTGTGTTAATCCACAGCTATGCGGATTATGAAAGGGTCTTCGGTGGGCTATGGAAGCACAGTAGTATGAGCTATGCTGTATATCTATATTTTCTAAATGGCGGTAAAGATGCAATAATCGTCCGAATGCATCGGGGAGCCAAGGCGTCCTCATTTATGAAAGTGCTTCCGCAGGCTGCTTCGGAAGAAGAAGCAGCAGCGGCAAGAGCAGCTGCGGCAAGAGTCTCTGATTTGATGCGGGCTGCAAACCCCGGAAAATGGCCAGAAGACTCGCAGCTAGAAGTTGAGATAGAAAATTATAGCGCCAACGAACCAGCAGAACTTTCGCCGCTAGATAATAAACTCATCAATCTGACTATTCGAATGGTACCAAAAGGCGGTACAGAGTCTGCAATAGTATTAGAGAAATACTATAACTTATCCCTGCTAGAAGCTCATCCGCGCCGTGCAGATAAAGTGCTTGAGGCAGAATCGCAGCTCATTTCAATACCTGCAGAAAAGGTGAAAGCGTTGGTCTATACTCCCGAAGATAACGATTATGATCGGATAAAGGGGACATATACACCTCGAGAAGGTGCCGATGGCGAAAACTTGACTGCTGATGAAATAAAAGGAGGTGAAGGAGGTGAGGCTAAAAAGCAAGGGATTTACGCTCTAGAAGATGCAGATATTTTTAACCTGTTGTGTATTCCTCCTTTTACCGCAGAGGACGAAAGCTCCGCAGAGGCGATCTATGCAGCAGCAGAGAAATTCTGTGAGAAGAGAAGGGCGATATTTTTAGTAGATCCACCCCTCGGGTGGAAGAGACCCGAAAATGTCGCTATTGGGGGCGCTGGGAGCAAAATGTCAAGAGATAAAAATGCTGCAGTGTTTTATCCAAGAGTTAAGATACAAGATCCATTAGAGCAAAATAGGACCAAGATATTTGTCCCCTCCCCCATAGTAGCGGGGGTTATCGCAAGAACAGATTCTGAACGAGGAATATGGAAGTCTCCTGCAGGAATAGAAGCTACACTGACAGGGGTTATTGATCTTGACTACAATCTCACAGACGGTGAGAATGGGACACTCAACCCCAAAGGCATCAATTGCCTGAGGAGCAAGGGCGCCGCAGGGTTTGTGGTTTGGGGAGCGCGAACACTGAGAGGAGAGGATATGCTTGCTGACCAATGGAAATACCTGGCCGTCAGGAGGATGGCCCTCTACATTGAAGAAACCCTTTTTAGGGCTACACAATGGGTTATATTTGAGCCCAACGATCTTGCCTTGCAGGCTCAGGTTCGGCTCAATGTTGAGGCGTTTATGCACGATCTATTCCTCAAAGGAGCATTCCAAGGAAGTACTCCCAAAGAGGCATATTTGGTAAAGTGTGACAGAGAAACGACTACACAATATGATATAGACAGAGGGATATTGAACATTATCGTAGGCTTTGCGCCACTCAAACCTGCGGAATTTGTTATAATCAAGATACAACAACTGGCAGGACAGGAGGCACAATAAGTTGCCCCAGTTTTCGGTAAACGCAACCCGCTTTGATCCATACAAGAATTTCAAGTTTAGGATCAAATGGGACGGCAAGTATGTTGCTGGTGTTAGTAAGTGCTCTGCCCTAAAGCGCACAATAGAAGTTGTGGAGCATCGAGAAGGAGGAGACCCGAGTTCAAGCAGAAAATCCCCCGGTAGAGCGAAGTATGAACCGGTGACGCTAGAAAGAGGCGTAACTCATGATTTGGAGTTTGAGAAATGGGCAAGGAAAGTATGGAATTTTCGTGCTACTCTTGGGAGTGAAGTGTCTTTAAAAGACTTTAGAAAGGACATCATTCTTGAGGTCTATAACGAAGCAGGGCAGGTAGTCGTCGCTTACAAAATATACAGATGTTGGGTCTCAGAGTATCAGGCACTCCCCGATCTTGATGCCAATGCAAATGCAGTAGCTATTCAAACATTAAAACTAGAAAACGAAGGATGGGAAAGGGATGAAGCAGTACCTGAGCCAACAGAACCTTCTTTGAGCTAGGTTTTTGGTTCAAACAATATGAGATACACAAGTGTTGAGCTTATGCATGGCCTTACCTACCAAAATACCTATGTAAAAAAAATTGATTTGAGGGAACTGCTGGGAGACGATGAGAATGCCCTGGCAAATGCACCACAAGTTCCCTCCTTTATGATAGCAATTGATCTATTAAGCAGGGTCGCAAGCACAGACAAGCTGCCTCAAGAACACGTCGCCGATCTTGTGAATGAAATCAGTATTGGAGACAGAAACAGACTGATGCTTGAGCTATACCAACTGTGTATGGGTAGCTTTTTTGACTTAGTAATCTCGTGCCCTTTCTGCAGCAAAGACATGTCTCTTGAGTTAGAGCTGAAAAAATTACTTAAGAATTCTCAAAGTCCATTAAAGAAAGATAATACCACTGTGGATACCGGTAAACATCTTCTCAAGCTTCGCCCAATAACTGGGACTGATCAGATGCATTATCTAGAGATGGACGACAGCAGGCGAAGCAAGCAAGAATTTGTGAAATTGTTCATAGTCTCATCTGAGCCGCCGATGCAGGCTGACCCTCTGCCTGATGAGATTGTATCAGCAATTAGTAATAGATTAGATGAAATTGATCCACTAGCAGATCCAGTTTTGGATATGATTTGCCCTACATGTCAGAGCGCATTTATGCTGCCATTGGATATAGACAAACTTGTAATAAGTGGAATAATGGTAAGAAACTCACAATTTCAAAAAGAAATTCACTGGTTGGCTTTTTACTATCATTGGAGTGAGGAATCGATAATGTCTTTACCTGTTACCAAACGAAGGAACTATATAGACTTGATTAGTGCAACGCTGACGGGCGAACTCACTTTATGAGTGATGCATTCATACAACACCTCATCGACAGAACGATAGGGACTACTACTACCACACCTATTACAATTAGACATGCATTAAGACCAGACATGCTTTGGCGTCCATACTCTCAACAGAGTGATGAGATCTCTATGCTAGATGAACACCAGGATATGACGAATAGCAGTAATAATAATAAAGAAACTAAAAATAAGAATAAGGACGAGCCTGACGCAGAAGATATTATACCACATCAGGATGGAATGAATAATAATAATAATGATAATAATGATAATGATTACGAGAATACAGATCAAACTAAGAATAATGGTATCAAAATTGACAGCCGTCGTGAAATACCAAAGCCTGAACCGCACAAGCTAGACAATGCAACCGGAAAAAGAGAGAACAGTTTCCATATACCTTTTTCTTCGATGCCAAAGAGGGGGGGACGACAAGAAAAGCAAGGCGACTCTCAAACAGACAGCAACAGGCAGGAGCACTTTTTGTCACATACGAAAGGTTCGGAGGTAGATAGTGGCCTATCTGGAAAAATTCCTTTTGTGGGAGGTCATGATTCTCAAAGAGCAGACAAAGATGGGGATATTGAGCAAAATCCCTCAGAACTTCACCTTAACGATAATAAACTACTTGAAGGAGCCAGAACATCTCACCGGAGATCATCTGGAGGAGAAGGTACCATATCCTCTTCAACAGACACCTCTGAAAAGAGAAATACTAAATCTCTTCCCACTAAGGAAAAGCAGATAGACGATCGCAGTAATACAGAAGCGGAAAGAGGATCTTCGTATGAAATGAGCATAAAAGGGGGTACTCGTCCACAGTCTTTACAACCCTCAAATCCATTACCCAAACAGAAAACCCGGCCAACACCAGAGGCTAACAGTGATACCTCAGTCACCATTTCCATTGGACGGATAGAGGTCAAGGCAGTCAGCTCACATATGCAACAACAGCAACAGACAAGCTTAGCTCCAAAAAAAGGATTTGGTCTATCACTGCAAGAATACATCAAGCTGAGAGATGAGGGGCAGTTATGAGCAACTTTTTTGCCATTGCTACTGTAACTGCAGCAATCGTTAACGTATTACAAGCGATAAAGCAAGATGTAGCAGGAGCCACAATAACTGCAAAACCTCTGGATGTCTCAAATTCTGAAGCTCCGTCAAATCGCCTGAATGTGTTTCTGTACCGGATAACACCAAACATTGGTTATAGAAATGCGAACCTTCCCACCTACAATCAAGGAGGAGAACTAGTACGAAGTCCTCTCATTTCAATTGACCTGCATTACCTGTTGACAGCTTACGGAGCACAAAACGATGACCTGATGGCACACCAGATACTGGCTAGTGCAATGAGGATCATGGAAGAAAATGCAATATTGACCAAGAAGGTCATCAGGGATACAGTTGCAACTGTCAGTAAGCTTACTTTTGGGGATAGATCTTCTGATTTAGCAGACCAGATTGAAAATATTCGCCTAAGCTTTAGTAACATCTCAATAGAAGAGCTCAGTAATATCTGGTCGTCTTCTCAGACTAACTATAGGTTATCTGCAACCTATCAAGCATCAGTAGTATTGTTAGAGAGCACAAGTCAGCCAAAGATCGCTCCGGTAGTTAGAGACCGAATGTTATATGTTCTTCCGATTACTGAATCATTTATTGAATCAATCGAGCCTCAGATAGTCGAGTATGGGCCAAAAGCAAAAATCCGCATAATTGGGAGAAACCTAAAGGCTGATGCTGTAAGGGTCTATATCGACAATATTTCATTTGCACCTCGCGAGCAGGATACTGTTAATCCTGATAGAATATCTATGAAGATTCCTGAAGGACTTCCTGTTGGATTAAGACAAGTACGAGTAGTCCAACCAATGATGATGGGACTCCCTCCAAAAGAACACGAGACAGCCTTTTCATCTAATACTGTTCCATTCATACTTTGCCCGAGCATAGTCTCACTTTCACCGCAGAAGATCATGCCTGGAAACGATTTGACAGTCAGGTTTTTGCCGCCAGCAAAACCTGCAGATGATGTATCAATTCTGATTGGAAATAAAATTATCAGTGTTCCAAAGCGGCTTGAGAATACCCCCCCTATTCAGGAGGTTACTGTTAAGATTCCTGAAGATACCAAACCTGACAGGTATATAGTCAGAATAAGAATCAACAATACAGATAGCCTAACAAAGCAGGATGATAATCCTGACAGCCAGACATACGGACAATTTGTTCTACCTGCAGTTGAGGTCAAATCACAGTGACAGGATCTAAGTGGTCGGATGACAATCATAGATATCTTTTCAACAGGATTGTCAAGATCAAAAATCTCCTAATAGAGAATAGTAGTAATAATAATACATCGCGCTCGCCTAAGAAGAAGAAGAATAATAATAACACCACCACCACCACCAACACAACCACTGCTAACAGGCTTTCTTCAATATCGACACAGGATTGGCAGGGTGAGGGATTGCCTGCAATTGAGATGTTGTCAGATATATTTAAGATGTCAGCGTTTGAGCAGGACCTACTAGCGCTTTGTGCAGGATTTGAGCTTGATTCAGAAGTTTCAAGATTGTGCGCTGAGGTCCACCATAGCACGAATGCTCCCTACCCGACGTTTGGGTTGGCAATGAAAATATTCTCAAAACCACATTGGAGTGCAATATTGCCCACCGCACCTCTGAGGAGGTTTAAGTTACTCTACGTGGAGCAAGGGAACAATTCTGCCATTGCCTCCTGCCCCTTGAGAATCGATGAGCGGATCTTGCACTACCTTATGGGCATTTCATACATGGAGGAGCAGCTGCGTGGGATGATTAAGCAAGTCAAACTTGACACAGGACAGCACATTGTTGTTCCCTCACATCAAAATGTGACCGACTCGATACTTCAAGCCTGCATGATGCAAGATCAAGATAGGAAGCTGCCAATTGTCCAACTTGTAGGAAAAGATGAAATGAGTAAACAATCAATAGCAAACCAGGTATGTAATCAATTAGGACTTTCGCTTTGGCGTATGCCAGCTGACTTTATTCCAACAAAGGCTGACGAGATAGAATCATTAGTTGAGCTCTGGACTAGAGAGTCAGCTCTACTTGGAGCTTGTCTTTTCATATCTGCAGAAGATGCAGATAGTGCAGCACAACGCTCTGTTATACGTCTGCTCGAAGAAATGCCCGGACCAGCGTTTCTCAGCTCTCGAGAGAGATGGACAAGCTTGAATAGTTCTGTATTTGGCGGAACACTGCTTTCAATCGAAGTTGCAAGACCTAACAGGGCAGAACAGGAACAGATATGGATGAACTACTTGGGAACCAGTATGAAAGGCAACGGACTTGATAGAGACATTAGGCGGCTTGTGGACCAATTCAATCTCAATACTTCAGCTATTCGGGTTGCTGCAATTGACGTTCAAATGAATTTGCATCATGGCAGTCATCATGATCTTGCTGTTGTTGTTGCTGATGATGATGCCCATCATGATCCTGCAGCAGAAAAATCCCTCTCTTCCATTCTTTGGGAAGCCGGCAGGCGGGTAGCCCGGCCAAGAATGGCTGATCTGGCTCAACTCATAACTCCAAGGGCCAAGATGGATGACCTCATACTCCATGAGAAAGAGAAGCGGGTTTTGCGCGACATAATCCTCCACGTACGAAATAAAGAGAAGGTGTATCAGGACTGGGGATTTGAATCCACAAGTAGCAGAGGTCTTGGAATTACTGCCCTGTTTGCAGGGGAGAGTGGGACTGGGAAGACCATGGCAGCAGAGGTCCTTGCAAATGAGCTAGAATTAGATCTATTTCGAATCGATCTTTCTATGGTTGTAAGCAAGTACATTGGTGAAACTGAAAAGAATCTGCGGCAGGTCTTTGATGCGGCAGAAGACGGCGGGGCAATATTATTTTTTGATGAAGCTGACGCACTTTTTGGAAAAAGAAGTGAAGTACATGATAGCCATGATAGGTACGCCAACATAGAGGTGGGCTACTTGTTGCAGAGGATGGAGTCGTATCGGGGTCTGGCAATACTTGCTACAAATATTCGGGATGCCATAGACCTTGCCTTTATGCGCCGTATTAGATTTGTTCTTAATTTTCCTTTTCCAGACGAAAAAAGTCGAGCAGAAATCTGGAGAAGGGTGTTTCCAAAAGCCACGCCAACAAAGGACCTCGATGTAAGTCGGTTGGCAAAGATGAGCATCACTGGTGGAAATATTCGCAATATTGCTCTAAACTCCTGCTTTTTAGCAGCTGAGGAAGGTATTGCAGTTTCAATGGATCATGTCATGCGTGCAGCGCAGTCAGAGTACGACAAGCTTGAGAGACCGCTAACAGCTTCTGAGATGGGATCATGAATAGAAGGAGAGGGTGGGGAGCGGGGGTGGAAGCGGATTATGCAGGAGAAAGGTCAGGAAGATGATCAGGATACGTCTCGAAATTGGAGAGCTTGTACTGCAGGGATTCAATTTTCATGACCATCCACGAATCAGTCATTCCATAGAAAGAGAGCTGTCTCAACTAATAAGAGAACATGGACTTCCGTCCTATACTGATCTTACAAATATCGCTGCTATAGATGCAGGTTCTTTCAACATCCCAAAAAACGCAGGGCCTGCAGTAATAGGCTCTAATGTTGCCTCCTTGATATACAAGAGGTTGAAGGAGAGCATTGGCTGAATTTGTGCGTATATCATCCCCATCATCAGCAACGGCAGGAGTAGCAGCAAAAAAAAAGAAAGATACCAATAGTAGGCTTTCTCTGTCTGAAAAAAAGAAGAATAAGAGAGAAACTATGAGAGAAAAGATAGGTCTTGTTCCGCAAACTTCTCCCAATTCTTCAAGTCTGTTTCAAGCTGGACCCCAGGATTCGGGCAGGCCTCTTGATCATAACATAAGATTAATTTTTGAGAATGCATTTGGTTATGACTTTGGCGATGTTCGTATACATGACGACGATAGGGCTGCTAAATCGGTATCGTCCATCTCTGCTGACGCCTATACTTTGGGCCAAGATATCTTTTTTGCGGAAGGAATGTACCGCCCAGAAACAATCTCTGGAAGGCTACTACTGGCGCATGAACTCATACACACTGTCCAACAAAGAACAGTAGCGCGCGCCGCTACAACCTCCTCCTCTCAGCACGGCCCTTTTACCATTAAAATTACAGATGTTCATGACCCACTAGAATCAGAGGCAAGAAGAATTTCTGAGCATCTTGTGCTTAAAGAGGGCGGATTGCCTCTTGATACTATTTCTGTTGCAAACGTGCGCGGGGGAAAGATAATCTCTCGGCAGATTTCACGTTCAGCTGCTGACCCTTCATCAGTGCATGGCGGAAGTGGCCCTTCGGACATGGTGAAAGTTTCTTTTGTGGTTGAAACTATTGTTAGCAGCCTTGAGGAAGATCCTACAGATAAAGCAGGAAAAGTAAGGAATCAGCTTGCAGGGCTCAATGAATCATTGAGACAGCTTGTGCTTGACAGGCTACGCACCCAGCTACGAGCAGATCAACTGGAGTTTGTTCATCAGCAGCTGATGCTGTTAACGGCAATTCCTACAGAAGAGGAACAAGAAACACACCTCCAAAGAGAAGATGAGAGAACAACAACTGCTGGCCCTCAAGACAGCACGCTCAAAGAACATGAAAAGGAAGAAGATTCAGAAGAGGAGAAGGAAGAGAAGGAAGAGAAGGAGGAGGGCTACAAGGAGGAAGAACAACAGAAGAAGCTAGAGAAAGAGAAGAGGAAAGTCGTTGGACCACCGACGACTCCCGAAACACTGCAACCTAGTTCTGCCGACCTCATAAAGGAACCCTCAGAAGATGGAGAAGAAGAAATCGCGGATACTCCTGAGCTTCAAAAAGGAGCCATGGCTGAGGAGGAGGAGAAAGGAGGTGTTGAGCGAAGAAGGCCTGCCGAAGGACAAGCAGTCGAGGTGCAACCTGCGATGGCAAGAGGAGGAGGAGCAGGTCCAG
>Ga0075420_100003546_pt1 | contig 13677 bp, 6 predicted proteins | sample SoiMetdeltSBSDD4_FD_75296 | JGI IMG/M metagenome (GOLD analysis project Ga0075420, IMG submission 75296) | Bulk soil microbial communities from a Populus tree surrounding site in Tennessee, USA - Soil MetaG P. deltoides SBSDD4 | ecosystem: Environmental > Terrestrial > Soil > Tree plantation... | reverse complement strand
AGGTCCGGATCGAGCTGCAGCGCCTTGCGGCTCGCCTCCTCGGCCAGCAGGCGCTCCTTCTCGCTCCGGTCGGCGTACGTGAAGGTGAAGGAGCAGCAGTCGGCGATGGCGGCCCAGGCCAGGGCGTAGTTGGGGTCGAGCTTGATGGCCCGCTCGAACATCTGGCGCGCCTGCGTCCAGCCGGTGTGCCGCCATTCCCAGAACGACTTGCGGCCGCGCAGGTAGAAGTCGTACGCCTCGACGTCGCGGGTGGCCACGTTCTGGATGGCGCGGCGCTCCTTCGGGCTCAGGGTCACCTCGAGCGCGCGCACGATGTTCTCGGCGATCTCGTCCTGGATGGCGAAGATGTCCTCGAGCTTGCGGTCGTAGCGCTCCGACCAGAGGCGGTAGCCGTCGGCGACGTTGACGACCTGCGCGGTGATGCGGATCTGACTCCCGGATTTGCGGACGCTTCCCTCGACCACCTTCTCGACGTTGAGGCGCTCGCCGATCTCGCGGATGTCGTGCTTGGTCCCTTTGAACTGGAAGGCGGAGGTGCGCGAGGCGACGCGCAGGTTCTTGATGCGCCCGAGACCGTTGATCAGCTCCTCGGCGATCCCCTCGCAGAAGTACTCCTGCTCCGGGTCGGGGCTCATGTTGGCGAACGGCAGCACGGCGATCGAATTGACGTTGGCCCGCTCGGTGTCGGAGATCTCCTGCTTCAGCTCCTTGAGGTCGAGGGCGAGATCGCGGGCCGTCTGGTAGCGCTCGTTCGGGTCCTTGTTGAGGCAGCGCCGGACGATGCGCCCGAGATGGTTCGGCAGCGACACGTTGATCTCGTTCACCGGGTGCGGCGTGTCTCGCAGGATCGCGGAGATCGTCTCGGCCGAGGTGCCGCCGTGGAACGGCCGCTTGCCGGTCAGCATCTGGTAGTAGATGACGCCGAGCGAGAAGAGATCGGAGCGGTGATCGATCGCCTTCCCCTGCAGCTGCTCCGGGGACATGTACGGCACCGTCCCGACGATCGTCCCCTCCCGGGTCAGACCCTGCGTCTGCAGCTCGGAGACGTGCTCCGGCCGGTCCGGCTCCTGGAGCTTCGCCAGCCCGAAGTCGAGCACCTTCACGCGGCCGTCGTCGCTCACCATGATGTTGGCCGGCTTCAGGTCGCGGTGAACGACCCCCTTCTCGTGGGCCGCCGCCAGCGCGTCGGCCAGCGGCCGGGCGACCTCCATGAACGGCTTGAAGGACATGCCGCCGGGGGTGATCCGGACGTCGAGCGCCTGCCCGACCACGCGCTCCATGGTCAGGAAGCGGACGCCGTCCGCCTCCTCGACCGAGAAGATCGTCACGATATTCGGGTGGTTGAGGGTGGCGACCGTCTTCGCCTCCCGCTCGAAGCGCTGCAGCCTCTGCGGGTTGGCCGCCATCTCCGTCGGCAGCACCTTGAGCGCCACCTCGCGGTCGAGCTTCAGGTCCCGGGCGAGGTAGACCTCCCCCATCCCGCCCGATCCGAGCTTCCCGTCGATCCTGTAGTGGCCCAGCGTCCTGCCGACCATGAGTGCCGCAATCTACGGCATCGGCAATCCGCGGTCAATCTCGGGTTTCGCGGAGACGGCGCGAACCATCAGGGGGTGGGCTTGATGCTGAACGAACAGGTCCCGCCGAGGCCGGAAGGGTCCTTGAAGCCGTAGGTGACGGTGATCGTCTCCCCCTGCCCGGCGGAATCCATCATCTGGCTGTCCCAGACCATCGACATGCGGACGCAGGACGAGCCGCTGCACCCGGACCCGACCCCGTCGAGGAGCATCAGCGGCAGGGAGGTGAAGTCGGCCAGCAGCTGGACCAGGGGTCCGAGGAGGCCATAGCTCTTCACGATCGTTCCGGTCGGGTACTCGATCTGCACCAGCTTGTGCGGCCCGAGGACCGAGGTCCAGGACGCCGAGATCGTGACGATCGACAGGTCGCGCCCCGAGCTGTTGACGATGTCCCAGGTCAGCTTCTTGCTCTGGTCGGACGGCTTGCCGTTGGTAGGGGACAAGTCCGGGCTGGTCGGGGTGATCTGACAGGACAGGTTCTCGGTCGCCTCGAAGGTCGTCGTCAGCGTCTGGACGCAGCCGGCGGCGTTCTGCACCTCCCAGTAGATCTGGTACTTGCCCAGGCCCGACACGGTCGTGTTCCAGTCCCGGAACTGGAAGGGGTACGCGCTGGACGTCTCGTCGTAGACGAAGAGGCCCGGGACCTGGGGATTCGCGATGCGCACCCGCCCCCGGACGTAGGTGTCGGAGCCGATGACGCTCATGCTGATCCGGACGCTGCCCCCGTTGGCGTCGCCGTCCCCCGGCGACACCACGAGGCTGCCGTTGAAGTCGCAGGAGACCTCGACCGGCATTGGCTTCGAACTCTCGTTGCCGCACAGGTCCGCCGCGGTGACGACGTAGTAGAGCGACTGGCCGTCCTCGACCGCCTTCTCGTCCTGCGTGCTCAGCGCGTCGGTGTAGCCGGGGTTCGACGACGTCCCACGCAGCGTGAAGGCCCCGGTCGAGAGCGAAGCGGGGGAGGTGCCGCGCGGCGCGAAGTAGCGGTACACGCGGTAGAGGTTGATGTGCACCGCCGAGGCGTCGGCCTTGGCCGTCACCGCGTTCCAGGTCAAGGTCACGGCGCCAGCGCCGCTGCGCTGGCCGCTCAGACCGGTCGGGATCGAGGGGACGATGTTCGTCTGCGCCTGCCCGACCGCGGCGACGCTCGCCGCCCCGACCACGTCGCAGGTGTCCGCCGCCTTCAGCTTGTAGTAGTACGGCTGGCAGTTCGCGACCGCGGTGTCGGTGAAGGTCAGCACTCCCGGTTGGAGGGTCGCCGGGCCGGCGACGAGATTGGTCGCGTCGTCGGGGGTGAAGGTCGAGGTCGTGTCCCGGTACAGCTTGTATCCGGCGCCGTCCCGCAGCAGGGTGTGGGCGTTGATGAAGTCCGGGTCGTTCGGGACGTCGTTGGCGTTGTTCTTCACCTCGTCCCAGGTCAGGGTCACCTGGCTGTCGATCGGCGCCAGAGAGGTCCCGCCGGTCGCGGCCAGGTTCTGCGGCGCGGCGGGGTTCGAGGCCTCCGCGACCGCGGCGCACGGGGCGGTCGTCGGAGCCCAGCCGCTCTGGTTGCCCATGATGTCCCGGGCGCGCGCCTGGAAGCAGTAGGTGGTCCCCTGAGTCATGCCGGCCAGGAAGCCGTGGCCCTCGAAGTCCACGACGCCGTACTCGGCGTGCGGATAGGTGACCGCGCCGGTGGTGAACGCGGACGGATTCCCGCTCGGCCAGTACTTGATGTCGTAGGCGGTGACGCCGGAGGCGGCCGACGGCGTGTCCCATTTCACCAGCATCCCCTTGCAGTGTCCCGGGACGAGCGACAGGTTCGCCGGAGCCGGCGGGGGAGTGATGTCGATGTCGCGGACGCCGGCCCTGCCCAGGTTCTCGGCGTTGACGTCGCTTTTCAGATCGAACTTGCGGAAATGCGTCGTCGCCGTGGCGTCCGAGGCGTCCACGTAGTCCAGGTCCTCGTCCGGCGTCATGCCGACCAGGCTGACGCTGATGCGGCGGATCCGGCTGCGGGGCAGGATCCCGGCGTCGTCGCCGCCGATGTCGTCCGCCGGGTTCGCCGGCGTGTCCGGGCCGAGCACCGCCCCGGAGTCGGGGAGGTAGCGGAAGGTCATGCTGCGGATGTTCTCGGCGACCGTCTCGTAGACGAACTGGCTGGCCGGCTGCGGCGAGGAGAGGAACGCGCCGGCGACATCTCGCAGCGTCACCCGGTACAGCGTGTACGGAGGGTCGTTCTGCACCAGCGCCACGTTGGGGATGGTGACCGTCTTGACCGTCCTCGTGCGGGGGCGGTCGGCATCGACGCGGAGCGTCAGCGTCGCGGGGCCCTGCGGGCCCGGCTTCGCCAGGACATACGTGACGACCTCGTCGTTGCCGGTCGAGACGACGTTGTAGACCGTCCCGGGGAGCGACGCCTCGGGGTTCGAACGGAGCACCACGTCCTCGAAGTCGAAGTCGCCGCGGATGGTGACGGCGGTGTCCCACGCCCCCTCCACCTGCTCGTCGACGCGGCTGGCGTCGCCGTCCGGGTTGGTGTTGAACCCGGCGAGGCGGAGGTCCGCGATCATCCGGTCGAAGGCGACCCGGGTCGCCTGCTGCTGCTCGGCGAAGTTCCCGCCCGACTTGTACGACTTCTGCGCGCCACTGAAGAAGATGAAGGCCACCGACGCGACGATCGCGAAGATCGCCGACGCCACCAGCATCTCGACCAGGCTGAATCCCGCGCAGTCTCGGCGTCGCATGCCCTCGAATAGAGCAACCCCGGTGCCGGATTTCCTGACGATTGAGAGGCTGCAGGCACAGGAGTTCCGGCCCGTTTCACGGTTTCGTCATCGGGCGCGTGTGCGGGAACCCATCACACCCGGTGTCGGATTCCGGGCACGCGGGGAAAGACGGCGGTGATGGCGGATCAGCCGGCGCGCCGCGCCATGACCCGCACCACGTATCCCGGCTGCGGCAGGAACGGCAGGAGCGCCGGCTTGTAATACAGGCGGAGAGCGCTGGCCGGTCCTTTCCAGCCGTCGCGCGTCTCCACGCGCGCCTGGATCTCGTTCCTCCCGGGGTGCAGCAGCCACTTCAGCGTCTCCGCCGGGGAGGGGACCCAGTCCGGCCCCGCCTCGGAGCGGACCTGGAAGCGCGCGAAGGTCGGGCTGTTCTGGTGCACGAGCGCCACCTTGAGGATCCGCTGCGTGACGCGCGCGTTGGCCAGCAGGACGATCGTCTGGTTCATGGCGTAGCGGAAGTCGTCCGAGTCCCGGCTCTCCGGCCGCTCCGGGAAGCGCTCCGCGTTCTCGCCGGAGCGCCAGGCGAGGAACTCCGACTCGATCTCGAGCTGGTCGCGGCCGACGCGCGGGTAGACGCGGTGGTCCTTCGCGTGCCGCAGCGTCCTCCACGCGCCGTTGATGCGCACCTGGACCGGCTGCGAGAGCTGGTTCGCCACCGTGTCGATGGAATAGAGCCGGAACGCCGCGAGATCGTCGAGCGTCACCGTCTGCCGGCGGCCGGCCGAGTCGACCTGCTCGAGCCCGGCCACGTCTCCCGCCGCGTACGCGCGGTGGAGGTCCCGGCCGCGCAGGGGGGCCCCTTCCTTTTCATAGTGGAGGTCGTGCATCGGGTCCATCAGGACCCAGCGGTCGAAGTCGTCGGACCAGATGGCGACGACGAAGTGTCCGGGGAGATCGACGTAGCGGGCGTGGATCCCCATCGCCTGGCAGGCCTGCAGGAACACGATGGCGTACTGGGCGCAGAAGCCGCGGTTGTCGTGCCGGCGGGCCAGGTCGAGGATCTCCACCGCGTCCCACGGCGGGTAGTGGAAGGAGGTGCCCGGATCCCACTGGCGGTGCGCCCAGGCGCGCAGCCGGACCGCCGCCTCGAACTGACGTGGTGCCCCGGCCAGCACCGCGTCGAGCCGCTCCCGCTCCCGCAGCAGGACCAGGCGGGGATGGCGGAAATCCTCCTCCGCGAGGACGTAGCGTGAGGTCGCGAACTCGCCGTTCTCCTCGGCCGTGACCAGGACGATCTCCGACTGCGCGACCCAGAGCAGCAGGATCCCGAGCAGAACCGCCCCCGCGATGACGAGCAGGCGCGTCACCAGGTTCATTTTTGTGCCCGGGCGGCCCGGGCGCAAGGAATCCGAGCCGGGGGTGCGGAACCCGCCGCCCCGGGCGGGCGTATCTGGCCGGGACAAGAGGAGAACCCGATGAGATCACGCCACTTCGCAGGGGCGCTGTGCCTGGCGGCGGCCCTGCTGGCCCTGCCAGCCGGGGCGCGAGGCGCGGGTCAGCCCCGTGCCGGGGCGGAGGCCGCGGGTCAAGAGCTTGAGGGGCCGGCGGCGGCGCGGCGCGCCGACCTGGTCGAGTTCCGCGAGAAGTTCTTCGAGCAGGATCGCTCCTATCCGGCGGCGGCCCGGGCGGAGGCGGAGGCCCGGCTCGCCCGGCTGGAGAAGGAAGCCGCCGGCATGGAGGCGGCCGCCTTCGAGCTGGAGGTGGCCCGCATCGTGGCTCTGGCCGACAACGGCCACACAGTGTCGTTCCCCGGGCCGCGGTCGCGCCGCTACGACCGTATTCCCGTGCGCTTCGTCCCGTTCGGCGAGCGCTTCTTCGTCCTGCGCGCCAGAGAGCCCCTCTCCGACCTGCTCGGCGCCGAGCTCGTCGCCATCGACGGGCGGCCCATGTCCGAGCTGCGGGCCGCCGCGCGCTCGCTCGCCGGCGGGGTGCCGTCGCGCCGGGACCGTTTCGCCAGCCTCCTGTTCGAGAGCCCGGAGCAATTGTTCGCCCTCGGCTTCGCCGCGGCGCGCGACGCGGCCACCTATCGCTTCGCCGCGGCCGGCGGGACGAATGTCGAGCGGCGCATCGCCGCCGAGCCGGCCGATCCGGCGAGGCCGCGCGGCAACGCCGACCGCTTCCTGTTCCCCGACCCGGTCGAAGGGGAGGGGAGCGCGTGGCGAACGCTCCTCGCGCCGGCCCAGGCGCCGGCGTCGCTGCGGGAGCCGGACGTCCCCTTCCGCTGGCGGCCGGAGCCGGGGATCGAAGCGATCGTCATCGAGCTGCGGCAGAACAACGACAGCGGCGGCCGGCCGATCGATCGCTTCCTGCGCGAGGCGACGGGCGCCGTTCGGGACGCGCAGCCGAAGAACGTCGTCCTCGACATGCGACTCAATCCGGGCGGCGACCTCGGCACCACGCGCGATTTCGCGGAGGGCCTGCCGGCGCTCGTCCCGGGCCGGATCTTCGTGCTCACCAGCCCATGGACCTTCTCGGCGGCGATCTCGACGGTCGGGTATCTCAAAGCGAAGGCGCCGTCGCGCGTGACCATCGTCGGTGAGCCGGTCGGCGATCGGCTGGTCTTCTTCGCCGAGGGGAGGCCGGTGACGCTGACGAACACCGGGATCGTTCTCCTCCCGGCGACGCAGCGGCACGACTACCGGAACGGCTGCCGCGATTTCACCGACTGCCACGGAGCGGTGGTGCGCCATCCGATCGCCGTGCCGACGCTCGATCCCGAGATCGCCGCCCCCTGGACCATCGAGGCGTACCGCTCCGGCCGGGATCCCGGCATGGAGGCGGTCGCCGCGGCGCTCGCCCGGAAGTCCTGACGCCGCGCTCCGGCATGCGCACTCCGCGGCCAGCCGACCGAGCCGGTCAGCGCCGCGGCCGCCGCGTCGCGCGGTGCGTCGGCGTGGCGGTCCAGGGATCCTCCGGCCAGGGGTGTCTCGGGTAGCGCCCACGCAGCTCCCTGCGGACTTCCGGATAGGTGTTCTCCCAGAAGGAGCGAAGGTCGCGCGTCGTCTGCACCGGCCGCCCGTTCGGCGCCAGGAGCTCGAACACCACCGGCTCGCGACGCGGCCCGAGGCGCGGCGTCTCGCCGAGTCCGAACAGCTCCTGGAGCTTGACCGCCGCCGCCACGCTCCCGTCCTCGCGGTAGTCGAGGCGGGCGGATCGGCCGCTCGGAAGCGGGAGGGTCTCGGGGGCGTGCCGCGCCAGGGCCCGGACGGCCGCCGCCGGCAGGTGGGCGGCGAGGTCGAGGCGGGCCGGCAGCTCGGTGCGCCCGGCGCAGGCGCGACGGACGAGATCGGCCGGGTTGGCCTCGATGTCCGCGAAGCGCAGCCGGCGCAGGAGCGCCGCCGCTTCGTCTCCGGGACCGCGCGCCAGGCACTCTGCCGCCAGGATCTCCCCGGCGGCGCCCGGATCGGGCGGGACGGGCGATTCGCGCAGCAGGAGATCGCGGTAGAACCAGCGCTCCGAGGCGCGCACCTTTCCGGACGCGGCGTCGAACAGGTGCGCCGTCTCTTTCCGCGTCGGGGCGATCCACTCCGGCTCGACGCGGCTGGCCATGCGGATGAGCGCCTCGGAGGCCCCCGACCGGGTGCTCGCCCCGACCACGTCGAGCGCGGCGACGAATTCGCCGTCGCGGACGCCGCTCTCGCGCCCGAGCGAAGCGCCGTGGCCCGAGGCGAGGACGAAGCGATCCGATCCCGGGGCACGACGGCGCGCCACGCGGTCGGGCCAGGCGTCGAAGATCGCCCGGCGCAGCGTGGCGTCGTCGTCCGCTTCCCGCCGCCGATCGAGCAGGCGCTCCGCCAGCCGCTGCAGCTCCGAGGCGGCGTTTCGCACCCGCGCCGGCGCCTCGAGGAGCCGATCGAGGCGGCTCAGCACGTCGGAGGAGGTCGATGCCGGCGCCCCGGAACCGCGCGGCGGGGTCCACTCCTCCGACAGGACGGCGCAGCAGGCCGCGGCGGTGCGCGATCCTCCCGCCGCTTCGAGCAGGCGCGCCAGCCGCGGGTGCAGCGGAAACCGGCGGAGCGTCCGGCCGAGCGCGGTGATCGACTCTCCCCGCACCGCTCCGAGCGCCGCGAGGAGATCGAGCGCCGCGTCGATCCGCTCTCGTGGCGGTGGCTCGAACCACTCGAAGCGATGCGCCGCGGATCCCCACGCCAGGATGTCGAGGAGCGCCCCCGCCAGGTCGACGCGGGCGATCTCCGGCTCGCGCCGGGCCCGGAGGATCTCCGCGGGGTCCCACAGCCGAATCACCCGGCCCGGCCCGGTCCGTCCGGCGCGTCCGGCCCGCTGCATCGCGGCGTCGAGCGGAATCCGCTCGGTGACGAGCCGATCGAGGCCGCGCTCCGGGTCGTTCCTCAGGACCTTGTGCAGGCCGGTGTCGATGACGTCGGTCACCCCGTCCACCGTGAGCGACGTCTCGGCGATGTTGGTCGCGAGGATCACCTTGCGCCGCTTCGAGGGGGCGAGGGCCGCATCCTGCTCCGCCGCGTCGAGCGAGCCGTGCAGAGGGAGCAGGATCGGGCCGGTCGCGGCCTCCCGGCCCCCGCCGCCGGCGCGCGCCGCGATCTCCTCCTGCGCCCGGCGGATCTCCGGAGCGCCGGGGAGGAAGCACAGGAGGTGGCCCCCGTGGCGCCCCAGGACCGACGCGACCGCCGTCGCGACGGGGACTCCGGGGCGGTGCTCGATCGCCACCGGGTGCGGCCGCCCCTGCACCTCGAGGACCGGGCAGTCGCCGAGAAACCTCGCGATCGGCCCGGTGTCGAGGGTCGCCGACATGACGACGAGCCGCAGATCGTGGCGCGCCAGGAACGCCTGCCGCGCCAGCGCCAGGGCGAGATCGGCGTGCAGGCTCCGCTCGTGGAACTCGTCGAGGACGATGGTGCGGAAGGCTTCCAGGAGCGGATCTTCGAGGAGCCGCGCCGTCAGGATCCCCTCGGTCGCGACCAGGAGACGCGTGCGCGGCGAGAAGCGCCGCTCGAAGCGGACCTGCCAGCCGATCTCCTCGCCGAGCGTCCAGCCCCGCTCCTCGGCGATGCGCCGCGCCAGGGCGCGCGCCGCCACCCGGCGCGGCTGCAGGAGGATGAGCGGGCCGTCGGCGGCGAGGACGGGAGGGACGCGCGTCGTCTTGCCGGCCCCCGGCGCCGCCGTCAGGACGAGGGCGCGTCGCGCGCGCACCGTGGCGGCGATCGCCTCGACGTGCGCGTCGATCGGCAGCGGATCGATCACGGCTGGCGAGGCAGCGGGGGATCCATCTCGGCGAGCGCCCAGGCGATCGCGGCCATGGCGACGACGTTGTCCACGAGCGCCGCCCGGTCGATCTTGTCGAGCGTGTCGGCCTCGCTGTGGTGCCAGTCGAAATAGGACGTCATGTCGGAGCGCAGTCCGAGGAGCGGCACCCCGGCGGGACGCAGGCGCGAGATGTCCACGCCCCCCTCGCCGTTCTCGACGATCTCCGTCGCGCCGATCGCGGCCAGCCCCTGCGCCAGCCGCCGCACCGCGTCCGCCCCTCCCGGTCCGGCGCCGACGCTGAAGCCGAGCGGCCGGCCGGCGCCGCGATCCGCCTCGAGGGCGGCGACGTGCCGCGACAGCTCCGCGGCGTGATCGGCGGCGTACGCCTTTCCGCCGCGCACGCCGTTCTCCTCGTTCATGAAGAGGACCGCGCGGATCGTGCGACGCGGACGCAGGCCGAGCGTCTTGAGGAGCCGGATCGACTCCAGCGCCATCACCACCCCGGCCCCGTCGTCGTGCGCGCCGGTCCCGACGTCCCACGAGTCGAGGTGCGCGCCCAGCACGACGATCTCCTCCGGCCGCTCCCGGCCGCGCCATTCGCCGACGGCGTTCGCCGACTCCGCGTCGGGAAGCGTCCGGCAGTCGAGGCGCAGCCGGACCCGCACCTTCTCACCGGACGCGAGGAGGCGGTGGAGGAGGTCGGCGTCCTCCTGGGCGATCGCGGCCGCCGGGACGCGCGGCGCGTCGTCGGCGTACGACAGCGTGCCGGTGTGAGTCAGCCGCCCCGGGAGCGTCCCGAGCGATCGGATGAGGGTGGCAACCGCCCCCTGCCGCGCCGCCTGCGACGGACCGGCATGGCGCAGCGGCGACACCTGGCCGTAGCCTTCGCCGTTCGGGTCACGCCAGATCGCCTTGTTGAACAGGACGACGCGGCCGCGCGCCTTCTCCCCGAGACTCTCGAGAGCCTCCATCGAGTCGACTTCGATCACCTCCCCCTCGACCCCCTCGGGAGGGGTGGGCACGCTCATGCCGAGCGCCAGCCCCGCGAGCGGCCGCGCGACGGGGGCGAGGAGGGTGATCTCCGCCGTGCCGCGGACCCAGTGCGGCACCATCACCTTCTCGGCCCGCACCTCCTTGAGTCCGTCCCGGCGCATCGTCTCGAGGGCCCAGCCGACCGCGGCCGCCGCCCCCGGCGATCCGGAGAGGCGATGGCCGATCCGGTCGCACAGCCAGGCGAGCCGCTGGTACGCCCCCTGCGAGGCCTGTTCCTCCGCCCGCAGCCGCCCGACCACGCGCTCGACCGCCGCGGCGTCGACCGCCGCCGAAGCCGCCTGCGATGCCTGCGCGCCGGCGGGCAGGAGGAGCACGAAGAGCGCGACGCTCAAGGAGATGCGCACGGGGGCGGATGATAAGATGACCGCCCCGCAAGCGGCAACGACTCGACGCGCACCGGAGGTCACGATGGCATCGCACCGGCGTCTCCGCACCCGTCCCATCCTGCACGCTTCATTCCCGCTCCTGCTCCTGGCCATGGGAGGCGCGCTCCTCTCCGGTCCTCCGGCGGCGTCCGGAGCCGGGGTTGCCGCCGCGCCGTGGAAGTGGACGCCGGAAACGGTGGCCGACACGACCCGCCTCCAGGACGTGATCCTCTCCCCCGACGGCCGGCGCGTCGTCTACGCCGCCACCCGGCCCCGTCCCGAAGGGGCCCCCTTCGGCGCCGCGTACGCGAATCTGTGGCTGGTGGACACGGCGGGAGGCGCGGCGCGCCGGCTCACGAGCGCCGACGCCGAGGACAAGTCCCCCGCCTGGTCAGGGGACGGCCGGGCCATCGCCTTCCTGTCGGCGCGCGGCGGCGAGAAAGCGAAGACCCGCCTCTGGGTCCTGTCGGCGGACGGCGGGGAGCCCTGGCCTCTGACGTCGGACAAGTCGGACGTCGAATCGTTCGCCTGGTCGCGCGAAGGGCGCCGCATCGCCTACATCGCCGTCGATCCGAAGAGCGAGGAGCGCGAGAAAGAGGAGAAGGCGGGCCGGGACTGGAAGGTCGTCGATCACGACGACCGACCGCGACGGCTCTTCGTCGTGGACGTGCCGGCGGTCGGGGCGGTGCCGCCGGCGCCGCGTCCGGTCCAGGCGCTCGGGGAGCGCTCGGCCTGGCAGATCGCCTGGGCCCCGGACGGGCGTTCGCTACTGGCCACCGTGACCGACACGCCGCGGATCGACGACGCTTACATGAAGAAGCGAATCGAGATCCTGCCGATCGCCGGCGAAGGCCGGGGGAGGGAGGTCGCCGCGGTCGTCGGCAAGGTGGACGAGATCCTCTGGTCGCGCGATGGACGGACGATCGTCTGGCGCGGCGGCATCGACGGATCCGATCCGACGACCGGCAGCATCTTCGCCCTCGCCGCCGGTGCCGCGGCGGGGACGAAGCCCGCCAACCTGACAGGAAACAGGCCCGAGACGGTGCGCGATCTTCTGTGGGCCGACGGCTCGGCGGTCGCCGCCATCACGGTGCAGGGGACCCGCACCTCCATCGTCGCCCATGACCTGAAGGATCCCGCGGTGCGCCGCACCCTCCTCGACGGAGGGCGGCTGGTGTTCGACGATGGCTCGGCATCCAACGACGGCACCCGCTTCGCTTTCGGCGGCTCGAGCGCCGACGGCCCCGAGGACGTGTACACGGCCAAAGCGTCCATCGAGCCGAAGGCGCGCGCCGGAAAGACCGCGGCCGGGCCGGCGGGCAGCTTCGAGACCGCGCGTCTCACCGATCTCAACCCGCAGCTCGAGGGGCTGCCGCGCGGTCGCCAGGAGGTGATTCGCTACAAGGCCTCCGACGGCCTCGAGATCGAAGGGGTGCTGATCGCGCCTGCCGGGGATCCGCAGCGCCAGTCGTACCCGCTCGTCGTCATCGTGCACGGCGGGCCGGAGTACGAGTTCCACGACGGCTGGGTCACCCGCCCGAGCGAGCCGGCGCAGGCGCTCGCCGAGCGCGGCCACTTCGTCTTCCTGCCGAACTACCGCGGCTCCGCCGGGCGCGGCGTTGCCTTCGCGAAGGCGGACCACGGCGATCTCGGAGGGCGCGAATTCCAGGACGTCCTCGACGGCATCGACTGGCTCATCGCGAACCGGCGCATCGACCGGGAGCGGGTCGGTATGACCGGCGGCTCGTACGGCGGCTACTTCACGAGCCTCGCGGTCACGCGCTACAGCGACCGCTTCGCCGCCGGCGCCGCCCTCTTCGGCATCAGCCACTGGATGTCGTTCCTCGGTCAGAGCGACATCCCGGTGGAGAACAGCGCCGTGCACTGGAACCTCTGGTGCTACGAGCACCAGGAGACCTGCGCCAAGGCCAGCCCGGTGCACCACATCGCCCGGGCCCGCACCCCCACCCTCATCCTGCAGGGGGAGGAGGACAAGCGCGTCCCGAAGCCGCAGAGCGACGAGCTGTACGCCGCCCTCAAATGGAAGGGGGTCCCGGCCGAGTACGTCGTCTTCCCGCGCGCGAAGCACGGCTTCGTCGAGCGCGAGCACCAGATCGAGTCGACGCGCCTCATCCTCGACTGGTTCGACCGGTACCTGAAGCCCTGAGCGGGCGAGGCGCCGGACGGACGTGCCCGAGCTCCCGGACATCACCGTCTATATCGAGGCGCTCGAGGCGCGCGTGCGCGGCCGCCGGCTGGAGGCGATCCGTCTCCGGAGCCCCTTCCTCGTGCGCAGCGTCGATCCGCCGATCGCCGCGGCCGAGGAGCGTCTCGTCGAGCGCCTCGTTCGCCTCGGGAAGCGGATCGCCTTCGCGCTCGAAGGGGATCTGTTCCTCGTCCTGCACCTCATGATCGCCGGGCGCCTCAAGTGGGGGGCGAAGGGGATGAAGGTCCCGGGCCGGCTGGGGCTCGCGGCGTTCGACTTCGACTCGGGGACGCTCGTTCTCACGGAGGCCGGATCGAAGAAGCGGGCGTCGCTGCACCTGGTGCGCGGCGAGGCGGGGCTCGAGCCGCTCCGACGCGGCGGGCTCGAGGTCCTCGACGCCGACGCTTCTGCCTTCGCGGCGGCGCTGCGCTGCGAGAACCACACGCTGAAGCGGGCGCTGACCGACCCGCGCCTCTTCTCCGGCATCG
>Ga0075420_100003543_pt1 | contig 13680 bp, 10 predicted proteins | sample SoiMetdeltSBSDD4_FD_75296 | JGI IMG/M metagenome (GOLD analysis project Ga0075420, IMG submission 75296) | Bulk soil microbial communities from a Populus tree surrounding site in Tennessee, USA - Soil MetaG P. deltoides SBSDD4 | ecosystem: Environmental > Terrestrial > Soil > Tree plantation... | reverse complement strand
ACCTTGTTCAGTTCAACCCCTAGATTGGCGAGGACCTTCGCCGCGACGCCTTCGCCCTCGCGGACCAGGCCGAGGAGAAGGTGCTCGGTGCCAATGTAGTTGTGGTTGAACCGCTGAGCCTCCTCCTGCGCAAGCTGCAACACCTTGCGCGCCCGCTCGGTGAATTTGTCAAAACGGTCAGCCATCGGATCTCTCCGTCCTTAGGTCGGTCCTCTGGGGGTCTATTGTACCCGAAGTCCCAGAAGCAGGGGCCGATATGTACAGATGAAACGTTCAGAATGCCGTGGCGGCCCGGGTTCAAGGAGAACCCGGGCCGCCAATGTTCCGCTCAATTCCGCGTCAACTCTCGGCGATGCTGGCCGGACGAGCCCCTGATGGCTCGACGCTCGACGCCTCGGCGTTCGCCTCGTCGTCATCCGCCCGGCCGGCCGTCGGGCTGGCCTCGATCGAGGAATCGGCGCTGATCTCCTCGGTCTCCCGGGCCTCGACGTGGCCGGCGTCCGGCGGGTCGCCGTAGGTCGACAGGGTGCCCCCGTCGTCGGCGTAATCGGCCGCGCCGTCGCCGACGGTGTAGGTGCCGCCGCCGTTGCCGTAGTCGTACGGCTCCTCGTCGACCTGCCGCAGGCTCAGCCCGAGTCGATGCCGGGCCGGCTCGATCCGGATGATCTTCAGCGGCAGCTCGTCGCCTTCCCGAACGACCTGCTTCGGGTGGGTGATCCGGTCCTCGGACAGCTCCGAGATGTGGATCAGCCCCTCGATGCCCGGCTCGATCTCGGCGAAGGCGCCGAACGCGGCCAGCTTGGTGATCCGGCCGTTGACGACCTGGCCCACCTGGTACTTGTCGTTGACCCGGCTCCACGGCTCGCCCTGGAGCCGCTTGAGCGAGAGCGCGATCTTCTTGTTCTCGCGGTCCACGCCGACGACGTACACCTCGACGCGGTCGCCGACCTTGACCACCTGGCTCGGGTGGGAGACCTGCCCCCAGGACAGCTCCGAGAGGTGGACCAGGCCGTCCGCCCCGCCGAGATCGACGAAGGCGCCGAAGTCGCAGATGCTCGAGACGCTGCCCGAGCGGGTGTCGCCCGGCTGGAGTTCGGCCAGCAGCCGGTCCTTCTCGCGCGCGCGGCGCTCCTGGAGCGCGGCCCGCTCGGAGAGGATCAGCCGGTTGCGCCGGCGGTTCATCTCGATGACCTTCAGGAGCAGCGCCCGCCCCTTCATCGCTTCGAGACGCGTCTCGACCGACTCGTCGGCGCTGCCGCGGCGGAGGTCCGCGATCTGCGAGAGCGGCACGAACCCGCGAACGCCCTCGACGTTGACGACGAGGCCGCCCTTGTTGTGCTCGACGACTTCGCCCTCGACGGTCTGACCGTCCTCGTAGCGCTTCTGGAGGTTGCGCCAGCCGCGCTCGGCTCGGGCACGGGTCAGCGAGAGGACGACACGGCCCTCCTGATCCTCGCTCGACAGCACGTACGCGAGGACCGTCTCGCCGACACTCGGCACTTCCGTCTGCGGCACCTCGCCGAGGGGGACCACGGCCTCGGACTTCGCCCCGATGTCGACCAGGAACTCGTCGCGGTCTGCACTCACGACGACACCCTCGACGACTTCACCCCGCCGCCATTGCCGAACCGACTGCTCGTGTTCGGCGAGCCAGTCGCCCATCCCGCCCGGCGGCAGACTGGCCGACGCTCCGTTTGCCTGGTCCTGGGGTTCCTGGCCCTGCGCGGCCTCTTCCATACCCGGTGCTTCCCGCCTCTACTCCACGTGAATAGGGCTAGTATACGGCACTGTCGTCAACACGGCAAAGGCACGAGGACCCAAGAAACAGCATCTTCAAGATGCTGCCCGTTGCGCGCACTCGTGAGACGTTGGTGCCGGAGTATGGTGTTTTCACGCTGTGCCCGCGACGATAATAGCGGATGGGCACCGCCGGCGTCAGACAATTGTCGACGCCGGCCACGGGCCGCCGACCGACACGGTCCCCGGGGAGGTCGGCGCGGACCGGCCGTCGGCGAGGACGGATGGACACCGAGCGCGTGGACGAAGAGGCGGCACGCCGTCTGGTCGAGGCGATCACCCAGCGGATCGACCCCCGGGCGCAGGTGCTCCTCCGCGAGCCCGGCCGACCGCTCCTGCCGAACCGTCTGCGCCTCGCCCTGATCCAGCAGGGGCACACCTACCCGTTCGAGCTGACGACCGGCGAGTTAAAGGAAGCGCGCTCGGCGCTCGGCCGCGAGCGGCTGGCCCGCCGGCTTGGCGCCGCGCTCGGCCTCCAGCCGCCGGACCAGCTCACCGGCCCTCCGCGCGATTAGGTTCTGGTGCCCCGTCAGCCGTCGTTTGACGAGTACGGGTAGTGAGGGGCAGACTGTAGCTTGCGTCACAGGTGCTGTGTCGGCAGGGTCCTCTGTGGGCGCCGGGAGGCGGGCCATGCGACGATCGCCGCGCCGCGACTTCCTCCTCAACGCTGCCGGTGTACTCGGCCTGAGCGTCCTCTCCGGCTGTAGCCGCCTAACTGGCTCGGGCGGTCGGCCGGCGAAGGTGCCACGGATCGGCCTCTTCGCCCCCGAGCCCAATGCCGCCTGGGATGCGTTCGACCTGGGCTTGCGGGACCACGGCTACATCGAGGGCCAGACTATCGTGGTCGAACGCCGCTGGGGGCCGCCCGAGCGCTTCCCGTCGCTCGCCGAAGAGCTGGCGGCGCTGCCGGTCGACGTCCTCATGGCCTCGCTGGCGCCTCAGGTCGAAGCCGCCCGCCGGGCGACGAGCACCATCCCGATCGTCTTCGTCTCGGTCAACGACCCCGTCGGCCGCGGATTCGTCGCCAGCCTCAATCGTCCGGGCGGCAACATCACGGGCCAGGCCAACGTGAATGAGGAGACGACCGGCAAGCGGATCGAACTCCTGCGCGCCGTCACGCCGGGGCTCACCACCCTGGGGGTCCTGATCAACCCGGCCACCGGATTCATCGCCCCGGTGGCAGAGACGGCGCTGGCCCTCGGGCTCCGGATGCTGGTGGAGCAGGTTCGGGATCCGAGCGAGCTCGCGGGGGCCGTGGCGCGGCTGGCCGATGCCGGGGCCGGCGCGGTCCACCTGGTTCAGGATGGGATGTTCGGCCTGCGGAAGGAGTTGCTGGCAAGCCTCTTCCTGCAGCACCGCTTGCCCGCGATCGCGACGCACCGAGAAGACGCCGAGGCCGGCATCCTCATGGCCTACGGCGAGACGGTTGCCGACACCTTCCGCTCCGTCGCCGGCTACGTGGACAAGATCCTCAAGGGGGCCAAGCCCGGCGACCTGCCCGTCGACCGGCTGACGAAATGGGACCTCGTCGTGAACCTCGTCACCGGCCGGGCGCTCGGCATCACCATCCCCGAGTCCGTGTTGGCGCAGGCGAACGTCGTCGTCCAGTAGCGGTCACTCGCCCGTCGAGCTGACGGTATCAGTGTTCTGGTGACGTCGCTGACACACCCGAACTCATCTGTGAAGGGGGATGCCATGGCCACCACCAGCGCCCTCGTGATCGGCGGCAGCCTGGCTGGCATGTGCGCCGCCCGTGTGCTCAGCGACTTCGTCGACCGGGTCACGATCATCGAGCGCGATGCCTATCCTTCGGACCGCGACTTCCGACCGGGAGTCCCGCAAGCCCGCCACGTGCACAACCTGCTGGCGCGCGGCCTTCGGGAGTTCGAGGGCTTCTTCCCCGGCTTCGAGCGCCTGATGCGCGAACGCGGGGCGGTGCCGGTGGAAACCGGCTGGGATGTCGCGACGCTGTGGCCGCACGGCTGGGCTCGGCGCGTCCATACCGGGCTGTGGCAGCTCTACGCGAGCCGGCCGCTCATCGAGGCCACCGTCCTCGAGCTGTGCCGGGGCCGCCCCAACGTGACCTTCCTCGAGCGTACTGAGGTCACCGGGTTGCGCGCCGCGGGAGGGACGCAGCGCTACTGCACCGGGGTCGACGTCGTCGCGCGCGACGACGGGCAGACGCGCGCGCTCGAGGCCGACCTGGTCGTTGATGCGAGCGGCGCGCATTCGAAGGCCGTGGACTGGTTCCGGCAGTTGGGCCTGGAGCCTCCCGAGGACGAAGTGATCGAAGGATACAGCGGCTACAGCTCGCGATGGTTCGCGCTGGGAAGCCAGGACGCGTGGCCGCCCGAGTGGTGGTGGAAGGTGCTGTTTCTGCGGATCGCCACGCCCGAGCAACCCTACTTCGTCGCCTTCGTCCCCATCGAGCACCAGCGCTGGCTGCTGAGCTACATCGGCGTCAACAAGGTGTATCCCCCGACGCGCGAAGACGAGCTCAACGCAGCGCTCACGCGCCTGGCATCACCGGTCGTCCACGAGATGATCCGACGGATGGAACCGATCTCTCCCGTGTATTCCAGCCGCGCTACGCGGAACCGGTGGCGCCATTACGAGCGGTGGCGGACCCCGCTCGGCAGGTTCGTCGCAATCGCCGACGCGGCCTGTTCGTACAACCCCCGGTTCGGCCAGGGGATGAGCGCCGCCGCAGTCGCAGCACGGCTCTTCCAAGGCTGCCTGACCACGTACGGCATCGGTGACCAGCGCCTGCCTGGCAGGTTCTTCACCGCGCAGGCCCAGTTCCAGAGGACGCCGTGGCTCTTCGCGGCAGGTGACGACTTGCGGCTTCCGGCCACCGTGGGCAAGCGCTCCGCCTCGGTGCGGCTGTTCAACTGGTATCGGGCGAACATGGTCGCCTGTCCCGACCCCCAGGTGGGCGCGCGCCTCGGGGAGGTGACTCAGTTCATGAGGCCGATGTCATCGCTGTTCGCGCCGCAGGTGGGCTCACGCGTCCTCGTCGCAGCCATGCGGCGGCAGATCCAGTCGAACGGGCGGAAGGTTTCATCCGATGGCCTCCGTCCGATGCCACCTGGCGCGGACGGATCGCGGCGAGAGCGGCTCTGACGCCCCACGCCAAGCCGAACAAGCCGCTTCGACGGCTGACGGGGCACCAGGTTCTGGGGACAGGCTCGTTCCACAACCTGGAACCCAGCACCTACGAACCCTCGCGAAGCGACCTGATCCCCGAGCGCCATCGCCCCGATCCCGGCCGAGACCAGCCCGAGCGTCGGGCGCGGGCCGTCCAGGTCGATCAGGATGCCGCCGAGCACCATCCCGGACGACATCGTGGCGAACGAGACGCGGTACGGATGGATTTCCCAGAACCCAACACCCGAAACCCGTCACCCCGCGTGCTAGACTCTGGCCAGACGAGCCGCCGGCGCGCGGCTGCTGGGGGTTCCGCCGATGACCGCCAAGACCGGGGCGCTCAAGACGCCGACCGGCACCGAGCCGAAAGAGTGGGAGTGCCTGACCTGCCAGTACGTCGTGGTCAGCCCGACGCTGCCGTACAAGTGCCCGCGCTGCGGCGCCTCGCGCGTGAAGTTCGTCATTAAGGGTGAGACCGGCGAGGGCGAGTAGCCACCCTCGCCCCGCCGTCAGGCGGGGATGACGGCGACTGACGCCGCCCGCAGTCCCTGCTTCAAGTCCTCGATCAGGTCGGACGGCTCCTCGATGCCGACCGAGAGCCGCACCAGCCCGTCGCCGATGCCGACCGCGTGCCGCTCGTCCCGAGTCAGCCCCCGATGTGAGGCGACGGCCGGGTAGAGCGTCAGCGTCCGCAGGTCCCCGAGGGTCGGAGCCGGCGCAATCAGTGTCAGCGCATCCATCAACCGCCCGACCCGCGCGCGGTCGCCGTCTCTAAGGTCGAACGCCAGCATCGCGCCGAATCGCCCGCCGAACAGCCTGGAGGCCAGCTCGTGCTGCGGGTGGTCCGACAGGCCCGGGTAGTGGACTTGCTCGACGCCGACCTCGCCCGCCAGCCAGGTTGCGACGGCCAGCGCGTTGTCGCACTGCCGGGCCATCCGCAGCGAGAGCGTCTTCAGGCCCCGGTGCGCCAGCCAGGCCTCATTCGGGCCGAGCACCGCGCCGAGCAGCTTCGCCTGGTAGTGCAGCTTCCGCCCGGTCGCCTCGTCGGCGGCGGCGACGGTGCCGCCGGTCACGTCGCCGTGCCCGCCGATGTACTTGGTGGCGCTGTGGACCACCAGGTCGGCGCCGTGCTCGATCGGGCGCAGCAGGTACGGCGAGGCGAACGTGTTGTCGACCACCGTCTTCGCGCCGGCACCCTTCGCCAGCCTGACCAGCGCGTCGAGGTCCAGCACCTTGACCAGCGGGTTCGAGATCGTCTCCAGGTAGAGCACCTTCGCGCCGGCGGCCAGCTCGTCCTCGGCGGCCGCGAGGTCGGTCATGTCGACGAACGTCGTCCGGACGCCGAAGTCGGCCAGGTGCGTCGTGAACAGGGTCCGGGTCAAGCCGTACAAATCCTGTGTGGCCACGATCCGGTCGCCCGGCCGGAGGTCGAGCGCGAGCAGCGCGCCGTAGATCGCCGCCATCCCCGAGCCGAACGCCCCGACCAGCGGCGCCGACTCCAGCGCCGCGACGGCCTCCTCGAAGGCCCGGACGGTCGGGTTGCCGTCGCGCGTGTAGAAGTACCCCTCGCGCGTGCCCGCGAAGACCTCGTCCAGGGCGTCCAGGCTTGGCATGAAGAAGCCGGAGGCGTTGTGGATCGGGGTCGCGGTCGGGCGCCACTCGGCGCCGGCGGCATCGCCCGCGTGGCTCTCGCCGGCGTGCGCCGCCAGCGTGTCGAAGCTCCAGGTTCGGTCGTGGTTCGTGCCAGTGTCGGGCATGGGAAACCTCAGGTCTGGTAGGCGACGCGGCCGTCGAAAACGGTCATCTCGACGTCGATCTCGGCAAGCGTCGCAGGGTCGGCGGCGTACGGGTCGGCCGAGAGCACGACGGCGTCGGCGAGATAGCCCGGCGCCAGCGTGCCCAACTCGCCGGCCAGCCCGAGCGCGTCGGCGCTGCCCACGGTGTAGCCGCGGATCGCCTCCTCGACCGTGACGCGCTGCTCGGGACGCCACCCGCCCGGTGGCTCGCCGTTCGGTAGCTGGCGGGTGACGGCCGCGTGGATGCCGAACAGCGGGTTCGGCGGTTCGACCGGGCAGTCCGTCCCGAATGCGACGCGCGCGCCGCTGTCGAGCAGCGCCCGCCAGGCGTACGCCGTCTCGCATCTTCGGCCCCAGCGCCGGTCGGCGATCCGCATGTCGGACGTCGCGTGGATCGGCTGCATCGAGGCGACCACATCCAGCCGGGCGAAGCGCCGGACGTCGTCCGGGTGGACGAGCTGAGCGTGCTCGACGCGCAAGATCTGCGCGGCGGCGCCGGGCTCACGGTCCGCGCGGGCAACCTCGGCGGCGTCCAGCACCAGCCGCACGGCCGCGTCGCCGATCGCGTGGACGGCGACGCCGATCCCGGCCGCGCGAGCCTGGCGTATCCGCGCGATCAGGTCGTCGCGCTCGATGGTCAGGATGCCGCGGTCGTCCGGGGCGTCGTCGTACGGATCGAGCATCGCCGCCGTGCCCGATCCGAGGGCGCCGTCCGCGAACAGCTTGAGCAGGCCGATCTTGAGTCGGTCCCCGCCGAACCCCGTCGAGAGTCCGGCCTCGGCCGCCCGCTCCAGTCCGCCTCGAGTGACGCCCGCCGCGACCCGCAGCCGCAGCTCGCCGGCCGCCTCAAGCGTCTGAAGCGCCCTGACCGCCTCGACCCCCTCGAAGTTGCAGAGCGCCGTCACGCCGACGCGCAGCAAGGTGTCCTGGGCCGCTCGCGCCGCCGCCACGGCAGTCTCGGGGGACGGCCGGTCGGAGAGGGCGCGCACGCGCTCGCCGGCCGACTCCAACAGGACGCCGGTCGGGGTGCCGTCCGGCCCGCGCAGGATCTTGCCGCCGGGCGGGTCCGGCGTCTCGGCGCTGCTCCCGGCCAGCTCGAGCGCCCGGCTATTGGCCCAGACGGCGTGGACGTCGCGGCTGAGCAGGCAGACCGGCCGGCCGCCGGCCACGGCGTCGAGGTCGCCGCGGTTCGGGAAGGCGGCCCCGGGCCAGAGGTTCCGGTCCCAGCCCCGACCGAGCACCCAGTCGTCCGGCCCGACCCGCGCGGCGGCCTCGGCGACCAGGCGCTGGACCTCCTCCACCGAGGTCGCGCGATCCAGCCGGGCGCGCTGCCGATCGAAGCTGTACCCGAGGAAGTGGAAGTGGGCGTCGACGAAGCCCGGCACGACCGCCCGGCCCCCGAGATCGACTCGCTCCGCGCCGGGGCCGGCCGCCTCATCCGCCTCGGCGTTCGATCCAACGGCGACGATCCGGTTGCCGACGCAGGCCAGCGCCTCCGCCCTCGGGCGGGCGATGTGCTGGGTGTAGATCCGCCCGTTGGTCAGGACCAGCCGGCTCGGCGTGCGCGCGCTCACGAGACCCCCATGACACGGACCTCTCGCGGTCGCGTCGTCACAGAGATTGTAGGGTGATGCACGAGCACGAGAAGCAGGTGTGCTCGGCGGGTTGGCTTTCGCCCCCGGCTGTTGACCAGCCAGCAGGTCGCCTGAACGTACGCTCGAACGGGCAGTGCTAAACGGTTGCAGCATGCGGGGACAGCGTCTAGCATGGAGCTATCTGACTTCCGCCCCTAGGTGTAGCCCGCCGTGTGTCGCGGGCACACGATTCCTTCTAGCCGTCTGGCAATGGCGCCGGGTCCGGCCGCAATGGCGGCCGGGTGGTTCGTCGAGATCCGATGCTACGCGGTCCGTGGGCGAGGCGCCCGGACCGGCGTGGCCGTGGTGGCATCGGGTGGCGACTCCGAGGAGGAGCGATGGGAGTGGCACGAGGGCGTGCACGCGCGGTATCGCGACGCGAGTTCTTGCAGCGGGGCCTGATCGGGATCGGGATCATCAGTCTCGGCGCCGCGTGTGCGCCGACACCGCCGGCGGCTCCGGCGGCGCAGCCGACGAGCGCACCGGCTGCGGCACCGCCGACCAGCGCACCGGCCGCCGCGCAGCCGACGACAGCCGCGAAGCCGGCAGCTGATGCCAAGCCGGCCGCGCCGGCCGCGCAGCCCACCAGCGCGCCGGCCGCGGCGCAGGCGGCCCCGGCGGCGGCCAAGCCGAAGGGCTCGATCACGATCGTGCTCGAGTCGGAGCCGGACACGATCCTGCCGAAGGATGGCACGACCGACAACGCGATGTTCATGATGGCCAACGTCTACTCGGCGTTGACGTACCGTCAGTTCGACCAGCTTGGCCAGCCGCCCAAGATCGTCCCGCACCTGGCCGAAAGCTTCGAGCAGAACCAGTCTGATCCCAAGATCTGGCGCTTCAAGCTCCGGCAGGGGATCAAGTTCCACAACGGCGAGACCTTCAACGCCGATGCGGTGGTCACCACGATCAACGCCGCCCTGAACCCCGATAAACCGGGCCTGGGCCTCGACGGCTGGGGCCTCAGGGGCGGCAGCGTCGCCAAGGTCGACGACTACACGGTCGACGTCACGACCAGTGCGCCCGATGCCATCCTCCCCAATCGGTTTGCGATCCTGGGGATCGCGGCGCCGGGCTGGCTCACCAGCAACCCGAAGGACGGCCCGGTCGAGACCGCCGTCGGCGCCGGTCCGTACAAACTGGTCGAGTACAAGCGCGCGAGCCACTTCCTGCTCCAGGCCGACGAGAACTACTGGGGCCCGACCAAGCCGACCATCGGCGAGGTCAAAATCGTCTTCCGCAACGAGCCGAACGTGCGGTCCAGCATGATGCGCGCCGGCGAGGTGCAACTGGCTACGCTGGTGACGCCGGAGGATGCCAAGCTACTCCAGTCCACGTTCATCGAGCAGACCGGCGAGGCAGTCGGCATCAAGATCAACCCGGAGCACCCGTTGCTGAAAGATCTGAGGGTGCGCCAGGCGATCAACATGTCGATCGATCGGAAGACGATGATCGATTCGCTGTACGGCGACGTGGCCGAGCATCTGAACGGCATGATGGTCCGGAAGTCCTCGCTGGGCTGGAACCCGAACCTCCAGGAGTACCCGTACGACCCGGCGAAGGCGAAGCAGCTCATGCAGGAGGCCGGCGGGGTGGGCCAGAGCGTCGAGCTGATCAGCCGGAACAACGTGGTCCCACGAGTGACCGAGGTGATCGAGCTGGTTGCCGACCAGGTCGGCCAGACCGGCCTGAAGGTGGGAATCAAGTCGCTGGAGATCGGCCAGTGGCGAGCCCTCAACTCGGCGGTCAAGCCAGGCCAGACCCGTTCCGATCTCCTCATTACCGCGGTGAGCGACCCGGTGCTCGACTCGTCCCGCGCGCTGATCTACTACTTCTCATGCGGCGGGGTCAACTCGCAATATTGTGATCAGCCGTTCACCGACAAGTTGACCGCCACGCTGGGCCTCACCGGGGACGCCCGCGTCAAGGGCTTCCAGGAGCTCTGGGCCACGGCGCGCGAGGCGAACGTGTTCATGCCGCTGTACGGCCTGAACTTCGTCCACGGGATCACGCCGAAGCTGCACTGGAACAAGCCACGGCAGGACCTGCTCCGCCTCTTCAACGAGTGGACCCTCGACGACTGACGGTACAGCTCGCCTGCCGGCACGGTCCCGAGCGGTGCCGGCAGGCGATGCAGCAAGTGGGCTGAGGCACCTTCGCCCCATCACACCTCGAGCTACCCCTCGTCCACGATGTTCGCCGTCGACGCCGACGCGCCTGACGTACCAATCGTCAGCCACTCGCGAACGGAGTTGCTACGCCAACGCCCCAGACTGCTCGACGAACGTGGCGCCCTCAAGCACCAGAACCGGGTCGCTGCCCGCGTCGGCCTAGCTCACGATCGACATCTCGGCCGCGACATCCGGGCAGTTCTCCTGGAGAACGTCTCGTAGGAACGCCTCGGCATCAGCCTGAGTCAGGAACGAGCCGACCCGGTTGAAGGTCTCGGTATCCCAGACTTCGTAGGTCATCGCCATAGTCCCGACCTGCTTCCTACTTCGCAGGCGCCGCGCCGAGCACAGGTCGGCTCAGTACTCGCTGAAAAACTCCTCGGCGTACTCAACGTAGCCGAGCGACCGGCAGACCTTCGCCGAGGCCAGGTTCGTCCGGTCGTGGACGTAGAGCGCCAGCCGGCCCTGCTCCAGAATGTACGCCGTCGCCGCCGAGACCACCTCCTTGGCCAGCCCCTGGCCCCGGTACGGCGCCTCGGTGACCACCGCGATCTCCCAGACGTCCCGCGACTTCAGCTTGATCGCCGACCAGCTCGCGACCTCCCCGCGCACCGACCAGACCACGAAGATCTCGCCGTCGAACCGCCGACGCAGATCGGTCCCGCGCACGTCGCTCCGATCCAGGCGCACCGCCCGACTCGGACGCGGCCGGAAATGCTCGGCGTCGGTGTAGAGGACGTGGCCGCTCAGGCTGTAGGCGTACGGGACCGCCAGCCGCGCCACGTGGTGCAGCCGCGTGAACTCGGCGGCGCCGAGCGGGCGGTCGGGCGCGACCGGTCCCATCGCCGTGCGGACCCGGTCCAGCAGGTCCGGCCGCGCCGAGACGATCCCGCCGGAGACCGTCGAGAGGGCCAGGATCGGCACGGTGTAGCCGCCCCAGCCGGGCCGGGTGCGCCGCTCGGAGGGCAGGACGTGGAGGCCGGGCTCCTCAAACAGCGACAGGTTGCAGCCCAGCTCCAGCGCGTGGAACGCGTCGATCCGCTCGACCCGCCCGACCTTGATCCGCTCGTCAAGCACCACCGCGTCCTCCGGGGCACACGGCTCCGGGCGGCCCACGCCGACCACCACCCTCGGAGCAGCCTCAACGGCTCCCCGGACGGCCGCCCCAGCGCTCGTCCGCCTCCACCCTCGTTCGCGAGTATAGCAGCACGTTCCCGCGCCACCGGCTCACGGAAACCTCACCCCGGCGCCGCGAATGCTTCCAGGAGGGCGCAGCCGCCCGCTATCATCCTCTCTGCATCCTGGCGGAGGCGTTGCGTGGACCCCGTAGTCCCTATGGAACGTTGGCCGCGACGCCGTGGGCGAGGTCAGTCGTTCGTCGCCCAGGGTCGCCTCCTCTTTGGCGTCCTGGTCGTCGCCGTGGTGGTCCTGCTGACCGTCGGCGTCGACATGTACACCGACTGGCTCTGGTTTGGCAGCGTCGGGCTGGCCGCCGTCTACGGCACCGTCCTCAGCCACCAGGTCGTGCTGTTCGTCGCGGCGGCGGCGCTCTTCCTGGCGCTCTACCTCCCGAGCGCCTTGCTGGCCCGGCGGCTGGCCCGCGGCTTCGAGCAGCTGTCGCCCCCGGACGAGGACGTGCTCTGGGCGTACATCGCCAGGGTCGGCGCCAGGATGGGCGACCACTCGGCGTACAGCCAGATCGTCTACGGCGGCATCCTCCTGCTCGGGGCGCTGCTCGCCGTCATCATGGGCTCGGTCGCGTCAGGCCAGTGGCCGATCCTCGCCCGCTTCTGGGAGCAGGTCCCGTTCGGCACGTCGGACCCGATCTTCGGGAAAGACGTCGCCTTCTTCGTCTTCACCCTGCCGTTCCTGCGCGCCGCCCACTCGTGGCTGCTCGGGACGTCCGTGCTCGTCGCGACCACCACGTTCGCGGTCTACGCCGTCGTGAGCGCCTACGAGCTCGGGGTCAACCTCGAACGGGTGATCTTCAATCTGCCGCGCGCGGTCAAGCTCCACATCGCCGGCGTGACCGCGTTCCTGATGCTGATGGTCGCCGCCAACCACCTGCTGGACGTCTACGAGCTGGTCTACTCGACGCGCGGGGTGACCTACGGCGCGAGCTACACCGACGTCCGCGCCGAGATGCCGGCCCTCTATATCATGGCGGCCGTCGCGCTGATCGCGGCCGGCCTGATCTTCAGCAGCGCCATCGTCAGCTCGATCCGCCCGGCCATCACCGGACTCGCCGCCTGGGCGCTGGTCGCCGTCGTCGGCGGCCTGCTCTTCCCGAACCTGATCGAGAACTTCGAGGTCAAGCCGAACCAGCTCGAGAAGGAGCGGCCGTACGTCGAGAACGGGATCGCCCTGACCAGACAGGCGTTCGGGCTCGACGCGATCCAGGAGAGCTTCTACCCCGCCGAGGACGCCGTCAACGCCGAGGATCTCCGCGCCAACCCCGAGACGGTCCGCAACATCCGCCTCTGGGACCACCGCCCGCTCCTCGACACCCTCAACCAGATCCAGAGCATCCGCAGCTACTACACCTTCGCGGACGTGGACGTCGATCGGTACCAGCTGGGCGGCGGCTACCTCCAGACGATGGTCGCCGTCCGCGAGCTCCGCCGGGAAGGGCTGCCGGCCCAGGCCCAGACCTGGGTCAATCAGCGCCTCAAGTTCACACACGGCTACGGCGTCACGATGGCGCTCGTCGCGGCCGTCGCCGAGGAGGGGCGCCCACAGCTCCTCCTCCAGGACGTGCCGCCCCGGGGCGACATCCCGATCACCCGCCCGGAGATCTACTTCGGGACGCGCCCGTCAGACTACGCCGTTGTCCGCACCACCGAGGCCGAGTTCGACTACCCGAGGGGCGACGAGAACGTCGAGACCCGCCACGCCGGCGGCGCCGGCGTCCGGATCGGCAACTGGCTCTCACGACTGGCGTTCGCGATCCGGCTCCGGGATACGAACCTGCTGATCACCGGCGCCATCCGCGAGGACTCGGAGCTGCTCTGGCGCCGGACCGTCCGCGAGCGCGTCGCCCGGATCGCGCCGTTCCTGCTCCAGGACAACGACCCGTACGCCGTCGTCGCGGACGGCCAGATCTACTGGATGCTGGACGCCTACACCCACACGGCG
>Ga0075420_100003539_pt1 | contig 13682 bp, 8 predicted proteins | sample SoiMetdeltSBSDD4_FD_75296 | JGI IMG/M metagenome (GOLD analysis project Ga0075420, IMG submission 75296) | Bulk soil microbial communities from a Populus tree surrounding site in Tennessee, USA - Soil MetaG P. deltoides SBSDD4 | ecosystem: Environmental > Terrestrial > Soil > Tree plantation... | reverse complement strand
TGCGCGTCTATTTCATCGGTGGCCCGAACAAGAAATGGTCAACGACCGCATACGAATACATCAGGCGCGAGCATCCGGACTTGTGGATCATCGAAGCGAACTCCACCTATGTCGGTTGGTTCACCGGGGGAAAGCAGGAGGGCGATCTGGAAAACGCCGCGTTCGTGGACAAACATGTCCGCGGTCGTGGCGCGCTTGGTGACTATTTCGCGACCGGGATCAGTTTCAAGTCACAGACGAGATCCAGCATGAAGATGGGCGACACACCGGCCGTCATGTATGTGCTCGGCAACGCGCCGGACGATCCCTCGAAGGACTCGTGGGGAGGCCACTTTGTTCGTGCCTGGGATCGCCGCCGCTACGTATTCGAGCGTGCGCCTTCCACAGCCGACAAGGTCGAGACGTTTTCGATCATGGAGATCATCTATCGGCTACCAGCGCCTTCGGCGCCGGGGACGAAGGCCACTCTCGTAGTGGACCTCCAGGAGTTCGCCGGCTTTGCCGACAAGGCCGGCGTCTGGCATTTTCTTTTTTCTCCGAAAGAGACCAAGACGTGGGCCTACACAATTCGGAGCACCGACCCCAGGCTTGACGGCAAGTCCGGCGGCTTCACCTCGACGCTGCCCGCGCCAAACCAGCCACCCTCGTCGCGCTATCCGAATTGGTGGACCGATGATCCGGACCCGTCGGTCGCCGAAGGGACGAGTCAAGGCGCGAAGACGGTGAGCCGTTGGCGCGAGGAGTTCCTGCGTGATTTCGCGCAACGCATGAAGCGGTGCGAGTCCTAGCGTGACATCGGCCGAGCGTAGACGCGTGTCCCGCCCAGGTAGGTCGCCTCAACCTGAATGTCTTTCACCTCGTCGAGCGGACAGGTCAGGATGTCGCGGTCGAGCACGACGAAGTCGGCGAGCTTGCCCGGCTCCAGCGATCCCTTCCGCGCCTCCTCGAACATGAGGAAGGCGTTATTGGTGGTGTACAGGCGGATGGCCTGTTCGCGCGTGAGGCTCTGCTCCGGATGCAGCGGCCCATCGCTTCCCCGCGGTTGCCGCACGATCGTCGTCCACATGGCGAGGAACGGGTTGTACGGATTAATCGACCGCAGGCTGCCGATCTTCTGCATGTGATCGGAGCCACCTCCGACGGCCACACCCTGTTCAAACAGCGTGCGATAGGGATGAAAGTATGCGAGCCGCTCTAGACCGAAGTGCTGCCGCAGCGTGGTGCCGTCGAGATACAGCCATGCCGGCTGCAGGTTCGCCACAACGCCAAGCGCTTTCATCTTGTCGATGGCTGCCTTGCTCATGAAACTCGCGTGCGTGATGCTCGGCCGGCGCTCGCGAACGCGGAAGTCCTCGCGGTCGATCCGCTCGTAGGCGTCTACCATCGCTTCAACCGCCGCGTCCCCTTGCGAGTGCGCCGTGAACTGGAGGTCGTTCGACAAGGCCAGCTTCGCGATCTGATAGAGCTTCTCGGCCGGGATGAATCGGACGCCGCGATACGCGGGATCGTCGATTGAATAGATCTTGCTCAGGCCCCACGGCTCGCGCATGTAGGCGCTCCCTGTCAGCATGCCACCGTCGAGGAATGCCTTGATGCCGCGCAGCCACAGCATGTCGTCGTGCTGATGGAGCGGATCCGCCGCCGCCGCCCGAATCGCGGCCTCGATCTCGCGGAGCGGCGCCTGCGCATCGACGCCGTAGGCCATGAACGTCCGACACGTGAGCGCATTCTGGTCGCGCAGCGCCTTGTAAAGCGCCACCTCCGCCTTGCTCGTATTCGCGTCGACGATGCTGGTGATGCCGACGGAGTTGTAGTCGGCCAGCAGCTCCTTTAGGCGACGGACACGGTCCGCATCGGTTGGAGAGGACTCGCTCGACCCCGATTTGATGTAGCGCGCGCAGTTGCGCAGGATGCCGGTCGGCTGGCCAGTCTGGTCGCGCTCAACGCGGCACGGCTCTCCGGCCGGCACCTGGAACTTTGCGTCGATGCCGCTCATCGAGAGCGCGATCGAGTTCAACGCGGCGTCAGGCCCGGTGCGAAACACGACGGGGTGCTTGGGCGCGGCCGCATCGAGCTCGACGCGCGTCGGGTAGCGCTGCTCGCGCAACCGCGTGATGAAGACCTGCGACAGCGTGATCCATTGACCCGGCTCGGCCGCTTGCGCACGCGCGCGGAAATACGCCAGCACGTCCTCGACGGACTGCATGTCGGGCACGGATTGCGCGAACTCGTACATCGAGGCAGCTGGCGCGTGCACATGCGAATCGATCAGCCCGGGCAACACCGTCTTGCCGCCGAGATCGGTGCGCTCGGTGCCCGGCCCGGCCAGCTTCAGAATGTCGGCGTTTCGACCGACGGCTACGATGCGCCCGTCGCGGATGGCCATGGCTTCGACGCTGCGGAATTGCGCGTCGACGGTGAGGATTTTGCCGTTATGGACGATGAGGCTCGGCGGTGGCTGGCTTTGGGAGCTGGCCACAATTGCCGTCAGCGCGACGAGCGTCGACACGATGGAGCGGTTCATCGCCCTATTGTCGCGCGGTCGCGATCCGAGCTGTTAGAACGAAGTCGCAGCGGCGCGCGCCGCCTGGGCGCGCCGGGCCGCATCGATCTCGACCACGCCACGCTCGATGAGCGATCGGATCTTCTCGTTGTTTCGGTACTCGGCGAGCAGCGTACGGCGAGGGCTGGCGTATGCCTGGTCCATCGCATACGCGAGCACCGTGGCCATCACGTCGCCTTCCTCGGTGTTCGTCTCTTTGAAGCGGCGCTTGAAGTCCGTCAGCACGGGTGCGAACGACGGATCGTCCCATTGCTCGACGCCCGGTTCGAGGCGCAGGAAATCATCGAGCACGACCGCGTAGGAAGAGCTCGCCGGCCGGCGCCAGAATGCGACGTCTGGACCGAACTCGTTGACCTGAGTCGGAAGGTAGACCATCGCACCTGCCGGCACCCGGTCGACGATCGCGGGGTTGAAGCGTCGCACTTCATCCGCGGTGAGGCCGGTGGATTTGACAATCTCGACCAGTGAGATCGCACGTGGTGTGCGCATGGCGTAGATTGGCATCTGCGGGATCGACGTTATCAGCTCGTTGACGTTCACGGCGTTGCCGAACACCATCTCTGCGTAGAGATACGAGCGCGGCCCATAGCTCTTGTAAACGAGTTCGTAGTCCTTCCCCGGAAGTTCGCGCAGGTCTCGGGCGAACTTCGAACCGAGCAGGTATCGAGCGCGGACGTCGGTGCCACCGAGCAGATCGCCGGTAATCAAGGCCCGCCCGACATTCGTGCCACCCGCGTTGTGCTCGGAGAGCGCGGGGATGAACGAGCCGTACTTCGTGGCCAAAATGGACAAGTACGCCGCACAATACGGCGCCTGCGTCGTCTGATTCCGGTTCTGGATCGTCGTCGACGAGAAGTAGTTCAGTCGCTTCCAGTTCTTCTGTTGCCACTGGCAGAAGCCCACGGCATTGGCACTCGAGCGCCGCGTGCCGCTCAGGCCCGACTCGAAGATGACCTGCGCGAGGCCGATGTCGGCGGGGACGCCGAACCGCTCGTAGATGGTGGCCCACTCTGCGAGGAACGCCCCATACCGCGGGGTGTTCGCGAGGAGCGCATCGCCGCGCGTCGCGTTGTGCAACACCGGTCCGGCGGCGTGTTCCATGAGGAACGCAACCTGCTCGCGGCGGTCGCCCATCTTGCGCGCGAGCGTCTGGCCGTCGAAGATACCGGCGATCGCCGGATCGGTCCACTTCGCGTGGCGCGTCCAATCACCTTTCACGGGAAATGTCGCGATTAGCCGTCCGTCAACCGCGCTGCCGAACGCGATCGATCCGTCGGGAACCGTAAACACGTGCCGCCAGAATTCATAGCCGGGCCTGAACGCCTTCATCGCGGCGAGATCGGCGCTCAGACGTGCCTCGACGGGATTGACGGCTGGCGCCTCAACGGGCGCTGCGTCTGTGTTCGTCGCCCAGCGTACGCCGGACCCGGCCAACGGAATCGACATGCCCAGCGCAACAAGCGCCAAGAAGGCCTTTGTTCTCATGGTTGTGTGGGTGATTCGGGCAGGAGCGTGCAATCGAGACGCCTGCCGTGCTTCGGCAGGAAATCAGGCGCGAAACGGGCCTGGACGAGCGAAATGTCGCAGATTGGAGCCGAGGCCGCTAACGAGTTTGGAGGGTGCGATCCGAAATTTGCCGGTGTGCGCCGGTCAATGTGCGCGAAACTGCAATGGGAGGAAGGTCGCGCAATAGCACGCCGTCGTCAGCGGCGAACCCGCACGGCGGTCGAACCGCCGCCTTCGCACGGTGGATACGTCCACGCGACGATCTCGTAGTCGCCTCCCACGCTATACCGGTGAGTCACACGGAACGGGAGCACATCGACGACGTTGCGCTGGCGATCGTCGCCGAAATCGAGTGTCACGCGGCATCGGCCCGAGCCTTGGAGTGTGATCTGGACAGTCTCACCCGGTCTCGCGTCGACCGGCGTCACGGTCACGCGCCGTAATTCGAGCGGCCGCGTTCCACCTTCATCGTCGCCGATGACGAATGTCGATCTCGCTGTGCCGGTGCAGGGTGCGGCAGCCACCGCTACCGCAGTGTAGCGCCCATCGGCTGGATAGTTGTGTTGGACGACGTCCGGAAGGCTGGCGTTACGCCCTTCGCTGTTGCCGTCACCGAACTCGAGCGTGTAGGCACACGTGCCGGTGCCGTTGACGCGAATGGCGCGTACACTCGCCGCGACGTTCGCCGGTCTGCTGACCTCGAGGCTCAGGATCCGCGGCTGCGCGGGTTCGGCTCTGACGTCCAGAACTGCGGCTTGGCGGTTCGTGCAGGGCGCGATCGGCGATGCAACAATCGAATACCTACCTGGAAGCGCATAAGTGTGGCGCACCGTTTGAGGCAGCGGACCTGAGACTTCCTGGGAGTTGCCGTCGCCGAAATCGAGGTTCATACGGCACGTCCCCTCGCCGCGAATGGTGATCGTCACCCCGCTCTTCGGCGCAATTGCAGGAGCCGACAGATCGATTCCGCTGAGCGTCGGCGTCGCGCCAGGCGGAGGTGGTGGCGGCGGTGGTGGCGGGCCACTTACGTTGACACGTGTCGTGGCCTGTCCTGTGCAGTTGCCCATCCCCTGCGCGCGTACGGTGTACGCGCCGCCGTACTTGTAGGTATGTGATTGCGTGACCGGCAGCGTTGACGTCGCGTACGTGATCGCCGTGCCATCGCCCCAGTCGATATGTACGGCACCACACAAGCCACTCCCCGACGCTGTCGCGCTCACAGGCGTGCCGGCCTGCACGTCCGATGGTTTGACCGCGACACCGAGCACCGTGCTGTCTTGCGCGGCGGCGACACCAGTGAACAAGCTCAACGACGCTGCTATCCCAACCACGAATCGTCGCAGCGACGGCGTGTGGAGCACATGGGCCTGCATACACCCTCCGGCGGCAGAGTATGCAGACCATATGCCTTGCTTCGCGGTATGGCACAGCTGCCACGGCCAATACGAGAACTTTTAGCCACGGACAACACGGAACACACGGAGAGTACGAGACACCACCAAGATGCGAAAGGCTGTGAACAGTTCTTGACCCATGTGGTCCGTGTTGTCCGCGGCCACATTTGCCGTGCTGTCCGCGGCGAAACTCGGTCAAGCACAGCCGCAAAAATGTTAGCGGACAAAACCGTGGCGCGGGGTCAGGCTCCGATGTATAAGGGGACTCTTCCTCCAGGAGACGAGCCGTGAAAGATCGCCGTCTCGTATTGCTGTGCGGCATCGCGCCCACCATAGTGGCCGCTCTGTTGGCGCTGTACCGGCCTGCGGTCTTCGCACACGTCGAGTCCGGCGTGTACGACGCGGTGCTGCGTCAGGCGAGTACCAAGGCCCCCGGTGAACATGTCGCGCTCGTCGACATCGACGAACGCAGCCTCTCGAGGATCGGTCAGTGGCCGTGGCGCCGCGATGTGATCGCGCGGTTGGTCCGGCGGATTCAGGATCACGGCGCTTCAACGATCGCGATCGATCTAATCTTTGCCGAGCCCGATCGTTTCGACGCGTCAAACACCGTGGGAATGATGGGCCGCGAGGCTCCGTTGCCGAACGACCTCAGCCAGACCGACGCCGGTCTGGCCGACGCACTCGGTCGCGGTCGCGTGATCCTCGGATTCGCGCTCACGTTCGAAAGGCCCACCCGGGAGACACGACCGTGCGTGCTGCATCCGCTCAGCGTCCCCATCATTCATTCCGCCGATGACGCGGACCACTCGCCTGTCTTCCACGCTTCTGGTGCGATTTGCAGCCTGCCAACCCTTGCCAGCGCTGCCGCCGCATCCGGATTTCTCAATGCCGCCAGCGACGCAGACGGAATTCTGCGGCGCGCGCCGCTGCTGATTGATTTCGACGGCAAGATTTATCCCGGGCTTGGGCTCGCTGCCGTGATTGCCGCGAGCGAGACGCGCAATCTGGCACTACGCGTCGCCAACGTGAACGCGGCGACGTTGACGATGGATGGGCGGCCCGTTCCGATCGATGGGAAGGGCAATCTGTTGCTTCGGTTCCGTGGCAAGAAGAGGACCTTCCCGTACGTCTCCGCGGCTGACGTCCTCGACGGCCGAGTACACGACGACTTGTTCAAGGACAAGATCGTCTTCGTCGGCACAACCGCCCTCGGCACGGGAGACTTCCTGGCAACGCCATTCGACACGCAGTTCGCTGGCGTCGAACTCCACGCCACAGTTGCCGACAATCTCCTTCAGCAGGATCCGCTTCAGCGGTCGGAGCATGCCACGCCGATCGAGATCGAGACGACGCTCCTCGCTGGCGTCATCGTGGCCTTTGTTGGAGCGCGGATCGGCCTCGTCTGGGCGGCCGTGACAACGCTGGCCTGGATGGGTGTCTTGTGGGGAGGTTCGATCTGGCGCTTGTCGGCGTCGGGTGAGTTCGTGTCGCCGCTGTATCCGACGCTCGCCCTCATCGCCGCAATTCCGGCCATGACTGCGGGAAAGCTCCTGGTCGAACGTCGTCGCGCGGACCGGGCACACCACGAGACGCTCGTCTCTCAGCATCTGATGGTGCAGAGCCTGCTGTCGCTCACCGAAGCGCGGGATCCCGACACCGGCCAACACGCGCGCCGCACGCAACTCTACACGCGGCTTCTTGCCGAGCGGCTCGCGTCGCACCCGCGGTTCCACGACTATCTCACGCCGGAGCGAATCGACCTGCTTGCCAGCCTCGCGCCTCTTCACGATATCGGCAAAGTGGCGATACCCGACCGTCTGCTCAACAAACCCGGCGCCCTGACCACCGACGAAATCGCCGAGATGCGAAATCATCCCGCCTATGGCCTCGAGGTGATCCTTCAAGCCGAGAACCGCACCGGCACCCGTAACGATCCAATCCTCGCGATGGCGAAAGAGATCGTGTATACGCACCACGAGCGATGGGATGGCACCGGTTATCCGCGAGGACTGGCTCATGAGCAGATCCCGATTCCTGGCAGGCTGGTTGCCCTCGTCGACGTATACGATGCGCTCGTGACGAGGCGCGTCTATCGGCAGCCTATGCCATCACAGTCCGCCATCGATCTCATCGTCGCCGGCAAAGGCACACTCTTCGATCCCGCCGTCGTCGATGCCTTTCTAGAAGTCTTCCCGTTGCTCACAACAGCGCAGATGAGCGCCTGACGCCTCTGCCCTTTCGCGAATTTGTTTTCTCTTGCGCTCCGCGGGACACAGGCGCTACTCTCCTCTCAGTCACTGAGAGGTTCACATGACTCGGCCGGCAGACCTCCTCCAGGGCACGCTGGACCTTTTGATTCTTCGCGTCATCTCGCTGGAACCCGTGCACGGATGGGCGATCGCGCAGCGCATTCGACAGATGTCGAACGAGCAGCTACGCGTCGGCCAGAGCGCCCTCTACCCCGCCCTTCACAAACTCGAACGGCAGGGATTGATCGAGGCGGAATGGGCTCCCAGTGAAAACAATCGTCGTGCTAAGTACTACAAGCTCACGTCGGTTGGCCGGAAGGTGCTGAAAGTTGAAACCGCCGAGTGGGACCGCCTCTCGAAAGCCGTAACGCTGATCGTCAAGCCAACTTTATGATGCGCATCTTCTCCGTCTTCGGGTTTGTTCTCCTGACCATCGTGCCGTCAGCCGCCGCGCAAGCGACGGCCACCACGCCGCCTCAGCCTCCAGCCCCGTCAGCGCCTCCGGCGCGGCCGACGCCCCCGACGCGCGATCCCCATACGCCGGGCTACGTCGCGGCGAAGGAGCTGCCAGATGGTGCGGTGCCGCCCGCCGACGCGAACGGCAACTTCATCATTGGCCCGACACACACGCCAGCGCCCGAGATAACGGTGACCGAAAACGTCCCGCAAGGCACGGTTCACAACTTCACGATGAGTTCGACGGACAGCAAGATGTATCCGGGCATCGCCCGCGATCAGGGAACGTTCGGCACACCCGATCCCGAGAACCCGGCCAAGCTGGTCGTGACGACGAGCCATCCGGCGCCGTACACACGTCGCGTCGCCGTCTACGTGCCGAAGCAGTACGTCCCCGGTACTCCCGCGCCCTTCATCGTCGGCGCCGACGGCCCGGATCAGTTCCTGTTTACGGCGCTCGACAACTTAATCCATCAGAAACGCGTGCCCGTGATGATCGCCATCTCAATTGGCAATGGCAGCGGCGACGCACAGGGCAGCCAACGAGGGCTGGAGTACGACACGATGTCGGGCCGCTATGCGGAGTTCGTCGAGACCGAAGTCCTTCCGCTCGTCGAGAAGCAGTTCAACGTCACGCTGACGAAGGATCCCAACGGACGCGCGACGATGGGCTGTAGTTCCGGCGCCGCGGCGGCGCTGAGCATGGCGTGGTATCGCACGGACTTATATCACCGCGTTCTCAGTTATTCGGGAACGTTCGTGAACCAGCAATGGCCGTGGAATCCGGACACCGCCGGAGGCGCATGGGAATATCACCGCAGCCTCATTCCGAAGAGCCCCGCCAAGCCGATTCGTATCTGGATGGCTGTCGGCGATCGCGATCTGTTCAACCCAAACGTGATGCGGGATGACATGCACGATTGGGTGGTGGCCAACGAGCAGACGGCCAAGGCCCTCGCCGACAAGGGCTACGCCTACCAGTTCGTGTTCGCCCGCAATTCCGGCCACTGCGATCGCACGATGAAGCAGCAGACGCTTCCGACTGCACTCGAGTGGCTGTGGCAGGGCTACGGCCGCTAAAGGCCCTTTCTCACCACAACGTGCGTGGCGTACTCGCTGGCAACGTGCTCGACGGCGTTGTAGCCGAGCGACAGAAGATCCAGACCCGCGAGAAGGTGCTCCCCCGACCCGAGGAGTACAGGTGCGATGGCCAGGTGCATCTCGTCGATGAGCCCGGCCTGCAGGTACTGGCGTATGGTCGACACGCCGCCGCCCAGGCGCACGCCGTGATCATCGGCAGCCTTCGACGCTTGCTCGAGTGCCGCGTGGATGCCGTCGGTGACGAAATGAAACACCGTCCCGCCCGGCATCTCGAGCGGCGCTCGCGCGTGATGCGTCAGGACAAAGACTGGCGTGCGATAGGGAGGTTCATCGCCCCACCAGCCACGCCACTCGTCGTCCGGCCACGCCCCGCGGATGGGCCCAAACATGTTGCGGCCCAGGATCCACGCACCGATGTTCTCTGTTCCACGAGCGGCAAACTCGTCGTCAATCCCGGTCGTGCCGCCGTCGCCGCCAAACATGTGTTTGAACGTACGAGTCCGGACGAGCCAGTCGTGCAGGCCGATACCGCCTACACCGAGCGGATTCTTGAGATCCTGATTCGGTCCCGCACCGTACCCATCAATGGAGATCGTGAAGCCATGAACGCGAAGCCGTGCCATGAGCGGAACCTCTTAGTTCGATCGCGCGGCGTTCCGCGACGGAGAGTCAGGCGCTCGGCGGAGCGTACTGCGCAACCAGCACGGTGATGTCGTCCGATTGCTTGGCTCCGGCCGTGAACGCGCGCACGTCGGTCATCACGCGCGTCACCACTTCCGTAGGCGCAGATCCATTGGCCGCCGACAAGACCGCGAGCAATCGATCGTCGCCGTAGAATTCATCAGCCTGATTCATCGCTTCTGAGACGCCGTCTGAAAAGAGCACGAACGTATCTCCCGGTTCGAGGGGAAATGTCTCGCGCTCGATCGGATTAACCGGCATGAGGCCGGCGGGACGCCCCGACGAGGGGCACGCGAGCCGCGGAGGGCGGCCTGGTGACATCACCACGAGCTGATGATGCCCGGCGCCCGCGCACGACACGACCCGCCGCTTCAAATCGAACACCAGACACTGCAGCGTCACGAACATGCCGCGGGGATTCTGCTCCGCGAGCTCGTCGTTGAGGCGTCGCAAGATCTCGTCCGGTTCCTCTATCTGCCGCGCCAGCGTGCGGAGCACGGTGACGGCTACGGCCATAAACAGTGCCGCAGGAATACCCTTGCCGGACACATCGCCAAGCGCGACGACCACCCGATCATCCGAGCCCCGCAAGACCTCGTAGAGATCGCCGCCGACCTCACGCGCCGGTTCGATCACGGCGTGAACACCCAAGCCGGTGCCTTTGGTGGCGCTGGATAGATCGGCGGGCAGGATGCCCATCTGGATCTCGCGAGCAATCCGCAAGTCGCGAGCCATCGCTTCGCGGATCGCGTCGGCGTACGCCTTGGCTTTGAGCAGCGACCGGACGCGTGCCTTGACCTCGAGCATCTCGAACGGCTTCGTCAGGTAGTCGTTGCCGCCAGCTTCGAAGCCCTGGGTCTTGTTGGTGACATCCTCGAGCGAGCTGAGAAACATCACGGGCAGCTCGCGAGTCGACTCCTGCGACCGCAGCCGGCGGCAGACCTCGTAGCCATCGAGGTCCGGCATCACGATGTCGAGCAGTACGAGATCCGGCGGGCTCTTCTCGACGCTGCGCAGGGCGGCCGCGCCGTCGAGGGCGACGCTCAACTTGTACTCGTCACGCAGCGCTTGAACCAGGATATCGACGTTGGACTTCACGTCGTCCACGATCAGGACGCGGCTCTCGGACAGATCCTTCACGATGGGGCCCCCTGATTACGGACGAACGCCTTCAGCGCTTGTTCAAGCTCCGTGAGCGCGTCGCCAAAACCATAGTCCTGCACGGCCTTCTCGAACCCGGCCCACGCGCCATCATCAAACAGCGCACGGAGCGCTGCGTGATTAGTCTCAACGAAATCTGCCGCGCCGGGATCGGATTCAGACAGCAAGCTAGCCAGCCGCTCGGCTGCCGCACGCGACTCGGCCGGGGTCGCGGTCGGCATTGGCGCCGCCTGTGACGCCGGTTGTGGCTCCGCCCATCCCAGCATCGCTCGGAGTTCCAATACCAGGGGATTCAGGACGTTCGCGAGCTGCTCCTTCGCGGCGCCGATGTTTCCCGAGCTCTCGCGATCGCGGATCGACTTCTCGAGCGCACCCGCCGCTGATTGCACGCCGGTTGCTCCGATATTCCCGGCCACTCCTTTGAGGCTGTGTGCTAACCGCTCGGCCAGCACGACATCGTTCGCTGCCAAGGCTTCGGTCACTTGCGCCACTACAGGAGCGAATTGATCGACGAATTGGCGAAGAAGCTTCAAGTAAAGAGCGCGATTCCCGCCAACCCGAGCGAGGCCCGATCGTGAGTCCAGATTGGCAATCGATGACACATCGTCGTTGGGTCGGCTGGAGTCGGGCACAGCATCCGTCCGGCTGGAGCTGGAGACCCCACCGCGGTAGAACCGCTCCAGGGTCTCGAACAGGTTGTCGGGATCGATCGGCTTGGCAATGTGATCGTTCATGCCGGCCGCAAGGCAACGCTGGCGCTCCTCGATCGTCGCGTGAGCCGTCATGGCGACAATTGGCAACGCGGCGAACCGCGCGCTCGAGCGCAGCTTTGCAGTTGCCTGATAGCCGTCCATTTCTGGCATCTGCAGATCCATCAACACGACGTCGAACGGCGGTGGATGCGGGCCGCTCCATAGGATGTCAACGGCTTCGCGGCCGGTGGTCGCAACCTTGACGCTCGCGCCGACCCCTTCGAGAAGCTCCGTCGCGATCTGCTGGTTGATCTCGTTGTCTTCTGCGAGCAGGATCCGAGCGCCCAGCAGCCGAGTTGTTTGCTGCGCTTCAGTCGCGCCCCTGGTGTCGTCGCTCGTCGCAAAGACGTTCACGAGCGTGTCGACGATCATGGACTTGGTGACTGGCTTTACGAGGAACCCATCGAGCTGCAGCCGTTCTGCCTCCTCGCGCACTTCTTCGCGCCCAAATGCCGTGACCAGCACAATGGCCGGCTGATGTCGCAACGTCTCGTCACTCTTGATATGTCGACTCGCTTGGAGGCCGTCCATCCCTGGCATGCGCCAATCCATGAACACGACGTCGTACGGATCGGCAGCGTCTTTTTCCCGGATAGCGGCAATCGCTTCTTTGCCTGACGCAACGGTATCGACTTGCGCCGTCACCGTGCTCAGCGGTTCCTGCAGAATCTCGCGTGCGGACGGATTGTCGTCGACGACGAGCACGCGAAGCGATGACAACCGGTCGGGAACCACTTTCCGCGCGCCCGTCGCGACGCCAACGCCAAGCCAGACGGTGAAATAGAACGTCGTTCCGACACCTGGCTCGCTCTCGAGCCAGATGCGCCCGCCCATCAACTCAACGAGCCGGCGGCAGATGGTCAGACCGAGGCCGGTGCCGCCGTGTTTTCGCGTCGTCGACATGTCTGCCTGCGTGAACGGCTGGAACAACTTGCCCGATTGCTCGGGCGTCATCCCAATGCCGGTGTCACGCACGGAGCACTTCAGCTGCACCTTCTCACCGGTCCGCTCGACGAGCTCGATGCTGAGCCGAACCTCGCCGCGCTCGGTGAACTTCACCGCATTGTTGACGAAGTTGGTGAGGATCTGACCGAGTCGAACCGGATCACCGAGCAGGTACTCGGGGATACCTGGTGCAACGTGCGCCAGGAACTCCAAGCCCTTCTCGTGCGCCTTCTGCGCCGTCAATATCGTCACCGAACTGATCACGTCGTCGAGCCTGAAGTCGGTCGCTTCGATATCGAGCTTGCCCGCTTCGATCTTGGAGAAATCCAGGATGTCGTTGATGACGGCGAGCAGCGACGTGCCGGCGTTGTGAATCTTGCCGACGTAGTCGCGCTGTTTCGGCGAGAGTTGGGTCTTGAGCGCAAGGTGCGAGAGACCGATGATGGCGTTCATCGGCGTGCGAATCTCGTGGCTCATGTTCGCGAGGAACATGGACTTCATCTCGGTCGCTTCCTCGGCTTTCTGTTTTGCAGCGACGAGCTCCTCCGCCTGTTGCTCGAGCTGGTGAGCCTGCTGCTGCGTCTGGCTGAGCAACGCGTGGGTGTGCAAGTTGCGCTGCAAGATCTCGAGGCTCATGCCCAGGACCGGCAGCAGCTCGTCGAGCAGGGACTGCTCCCGCGTCGTAAACGAACGGAAGGACGCCAACTCCAGGACCCCGAGCAACGCGTCCTTGGACACACACGGCATCGCCACCGCCTGAACTGGCGCCGCCTGACCCAGACCGGAACCGATGCGCAGGTACTCCGGAGGAAGATTCGTCAGCGCGACGACACGTTGCTCCTTCGCACACTGGCCAACCAGTCCCTCACCA
>Ga0075420_100003537_pt1 | contig 13682 bp, 13 predicted proteins | sample SoiMetdeltSBSDD4_FD_75296 | JGI IMG/M metagenome (GOLD analysis project Ga0075420, IMG submission 75296) | Bulk soil microbial communities from a Populus tree surrounding site in Tennessee, USA - Soil MetaG P. deltoides SBSDD4 | ecosystem: Environmental > Terrestrial > Soil > Tree plantation... | reverse complement strand
GCAAGGTGTCGCCCTCGTCGCGGTACGCGTCCTCGGCTGCCAGGGGAGTGGCGCCACCTCAGGCGTCATTGCTGGCGTCGATTGGGTGACGCAGAACCACGCCGCCAACGCAGTGGCCAACATGAGTCTCGGAGGTGGCTTCTCGTCCGCCCTCAACAACGCCGTCGCGAACTCGGTTGCGGCCGGCGTCACGTACGCCGTCGCGGCCGGGAACGAGAACACAGATGCGTGCGACCGCTCTCCGGCGAGCACACCGACCGCCATTACGGTCGCCTCGACGACGAGCGTTGACGCCAAGTCCTCGTTCTCGAACTGGGGAACGTGCGTGGACATCAACGCGCCGGGGTCGTCCATCACTTCGGCGTACATCACGAGTAACACGGCCACCGCGACGATGAGCGGCACGTCGATGGCTTCACCGCACGTCGCGGGCGCGGCAGCGGTGTATCTGTCGGGGAACCCTGGATCGAGCCCCTCCGCTATTACGAGCGCACTGACAGCGCTGGCCACGCCGGGCGTCGTGACGGGGCTGCCGGCGGGAACGCCGAATCTCTTGCTGTACACGCGCCTTGAATCCGTGACCCCGGATCCGGAGCCGGATCCCGACCCGACGCTGGTGGCCAGCTTCACGAAGAGCTGCAGCGGTTTCACGTGCACGTTCACAAGTACGTCGACCGGAACGATTACGACATGGACGTGGACCTTCGGCAACGGCGTCCCCAGCGGAGGCTCTGGCCCGGGACCGCACGTCGTCACCTACGCGCCTCGCCGGACGACCACGGTCACGCTGGTCGTTTCGGGACCCGGTGGCACGAGTGCATCGGCTCAGCAGACCGTGATGTGCAACCCGAGGAAGTGCCAGTAACCAGTAACGCAGTCAGGCTGATCGGTGCGTTCTCGACCCGCGGCCCCGAGGCGCCTAACGCTTCGGGGCCGCTGTCATTGGATGGGTCGGGCCAAGGCGCTTTCGTCGTGCGGCACTTTTCGACCACGGGGAAAGCGGGTCATTCGAAACATCGAGAGGTCGTGCGTCGACTCCCCCGGCTCGAGTAACTCGGCCGCGATCTCGCCCACCGCCGTCGCGAACTTGAAGCCGTGCCCCGAACACGCGCTCACGACCACCACCTGGCGCGCGTGTACGGGATGCGCGTCCACGATAAAGTGCAGGTCCGGCGTGTTCGTGTAGAGACACACCTGCGACTCGCGCAATCGGCCCGCCGCACGCGGCATGAAGCGACGCAGGATGTCCGTCGCCTGCGCGTCCTCCGCGGCTGACGTGCTACGTTCCACGCGGTCGGGATCCACCGTCTGCCCTTCGTAGTGGACGCCCGCCTTCAGTCCATCGCCGAAGTCGGGGAGCGTGTAGAACACACGGCCCGTATCGTATTCCCACAGCGTCACAGGACATCGCGGCGGCGCGAAGTCCTCCGATACGGGCTCGAACCAATGGATCGGCTGACGCTCCACCGACAGGACGTCCGCGAGCTCAGGCACGAGCGCTCGCATCCACGCGCCAGCGGAAAGCACGAGCTGGTCGCCGCGATACTCTCCTCGTGAGGTGCGCACCCTAACGCCGCCCGCGGCGACCTCCCACGCGATCACCGGCTCATCGACGCGGACGTCGGCGCCGTTCGTCACGGCGACATCGAGCAACGCGGCAATGCATCGCTCCGGGAACAGCACGCCCGCGTGCTCGTCGAGCACGCCAACCATGTCATCGGTCGGCTGCAGGCCGGGGAATCGACGCCGCACGTCCGCCGCGGAGAGCACCTCATGCGGAACCTGAAACGACTCCGCACTCGTCCGCGCGCCCCGGACGAGCGCACCATCTTCCGGGCCGATCGAGAACCCGCGCGTCTTCGTGTAGAGGGTCATCCCTACCGCATCCTCGAGCTCGCGCCACAGATCGTACGCCCGGCGCACGAGCGGCACATAACGCGGATGCTCGAAGTACGCCTCGCGAATGATCCGCGTGCGGCCGTGCGACGAGCCCAGCGTGTGCGGCGGCGAAAAACGGTCGATGCCGAGGACGCGGCGACCGCCGCGCGCGAGCGCGTGAAGCGTTGCGCTTCCCATGGCGCCGAGTCCGACGACGATCACGTCATAGGACCGGTTGTTCGTCGCAAGAGCGTCGGTCATCCGAGCGGTACTTCGTTACCTGGCGGATCAATGGGGGTTGACCCCACTGACACAGATCAGAGCGTGAAGTGAATCCCCAGCCCCCACCAGCGAACCTCGCTGCTGAAGAACTGCCCGTACGGCGAGGGTCCGTCATACCAGTCGAAGAGCAATCCCCACCGTCTGCCCGGCGGATCAGTATCGCGCGGACGATCGAACTCGAACCCCGCTCGAAGGCTGATGGCGGGCTCCCAGTCCTGCTGCTCCGAGGCCTTCACGTCGGCCGCCGCGACGAAGCGAACGCCAGCCACCGTCCCGAATCGCACGAGGCGCCGTGAGGGGCGCAGCTCGATACCACCGTGGAGGACCGACCGCTCGAGCTCCGATGGATCCCGGCGCAGCAGGTATTCGCCGCCGCCGTACGCGCGGAACGCTCCGCCGTCGAGCGAGATGATCAACTCCGCCGACTCGTACGAGATGTTCTCGACGACAAAGGTTGGATCCTCCTCGCTGAGGAGAAACTCGTCTCCCAGGTGCGAGCTCTGGTGGTAGAGCCGGAAGCGCGTCGAGAAGGCGCCACGACGGAAGGTGATCGGGAGACTGATGATGTAGTCGGTGTTGATCAGGTCGTACGACGACTTGTCGAGGTCGAACTGGGCGAAGACGCTTCCGGCGAGGCTGATCTGAAATCCGTCACCCGGTCGCGGGCCGCCCCAGCGAAGGAGGCCGAGCGCGTCGCTGATCCCGACGGAAGCGATGTCCGAATCGCCGTCATCACTCGTCTCGCGCAACCACGAGACGAACGAGCGCAGCCCCTTGGGGTCGGCCAGGAGAGGGCAGAAGACATCACCGCGCGGGAGCGGGACGTAGCCGGACTGCTCGCTTTCCGGAATCCCGACCGCGCAGCGTGTCGGCGCGGGGACCTGCGCGCTCACGGGTACGGTCGCCGCATTGGCGATGCAGCTGACGAGGATTCCGAAGCCACGGATGATGACGCCACGCGCTCGCATTCCAGCTTCCTCCAACGGAATCGTTAGGTCGGTGCCGCGTGATCGCGCGGCGGCTCAGGCGGTCGGCGTGCCGCCGGCGTCGTTCCTGCTCTGCTCCCGAAACCGCCGGCGTGCGACCCAGATCCCGACCGCAAGCGCCACGCCCACGGCACCGAACACGAACACGAGCGCTGCCTGCATGGTGCGCCCGAGCTGCACCAGGCGCACGGCGGCATACAGGTAGTAGAGGCCAAAGACCAGCGCGAACGCGGACAGGAATGGGAGCAGGACGATCGAGAGTCGGCGCATCGGGACGATGGGTTCAGTGGAGGGGCGCGTCGGCCTAAGCTAGTGATTCGCCGGTCGGATGTTGATAGCCGAGCATGCACGCGCTCCAGTCACGTGACGTCGTCAGCGGATACGTCTGGATCGACGACGACTGTCGGCGCGGCTGGCTGCTTCGGCACGCCCGGCGCGTCGGCCTTTGCGCCCGTCACCCCCTCGTCGTCACGCGTCTCGCCGCCGATCTCCGCGAGCGCGTCCGATGCGATCCAGCCATGCATCGCCGCATGTCGCGCTGCGGCGACCGTGTCGTCGGCAAGCACGAGCGTCGAACCCGACTCGGCCACCTCGCGCGCGAGCGCCTGGATCCGCGCCGTCCGGTCCGCGTACGGCGTGACGTTGCGGATGTACACGGCCCGGATTCGACCGGGATGCTCGCGCACAAGCTCGGTGTAAATCTCGGGATCTTCCTGGCCGCTATCGCCGATCAGCAGAAACGGCAGCGCGGGGTACGTCTCGAGGATCTCACGGATCGCGGCGCCCTTGTGGCGCGCGTGCCGTTCCGTGAGACGGCCGAGGTCCCAATCGCGCAGGAGGATCGGCCCGGTGGGAATTCGCTGCGCGGCGAGAAACCCGTCGATCACATCGTACAGGTTCCACGGGCTGCTCGAGACGTAGAAGATTGGATTCGCTTCGGCCCCGGTGGCGCCGCGTTCCAGCGCGCGGTAGAACGCCGCGACGCCCGGGAATGGGAGACGCGTGAGTGCGTTCTCGAGGAGCACCATGCGCGCAGCACGCAGGAAGCTCGTGACTTCGGACTGCAGCACGGTGTCGTCCATGTCGCTCACGACGCCGAACGTTGCCGTCGGCGCTGGGGTGAGGACGCTGGCGGTCGCGTGCACGTCGATCCCGTTAGGCGGGTCGGCGAGCGAGAGCGACACGTCGTGCCATGCCGGCGCGGGCAGCGGGGCGCCAGCGACGACCCAATGGCGGAGAAATCCCTCGTCATCAGCCACGAGCTCTTCGACCCGATGCGGCATTTGGCTGGCGAGCCGCGCCCGGACCCGCGCGAATGGCAATGGGTCGCTTTCGATGCGGCGCAACGAAGTCACGAGGTTGCGCCATCGCGACTGCGTTGCGGTGGGAGTGCGGATCCCCGCCTCCTGCAGGACGCGTCCGAGCACGAGAACACGCTCCGCGGTTCCGTAGCCGCGGTAGCCGACGATCTGCACAGGGTCGCGATCGATGGCGCGCCCGAGCGCGCCAGCAGTGTGTCGTGCCTGCCAGGCCAGCTCACCGAAGAGGCCGATCAGATCGTCCTGCCAGCGCGCCATCAGCTTCTAGCCCTCATCACTCGTCTCGACCTGAAAGACCGGAAGCTTGAGCCCCCACCGGATCGCCGCCAGCCTCAGCGCTGCGATCAGCCCCATCCCGGTCAGCGCCGCGGTCTGATGTTCGACTCCGACGATCTCGAGCGTGAGGTACGCGGCAATCCCCACGATCACGGTACTCGCGTAGAGGTTCCCGCGACGCAGCACGAACGGAATCTCGGCGCTCAGGAGATCACGGATCACTCCACCCGCCACACCGGTGATCGTGCCGAGGATGACGACGCTCACCGCTGGGAGCCCTTCCCGCTGCGCGATCTGCGCACCGGCGATGCTGAAGAGCGCGAGCCCGAGCGCGTCGGCCACGAGTAGCGCCGCGAGCGGCGGGCGTCGCCACTGGACATAGGTGAACGTGATGGCGACCGCCACCATGACCACGGCGAGAAACGTCGCGTCGCTCAGCCAGAAGATCGGATGGCGGTCGAGCAGCAGATCACGGATGGTACCTCCGCCAATGGCGGTCACCGACGCGAGCACGAACACGCCCAGCAGGTCGAGCCGCTTCCGACCGGCCGCGAGCGCGCCGCTGACGGCGAATACACCGATGCCGATGAGATCGAGGACGCGAACGAGCGTCAGATCGAGCTCACTGCCGCAGGGCGCCCGCGAGCGTTGGGAGAGCACCGACGAGCCACACGATGGCCGCCGCGATCGCCGCCTTGCCTCGACTGATCTTCCCGGTCACCGCGAGGCCAATCGCGAGCAACACCGTGACCCAGATCGTGAACACGTCCAGGCGTCCGACGATCGCCAACAGAATCGGCGACACCGTATCCGGATCGAGGAATCGGCCCGGCCCGATCGACAAACTGAATCGGCTGTCGAGCGACGCCGGGTCCACGAAGAGGCCCTGCACGCGGCTGATGATCCCCTCGACCACGCGCGGCACGAACGAGAAGACGGCGACGACGATCGCCGCGTTCAGCGTCTGCCGTGCGTCGAAGAACTTCCCGACGAGCCACAGGACGACGCCGACGAGCAACATCGCTAGCGGCGGAATGACGAACGCCGAGACCACGGCAATCACCGACGTGAAGCTCCGCGCGGCTTGCATCTGCTCGGGCGTCAGCTGTTGGCCGCTCGCGGCCATGCTCCGCTCCATCTCCGCTTCCATGATCGGCTCCATCAGATCACGGTTCGCGAAGAAGATGAGGGCCCCCAGCACCGCGAGGATGAGGAGCGGCGGCCAGAAGCTGGCATTCTCGCGCCGGGCGAAGACCTTCGACGGCGCGTAGAAGATGTCCATGAAGTCGTCGAGCAACGACGACTTCTCGGGCTTCGCCGGCGCGGAGGGTGGCGAGGCGTCGTGGTTGCGTTCTGACGTCGAAGGTTCAGTCATCGTTCGCGGAATGTAGGCAGGGTGAAGAGCGCGACAAGTGGCGCCGCGAGCGTCGCGAGCGTCGCAACGCCCGCACATTCCTCCACGCTCGCGCACGAAGATGGGGGTTACGCGACTCTCTTGTCCAGCGCGCACGGGGTAACAGTGCGGGGCCTCGGGGATCTCCCCGGGGCCCCACTTCACCTTGCCAAGCCGGTCGTCGTTAGGCGGCAGCGCTATCGGCGGGCCATCCTCCGCACCGCCCGCCGCCCGGTGGCCCCGCGGCGACCGGTCGAACGCCCACGACCGTTGCCCGCGCCGTTGCCACTGCCGGACTCCTCCTCTTCGCCCGCCTTCTCCGCCTCGATGTTGATCGAGCTCTCGGCCAGCGCCGTGAGGAGCTTGTCCGTCTCGCCTTCTTCATCCAGCGTCTCCTGGAGGAGACTCGCCTGCTCCGAGTGCCCGAGCTGCTGCGCGTACGTGCGCGCCGTGCCGTACCCCGCGATCTCGTAGTGCTCCACACGCTGCGCCGCCGCGATCAGTCCCGCGTCGAGCACTTCCGGCTCGGGTTTCTCCTTGATGAGGTCAGCCCCCTCCTCGAGGAGCCCTTCCATGCCTTTGCACTTCTTGCCGCGCGGCGACTCGCCAAGCGAGCGGAAGATCCGCTCGAGTCGTTTCACCTGTTGCTGCGTCTGCTTCTCATGCCGCGCGAACGCGCGCTGCAACTCACGATCCGACGCGGCCTTCATCATCTTCGGCAACGCCTTCAGAATCTGCTGCTCGGCGTTGTAGAGATCCTTGAGCTCTTCGACGTAGAGCTCCTGGAGTGAGTTCATCTGCACTGGTGCCTCCGGGCCGGGTGAGGAATCGGGGCGACACGAGTCGCCTGGACAGGCCCGCACCCATTGCAATGCCGATGCCGAGCGGCGCACGCGGGCCCAATTCGCCCGGGAACGACGACGCTACTTCAGCCGCTCGATGACAATCATCCGCGCGCGACGTCCACCGTCGGGCACGCGCGCGCCGGCCGCCGCACCAATCGGCGCGGGAAGCGGACGCGTCCACATTGAACGGAGCCCGATGGAATCCGAGTCCACGATCATGAGCCGACCCCGCAACGGAGCTGGGCCATCGTTGCGATCGACGATCGCGCGTACGAACGTGATCGTCCGGTCCGTAATCGCCTCGCTCGCGATGGAAACGCGCGGGGCACCAGCCGCGAGGGCGACGAGCGCGCACGCACTCGCGCCGAGGGCACCGCGCGACGAGGCCGCCCGCGTCGCGTGTCCTCCACCGAGGATGCGACGCACGCGTTGAACGAGTGGGGAGCCACCTGACTCCACCATCGCCGACATCGCGTGAAGCCGCGGGCCGCGCGCCACCCATTCAGCCACCGCGGCAAGGCACTTCGCGAGCATCACCGGCTGACTCGTCCGCTGGATCGCCCAGTCGTCACAGAGGAACTCAGCGACAGCCTGCATGCGTCGGCGCGCGAGCGCGTTGAGCGGCTGGATGAACAACACCGCCTCGATCACGCGCGCAGCGAGGAGCCACTGCGGGTCGCGTCGCACGACATGCGCGATTTCGTGGGCGAGCATGCTTTCCTGCTCCTCCGCGTCGAGCTCGACGAGAGCCCGTCGCGGCAAGCAGACCTCGCCGTTCGCGAGCGCGACCGGGCTCGCGGCGTTCGCGGAGCAGGTGAGCTCCACCTCGCGCCGAACGCCCGCGCGCGCGAGCAGCCATTGGAGACGCGACGCGATCGGTGCGCCGTCCAGCGACGTCCGGTCACCGAGCGCTCGACCCGCGCGAGCATGAGCGATCGTGAGCCACAGCAACGCGGCGCCAGCGCCAGCGAGCCACACGACCACGATGGCGGCGGTCCATCGCGTCGACTTCGGATGCGCGACGATGAATTGCGCCCGCTCACCCACAACGTTCTCGCGTACCGCGACGCGCACCGCCTGCTGGGCCTCGGCCGGTCGAGGACCGAGGCGAAGCTGGCCGCCGAGTGGCTCATGTCCGACGGCCGTCTGAATGGACGCGGTCACGAGTCCACCGACGAGCCCCACCTTCCAGAGCACGTCGCGCGTCGTGTCGCGCATTCGCTGCCACGACGTTGCGAACCAGACGGCGCCGATGAGCAGGGTGCTATGCACCACATACGTGAGCAGCCACGCGGAGGCCGACTCGGTCCACCGCAGGATCCCGGCTTCAGCGAACATCAGTGCCGCTCCCCTGCTCCGCCCAACCGTTGCCCGAGTCTCGTTCCGCCTCTGCGATCATGCGTTTCACACGATCGAGGTCGCCCGGATGGATGTCTCGTGAACCGAGGAGATGGCTCATCAGCGCCTCCGCATTGCCATCGAAGAGCAGCGTGGTGAGCTCGGAGACCATCGAGCGACGGACCTCCTCCTCGCTCACCATCGGGCGGTAGACGAACTGGCGACCCTCGAGTCGATGGGCGACGACGCCACGCTTCTCGAGGCGGGTGAGCAGCGTTGCGATCGTGGTCTGGGCCAGGTCGCGCTCGGGGCGCAGCCGCTCCTGCACCTCGAGTACCGTTGCCTCGGTGCGGTCCCAGAGGATCCGCATGATCGCGAGTTGGAGGTCAGTGAGGGACGTGGGCACGCGCGTCGGGATCGGGGACGAGGAGGCTCGTTTGGGACACCGGCGGTCGTTTGGGCGGCCGCGACACTTGTAAGACAAACCGCGCGCGCCGGGGGTTGCCCGCCCTTGGCGATGGGGATTGCGCCTCACGAAAAGGAGGGTTGCGCGCCGCGCTTTCGCCTCCAACTTCCGTCCGTTGTCACATGCCAGACGGCGGCAACAGACGCCGAGCACAGGTTCCTCGGTCGTCGAACCATTTCCACCAGAGGTAACCCGTTGATGACCCGCAACACGCTCACCGCCACGTTGGCTGTCGCGGCGGCGGTCGTCATGTTCACCGCGTGCTCGAAGCAGGAGACCGCGCAGACCGATACGGCAAGGTCGGCCGCGCCGGCCCAGGCAGCGGCGCCGACGCCGAACATGGTGACCTTCACCGCCAAGGAGTTCGCGTTCGAGGGCCCTGATACCATTCCAGCGGGGCTCACCATGTTCCACTTCAACGCGAACGGTCAGGAGTTGCACCACCTTCAGCTCCTGAAGCTCGAGCAGGGGAAGACATACGCCGACTTGCAGGCGGCGCTCAAGGCGGGTGGTCCGCCGCCCGCATGGGTGGTCCCATACGGCGGCGTCAACCCGCCGGTACCGGGCGGAACGACCGTCGCCACGCAGACCATGGAGCCGGGCAACTATGCCGTCGTCTGCTTCATCGAGAGCGCCGACAAGGTCCCGCACATGGCAAAGGGAATGACGAAGCCGCTCACGGTCACCCCCGTCGCGAACGCGAACATGACGGAGCCGACCGCCGACGTCACGATGACGCTGAGCGATTACACCTTCACGCTCTCGAAGCCGCTCGCCGCCGGGAGCCAAATGATCAAGGTTGAGAACGGCGCGACCCAACCTCACGAGGTTGTTCTCGTGCAGCTTGATGCGGGTAAGACGATCGAGGACGTCGCCAAGTGGGCCACGACGATGAAGGGTCCGCCGCCAGGAAAGCCGGTCGGCGGAATTCCGGCGTTCATGCCCGGGAAGAACACCTACTTCGAGGTGAACCTCACACCTGGCGACTATGGGCTGATCTGCTTCGTCCCTGACGCGAAGGACGGTAAGCCGCATGCCGCGCATGGCATGACGCAGCAGTTCAAGATCAGCTGACCACGGTCAGCACTTCCGGATGCCAGCCAAGCGCTCGGGGCCTCGATGGCTCCGAGCGCTATTTCTTTGGTGGAGGCTTCAGGCTCGCCTTCCAGGCAGCTTCGAGGGCCGCCACGTCATGCGGCAACGAGACCGTCTGGGCAATCACCGCTGACAAGGGCTCCCCGCGTCGGGTTCGCTCGACGAGCTGCTTGATGATTCCGCGCCCTTCGCGTGCCCACATGAATTCGACGAGGCTAGCAGCCTGGAGCGACGCGAGCATGTCCGCTGGGAGCCGACGCGGCGTCGTACTCACGGGCCTGCCGCGCGAATCCGTGCGTTGTCCCGAGCCGGGAGCGCTCTCCGCCCCCATGCCGATCGGGACCGCCGCCTCCGGTATGCGCATGCGGATGAGAGAGTCGAGCGGAATGATGTCGCCCAGTTGCGTCGCGAGCTGCGCGTTCCGCGCGCCCCCCGACGGGAAGCCCGTGATCAGCTGGGTGACGCCAGCAACGACCCAGTCAGGTAGCGTCCGCGCAGCCGTCGTGTCCGCGTTGGCAAGCCATGCGCGCGCGACCCTGTTGCGCACCGCCGAAACCAGGTACCGCGCTATGGGTAATGTGTTACCCCTGTTGTCCCGGGGGACTTCGATCTGCTCGAAGATGGTGACCGGGGCCTTTGCGGCTCGCATGAGGGAGTCGAGCGCGACGCTGTCACCGGGCTCCAGACCTACCGCGACGGTCGTTCGAGGCGGAAGCGTCTGCAGGTAACGGCGATACGGCAGTTGAGCGTCGTCGAGCAGGAGGAAGATCCCGCCGAGCAACGTCGGGTCGCGTGAGATGACGACGACGTCATTGCTATCGATCGAGAAGAACCGGTCCTTCGCGGTGAGCTGGTGCGTCTCGATCGTGGGCTCGAAGCCGGGAATCCCGGACGGCTCCGGATCGGGTCCCGATGAGCATGACGAAGCGAGGGCGAGCGACAGCATGATGCCACCGGTTACGACCATCATGCGGGCGCCTCGTCGCTGAGCCACCGCTGGATTGAATTCAGTCATCAAGGACGAGTCCGTTCCGTTCGGGTCGCGTTCGATTCCAATACTACTATGTGAGTCTACTACCTCGGCACGAGCGCTACGACCCGTACCGGGCCGCCGGACCCGCCCTCGATCTTCATCGGCAACGCCATCACGGTCGCACCAGTCGCCGGGAGCAGGCTGAGGTTGGTGAGATTCTCGAGACCGGGAACGTCTGCGGCCGCGGCAATGCGGTGCACCATGAAGTCCTGGGACGGCCCATAATCGATCGACGCGACGTCGACACCGATGGCGGCGACGCGCCGTTCCTGCACGAGGAGTCGTGCCGCTTCTACCCCGTAGCTCGGAAAGTGGAGCTTCGAGGCATCATTGGGCGTGTCGTCGCCGAGGTAGGCCTTTCGATCCGGCCACTTGGTGCCCCAACCGGTGTTCAGGAGCACGATCGCCCCCGCGGGGATGCGCCCATGCGTTCGCTCGAAAGCGAGGACGTCGTCGCGCGTTAGGCGGTAGTCGGCGTCGGCGCGGGTCTTCGCCGTGACGTCGATGACCACCGCCGGCGCGATCAGGCGCTCGAGCGGGATACGGTCCGCCGTGAGTCGTCCCTCCCCGAAATGGATCGGCGCGTCGAGGTGCGTTCCGCCGTGCTCGGGGGCGGAGAATGCGAACGACGAGTAGAACCAACCGCCCGGCGTCGGACCGTATGCAAGCGTGTCGAGCTTGAAGGACGTGGGCGACGTCGGCCAGTAGAGCGTGCGCGTATTGAGCGCGTGCGTCATGTCCACGAGGCGGTAACGGCTCAGGTCGAGCGCCTGCGCGCCACCAGAGGTCGGCTGAGCGACGAGCCACGTTGCGACGAACGTTGATGCCAGGAGTTTCGACGTCATCGGCCCTGGATATTGGCGTGCCATGTGTCACGCGCCGGAATCGATCGCCGGGAACGGATTCACCGATATGCGCTGGCGGCCGCGCGGGGGCAAGGCGGGTGTCGAATTGATGAGTCGTTGAGCGCCCGGCGGACCTACCCTTCGGGACGTTGAACGTCCAGTGGACTGCCTCTTGCGCATTCGCTCCGTTCCAAGTCTCACAGCCGATAATGGTCTCGACGATCGTGATCACCGACGCGGCATCGGGATCGACGCAGCTGCGGACGTCCGCGCTGGAAGCCTGCACCTGATTAGCTTTCTCATCGACTCGAGGATTCGTCCCATGATCGATGACCTTTCCGGCCGCCAGAGCGCGGCCAGCGAAGACCCGACGCGCGTCGCGCCAGGACTCGCGTATCTGCGCGATCGCATCGTGAACGTCGCGTTCATTGGATCGTCGGACGGTCGGGACGGTCCATGGGTGCTCGTCGACGCCGGGCTCGGCGGATCCGCGGCGCGTATCGCGCGGGCCGCCGAGACGCTCTACGGCCCCGGTGCAACGCCAGCGGCAATCGTGCTCACCCACGGGCACTTCGATCACGTCGGCTCGCTCCGTGAGCTCGTGCGCCGCTGGGAAGTACCTGTCTACGCGCACGAGCTCGAGATGCCGTATCTGACGGGTCGGTCGTCGTATCCGCCGCCTGACCCGGCCGTGGGTGGCGGTGCGATGGCGTTTCTGTCGCGCTTTTACCCGCGAAAGCCGATCGACCTCGGCGACGACGTGATGGAGCTACCCGCCGACGGTGGTGTGCCATCGGTTGGCGAGTGGCGATGGATCCATACGCCTGGCCACGCGCCGGGCCACGTGTCGCTGTTCCGCGATGGCGATCACGCCATGGTCGCCGGCGATGCGTTCGTCACGACGAAGCAGGAGTCGCTGCTGGCGGTCGCCACGCAGCGTCCCGAAGTGCATGGCCCGCCCACTTACTACACGCCGGACTGGAGAGCGGCCGAGGAGTCGGTGAAGACACTGCAAGCGCTCGACCCGGACGTTGCGGTGACGGGCCACGGCATCGCGATGCGCGGCGATCGGCTGAAGCGTGGCCTCCGCGACCTGGCGGAGAACTTCAGAGCTCGAGCGATCCCAACCCGTGGCAGATATATACGCGAACCCGCCGTGGCGGATCGATCGGGAGTCGTCTACGTGCCGCCGCCGGTTCCCGACCCCATGGGGCGCGCGGTGATGGGCGTGGCGGTGGCGGCAGTGGCCGCGGTGGCGCTGAACGCCGTTAGGCGCCGCCCGAGGTAAGGCGTCAAAGTCGTTTGTTAGGCCGACCAGCTCGTCGGCTGCCGGTCCCACCGATGCTCGCGGAGTGCGCCCACGAGAGCGCCGTCGAGTGGGCCGAGGTTACTCGCGCGGATGTTCGCTGCGACGTGGTTCGGGCGCCGCATGCCCGGGATCACCGTTGCGACATCCGGATTGGTCAGGATGAACCGCAGCGCCATCTCGGGAAGACTCGAGTCACGCGGCACCAACGTCATCAGACGCTCGACGCGATCCACGGTCGGACCAAGGTTCTCCGGACCGAAGTACGTGTGCCGGAAGTCGCCATCGGGAAACTGCGTGTCGCGCGTGAGTGTGCCCGTGAGCGAGCCTTCGTCGAACGGCACGCGCGCGATGACCGCGACGCCCAATTCGCGGCACACGGGGAAGAGTTCGTCTTCCGGATTCTGGTCGAAGATGTTGTAGATCACCTGCACGGCATCGACCAACGCCGTGCGCAACGTCTCGATCCCGTTCTCGGGTTCCCAGCGATTCACGCTGATCCCGACGGCCTTCACCAACCCTTCGCTCCTGAGATCATCCACGACACGCTGCCATCGCGCATCATGCGCCCACGCATCCTCCCACACGTGGAACTGCAGCAGGTCCACCGAGTCGAGCCC
>Ga0075420_100003534_pt1 | contig 13685 bp, 14 predicted proteins | sample SoiMetdeltSBSDD4_FD_75296 | JGI IMG/M metagenome (GOLD analysis project Ga0075420, IMG submission 75296) | Bulk soil microbial communities from a Populus tree surrounding site in Tennessee, USA - Soil MetaG P. deltoides SBSDD4 | ecosystem: Environmental > Terrestrial > Soil > Tree plantation... | reverse complement strand
GTCCCGAGCACGATGCCTGTCAGGGTCGACAGCCCATCGTGATTCGCATCATCAATGCCACGCTTAGCGATCCCGAAATCCAGGATCTTCGTGGGTCCATGTCGCGTCACGAAGATGTTCTCCGGCTTCAGATCGCGATGGACGGACCCAGCCCCGTGCGCCGCCACGAGCCCGCGAGCGACGTCCGTACCTATACGCAGAACTTCCTCGATCGTCAGAGGGCCATGCGCGATCCTCGCTCTCAAGGTTTCGCCGTCGAGCAGCTCCGTCACGAAATACGGCCGCCCATCGAACAAGCCGACGTCGTAGAGCGTGACGATGTTGGGGTGATCGAGGGAGGCGGTCAGCCGCGCTTCCCGTATGAAGCGCTCGACACGCTGCGGATCCCCGACCCCGCGCGCGTCGGGCGCGAGCACCTTCACCGCGACCTCGCGGCGCAGGCGCACGTCCGTCGCCCGGTACACGTCGCCGGTTCCCCCTCGAGCGAGAAAGGCCGCGATCCGGTACGGCCCGAGCATCGTGCCGGGGACGAGCATCGGGTCCGTCGCGAGCTCCGGTGCGGCGAGCAGAAAGGCAGGAGTCTCGAGGAAGCCGGCAAGACCCGCACTCGCCGAGGCGAGCTCGTCGGCCTCGGCGACCAGATCGGGGTGTTCAGAAGAGAGCGACGCGCGCAGCCGCTCACGTTCGGCAGGATCGGCTGCAAGCCACGCGTTGTGCCACTCCGACAGACGCGCCCAGCGCTCGGTGCTCATGCCCGCCTCGACAGCTCGCGATATAGCCAGGCGCGCGCGGTGTTCCAATCGTTGATGACCGTACGAGCCGACACGCCGAGCGTCTCGGCCGTCTCCTCGACGGTGAATCCACCGAAAAATCTGAGCTCGACCACTTGACTCGGCCTGGGATCGACGCGTGAAAGGGCCTCGAGCGCTTCGTCCACCGCAATCACATCGACCGCGGGGGCAACGACGATCTCCGAATCGAGCGCCACGGGTTCTTCTCCCAGCCCCCGCTTGGCGGCACGCCGTGACCGGGCCATGTCCACGAGCACGCGCCGCATCATGCGCGCCGTCGTCGAGAAGAAGTGTCCCCGGTTCTGCCAGCGGATGACGCGCCAGTCGAGCAGCCGCAGATACAGTTCATGGACGAGATCAGTGGGCTGCCAGTCGCCGGCAAGGCGCTCCCCTGCCAGCAGCCGCCTCGCCATCTCCCGCAGCCGACTCTGGACGAGCGGCGCGAGCCGCTCGATCGCGTCAGCGTCTCCGTGGCTCCAGGCTTGGAGCAGTCCGGTCAGGTCGGCGTCCCGATTCACTCCGGCGAAATTGTACGCCCTGATCGCCGGGGGCGCCGCGGGCCCACTGCACTCTTCGGCTCCCGATTCCGCCTCTACCTAGCAGAGGGCACTCCAGTCCTCATCGTGCGTTGTTCAAGGGGGCAATATGAGTCCAAAGTGTCGAGCAGCCTTTGCAGTCATGGGAGTCGCCGTGCTCGTCGGCACGCAGGCCGGCGCCCGAACTGAGAATGTGGGGAACCAGTTGCTTCGCGGGTGCAGCGAAGCCACGCTACGCGGCGCCTATGGCATTCAGATACAAGGTACCAGGCTGGCGCCTCCACCAGCGCCGGCTGGCACCGTCGAAACGGTCATCGGCGTGCTCGTCCGCCAGTACGACGGCCGGGGCAACTTCACGCAAGTGAACAACGAGAAGGGATCTGTTAGCGGGCTGGGCCCGGTGGATCGCGAGGGATTCGGTACCTATCAGGTCAATCCGGACTGCTCGGGTTCGCACGAACTGCACATTCCGGGCGTGCCCGTTCCCATTACGGACCGGTTCGTGATCGTCGATTTCGGCCGGGAGGTGCGGCACTTCGTGGTGAGTCCCGCACCGGTCATGGTCACGGGTGTCTCCCAGAAGATGGGTCTGTGGTAGACGCGGGAGAGGGCTGCGGAGGCGCGGAGACGCGCGCCTCAAAGGTCTCCCAGGACTGTCTGACCCGCTCCAGCAGAGATTCGAGATTTTCGTCGCCGCGGATCTTGGCGATGAGCGGATCGTGCGCGGAGAGGAAAGGGTAATTGAGAAGCCCACGCTCGGTAGATTGTGTAAGCCAACGTACGGCCTCCGTCGGCCGCCCGAGCGCCGCCTGTGCCTGCGCCATCACGTGCGTGTACTGAAAGTCGCTCCACAACTTCGATTCAAGGTCGGCCGACATCAGCGCGTCGGCGGCGGCCACCTCGCCGACGAGGGCGTGCTTGAAAATGTGGCTGAGGGTATGCAGCGGGTGCGCGTGCGGATCGGGTGCGCTTTCGTTGACGCACCGTACCATGCGCTCGATTTGTCCGGCGGACGCGAAGGTCTGCGCCATGACCATGACGATGCCGGGGTGATCGGGTGACAGTTGCCGTGCCTTCTCGTACTGCCGTTCTGCCTCAGCATAGTCACCGGCGAAGTACGCCTCGAACCCGAGGCCGAACAGCAGGTAATCGAACAGCGGATCAATGTCGAGCATCCGCTCGTACACCGGCCGCGCCCGCGCCGGAAAACCGGCCCACGTCCAGCCAAACGCGAGGTAGATCATGATGTACGGATCGTGCGGCTCGATGGACGTGGCCTGTTGCAGGTGGCGAATCCATCCCACCGAATCGCCGCTCTGAGACGCGATGAGGCCCAGCAGCATCGGGGCCCTCGCGCTCGTCGGATCGAGCTCCATGACTTTGCGGGCGTACCGTTCCGCTTCCTGCAAATGGCGACGATCCCGTCGATCCCGCCGTTGATGTACTGCCAGTGCAGGGTCCCGAGGGCGTCGTAGAGCAGCACGTGATCGCCCGCAGCGGCCAACGCACGGGTGAGCTCGTCTTCGGCGCGCGCGAGCCGCTCGGGCACGAAGCTCCAGATGTCACGCCGTGCGCGCAGGTACGTGTCGTAGACGTACCCATTGGGCGTCGTCGGCGCCCTCAGCCGCTGGTTCTCGCGATCGGTGAGCTGCACCCGCAAGGCCTTGACGATGGCGCGCGAGACGCGTTCCTGGATGTCGAACACGTCATCGAGTGTGCCGCTGAACTTGTCCGACCACAGGGACGAGTCCGTCGCCGTGTCCACGAGCTGCGCCGTGATCCGCAGGTTGCTACCGGCCTTGCGCACGCTGCCTTCGAGCGCATAGCGCACGTTCAGCAGTGCCGCCATCTTCGCGAGATCCATATCGGCCTGCTTCAGCCGCATGGCGGTCGTCTTCGAGATGACGCGCAGCGCACCCACCTTCGACAAGTCGGCGATGATCTCCTCGGTCAGGCCGTCGCTGAAATACTCATTCTCGACGTCCGGACTGCGGTTGGTGAATGGCAGTACGACAATCGACGGGAAGTCGGGCGTGCCGGAGGCGATCGCATTTCCATCCGCGGAGGATCGCCGCTTCCCGGTATCCCCGCTCTCGAGCAGCCCCGCCGCCGCGGCGAGATCACTCAGCCGGGAATCGCGGCTGCGTTCCAGCAGACGCGACAGCGCCAGGCGCACGGGCTCCGGTGTGCCCGCGGGCACCCGCGCGAGATCGACGGGCTGGGTCAGGACCGCTGAGATGACGCTGAACGAATTGGCGCCGGTAAAGAGCGGCGTCCCCGTCAACATCTCGTAGAGGAGCACACCAAAAGACCAACAGTCGGTTCGGTAGTCGACCTCCTCGCCGCGGGCCTGCTCCGGCGACATGTACGGAGCCGTCCCAAGGATTGTGTGGCTGGCGGTGGCAAATCCTGTTCGGGAGTCGAGCGCGTCCGGACGAGCGTCACCGGACAGGAATTTCGCAAGGCCGAAATCGAGGACCTTGGCTCCATTGACCGTAATCTTGACGTTGGCCGGCTTCAGATCGCGGTGAACGACGTTTCGCGCGTGCGCGGCGGCAACGGCGCGGGCAATCTGGACGCCGATGCGCAGCGCGTCGGGTACTGGAAGCGGACCTGCACGAAGTCGATCGGCCAGCGTCTCGCCATCGAGCAGCTCCATCACCAGGAATGGCACGCCGTCGTGCACACCGACGTCGAACAGCGTGCAGATGTTCGGGTGCGTCACCGATGCAATCGTCCGGGCCTCGCGATCGAATCGCTCGGCCGCGTCGCGGTGACCTGCAGCGGCCTCCGGGAGCACCGTGATTGCAACGAGGCGATCCAGGCGCGTATCTCTCGCCTGATAGACCTCACCCATCCCGCCGGCACCGACCCGGGCCAAGATGGCGTAGTGTCCCAGCGTCCTACCGATCACAATCCCTCGGCGCTGCTGCCTCTTCACACTCAACGCAAGGTTCAGCGCTGCGCGAGCGGCTGAGCAGGCCGGTGGAACGGTAGCGCAGTCAATAGTGGGATGCAACCAGTCGCCGGTCGCTGTCCGGGAGCCGCCGGTCTGCGTCCGGTGTCGAACTCATTAATGAAGCTCGGGGCTGGTCTGGCAGGTCTCGTCCTGTTCATTGCGGTCGTTTCCGCTCACGGCATCTCGCCGCCGCCCGATCCATTTCTCGATCAGAACGCGGGCGCGATCGCGAAGAACATCTATGACGCTTTCACCATTCGGTTCACGGACGACCGCAGGACGTTCCACGCGCGCGAGCCGATCGAGCTCTTGTACGAGCGTCCCGCGCAGTTCACGGTCCAACCGGCGGATGGTCCCGAAGCCTTATCACTGACGCGCGCGCAATTCGATCGTGCCGTCGCCGCGCCTCTTCGAGCCGTGGATACGAAATTCGATGACCAACCAGCAAGGGTGTAGGTAGGCTGAGAGCACGTGGTATGATTTTAATACCATGCCGGTGCTCACCTTCAAAGTCAGCGAGCCGGAGGCGCGTGTCATCCGCGCCAAGGCACGCGCCACACGGAGCTCCCTCTCGGCGTATCTCCGCCGTGCCGCACTCGGGCGCCCGCCGGATAACCGCCCGGTCAAGGTCGTGCGCCGGCGCCATCCGGTTTCGGGACTGATCTACAACGCCGCAGCATCTCGCCGAACCGTGACGGACGACGAGATCCGTGCCGCACTCGCCGACTTTCCGTGACGTTCCTCCTCGACGTGAACGCGCTCGTCGCATGGCATCATCCAGGATCGCCGCATCACGCTCGCTTTCATGCGTGGGCGGCTGACATCGGCCGCGCCAATCTCCGAACCTGCGCACTCACGGAGTTGGGCTTCATCCGCGTCTCGATGCAAGTCTTCGGCTACACGCGTCAACAGGCGGCCGCGGAGCTATCTGAAATGAAAAAAGGCGTCGGCTTCGTCGACCACGCGCCGTCCCCCAAACTGCCTCGTTGGGTGACGACGGCGGCACGGACGTCGGATGGCTATCTCGTCCAACTCGCCGCTGCAGCTGGCCTCACACTTGGGACGTTCGATGCGGGAATCAAGGACCCCGCCGTGGCATTAATACCGTAGGATCGCCAATGATCCCAGAGAGCGGCGCCGACGTCAGAATGGACCGAACCGGACCTGCACCAGCACACCAGTCGCGAGCGGCGCGCCGTTGATGCGCGCCGGTTCCGCTCGCCACGTGCTGACCGCCTCGCGCGCGGCAGATACCAGCTCACTTGGTCCACCGATGTAGACGGGTTCCTGAAACTGGCCTTCGAAGTTGACGACTGCTTGGAGAAAAACCGTCGCAGGGCCCTTGGCGCCCGACGGGAGTTTCGGCGATGGCGCGTCGATCGATCTGGGAGGCGTCGCACGGATGGGAAGACGCAGGATGTTGCCGCGCACGTCGCAGCCGTCCTCCAGGTAGCTGGCGACGACGGTGTCGTTCGGTCGTGGCCGTGTGAGCTGATAGGCGTACGCCTTCGCACCATCGGGTATCGCAACTCCAGGAAGCACGCGAGAGAGCTCATCGGAGGGCAGCGCTTGCCTCTGTGCGCGCGGCACGAGCGCACCGTTCTGGCCGTGAATCCCGACGCCGCCGACAGGGAGCGTGCGCCCCTCGCAAGGGTAGGGATAGATGAGCACCACCATACCGATGCCCTTCAGATCTGCGGGGGCATTCTCCCGACCGACCGGTGTGCCTTTGGCCGCCGCTGCCCGGGCAGCCAACGCGAGGAGTCGGAACTCGTCATAGATCGCGGCGGACGGCGGTTGTCCTTCGATGCCGGCTGGAATCGGGGACAAGTTGGCGGTGGTTGCCTGCACCACCGCCAATGCACGCAGCTGCCCCGTCTCCTGAAACGGATCGACCGGTGGCAGTCCGATGTCGATCGGACCAATGCACGAGAAACCGCGAGGCAGCCGCGGTGCCGCGTAGTGATACCAATCCAGAAAGAGCGTGACGGGCTTTTCGAGTCCCTCATAGGTCACCTCGTACGCGTCGAGGATGGTGCCGTCCGCGTCGCGATCCTGCCCGGTCCGTTTGTACGTGACCCTCTGTCCCTCGGGTCCGCGCAACATATCGAGGTAGCGGCGCTGTCGGGCGGCGCCGTACATCGGACTCCCTCCCACTTGGATCGCTCGATCTCGCGTGTAGCCGTACTGACCGTCAGGGGCCTCCTCGCAGGGCGGCCGCTGTGACGCCGGAACTCCACCGATCTGAGCGGCCGTCGGATTGGCGAGCAACACGAGGAGCAGAACTGCGTGGAAGGCCGCAGTGGTCACGCGCAGATTCTACGGCATGACTCTCTGCCAATCGACATTCAAACGGGCGTAGAGTGAAGGGCGCGCGATGCGCTCAGCGGAAGCGATCGACGTTGCGCGCTCCTCGAACCTCGCCTGAGACGGGCGTTCGCCGCTACGACTTGGGCCGGCTGACCGGCGGGACGACGCCGTTCGCACGGTACGCGGTCACGAGCTTGCCGTAGTGTTCCCCCTGGTGCTCGAGCCAGCCAAGCAGCTGCGGCCGGGGCTTCGACTTGACGAGGGGATACGACGCGGCAATCGCCGCCTCCATGTCTGCGACGACTGACGCACGGGTCTTCGGCTTGCTGACGTCGGCCTTCTCCCGCGCATCGAAGTCAAACTTCTCCCCCTTGGCTTCCGCCGTCGTCATTTCCAGGCCAACGGTCACGTGCCGCAGCTCCTCCAGCACACTGCGCGCGTCAGGATGCGGCCTCCACCCGAGCTTGTCGTCGGGATAAGCCTTGTCTTTAGCGATCGCAAGAATCCTGTTGTGTACGTCCTCCCACGACCGCGCGAGCGAGGCCTCGTAGGTGGGGGCTGGTTTGGCCTGTTCGACGATCACAGCAGCAGAGCCAGAGGCGACTAAGCCGATCCACACGGTGAGGGTTAATCGATTCATTGCAGACCTCTCCCTGCTCCGGCGAGCGACAGGTTCCTTCCGGTCGTCCCGAAGCCGACAGAGGCTGTACATCCGCCAGCCTTCGATCTATTCCCGGGAATAGACTCGCCTTGCCAGGACATTTACGATCACGGCGCGATGTTCGGCACTCCTCATCTGCGGCGGGAAGAGTTCGACCGGGCGGCGCTGGTGCACGTACCAGAACTGCTGCGCGTCGCCTCGCGCCTCTGCGGCAGCGCCGACGCCGGCGAAGACCTGTTGCAGGAAACGTATCTTCAGGCGTGGCGGTCGTTCCATCGCTTCGAAGCCGGCACCAACTGCCGCGCCTGGCTCTACAAGATCCTGCTCTTCACGTATTCGGCTCAGAACCGCAAACGGGCGCGGCAACCGTTTCTCGTCGACCTCGATGCCGCGGGCGAAACGGCGTTGCTCGTCGACGCACCGACGCCGGACACCCTGACCGCCGAGGCCGTGAAGGCGGCGTTCGACCGCCTGCCGGAGTACTTCCGGGCGCTGGTCCTGCTCGTGGATGTCGAGGGGCTCACCTATCGCGAAGCGGCGGAGGCGCTGGACGTCCCGGTCGGTACCGTGATGTCCCGTCTGAGCCGCGCTCGTGGACAACTGCGCCTGCAGCTGGCGCAACATGCCCCGGAATCGTCCACCGGAGCGCGAAGTGGAATGGACGTGTCTGCACAGGGGAGAGCGCGGTCGTGAATCCGGACTGCCAGCACATGCGCGAGATGATGGACTCGTATCTCTCCGAGGAGCTCTCGGTGGAGACCAACCATGGCGTACTGCGCCACCTGGCCGCGTGCCGCGACTGCGCGGCGGAGCTGAAGCGCCGGCAGCGGTTGCGCGCGCTGCTGTCAGAGACGCTCGACGTTGCGGTAGACGTCGATCGCGCGAGGGCGAGGATCACGCACGCCGTGGATCGCGAGCAGCGTTCGTGGCAACGTGCCGGGCGTCTCGGGGCGGTTGCCGCGACGCTGATCGCGGCAGTCGCCGCAGCGTACTGGATGGGCCGGCCCGTCGACGCGGCCGCCTACGACGACTCGGCCGGGGATCACGTCGCATGTGCCCTCACCTATCCTGAGAGTACGGCGTACGACCCGAATCGCGCGGCACAGAACCTCGCGCCACCGTTCGAGCACATCGTCGAGGCCATCGGTCAGTCGCGCGGCGCCTATCACGTGATCGACGCACACATGTGCCCGTACAAAGGTCGCAACTACGCCCACGTCGTCATCCGCGGCGACAGGCAGACACTGTCGCTCTTTGCCGAGCGCGCCGAGCGCGGCGCACTGCCCGACGCTCCCACGACCGTGCTGGCCGGAGATACGCTCGACGTTCACGCGACAACGCGTTCGGGGTATCGCATTTCGGCGGTGGCGACGCGCGACCACCGGCTCTTTCTCGTGTCCGAACGGCCGACCGACCCTCCCGACCTCGCGCAGGACATCCTTCGCTCGGCGGTGCGCTTCATTCGCGGCCTCGAGAAGTAGGCCGTCTTTTTTCGGGAACTCCTCAGGGCCATCTCACGTTATGGACTAGGATCGGCGTATCCTCTGTTCAATGCTTCCGTCGAATCAGAGTCCACAATGACGTCATCGAACCAGGCCGCAGCGTCGTCTCGCGCCGGCATCTTCACCGGCGCCTTTACGGATTTTCGTCAGACCTTCCGTCTACTGTGGAAGGCCAAACGGATCACCGCCACTACGCTCGTCACATTGGCGCTGTGCATCGGCGCGACGACGGCGATCTTCTCGTCGGTCTATTCGCTGATGTTGAAGCCGCTGCCGTATCAGGAGCCGGAGCGGATCGTGGAGTTGTACTCCTCCGCGGCGAAGGCTGGCCTGAACCGTATGCCGGCCAACGTTCCCTTCTACCTTGACTACTCGCAGAACGCCTCCTCCTACGAGAGTCTCGGGCTGTGGACATTCTTTTACGGCCTGGTCGGAGAAAAAGACTCTGTCATTCGCACCCCCGGCGTACGCGCGACCGCCGAAATCTTCAACATCCTGCGGGTCCAACCCGTGCTCGGCAGCTTCTTCACAAAGGAACAAAACAAGCAGGGCGCCGACAAGGTCATCGTGCTCACGCAGTCCTACTGGCAGACGCAGTACCAGGAAAGTCCAGAGGTTATCGGCAAGGACGTGCGCATCGACGATGAAGCGTACAAGGTGATCGGCGTTGCGCCGCGAACGTTGGAAGCGTTCGACGCGCGGATGAAGTTCATCGTGCCACTGAGCTGGCCCGCTGGTGCGGAAAATCCGCAGGGTCGCTACGGCGTGGGCATCCAGTTGTTTGGACGCCTCAAACCGGGCGTCACGGCAGGTCAAGCGGACGCCGAGGCCAAGCTCCTCGAGAAGCGCTACGTCGATGCAGGTCCACCACCCTTGAAGCAATTCGTCGAGCGCTCGGGCATGACGATGAACGTCGGCGGGGTGCAGGAGCAGCGCGTCAAGCCGGTACGGCCGACGCTTCTGATGCTGCAGGGGTGCGTCGCGTTCGTGCTGCTCATCGGCTGCGTCAACGTGGCGAATCTTCTGCTCGTGCGATCCAATGCGCGCCAGTCCGAGCTGGCAATTCGATCCGCGCTCGGAGCGCCGCGCGCAACGATTGCCAGGCAGTTCCTCATGGAAAGCCTGTTGCTGACTTCGCTCGGCACGCTTTTGGGACTAGGAGTGGCGTGGGGGGCGCTGCGGGTGACGAACTACTACCTCGCGAGAATGCTGCCCCAGTCGCTGCCGGCGTCGCTCGACTGGCGCGTACTCGCGTTCGCTGTTGCGCTCACCGCCATCGTCGGCCTGCTCATTGGTCTGATCCCGGTCTTTCACATCCTGCGCACGAATCTGGCGGCAGTGATCCAGAGCAGCTCACGCGGCGCGTCGTCGAGCCGTGGCGTGCGCGCGCTGAGCAGCGTCCTCGTGGTTGCCCAGGTCGCGGTGGCGTTGATGCTGCTGACCGGCGCCGGACTGCTCATCTACAGCTTCGCCGAGGCCTTGAAAGTGGATCCGGGACTCGAGCCGAGGAACGTGGTTACCGGACGCATCGCGCTGACGCGAGAACATCGGTCCAGCGACGACGCCGCCCGGTCGATTCGTGATCGCCTGTTGCAGGCACTGAAAGAGATTCCGGGAGTGACGTCGGTAGCGCTCTCGTTCTCCACTCCCTTCCAGGGTGGACTGCCGATCAACGCGTTCACGCTCGAGAACGATACGCTACCGCCGGGTGCGCCGCAGCCGGGCGCGTACCGCGTGATCGTCACGCCAGGGTACGCCGAAACGCTGGGCCTGAAATTGGTCGAAGGCCGTTTTTATGAGGAAGGTGATCTGGCTCCGGGCCGGCGCCAGTTCGTCGTCGATCAGAGCTTCGCGAAGAAGTTCTTCCCGAATGGATCGGCCATTGGTGGAAAGTTCGCGTTTGGCGGGCGGCCGGCAAAACCAGAAGAGTGGCCCGTGATTGTCGGCGTCGTGAAGGACGTACCGCACAACGGCGTCGAGGAGAAGAGCGGCAATCCGTTCATCTATCAACTCCTGCAGGGAGGACGGCCAGGCGGATTGACGCTGTTCGTCCGGACGACCCGGCCGCCGGGTGACGCCGTGTCGGCCTTGCGCGACAAAGTGCGCGCCATCGATCCCGCGAGTCCACTGTTTGAAGTCGGCGTCCTGCAGGAAGCGGTGGATTCGTCCTTCGACAACCGTCGTGCCGTGATGCTGTTGCTCGCCGCGTTTGCCGGCTTGGCGGTGTTCCTGTCAGCGCTCGGCATCTATGGCGTGCTGGCCTATGACGTTTCACAGCGGACGCGTGAGATTGGCGTGCGCAGCGCAATCGGTGCGTCGCGAGGGCAGATTGCCAATCTGATCCTGCGACAGGGCTTGTGGAAGGGGGCCATCGGTGTGGTGCTGGGTTTGATTGGCGCCGCCCTTCTCAGCAGGTCCATGACGACCCTGCTCTTCAACGTCCGGCCGACTGATCCCCTTGTCTACGCGGCAGTGTCGCTCGTCCTGATCGCCGTCGCGCTCCTCGCCAGCTATCTCCCGGCCCGCCGTGCGTCGCGGATCGATCCCTTGGTTGCGTTGCGCGAGGAGTGAAACTTCACGTGCACGATGCTATCTCAGGAGTGGATGCGCGCTTCCCGCACATACGCACTGCGGAATTTTTCTGAAGACGTTCGAGTCGCAATCGCAAGCCGCGAACTTTCGGGGAATGTAGTTTGCAAAAACACATCTCGAAACGGCAGTGATCGCGATGCTATCTCTTTCACGCAGGCAGCAACATTAGCGAGACAGCATCGTTTTGTGCGACCGGCGGCGCGATAGATCGTGATCGAGACATCGTGATGTCGTGGGCAACATGTCCGGATTCTTAACTGAGCGGACTCGTCGCGTCGTGCAGATCTGACCGGGAGTAGGACGCCAACCTGAGTCAACCGCGAACGTTTCCGACTTAGACCAAGGTTGTATTTCGTCGGACCAAGGTCCTATTTCATCGGGCCAGCAGAAGTAGTTTCTTACTAAGGGGTGGACAGAGCCCATTGTCCTCCTACCGGTGACCCGCGACCGGGGGGTGCAAAAGTGGCGTTTACCCTCGATCCGCCCTTCGTCAACGTATCACTTCACGATCTGCCTTTCGCGGCGGCTGCGCTCGACCGCGACACGGTGATCGTCGCCGCTAATCACACGTTCCTGCAGTTGTGCGGCGATCCGAACTCCAGCCCCGTCGGGCAGCGGCTCAGCCACATCGTGGTCGAGCGTGATAGGCCAACCGTCGAGGAAGCACTCCACTACCTGACGACCCAAGACAATTGGCCGTGTCAGACGTGCGTCATGCACGCGGTACGCGCCTGCCCTCCCATTCTGTGGCTCGCCATTAGTGTGGTCCGTCTCGGACCTGGGTCGATCGTCCCTTACTTCTCGTGTCTGCAGGTGATCGCCAGGAGGCGACAGAGCGACAGCCTCCTGGATGATCAACCTATCGTCGAATGCGCGATACCCGCGAATGGAGGCTCTATGTCGACGAAGAACGATTACAGCGCCGACGAGTGGAAAGCGATATCGGGCGCGCCAATGGCCGCCGGGCTGTTCATCACGTTGTCCGATGCCAGCGGCCCGGTCGGTATAGCGAAGGAAGCTCTCGCGGTTGGAAAGGCCATCACCGATTCAGCGCAAGGCGAGGCGCCGGAAGTGGTCAAGGCGCTCGCTGAGGCTGTGAAGAGCGGCGGCGAGCGCCCCGCGTTGCCGGACTTACCGATGGGCGATCGCGCGAAGACGAAAGATGCGCTGATTGGAACGCTCAAAACAGCTGTCGGAGCTATTGAGAGGAAATCGCCGGGCGAGGTCGACGCGTACAAGACGTGGCTCGCATCCGTGGCAGCAAAGGTAGCCCAGGCCTCGAAGGAAGGAGGCTTCCTCGGCATCGGCGGGACGCCCGTGAGCCGTGCTGAGCAGGAGGGTCTCGAGAAATTGGCTGACATCCTCGGCGTGAACGTGCGGCGGGCCGCTCCGTAGCCGTGACGCCGGCGAAATCATCCGTAACGGAAGGAGGGGGAGATGTTCGATCAGCTGATCGCCGAAGCGGCATCGCGCTTGAACTTGTCTGCCGCAAGTGTGGCCGCTCTTGTCCGCGGACTCCTGTCATTGATGATGAACGAGCGCGGGGGCGCCGAAGGCTTCGTCGACCTGTTTCGCCGCGCCGGCGCCGGCGATGTGATCACGTCATGGTTCGGCGGGAGAGAAGGACCAACGTTGACGCCGTCTCACGTCGAGTCGCTATCGGTACGAACGCGCTCGACACACTCGCCGCCTCGAGCGGGCTGACACGGTCCTCCGCTGCCGCGGCAGCGGCTTTCTTGCTGCCAAGAATGATCGCGCGATTGACGCCGAACGGCGTACTCCCGTCGAACAATGCACTCCTTTCGCAGGTCTCGAGCTACATCGATCGACCGGTGGTTCCGCCCGTGGAGTACAAGCCGGTTGAGCCTCGGATCGAGCGCAGGCCAGAGCCGGGGCGGCCTCGGTGGCTGCCGTGGGCTGCGGCCCTCGGTGGATTGATGGCGCTCCTCACGTGGCTCGCGTTGCGAGGGCCCGCTGGAACGATCGACCCACAACTGACGCTCAGCAACAGAGACGGGCAGATTACGTATTCGGGTGTCGTCCGCGACGAGGCCACGCGTTCGGCGATCGTGAACGGGCTGGGGCTATCGTTCGGTCCACGCAGTATCAACGGCGATCTGCGCGTCGATCCCAATGTCAGGCGAGCTACGTGGCTGCCACGTTTCGCCGGTTTGTTCGAGGCCCTGAAAACGCCCGGCGTGGATATCTCGCTCGACGGCAATGCCATCAAACTCGGCGGGTGGCTGAGTGCCGCGGATCGCCAGGCGCTAACAGTCAAGCTGCGCGAGACCTTCGGCCGGGACGCGACCATCACGTCGCTCGGTGACGCGTCGG
>Ga0075420_100003533_pt1 | contig 13686 bp, 12 predicted proteins | sample SoiMetdeltSBSDD4_FD_75296 | JGI IMG/M metagenome (GOLD analysis project Ga0075420, IMG submission 75296) | Bulk soil microbial communities from a Populus tree surrounding site in Tennessee, USA - Soil MetaG P. deltoides SBSDD4 | ecosystem: Environmental > Terrestrial > Soil > Tree plantation... | reverse complement strand
TTCTGTCGTCGGGCATATTGCTGCTCGCGGCTATGGGAGCCACGGCGCCAGCGCAGCAAACTCCCTTCCCGCTCGCACCCGATATCGCGATGGAGCCCAACGGGACGCTCCATTTCAAGGACCGCACCATTCCGATGCCGACGCTCATGAGCGAGCAGGCCAAGCGGAGATATCTGGAGATCCTCAATCGTTCGCTGCGACCCCCGGGCCAGGCCCCGGCGCCGCAGGCGTCCGCTGCGCAGGGTGACGCCGGGCCGCGCGGGATCAGCGGGCTGGATGCTGCGCTCAAGGCCTATCCGACCGGTGTGCAGGATGGCGAGATGGGCGGCGTAAAGGTCGTGATCTTCACGCCTTCGGATATCCCGGCCCGCAATCGCAACCGCGTGGTACTGGCGCTCAATTCCAATGCCATCGGCGCGATCATTGCCTCGGTGGCGAAAGTGAAGGTGATCACACCATTGTTCTCAGGCGGTCCGGGCGGTAATACCAGCGCCCAGGTCGTCGCCGTCTATCGCGAGCTTTTGAAGACCCACAAGCCGGGGCAGCTTGCCTTCATCGGCATATCGGGCGGCTGCCAATTGTCGGGCAACACAACGGTCTGGCTGGCGCAGCAGAAGCTGCCCATGCCGGGCGCCCTGGGCCTGATGACCTGCGCTGGCGGTGGCACACCGGGCGATACGCGCGTCACGCTGGATGGTCTTGATCCGAACCTGTCCGGCTACACCTCCTTTGCCGCCGCAACGCGCGGCCGCCCGCCCGCCGCGCCGCGCGCCGTGAATCCGGGCGATCCGCCGCGCGAGTTTCTAGGCGTCGCCGCTATCCCCAAAGGCTTTCCGCCATCCTATCTGCTCGCCGGCACGCGCGATCTCAGCCTGAGCCTGACCGTGCTTCTCCACCGCAAGCTGCGCAACGCCGGCGTGGTCGCCGATCTCAATATCTGGGAGGGCATGTGGCACGGCTTCAACTTCGAGCCGGAGCTGCCCGAAACCCGTGAGGCCGCCGGCGATCTCGCCAGGTTTCTCGATCGGTACATGGCGACGTGATGCCGGCAGCAACGCAGAAACGAGGGAGAAAGAGATGAAGATCGGCAAGCGCATCCTGATGGGATCAACTGTTCTCGCACTTGCCTCGATGGCCTCTTCCGCGACCCCGCAGGCGACGCCTTTCCCGCTCATGCCCAACGTCTCGATGGAGCCGGACGGAACGCTGCATTTCAAGGACCGGGTCATTCCCATGCCAACGCTGATGAGCAGCGAGGCGAAGGCGAGATATGTTCAGATCCTCACGCGGTTTTTCGCTCTCAAGCCCGGCAACAGGGAAGAGATGATGCGCCTCATGCAGCAGAGCGCGGGGGCGGGGGCGGGCGTGACTCCCGGCAATGAGGCGGCACTGAAAATCTACCCAAGCGCGCGGCAGGATGTGGAGATGGGCGGCGTGAAGGTGTCGGTCTTCACACCCAAGGACATTTCGGCGCGGAACAGGAATCGCGCGGCGATGATGTTCAATTCCGTGCCTACCGGTATCGCCCTTGCGTCGGTCGGGAAGATCAAGGTGATCACGGTGCCCACCGGCACCAACCAGATCATCGCGGTCTATCGCGAGCTGCTGAAGACGCACAAGCCGTCGCAGATCGCCTGGGTCGGCCTTTCCGGCGGCTGTCAGGCCGCGGCCAACACGGCGGTATGGTTGCCGCACGAGAAATTGCCGTTTCCGGGCGCGCTCGGCCTTCTCACCTGCGCGGGCGGCGGTGCGCCGGGCGATACACGCGTGACCTTCAATGGCCTCGATGCGCAGCTGTCCGATTATTCGTTCCAGGGTGCGACCCGTACCCCGAGAGCGGAACGGCCGAAATCCCAACCCGGCGAGCCGCCGCGCGAGATATTGGACGTGACGACTTTCCCCAAGGGCTGGCCGCCCTCCTATCTGCTGGCCGGCACACGCGACATGTGCCTGAGCCAGACCGTCGTTCTCCACCGTCGGTTGAAGCATGCCGGTGCGGTCACCGAGCTGAACATATGGGAAGGGATGTGGCACGGCTTCACCATCGATCCGCAGCTTCCCGAAACGCGCGAAGCCGCAGCCGATATCGCCGCTTTCCTCGACAAGCATTTGACGACCTGACTAGCCACAGGCCGGCAGGCCGATCACAGGATTATTCACTTGACAAATAGGAAAAAACCTCTTATCATTGCTGGATGAACCACCAAGCGGAATTGATCACCGAGGTCTCGACCGATGAGTCGGCCTTTCTTGTCTCCGACCGGCAGGTCCGGTCCTTCGCCCGCCTGTCGGACAGGCTCACGGAAAGCATGATCGAGGAGGCCATGGAGTCGGGGCGCGATCTTCGCCCCGGCCGCGCCACACGCGCCGACGGCTGGACGCCCGATCGCATCCGCAGATTCCTGGAGATGCTGGCGCAATGCGGCGTCGTCGCCGACGCGGCGCGTGCGGCCGGCATGAATCCGAGGCACGCCTACACGCTTCGCAGCAGCAGCAAGGGCCGTGCCTTCGCCGTCGCCTGGGATGCCGCCCAGCTTCTCGCTCGAGGCTGCATGGCCGACGAGGTGATGTCGCGGGCTCTCAACGGCTGCGTTGAGGTCATCATCCGCGACGGCAAGGTCTGGGGCGAGCGGCACCGCTACGACAACCGTCTCTCCATGGCCGTCCTGACGCGGCTGGATGCACTGGCGAATTCGCATCAGGAACCCGACTGCGCGCCGCGCGCCGTGGCCCAGGAATTTGGCGAATTCGTCGACATCGTCTGCACGGGCGACGATGCGGCCGCTGCAGACTTCATCGAGGACCGCCGCAGGCTGCTTTATCGCGAGGGCGACGAGGCGAGCGTCTTGCGCCGCAACGGGGATTATGCGCGCCGTTTGGAGCAGCTCGGGAAGGCGGCAGACGACGAATAGCAAGTGCGACTTTTGCGACGTTTACAGCCTTACTGTATTGTAACACCGATACACTTATGCTATGACGGTTCAGAGAATCAGCAGGGGAGAGACCCATGTACAGCGAAAGCGATCTCGATGCGGCGGTGTCCGCCGGTGCGCTGACCGCGCAGCAGGCAGGGAGCTTCCGTGATTTTGTTGCGGCTTCCCACCACGCGCCCGCGGTCGATGAGGAGCATTTCCGCCTGCTCACCGGCTTCAACGACATCTTCGTCTCGATCGCCGCGATCATCCTGCTGGTGGCGGTTGCCTGGATCGGCCAGTCGATCGCGCCGCGGCTCGATACCGACGGACCTTCGCTATGGGCGCCGCTGCTCGTCGCCGCGACCGCCTGGGGTCTTGCCGAATATTTCACGCGCCAGCGCCGCATGGCGCTCCCGAGTATCCTGCTGCTCCTCGCGTTCGTCGGCGGGTTGTTCGGGACCGCTTTGGTCGCCATGGGCCTCGCCATCGGCCTCGACAATTTCGGCAATGATGAGAAACTTGGCGCTCTGGTGCTCTCCGCTGCGGCGGCGATCGCGGCCGGTGGCGCCTGGCTGCATTGGCGGCGATTCCGCGTGCCGATCACAATTGCCGCCGGTGTTGCCGCGCTCGCCGGTCTGGTGCTGGGGCTGATCGCCTCCACCCTCGGCATGACCGACTCGACCTATGACGTGATCCTGATCGCCACCTTGGTCCTTGGTATCGGTGTGTTCTTTCTGGCGATGCGTTGGGATTCGTCCGATCCAAGGCGCGAGACGCGGCGTTCCGACGTCGCTTTCTGGCTGCACCTCCTGGCCGCCCCGATGATTGTCCATCCGATCTTCACTTTGCTCGGCCTCACCACCGGCACGGCGTCGCCGGCCGAGGCGGCCATCGTCATCGCGCTCTACGTGGTGCTCGGCCTCGCCGCGCTGTCGATCGACCGCCGCGCGTTGCTCGTTTCGGCGCTCGCCTACGTGCTTTACGCCCTCAACGAGCTGTTCCGCGAATTCGGCGCGGTCGAGCTCAGCGTGGCGCTGACCGCGTTGATCATCGGCTCGGCCTTGCTGCTGCTCTCGGCCTTCTGGACAAATGCGCGCCGCGCCGTGGTCCGGCCGCTGCCTGAGTCGCTGCAGGCACGACTGCCTGTGATCGATCGGTCACCGGTAGCGGTGGCGGCCAGCTAGGCGGCCTCGAACGAGCGCAGGTCCTCATAGACCATGCCGTCGGCGGGGAACTGGGCCAGATAGCCGATCTCGGCGATCGTCACGCGCTGCAGGGTCCGCGTGCCCGAGGCGATCGCCTTGCGGGCATGCTGCACGGTCAGATTGTCCCAGATGATGATGTCGCCGTTGGTCCAGCGATGCTCGTAGATCGCGTCGGGAGCGTAGAGATAGGAGAATAGCTCCTCGATCAGCGCCTCGCTGTCTGCCTCGGCCAGGCCCACGACATGCGCCGTCATATTCTGGTTGACGAACAGATAGGGGCGTCCGTCCGACTTGCGCCGTCCGACGATGGAATGCGCGCTGCACATGTCGCCCGGCCACATGTCGGTCAGATGGTTGCGCCGCCCTTCCACGCGCTCGCGCACGTGCAGCGCGTTAAGCCCTTCGATCCGGTTGCGCAACGCCTGTGGCAGGCGTTCGTAGCTGCGCAGGCCGCTGGCGAAGAGGGTGGGATTGGCGTCCGCGTCCACCTCCACCGCATGTAGCGAGCCGCCCAGATAGGGCATGGGCACATAAGGAATGTCATTGTGAAACAGCAATTCCCTGCTGCCCAGCAGGCCTTCCTTGTGCACGTTGGAAACGAGGTAATTTTCGGTCGATTCGCGCATCACGGGGCCGAAGATGCTGCAAAGATCCAGCTGCTCGGCCATGCTCAGCTTGAGACCGCGGATCAGCGTCAGCCCGTCCAGCGCGTGCAGCCTGCGCAGCTCGTCCTTGTCCGAATCGCCCAGCCTGTCCGGCGAGCCGTCCAGCTCTACCTCGACGCCAAAGGGCTCCAGCCGGCGGTGCGTCACTCGGGAAACCATGGGTCCTCCCTCTGTCTCTCTCGCTTGGCTACTCCCAGGATGTGGTGCATGTCACCTATTCAATGACGACAGGACAACGGTGGGAGGTGGAACATGGGTGACCGCGCGTTGGAAGGAAAGACGGCCCTGGTCACGGGCGCCAGCAGCGGCATCGGCAAGGCATGTGCCCGGCTGCTGGCCGAGGACGGCGCCGCCGTGGTGATGATGTCGCGCGGCGAAGAAGCGCTGCGCAAGGCGCGCGACGAGCTGCAGCAAGCCCTCCCTGATGCGCGCCTGGAAATCCATGCCGGCGACACCACCAAGGATGCGGACGTGCAGGCCGCGCTGGCGAAGGCGCATGCCATCGCCGGGCGGCTCGACATATTGGTGCCCGCGGTCGGCGGCAGCGACAATTACTACCCGATCCTCCTCGAGAGCACCGAGCATTTCCACTACGTCCTCGACCGCAACCTCACCAACACCTTCATCCTGATCCGCGACGGCGCCCCGCTGATGGCGCCTGACGGCGGATCGATCGTCTGCATCTCCACCACCGCGGTCGTCCAGCAGCAGGAAGGCCTCTGTTCCTATGTCGCCGCCAAGGCGGGGCTCGAGCGCCTGATCAAGATGGCTGCCTACGAACTGGGCGGCGCCAGGATACGGATCAACAGCGTGCGCCCCGGCATGACGCGCTCGGCAGCCACCGAGTTCATGTATTCGGTGCCTGGCGTCGAGGAGCGTTTCTCCGCGGCGACGCCGCTCGGCCGTACTGGCGAGCCCGAGGATATTGCGCGGGTCGTGCGCTTTCTGGCGGGGCCCGAATCGGGCTGGGTCACGGGACAGAATTTCGCCGCTGACGGCGGTCAGGAACTGGCGGGCATGCCGCCCGACTTCCTCGAGGAAGCCTATGGCAAGGAAGTGATGGCCGAACTCCGCGCCGGCCGATTGCCCAAGACAGCTGGCTAGCTCGCCGCGCTCTTCTCCATCGCCGGAACAGGCGCCGCGACCGACGCCTTGCGGCGCGTCTTCAGCGTCTCCCAGTCGGCGTCATATTTCGACCGCTGGGTACCGCACAGCTTGTCCCAGATCGACGTATAGCCGCCGAAGTTGAAGTTGAAATATTTGTGATGCTGGTCGTGGAACGTGGCGGTGATGAACCATTTGGTCGCCCAGCTCTTGTTCCACCAGCGGGGCAGGAATTCGTAGCCGCTATGCACGTAGAGGCCCATGATGATGTTGGTCGGCCCGATCAGCGCCATGGTCGGCTCATGCAGCACAAGTGCCGCGGTGAATAGCGGCACGAACCCGCCGTTGATCAGCGATTCCAGCGGGTTCACCGAAAGCGTCGTCAGCAGGTTCGGCGATGTCGAAAAGTGATGGAGCTTGTGGATGTATTTGTACATCGGCTCGATGTGCATCCAGCGGTGGAGCCAATAAAAATAGGTGTCGAAGGCCAGGAAATAGATCACATATTCCGCGGCGATCACCCACCAGCCGACCGGCTCCTTGCTGAAGGTGATGAAGCCATAGGCTGTCAGCAGCGACGTCAGCCCCCCGAGCAGGAATGCCGAGCTGGCCACGTTGATGACCCCGAAGATGGCCTCGTTGCGGAAAGTCTTCCAGCGGAAGCCGCTGGGCTGGATCTTGCGCGCCTTGAAGAAGCCGCTCAGCACTCCCGCGGTCAGGCCGACGATGACGAACAGATACAGGAACAGGGACAGCGGATTCTGTCCTGCGATCAGCTCCTGAAATGCCTCCCAAATCCGCATCGAGCGGGCTCCTTCCCAATCCACATGGACGCGGCGATCCTAATGCCATGATCGCGCGATACTTCATACGGTAAAACACTTACCCACGCCTAAACCCCACGGGCGTGGAAATGCCGCTGCGCCTTAGTGGGTGGTCGGCCGGGACGCAAGCCTGGCGGAATCGCGGTGCCATTAACGATTTAACGTTTTTGCCGGCGCCAGTCCTAGTTCGGAACGCCGTGTTTTCGGCGATTGACCCGGACGCGAAATTCACCGCTCAAGGGGATGTCAGCCGGCGAAACGGAAGGGTCGGCTGGCACTTGGATTCGAAACTGAGGACGGTCGGCAAGAAAGTCGGAACAATGGAAAGACGTCGTTACGCCCGTACTATCTTGGAGCTGAAGACGGCCTTTCGTCCGCGGAAGGGCCTCAGATTCCCCACGTCGGTGCACGACCTCACCCGGGGCGGCGCCTGCATGGAGGCGGGCTTTATCCTCGAAGAGGGTTCCAACGGCTGGCTGCAGCTGCCCACCCTGTCCGACTGGGAAGCGCGCATCATCTGGCAGCGCCGTTCGCTCTACGGCCTGCAATTCGTGCGCCCGTTCCACGACGCGGTGATGACGACGATCCTCGCCCGCATCGGCACTCAAGCCGTCACGCCGATTGCTGTTGGCGGCCATCCCGAACAGGCGCCGCTGGTGCTGAACCAGGGTTCACGGCGCGATCAGATTCTGGCCGGCGTCGCTACTCCGGCCCGTCCTCCCTCCATCGCCGGCCGCCGATCGTCCGCCAGTGCCCGCAAGCGCGGCGAAGATCGCCATTATCCGATCGGCCGCAGGGCCGGCATCCATCTTCACGGAAAGTCCAGCGAAGCCGCTATCGTCAATGTCTCCAGCGGCGGCCTCGCTGTGACTGCGGTTATCTGCCCCTATATCGGCCAGTCCATAGCGGTAGAGTTGCCCAGTGCGGGCAAAATCGACGGCGTCGTCACCTGGTCGCGCGAAGGGCGCTTCGGCGTGCGGCTCGCGGCTCCGCCGCTGGAACTGCTGGCGGCCTGAACAGGCTTCACCGACCGCGCGGCTGCCTGTACGAAAGGCCATGCCGCCGGTCCTCGATCTCAGCTACGAAGCCTGGATCGAACATGCGTTCGGACATGAGGTCCGCATGCACGGCAATGCCTGGTATTTCGACGATGATCCCGACTGGTGGAATCCCGATCCCGCCACCGCGCTCGCCTGTTTCACGCGCCTGTTCACGACGTCGCAGCAGAGCCTGGCCTGGTTCTCCGACGCGCAGATCGCCCTGGGCTTCACCTATCTGCTCAGCACCAGCGCCTCGGGCGACAATGGCTGGTTCTACAGCCGCGAGGTCCCCACGCCCGCCCGTCTCGAATGTATCGGCGCCATCCACCTCCTGTTCGCGGACCTGTTCGCCGAACGCTGCGCGCCCGTGCTCGGCCATCTGAGCGAGGAGGGCCAGCCGCTCAACAGCTGCTGCTACATGTGGTGGGACGAATTCCCCTGCATCGCGCTGCCCGACGATCCCGATCATGACGCTCTCCACACCGCCGCCGTCGACGTGATGCGCCAGATGCTCGCGCTCGATTCCGTCGCCTGCCAGGAGGCCGCGCTGCACGGTCTCGGCCATTGGGCGCGGTACAAGCCGTTCGGCATTGAAGCCGCAATCGACGATTATCTGGCCGATGGCCGTGAGAAGCGGCCCGAACTTGTCACCTACGCGCAATCCGCCCGCTGCGGTTGCGTGCTCTAAGCCGCTTCAGCTTTCCAGGTCGCGCAGCTCTGCGGCGATCGACATGCGCTCCCACAGATTCTTGCCGTCCACCTGCTCCAGCAGCAGGTTGAGCGCGTCTTTCTTGGCCTCCCGCGCCGGCGCCGAATCCGGAGTGGCGGCAAGCGCGATGGCGAGCAGGTGCAAAGCCTCGAGTGGCCGGCCTTCCGCGATGAAGCCGCGCGCCCGCTCGGCCAGGCGGCCGGCGCCGCCGGCCAGCTCGGTCAGTGCAGGCGCAATGCTCGACGGCGGCACGCCGAACAATTCGGTCAGCCCTCGCGACGGATCGTACCAGCCGGTATATTCGTGCCAGATCGCCCGCACGTTCCAGGCAACCTTGCCATATTCCTCGGTCAGCGTGAGTTCGGGCGGCGGCACCACCTCGCGCATCAGCGTGCTCAGCGGTTTGCCTTCGTTCATGCCCTCGATCGTGCGATCGTGGATCCACTGCACCGAATCGGCGATGCGGGTGATCTCGCGTTCGATATGATCGGCCCCTCTGATGTCCTGATGGCCGGTCAGCAGCAATTCGGGCCGCAGCGCTCGCACCTTGCGGATCGAGTCGACGAACTCCATTGCCGACCTCGGCTTGTCGCCGCGCAGCGTGTTGAGATTGGGCTGGTTGCCGAACAAGGGTCCGAACAGATTGCCGACGATCGCGATCTTTTCGTCCGGCAGCCAGACGATCACCGCCGAGCGCGTCTCGCCGCCCGGCGTCCAGATCACCTCGAACCGGCGTCCGCCCAGTTCGAAGGCGTGATGCTCATCGATCAGCAGATCGGGCATCACCTCCTGCGTCGGCACGATATTCTCGGTCCGGCCGGTGATCTGGCCGAAGATGCGCCGCGAGCCGCGCCGATAGTGCGGACTGAGCGCCTCGCTGTAACGCCGGTCCTCCGGATAGATTCGGTGTGCGATCACCTGGTTGTCGGGCGTCTTGTAGACCTCCAGCCCGCCATATTGGTTGGCGTGGCTCTGTGTCAGGACGATGAACCGGACGGGATTGCCCGAAAGCTGGGCGAACAGCGCGCGTCCCCGCCGCGCGTCGCCCAGCGTCCCCGCGTTGACCAGCACGTCGCCTTCAACTGTGGTCAGCAAATAGCTGTTGCCGACCCCCCGGCTTTCATAGACGCGCGACGCGCGCTCGATCGCCTCCGCCTGTCCCTCACCGGACTGAATGAGTTGCGCGACCTTGACGCCGCTGGCCGCATCTTTGGTTTCGGCGGACATTATCGCTCTCCTGCTGGCCCAAGCTTAGGGCAGCGCGGCTCCTTGCCGCAATCGCCCGCACCGCGCGGCGCTCGCCAACATGACCCGTCGTCGATAATGTGGCCGGACCACAATAGTGGCGTGGCGTTGCGGGCCCTGCCCCTGTGGGTCCATCATTGGCGCCAACAGCGGGGCGGCTCAGAGGCTGTTCTTGGGAGGCGATGATGAAGGTAGCGATTGTCCATGGTCCGGGCGACCTGCGGCTCGACGAGGCCGAAAAGCCCGAGGCTGGTGCCGGTGATGTGATCGTCAAGGTCTCGGCGGCCGGCATTTGCGGCACCGACCTGCACATGCGGCACATGGGTCCGCGCTTTCCCAAACCGATGCCGCTCGGCCACGAATTCGCCGGCGAAATCGTTGAGGCCGGGCCGAACGTCACCAAGTTCAAGATTGGCGACCGGGTCGCCTACAACAGCTACAACAGCCCCGCCGACATCGGTCGCGGCGGCGAATCCGGCGGTTTCAGCAATTATGTCGTGCTGCGAGACGTCGATACCATCCCGCAATCCCTGGTGCGCGTGCCAGAGAATGTCAGCCTGGAACATGCTGCGCTCGTCGAACCGATCTCGGTCGCGACGCATGCCGTCAACCGCGCCGACCCCAAGCCGGGCGAAAGCGTCACCATATTCGGTTCGGGGCCGATCGGCCTTGGCGTGGTGATGGCGCTGCGCTGGCGCGGCATCGAGGACATAATCGTGTTCGAGCCGTCGCCCCTGCGCCGCGATCGGGCAGCCGGGCTCGGCGCGCGCGCCGTGTTCGATCCGTTCGAACGCCCGCCGGGGGAAGTGTTGAGTGAGTTGCGCGGCACAGGAAGCTTGTTCGGCCAGACCTATCCAAAGACCGACGTCTATATCGAGACCAGCGGCGCTCCGAACATCCTCTCCGACATCGCCACTTTCTGCAACAAGGGCAGCCGGATCATCACGCTCGCCATGCAGCGCCAGCCGGTGACGTTCGACGGCACGCGGTTGATGAGCAAGGAAATCAGCATCATCGGCTCGTCCGGCTATCCGACCGAATTCCCGCAGGTGATGGACAAGCTGGCGCATAGCGAGGTCGATCCGGAAGTGATGATCACCCATCGCTTCCCGTTCAACGACTTCCTGAACGCCTTCGAGACCGCCAACGACGCGCGGCAGGCCGCCAAAGTCTTGCTTCAGTTCGACTGAGCGGCGCCAGCTTCGAAACAAAGGACAGGGGATGAATTTCGACGACGTTGTGAATGCCGCGCGCGAGAAAGCGGGCGGCCTGCCGGATCCCGACAGCGACTCCTGGCGCATGGGCCTGGAGATATTGCTGCACGATCACCACAAGCAGGATGTCCTCACCGAGCGCGGCTGGGGCATCATGAAGAACCGCTATGTCGATGCGCTGGCCACGCGCATGCAGGTCGACGATTTTATTCACAGCAACCCTTCGGTGGTGGATACGCCGGTCGAACGGCCGGTGTTCATCCTCGGCATGCCGCGCACCGGCACAACCATGGTCAGCTATCTGATGGATGCCGATCCCGGCACGCGTTCGCTGCTGAAATGGGAGGCCTATAATATCGCGCCGCCGGCGTCTCCGGGCGGGCTGGGCAGTGACCCGCGCTATCTCGCCGAAAAGGCGCGCGACGACGCGCTGCTCGCGGCCAATCCCGGCATGTTCGCCACCCATTTCGAGGCGTCCGACGGACCGACCGAGGATGTCCATCTCGTCGCCCAGGATTTCCGCTCGTTGATGTTCGCGGTGCTGTCGAACACGCCCACCTATCACGACTGGATCCTGTTCTGCGACATGACCACAGCCTTTGCGCACCGCAAGCGCGCGCTGCAGATATTGCAGTCGACCAACAAGGGGCGCTGGGTGCTCAAGATGCCGTCGGACTCGCTGTTCATCCGGCACCTGTTCGCCACCTTCCCCGACGCGAAGGTGATCTGGACGCACCGCGATCCCTATGCCGCTTTCTCCTCCTCGATGAGCATGCGCGGCAAATCCCGGCCGATCTTCAACAAGGATGCGGGCATCGATTTCATGCGTCAGCATTTCCCGCATCAGCTGGCGCTGCATCTGACGCGCCCATTGTGGGTGAGCCGGGAGCGCCCGGATGCCATCTACCATCTCTATTATGACGATCTGCTCGCCGATCCGATCGCGCAGATGAAGCAGGTCTATGCCTGGCTTGGCGACGAATGGAGTGATGGCGTGGAGGCCGGCATGCAGAACTGGCTCAAGGACAATCCGCAGAACCGTTTCGGTGCGCACAGCCATTCGCTCGCCGAATGGGGGTTCACCCGAAAAGAGCTGGAACCTTATTTCGCGGATTATCTGAAGGCCCATCCCGTGGCGACGAGCGTGGAGAAATGACGATGGCAGGCGGACTGTTCGATCTAACAGGCAAGGTGGTGCTGGCGACAGGCGCCAACAGCGGTATAGGTCTTGGCTTCTTGCGCGGGTGCGCGAAGCAGGGCGCTGACGTGGTGCTCTGGGGCCGTCGCGCCGAAAAGAATGCCGAAGCGGTCGAGGAGCTGAAGGCGCTGGGTGCTCCACGCGCGCATGCCGAGGAAGTGGATGTGTCCGACGAGGCGGCGGTCGAGGCCGCCTTTGCGTCGACTCTGGCAGCCATGGGGCGCGTGGATTGCACCTTCGCCAATGCCGGCTTCACCGACCGCGCGCCTTCCTTCATCGACCTGGACAGCGAACGCTACCACGCCCTGCTCAATGTCAATCTGCACGGCGCGGTCTACACATTGCGCGCCGCCGCCCGGCACATGCGCGATCGCGCCCAGGCGGGCGATCGCGGCGGCTCGCTTGTCGCCTGCGGCAGCCTGTCGATTTTCCACGGGCTGCAGGGCATGGAGCATTATGCCGCCGCCAAGGGCGCGCTCGCGGCGATCGTGAAAGGGCTGGCCGTCGAGCTTGGCCAATATGGCATTCGCGCCAACATGATCGCGCCCGGCTTCATCCTCACCGGCATGACGCGCGACAGCCCGCAGACCGAAGGCATCATCAAGCATTTCTCCGCAATCACCCCGCTCGGTCGGCCAGGCGAGGAAAGCGACATCGAAGGACCGGCCGTCTATCTCGCCTCGGACGCCTCGCTCTTCCACACCGGCGACATCCTTGTCGTCGACGGCGGGCGGACGGTTAAAGCCTTGTGATCGTAGGCGCGCAATGCCGACCGGCGCCCATTGCCCTACGGCAAGCCCGGCACCGTTCTTAAGGGAGCCTTAGCCACTATCCGGTAGGTTTCTACCTCGATCCTGAACGAAATCGGGGTCGGGTTTGAGGGGCGGATGTCTATGGTTTTTCCCCAGGTTTTGGAGAACCATGATCTGCGCGTGGTGGCCGGCGCGGCTCTTATTTCCCTGTTGGCCAGTCTCTTGGCTATCGTAGCGCTCAAGCAGGTCCGCGGCTCCTTGGTGTCGCGCCTTGCGTGGCTTGCCGCGGCGGCAGCGGCTGCCGGCGTCGGAATCTGGGCGACGCATGTGGTTGCCATGCTGGGATATGCTCCAGGCGTTCCGCTTGCTCACGCCGCTGGCGGCATCTTTCTCGGGATCGTGCCGGCGATCCTGAACGCCGGTATCGGCTTTGCCCTTTGCACGCGCCAGCGCAGCGCTGCCTGGTTCGCCGGTACCTTCATCGGCGCAGGCATGGTGATGACGCACTACCAGGCGATGACGGCGGTGAGCATGCATGGCGTCAGTGCCTGGCATTGGGGGTTGATTGCCGCGTCCATCGTCTTGGCCATCGCCTTCAGCATTGCCGCCTGCTGGACCTTTCAGCGGGATGGGGCGGGCCGGGTCCAATTGTCCGCGCTGTTATTGGGCATTGGCATGTTCGGCCATCATGTTGTCGGGATGGCGGCGCTCCAGGCTCTTCCTCCTGTGCATTCCCATTGGGTCGAACATGCGCTTGATTGGGGCATGTTCCAGAAGATCGCCGGCGTGACCATGGTGTTGATGCTGATTGCGAC
>Ga0075420_100003531_pt1 | contig 13688 bp, 23 predicted proteins | sample SoiMetdeltSBSDD4_FD_75296 | JGI IMG/M metagenome (GOLD analysis project Ga0075420, IMG submission 75296) | Bulk soil microbial communities from a Populus tree surrounding site in Tennessee, USA - Soil MetaG P. deltoides SBSDD4 | ecosystem: Environmental > Terrestrial > Soil > Tree plantation... | reverse complement strand
ACGCGATGGTCGCCGCACGATCCGGCAGGCGCCGCCTCATCCAGACGAAGGCGAACGGGCAGCCGGGCGGTCGCGTTCTACTCCCGCGATGCGGCCGGGGGCGTGTTCCCGCGACCAGCCTGATGGTGGTCACGCTGGCCGGTCCCCGAATCTCCACGACGCGGTTCGATCCGAGCGTCCTGCGGCACTTCGGGCTACCCCGGATCCTGCCTTCTGACACCGACGTCGGCCGCGCAGCTTCCTAGACGTCACGTCAGAGCGTCGGCTGCCTGACCATCGGGAACCCGATTGCGCCGTGCGGGTTGCGGAGGGCCGTACGATGCCGCACGTGCCGAGGAGCTATTCCGCCGCCGACGTGGCCGACGACACGGCGTGCCCGGAGGAACGGGTCCATTGGCTGGCCAGCCTTCGGCTGATCGCGCCCGACCAGGAGGGGCGGTTCTCGTTCGGCGCGGTACTCGTGGTCAAGATGGTCTCGGCGCTGCTCGACGCCGGTGTGTCGGCGGCGTCGATCGAGCGCGCCGCGAACGAAGGGTTCCTCCGGTTCCAGCGCACGGACGAGTATCTTCCCTACGAGCCCGGACCACGATCTCGGCGAACGTTCGCGGAGTTCCAAGCGACCGCAGGCCCGAGGGCCGAACTGCTTCCGACGATCTACGAGGTGCTCGGCCTCCCGAAGCCGGATCCCGGGGCACCGATCCACGAAGACGAGGAGGCGCTGCTAGAACGCTTCCTCGATGCCTGGTCGATGGCGCCGGACGAGGATGCGCCGCTTCGCGCGGCCATGCTGATGGCACAGGGGGGGCGCGCCGCCATGCTCGGCTGGGTGGACCTCCAGGCCGAGCAGCTCGCGGAGCCGGCGCGCGAACGGTTGTTCAGTGGTGAGCTCAAGGAGTTCCCCGACGATGTACGCGTAGCGTTCACGAAGGTGGCTCATCTGGCCCCGGAGATGTTCACGTGGCTCGGCTCCCGGTACCTCGAGCATCGAAGCGTGAACGGGATCGTCGAGGGATTCGAGCGCTTCCTTGCCACCAAGGGGATGGCGCCGATCCCAGCGCCGCCGAACCCGCCCGCGATCGTCTTCGTGGATCTCTCGAGCTTCACTCGCCTCACGCGAGAGCGCGGCGACGAATCGGCGGTTGTCGCTGCGACCTCCCTCCAGAGGCTCGCCGACGCCACCGCCACGCGCCACCGCGGGCGACTCGTGAAGCTCCTCGGCGACGGCGTGCTGCTCCAGCTGCCCCATCCAGCCGTCGGTGTGGAGGCAGCGCTGGACTTGGTCGAGGCGATGCACGGTGAGGGGGCGCTCGCATCGCACGCCGGGGTTCACGCGGGACCCGTGATCGAGCGGGACCTGGACGTCTTCGGACAGACTGTCAACCTTGCCTCGCGGATCGCTGGTACGGCTGCGCCGGGCGAAGTCCTCGCGAGCGATGTCGTCGCAGAGGCCGCAGGCGACGCGCCGTTCGGGTTCGAACGGATCGCCGACGCTGATCTGAAGGGCCTGGCTGATCCGGTCGCTCTCTACCGGGTCACGCGAGCGGACGCGTCCTCCTGAACGTGTCGTCCATCCATCGTTGCCATGAGGACCGACAGGATCCCGAACGTACCCGTCACTCCTGCATCCTCCGATCGTGGGTACGGTCGACATACATGGGAGGACAACCACGATCGATCGCCCGAGGGCGAAGTTGGTAGTGCCATGGCTGGTTGGCGCAGATCTGGCATAGACCGCTCTCGGCGCAGTGTTCGCTAACGTCGATCCGACGCAGGATTCGACACTTGAGGAGGCGCGTTGACCCAAACACCGAGTGACCCGAACGAACGACTCGAGGCGCTTGTCGGCTCGTGGCACATGCAGGGATGGACTAGGGAGGAGGCTGGTCCGGCGAACGGTCCAAATGGCTCGGGGGCCGTGCAGCGCTGCTCCATCGGTGGATGCCACCGTCGGGGAGGAAGGGGTGGAGGGCGCCGAGATCATCGGCTACGACGATGATCGCAAGCACTACTAGACCCTGTACTTGGGCACGGATGGGCAAGTGGCCTTGGAAGCCGATCTCACCGAGAGCGGCTGCTGCCTGGGTCCGGGAGATAAGCGACGTGCACCGAACCGCGTGATACCGATCGTCCACTCGATGACTTCTGTGTCGGCGGACGGTCTCAGTATCCGTGGGGTTACTGGTGGATAGAGCGGCGAGTGCGACACCTGCTTAGCAGGTTCCGCACTACGCCCAAGGACGTCGCGTGACGGCGAACCAGAATGAGTCCTCGACGCAACGCCAAGACCGACGGTTACGTCTCGCGCGATCTACGGCGCGGCAGCTCCCAGTCCTTCGCGGTCTGGATCGAGCGCGAAGCGGGCGTCCCGCTCGTCGAAGATGGCCTCAACCGTCGCGGCACGAAGAAGCTTAGCCTGCTCGTCGAGCACTTCGATGCGCTCCGGAAGCGCGACGCGACGTAGATCCACCAGGGCGGCGACAAGGCGTCGCGAGACCTGGGGCGAGCCCGCACCGGCCATCCGGATCTCGTCGAAAGCTAGATGAACGTAGTCCTCCCAGGTCATCATCTTCACGAACAGTCGGATCTCGCCGTCCTCGTCAGGAACGCGACCGTCGGGGAACGGCCGACGCGCGAGGTGCCTGAGGATGTCGTGCAAGCGGTCGATCGCCTGCACGGCCGTCGTGGGGTCCTGAAATGCCGATTCAGACAACGAGCGCTCCGCGATGTCGACCAGAAGCCGCATCCCGTAAGCGACGTCCTCGTCGAGAGTCGGCTCGAGCTTCAGGCTCAACGCCGAGAGGAGCCGGTTCTCGTCCAGGTCATCGGGAGAGCCGTGAACGAGGAACAGCGGTCCGCCCGCGGGAACGAACGCGCCAAGAGCCGGGACGAGCTCAAGAACGCAGTCGGCCCGTTTCGCCTCGGCGACGAGTGGATGCGTCCCGATCATTGTCACGACGCCGGACTTGCGCGCGGCAACAACGCGTGGAGCCTCCGGTTCGACGGGGGGCGGCGGGCCGGCGTCGGGATACCGGCGGTCAATGAGCCTACGCGTGTCGTGACCGACGAGTTCGATCAGCGCCGATACGCGCAGCGACTGGCCGATGTGATGCACGTAGATGACCAATACGGCGATACTCGCCAGCACGAGGAGGTATGCCGTCGCCACGGCGATGCTCGGCACCTGTCCTGTGCCATCGCCCCGGTCCACAACCTCGCGGATCGTCAGCACGGCGTGCACGAAGGTCGCGACGAAGAGCCCGATCGCGAGCTGGCTGGGCTTGTCGCGAAGGATCCGCTGCACGATCCGGGGCGAGAACTGCCCCATCGCCAGCTGGACAACGACCATCGTGATCGTCAGCACGAGCGCCGCAAGGCTCACCATCGAGACCGCGATCGTGGTCAAGATCGCGTTCGCCGACGTCGGCCGACCGACGATCACCTGCGGGATCGCCTGATAGTCAAAGGCTCGATCGAGGGAGATCGTGCCGAAGGAGATCGCCGCGCCCGCGAGGACACACATGACCGGTACGAACCAAAGGCTCGACCCCACGCTGACCACGAGCTTTCGCAACCACATAAGCCGTGCGTACCCAACTACCCGCTTCGCACGCATCGGATGACTCCGCGCTCGCGCAGGATCTTCGCGACCCGCAAGGCGCATTAGCCCCGAGTCTGGCACGCGAGAACGACTCGCGCTTCTGCTGTCAGGTGTCCAGATCGTAGATGAGTGAGACCCCCGTTGCCCGAAGGAAACGGGGGTCTCTGGCGGAAATGGCTTGGGAGTCAGCCCGCCCGATGCTGATCAGTAGCCCTTAGCTGTGTGCCTTTATGCCGCGAGGCGTCGATTTCTCCCCACGTCGCCTCTACCTTCCTCGTCCAAGGTCGCGCGGTCCGAACCGCTCTTCAAGAGAGCCACGAGGGAACCCACCATGGCGATGACCGCACCGGCCGCGGCCACGAAGAGCCCGATCTCGGGAGAACGGTCTTCCGAGCCTAGGTACGCCCAGAGCGCCACGATCGTCGCGAGCGCGAAGGTCGAGAGCGCCGTGCCGAGCAGGTCCGCATCGAACCAAGTGCCGACGCGCTTGTTTGCTGCCATGAGGATGCCCATGATCAGCAGCGCAGCACCGATCCCGAGAGCCACGCGTCCATCTGGGATTTGATACCCGTTTGAAGCCCCGACGGCCTGATCCCGCCCGCCGATCCAATCCAGGAACGATCCAACGATGAGCGCCAGCGATCCGATCATCACCGGGACCGCTGCAGTACTGCTGCGACTGATGCGACGGTCTTTGGACACCCGGCGGTCCCCGTTGCGATCACGCGTCGCGACGTCTTCGCTTCTCGACTCTTGCATTCATCCCCCTCTGCGGTTCGTATCGGACAACGATGATTCCCGTCAGGGGGTTGCCCAAACCCTCAACAGCATCTTGAGTAAGGTGGCTTTCTTCCCTTTCGATTTGCAGGGCCTCCTTTGGGTAGTCATCTCTTGCGTCCGCGCCTAGGGAGGCAGACATGCTGGCTATCGACATCCAGAACGGACTAAGCGAGGCATGGGAACGGATCGTCACCTTCGTCCCGAAGCTTCTGGGCTTCCTCGCGATCCTCATCATCGGGTACTTCGTCGCCAAACTGCTTGCTCGTCTCGTAGACCGACTGTTGGAGCGGGTCGGCTTTGACCGGTGGGTCGAACGAGGCGCACTCAAGACTGCGCTTGAGCGATCGCGATTCGACGCCTCAGACATCCTGTCCGTGATTGCTTTCTGGGCTGTCTTCCTGATCGCCCTGCAGCTCGCATTCGGAGTATTCGGCCCGAATCCGGTCAGCGATCTCATCGCCGGCATCATCGCCTACCTTCCGAATCTATTCGCGGCCGTTGTGATCCTTGTCATCGTCGCGGCGTTGGCCAAGGTCGTAACCGACCTTCTCTCGGCCGCCTTGGGAGCCGTGTCAGGTGGCGAGTGGATCGCCCGCGCAGCGGGCATGGCGATCCTCGTGATCGGCATCTTCGCGGCGTTGAATCAGCTCCAGATAGCGCCAGAGATCGTCAACGGTCTCTTCTACGCGCTCCTCGCCATCATCGTAGGAGTGGCGATCGTCGCGTTCGGGGGTGGGGGAATACAGACGGCTCGTCGGTACTGGGAACGAGTCAGCTTCCGCGCGGACGCGAAGGCTTCGGAGATTCGGCAGGCTGCCAAGCCGGAAGCGACCCGGCAACGCGGGGAAGACCTCGTCGGCATACCCGAGCTCGAGGAAGATCCCACTCGCAGACCGCCAACCTAACCAGAAATCCCTTTGGGCAGCGTGTGGCTGAAGCAGCTTCCATCAGGAATCAAGGGGACAACAACTTCAATCCACGAAAGGGAAGGCGATGCCGAAACGAAGGAAGGTGACCGAGAAGGTCAAGAAGACAGGGAAGAAATGACCACCTCGGACACGCCACGAAGGCACACGGCTCCGTCGCCAAAGATGCTGCGCCGAACCACGGCCCGGTACCGGCCATTACGATCGGAGACGACCTCGCGGTACCGGCGGTTTTCGTTGGTCACGTCTATGCCCACGCTATGCCAGGCCCCTCCGCGGCGGCGCTGGATGAGCACGGTCTGGAAGGCGGAGCAGTTGAACTCGTCGGAGGACACCTGCCCCCGGATCAGCAGCCCCGGATGCGCATGGACCGGCTCGCGGATGGTCACGCCCCGGCTGAACTCATTCTCCCCGGCGGTGGCGGGTGCGGAGGCCAGGACCATGAGAGCTGCCAGCCCAATCGCTACGAGTGCTCGCTTCATCGGTTCCTCCTCGTCTACGTGCTGGCATCGCATGTCTACCCCCTAGGCGCCCTGGGCGGGCCCATGTAGATCACTTCATATGGTCCCTCTCGCTCCATGTCGAACCCGGCGCGTACGAGTGTGTCGGCCATGGCGCCTCGCTTCTCTGGGAGGACGTGGAACCAGACCATCAGCGGGCGAACCTCGCCGCTCTCCCACATCTCGTCGAGAGGGCGCTTGAGTTCCTCGGCTGCCTCCGGCCTGACGTCCCGCACCCGCTCGAAGTGGAGCGAGACCTCGCCGCCTTCGGCCTGGATCGCTTCGATCAGCGGCCCGACGTCGGCCACGTCGAACGTCCCATCGAGGCGAAGGCCCCGGAGGAGCCAGGGGTCGATCTTGAGCATGGTCGAAAGTCCCTCGTTCCGCGGCTAGTACATAAGGTGGCGGTGGCGGTTCCCATGCCATGCCCTCGCCGCTATCCCCGCTCCAGCTCCCGCAGCATCCCGACCAGCACCGCCCGCAGCGTCCGGTCCTCCTCGCAGTCGATCAGCAGCTCGCCCTTCCCTCCACCTCGCGGCCGAACGGGCGTCTCCGGGCTCCTGCTGCTACTTCCCTTCAGAGTTCAATCACGTAGCCGTCGGGGTCGGTCACGTAGGCGAACGGCTGCCCATCAGCGTGCTCGCCACGGCGGATCAGCTGTCCCCCAGCCCGTTCAACCTCCTCGACCGCCCTGTCGAGGTCCTCCTCGTCGGCGAGCCGGAAGCCGAAGTGCCCGATTCCACCGCCATCGCCGGGCCTGTCTGACGAGTCGCTCCGCCGGAGCGTGACAGTGTCCGCAGCGCCGGGGGTCCGGAGGAAGACCATAGCCTCGCCCTCCCGAAAGAGTTCCTCCATCCCGAAGACGCCCTGATAGAACCGGAGGGACAGGTCAAGGTCTCGAACAGCGAGGTGGATGTGGGTGAGGCCTTCCGTCCTGATCGTCACAACCCCATTCTCATCCGAATTCGGAGCGCGGCTGGCGATCCTGTCGGCGTTGATGATGGGCCGGCCACCAGGACCGGCTCGAGTTCCTGACATTGAGCGGCGGTCCCGCCGCCCTCCTCGAGGGGCTCAGGTCTTGGCGAGAACGGCAGCAGCGAGCCCGACGTTCGCGGCTGTGAGCACCGTGATCACGACGGTCAGCCAGATCACGGCCTTCGTCTGCCTCCGTGCCTCTCGGCGCCAGAGTTCGAAGCGATACCACTCAAGTCCGACTACGGTATTCCGAGCCGTATCGTCGTACGCAGAGATCAAGTCAGCGTCCGACATCCCCGTCATCTCTTCGTACCTCGGGGCCACCTGGCATCACCTCCCGCCTCGTCCCTCACGCAGCATCCCGACGAGCACCGCCCGGAGCGTCCGGTCCTCCTCGCAGTCGATCAGGAGAGGTGCGCCGAGCGCACGTTCCAGCAGACTTCAGCAGCCGGGGGCGGCGACCACCTGCGGTGCGTCTACGACCGGCATTGACTCGGCCATCGCAACGACAGCCGAGGGTGAGAGCCAGCCGAACAAGCCGTAGACCCCCTCGGGGTCTTTCATTGTCGCGGGCCAAATCAACTGGACCCACTTCCGCTGAGACCCGTCAGGGTCAGTCGCCACGCTTAGGAGTCCCGGCTGACCGGATACCGTCACGGACCTGGCGTGCCGTTCCCCGTCGCATCCGTCGAGCCCTGAGCGTCCATACATGATGCCCCACACGTCACCTTGTTCCGTATCGAGTTTCACCTGGGCACTCCGCACACCATCGTCGGTATAGACGAACACTGACGTACCGACGTCCAGACGGACGTCAGGTGGCACCCAGGTCGGGACTGCAATCTCAGCATCCATGTGGTTGCTCAGGAACTCGATGGCGTCGGTCGCGGAGGGAAAGGAGAGGAGGGGTGAGTTCTCCTCGTGCTCGCCGGGCCAGTGGAACGTCGCGCCCGCTGATTTCGTTGTTGGCGGTCCCTGGGCACCAACCGTCGGCTCTGGCAGTGGCGGCGACGCTGGAACCCCGAAGCTTCGCAAGCGACGAAGGCGGCAACAACCGGAAGCCAAACCATGAGGCTGCTCCGGCGCACCAGTCGTGCCCCTCTCGACCTGGCAAATTGTAGTCCTCGAGTTCCTCGGGTTGATCACACTGGCAGTCTCGGCGTCAGCCTCTTGCAGCATCCCGACCGGCACCGCCGGCCCGCACTTTCACTTTTTGGGGCGAGGTCGATATCAGGGAGAGAAGCGATCAGGAGGAGGAGATATGAGCATCGAACCTGGCTGGGTATGACTCCAGCGCCAGGCGGGCGAGGAGCCCCAGACCGACGAGGAGGCCGCCCTCGAGCTCCTGCGGAGGGAACTCGGCGCGAGGAGCAGGGCCGAGCGCAACCAACCACTCCCAGCGTCGGGCTCAAGCTGATCGGGTCTCATGACGGCAGGCTGCCGGTTGAACCGTCGGCCGGCGTGTCGGACACGCCCATCTGAACTACTGCTCGACCCTTCTGACCCCTACCACCAACTCAGAAGATCGATCACTACACCAAGGATCCCCCGATCCTCGTCATCCTCGTCGTCCCTTCGCCCCACGAGGTACACCACGGCGAGGACGACGGCCACCGCCGCCGGGATGAGCACGATGGCTCTCATCGCTTCTGCCCTGCTCCTCAGCCGCTGCGTTACCTCGGGTACCCCCTCGTTCCTACCGTGGTTATCGGCCGTCCGCGCGTTCGCCTAAGCCGAGTCTCTTGTCCGAGCTAGCCGTCGGTCTCCCTCAGCATCCTCACCAATACCGCCCGGAGCGTCCGGTTCTCCTCGCAGTCGGCTAAAGCTCCGCCGACCCGCGGTCGAAAGACCTGAACGAGGGAAGGCGAGTGGATCGTGACGAAGGGTAGATGGCTCGTCGTGGCCTCGGTGTTGATCCTGGCGACGCTGGCGACCACAGGGGTGCTCATGTACTCGCGCGGCGTGGAACGTCGCCGTTAACCGGCGGGACGATGGTTGTGGTCATCGTATCCAAGGTGGACATCCCAGCCAGGACCGACCTGGACCAGTTGATCAAGGACGACCAGTTCAGGGCCATCGAGGTCCCGCAGGACGCCGTGGTCGGCGGCGCGGTCACCTCGATCGACCAGTTGAGCCACAGACGCACCAGGGTGGCGATCCTGGCCGGCGAGCAGATCCTGGTCGCCCGGATCAAGCGCGTGTGAGGAGATCCGCGGCGTACGCTGAGGTCGTGGACAGGGTGAACGCTGGATGCCGCTTGTGGAACTGTTCGATCAGCTGCCGCAAGAGCTCGCGGATCTGATTGAACGAGAGGACGAGAGAGCGGTGGTCCTCTGGGTCTCTCAAGGTCTCACCGCCAGCCAACGCGTGTCGACGAGTTTTCGGGCGGCGCACCGGCGCCTGGACCAGCTCCTTGACGCCTCGGCCCGTCCACCGAAGGAGCCGGCAGACCTGGTGCGGTATCACGAGGAACGAGAGCAGTTGTCCGGCATGGCCAACGAGTGGCTCAAGAGACTTCTGGCCGCGCGAACTATCGGGCTCGATTCTGGGGAATAGCCCCGCGACTGGTCCGTGTAGCTAGACCGCCGGCTCACCGTGCGGCGCCGGCTCTCGATGTCTTAGCGGCCTCGCTCAGCCTCACGTGGCATCCCGACCAGCACCGCCCGAAGCGACCGGTCCTCCTCGCAGTCGATCAGGAGGAGGTACTGTCTTGACCTCCACAAGGAGCGGGAATACGGTCGTTCATCCGCCAGAGGGGGCAAGATGCGCAAGCGCTCGGCGCTCGGGATCGCGGTCCTCGTTGGCATCCTCGTTCTCGCTACGGCCCTCCCGGTACACGCTGCGCCGGTGCGCCGGCTGTACCGGGGTGAGACGTCTCAGGGTGAGCGCATCCGGATCATCGTCGCGAAGACGGATGGCGGGCGATTCGTCAGGGACGTGACCGTTTCGCACGTCACGCTCACCTGCGAGGATCAGACCACGATAGAGTTCGGATTCGGTTTCGGCTTCGCGCGGACGATGGTGCCGATCACCGACGGAGCGTTCTCGTTCGATGATGTCTTCTGGGAATCGGCCTTCCATATTGCTGGCGACCTTGGACCGCTGCAAGGGCAAGGAACCCTGTCAAAGGCCCAAGCCGTGATCACGCCCGACGAGCAGGCAGCCCAGTTGTGTACTACGGGCGATCTCACTTGGGCAGTGGAGTTCGTCCGAATCCTCTAGCGTTCCCGGTCCATCTCCCGCAACATCCCGACCAGCACCGCCCGGACGACTCGGTCCTCCTCGCAGTCGATCAGCAATGCGAATGCGCGGGTCTTGGGGGTTCCCCCACAACTCTCCGATCCGGCCGGCCCACTCGAAGTCGGGGAAGCATCAGGACTTGGAGCAACCCCTTCAACTGCTGGCCACGTACCACTTGCCGTTCGCGGCGAGCTTGACGACGGCCATCGCGACGTCTTCGACCGGCACCTCGCCTGAGGTGATGCGGTCCATGTCGTCGTGCGCAGTGCAATAAATCACGCCTGCTTCCGGCTTCGTTATCGACCCCACAGCCAACGTGCCCGGCGCCGCGCTCTGGCAAGCCTCGGCCATGTTGTCGAACTTCCCCACGGGGTCTCGACCGCACGCAGCGAGCAAGGCGGCGAGTGCTACTGCGACTGCTGGCGAAGCGATTCTCCTGGGCACAGATCTCTCCTTCCCAGGTATGTCTTCGACCCCCCAGGCCGCAAGCTGAAGGTCAACGGCTCCGGTCAGCCTCTCGCAGCATCCCGACGAGCACCGCTCGGAGCGTCCGGTCCTCCTCGCGGTCGTATAGTCGCCTCGTGAGAGCCGTGTTACGCACCGTGGCCATGTTCGGTGGCCTGTTTCTGGCAATCTGGTTGAGCTACCGAGTGGACGAGTGGTGACTCGCGCTTCTTCTCATCGGTGGCATCTTCGCCGTCAGCGCGATGGTCGTCATGCGCCCGCGACCCTAGCGTCGCACCGTGTCCCGCAGCATCCCGACGAGCACCGCCCGTCGCGTGGCGTGCCCCGGACTCCCGACGGAAGCGGCGAGACCTAAGACTGCTGATTGCATACGATGGCCGGGTGGAGACGCGCCCGGACACGGGTCCATCGGCCAGCGGCTATGTGATCGTTCTGCTCGGCGTGGTTGGATTCGTGGTCGGATGCTCCTTCCGTATCTCAGAGGGAGCTTCCTCCCCGGCGAAGAGACAATCTCGCTGTTCCGACTGAGCTGGCTCGGCGCGGGAAGGCCGCTCGAACAGGTGGGCGGCGTGCTGTACCTGTTCGCGGGGGCGGCAACGTGGGCGTGATCGCGCTCATGGGGATCAGTCGGCGTCGAGCCTGGACACCTCGCGCATTGGTCGCTGGCGTTGCGGCCTGGACCGTCACGTGGTTGGGGATCCTAATGAGTCAGGCGGGTTCTCCGAGCATGAGGTCGGATACTGGGTACTGCTCGCCAGCATGGGTGTAGCAATCATCGGCACGGTGGTCGTCTGGGTCAGCGCCAGGGCGCACGCTCACGAGCCGACCACGGGGGCTTCCTCGATGGAGGTCGAGGGCAGCACCACACGCGATTAGCCTCCACATCCACCACCCCTAGGCCAGGGACGGTTGGGGACCGACGTATGATGGCCAGCGTCTCGCTGGTGCAGTGCCGGCCTACGAGCGAGCCGGTGTGCTCTCAGTCTCGACGCGATCGGCAGCCGACCAACAGCGGCACGAGGAGTCGGAGCGGATCATCCTCGAAGCGCAGTTGCTCATGGCTGAGGTCGCCGCCCGCCAATCTCAACGCCGAGCCTGAAGGCGGCGCTGCGTTTCTTTGGGTGTCGAGACACAAGACTCTCAGCGGGGACGGCGAGAAAACCTCCCCCCAAAGGGCCAGCAGCAGCCCGACGAGGACGGCCCGAGGGTCCACCTGCTGGACCTGCCGGTTCCCCGTTGACCAACATGTCGGTCAGCTCGAAATCCGCCCGGAGCGTCCGGTCCTCCTCGCAGTCGATCAGTAGTTGGGTCAGAGGATCGCGTCGTCGGGCCCAGTACGCGATGAGTCAGGCGTTGGAACCTTCGACCATCACGGTGCAGGGAATGACGTGGATGTTCGGGACCTTGTCGATCTGAGCGATCTCGAAGAGCCTCCGCATCGAGACGTTCCCGTCAAGCCCATGGATCACGACGCAGCCCCGATCCGTCAGCGACGTGGCCGCCCTGAGGATCGCGTGCAGGCCGCTCGAGTCCATGAAGTCCAGATTGGAGATGTCCAGCGTGACGGGTCCGCCCTGGCTGACCGCAGTTGCCACGACAGAGTCGAGCTGATCAGCCGATGCCATGTCCATCTCGCCGGTAAGCGGATCGTGCCCGTTGAGGACGTAGCGATGTCGAACACCGGTATCCATCCCCTTCCAACCGAGCCGTGCGGGTGGCCGATGGCCCCTCCGGCTCAGCACGAGCCATCGTGAGAATCTTCTCGTGCTGCGCGAAGCTGTCAACCCCCGTTTGCGCCGCCCCCCGCAGGGGACCTACTAGGTGTGGAGCACCGGCTGCCCTATGCGCCGACCGCTCCGGGGATGGCCCGGGAGCTCGCGGCTGTCTTCGTGAGCGACCTGCTTCCGGCCGCCCGCTCCGGCGAGATCATCCTCATGGTTTCCGAATTGGTGGACAACGCGGTTCGGCATGGCAAGCCTGAAGCAGATGGGCAGATCGGTTTCTGGCTGCAGAACGATGACGAGGTGATTCGCGTCGCGGTCGTGGACGGCGGGCGTGGGCTCACCCTCGACCGGCTCAACTTGGACGGGCAGAAGGATCCACCCCACTTCGGATTGATGGTCGTGGACAAGCTGGCCGACCGCTGGGGCCTTTCCCTCGGTGAAGAGAAGGCCGTATGGTTCGAGATCGACCAGCGGGCGGCCTAGCGGTCCGACTCCCGCAGCATCCCGACCAGCACCGCCCGCAGTGTCCGGTCCTCCTCGCAGTCAATCAGACCGCCGTCCCGTGCGCTGCGGGCTCCCGGTGCGCCAGCGGCCGTCTTGCCTCTACCCCCAAGTGAGAGAATGAGAGCGAAGCACCCATCCAACGGGACCGCTTGCGAAGAGGCCGTGGGCAGCCCCTCGAACCGAGGAGGCACGATGACCACCCTCATGGATCCGGTCCCCATCGAAACCCCGAAGAGATCGCCGGCTGAGTTCCGACCCTCGGAGGGTTGGTTTGAGGTCGGGACTCGCGGCGGATCCCCAACTCAGTGGGACCGATTGGCGATGAGGCGTGGGCAGGCCCTGGATGGAAGCGGCATGACCACCCTCGCTGATACGGTCCGCATCGACGTCCCGGAGAGTTCGCCGGTCAGGCCGACGGCCCCGGTGGATCCACCGCGAGACACGGAAACCGAGTCACGATCCCGCGAGCGCTCGTTCGAGGTCGAGTCGCCCGACGGATACCTTCGGACCGTCGTTGGCCAACTCGCCTACTTCGACGATGAGGCGCAGACGTATGTGGTACTCACCCGCTCCGGAGGGCTCGTCGGGGTCCCGCTGCGGGACATCACGAGTTCTAGCGGAGTTCCGCGGAGGGATCCGATCGTTGCCGACGCCCTTTCGAAGATGTCGAGGCTTCGGAACGCGGCAACTGGCTTGCCCCCCTAGAGCGGAGGATCGCCGTGGGGCGCAGGGACCGGTGGCCCTTCTACTCAGCTCCCTCAGCATCCCGACGAGCACCGCCCGGACGACCCCGTGAACGACATCCTCAGTGCGAAGGCGACCCCAGAAGAAGCGGATGCGATGCGCCGCTGGCTGGTCGACGTCGCGCAAGCGGCGGCCGACTCGGCGAAGGAGGGCGGGTTTATGGGGGTTGGCGCCGTTCGGGTGAGCGAGGGCGAGCAGAAGATGCTTGAGCAGCTGCGTTCGGCACTCGGCG
>Ga0075420_100003529_pt1 | contig 13690 bp, 10 predicted proteins | sample SoiMetdeltSBSDD4_FD_75296 | JGI IMG/M metagenome (GOLD analysis project Ga0075420, IMG submission 75296) | Bulk soil microbial communities from a Populus tree surrounding site in Tennessee, USA - Soil MetaG P. deltoides SBSDD4 | ecosystem: Environmental > Terrestrial > Soil > Tree plantation... | reverse complement strand
GCCGATCGTGCCGACGTTCACGTGCGGCTTGGTCCGCTCGAACTTTGCCTTAGCCATTGTAGTGCTTCCTCTGAGAGTGAAACCCGAGGCTCACGCCTTCACCTTGTTGATGATCTCTTCTGCCTTGGACTTCGGCACTTCCTCGTAGTGCGCGAACTCCATCGAGTACACCGCACGCCCCTGCGTCATTGACCGCAGCTTCGTCGAGTACCCGAACATCTCCGACAGCGGGACGCTCGAAGCGATGACCTGTGCCTCGCCACGCTGCGTCATGCCGCCGATCTTGCCGCGCCGGGCCGAGAGATCGCCCAACACGTCGCCCATGTACGCCTCGGGGGTGACAACCTCGACGTTCATCATGGGCTCGAGCAGAACGGGGTTCGCTTTCTTCGCGGCCTCCTTGTAGGCCATGGAGCCCGCGATCTTGAACGCCATCTCGCTCGAGTCGACGTCGTGGTACGAGCCGTAGATGAGCTCCACCGCGACATCGACCATCGGATAGCCGGCGAGCACGCCGTTCTCGAGCGCTTCCTTGATCCCCTGCTCCACCGGAGCGATGTACTCTCGGGGAATCACGCCGCCGACGATCTTGTCCTCGAACACGAAGCCGTGACCCGGCTCGGCCGGATACATGTTGATCACGACGTGTCCGTACTGCCCCTTACCACCTGACTGGCGGATGAACTTTCCTTCGACCTTGTCGACGCGCTTCTTGATCGTCTCGCGGTAGGCGACCTGCGGCCGGCCCACGTTCGCGTCGACCTTGAACTCGCGCATCATCCGGTCGACGATGATCTCGAGATGCAGCTCGCCCATGCCCGAGATGATCGTCTGCGACGTTTCCGCATCGGTGTGCACGCGGAACGTCGGGTCTTCCTCGGCGAGCTTCGCCAACGCGATGCCGAGCTTGTCCTGGTCCGCCTTCGTCCTCGGCTCGATTGCGACGTCGATGACCGGCGCCGGGAACTTCATCGCCTCGAGGATGATCGGCTTGTCGTCATCGCAGAGCGTGTCGCCCGTGCGCGTGTCCTTGAGCCCGATCGCGGCCGCAATGTCGCCGGCGCGAACCTCCTCGATCTCCTCGCGCTTGTTCGCGTGCATCTGCAGCAACCGACCGACACGCTCGCGACGATCCTTCGTGGAGTTGTACACGTAGGATCCCGACTCGAGCACGCCCGAGTACACGCGGAAGAACGTCAGCTTTCCGACGAACGGGTCGGTCGCGATCTTGAACGCCAACGCCGCGAACGGCGCCTCGTCGGACGGCGGCCGCTCGTCGAACGTCTCGTCGTGATGCGGCAGATGTCCCTTGATCGCCTTGACGTCGACCGGAGCCGGCAGGAAGTCGATCACCGAGTCGAGCAGCGCCTGGACGCCCTTGTTCTTGAACGAGGCGCCGCAGAGGACAGGCGTGATGAAGCCGCCGATAGTCGCCGCGCGAATGGCGTGACGAATCTCGTCATCGGTCAGCTCCTCGCCGCCGAGGTACTTCTCGATCAGCGTCTCGTCGTGCGTGACCGCCGCCTCGATGAGCTCATGACGCGCCTGCTCGACCGCGTCGCGCATGTCGGCCGGAACGTCCACGACCGTGAACGTCTTGCCCAGCGTCTCGTCATCGAAGATGTACTGCTTGCGGGCGATGACGTCGATGTGCCCGGTGAACAGCTCGCCGGACCCGACCGGCAGCTGAATCGGATACGCCTGCTTCGTTAGGCGGTCGCGGATCATCTTGAGGCACCGGTCGAAATCGGCACCCACGCGATCCATCTTGTTCGCGAAGATGAGGCGGGGAACGCCGTAGCGATCGGCCTGACGCCACACCGTTTCCGTCTGCGGCTCGACACCGGCGACCGAGTCGAGCAACGTGACCGCGCCGTCCAGCACGCGCAGCGAGCGCTCGACCTCGACGGTGAAGTCGACGTGGCCGGGCGTATCGATGATGTTGATGCGGTACTCGGGACCCGTCGCGCTGCCGGTCGCATGGCTCTCACCGTGGCGACGCCAGAAGCACGTGGTCGCGGCCGACGTGATAGTGATGCCCCGCTCCTGCTCCTGCTCCATCCAGTCCATCGTGGCCGCGCCATCGTGGACTTCGCCGATCTTGTGGCTCTTTCCGGTATAGAAGAGGATGCGCTCGGTCGTGGTCGTCTTCCCGGCATCGATGTGCGCCATGATGCCGATGTTGCGGTAATAATCGAGCGGAGTCGTTCTAGGCATATCTACAGACTGTTCGTCGTCGCGTCATCGTCGGTGCATCGGCTCGCGACTCTCGCCGCGAAAGGAACTTCATCCAGCAAAAACGCGGGTGGACCAGGCGCCCCTAGAACAGGGACCGGTATCCATCCGCAACCGCCGGGTGCACTCGCCATCGCCGCTCGAGTGGGGACCCAAGGCGCGCCCGTCCGCTCTCCTGCGAGAGCCTTCCCCAACGCCTCGCCAGCGCGAGAACGTCACGAGGACCGACCGGCGTTGAATTGTCCTGCGTCGCTTATCGGGAAACGCCGCGCACTCAGTGCGCCGCGGTCGGCCTTACCGCACCCTCACCCAATGCGCCCGAGTGGCGCATCGCGAGCCCTTGAGGCGGCCGGCGCGCAGCTCGCCGGCATTGAGTCCAAGCCACCCGACCGCTACGGCGAGATCGAGCGAACGAACTCGTGAAGTAGGGGTCCGGAGCCGGGTAAATGTAGTCCCGATAAGGACGAAGTCAATGCCACCTATACCGCCCGCTCACGCGTGCGACACCCGCCGGACCAACTCGGCGACCGCGCTAATACTGCGATAGCGAACCCGACCGTCGCGCGTACGAAAAGGCCCACCGCAGTGCGAGCGTCCCTACGGCGACACACACAGCCGCGAGCGCGACAAGCCGAGCCAGGTCCGCCGCGATCGCACTCATCGGAAAGCCGAGCAGCAGGCTCTGACGAAGCGCCCGCAAGGCCGGCGTGAGCGGAAGCCATTCGGCGAATCGCGCCAGGACGGGCGGCAGTACCGACGTCGGGAAATACACGCCGGCGAGTATCGTCGACACCGCAACCAACCCCTGCGGCAACGTGGCGTTCGTGCGGAACGACACGACGAGCGCGGCCGCGATGAGCCCGAGCCCCGCGTGAGCGGCCACGGCGGCAACTGTAATCAGCAGTGCCTCGGGCAGTCGAAGCCAGTGGACATCGACCCCCAGCCAGATGCCGACGACGAACAGCAGTATGACGCGGGCAAACGCCCAGACGAACGCGTACCCCGTTTGTCCGAGCAACAAGCTCGACAACGGCGTCGGGGTCACGAGCAGCGCTTCGAAGAACCCGCTCCCGAGACCGCCGTTCACCGATGCGGCGAACGACGAGAGCGCTGTCGCCACCAGCGCAAGGAGCGCCGTGCCCAGGAGCACGAACCCGAAGTACTCCCGCCCCTCCTCCGCGATCACTGACGCCATGAAGGGCTGCAGGGCCGTGGCCACGAAGTACACCGGCACGATCGTCACGAGCAGCGACACGAACGACAGAACGAAAGAGACACGATAGCTCTTCGCTGTCCTCCACGACGCGCGCGTGAGGGCTGCCGCGGCACGCATGCTCATCGTCGAGCGCTCCGGCCGATCGCGCGCTCGATGAGCTCCCCGAGCGGTGCGGTGACGCGCTCGAACCGGGCGACTGACACGCCCGACGACACGAGCGAGCGAAGGACGTCACGCGCCGCATCATCCCCGCCCTCGATCTCGAGATCCACGCGCCACCACCGGCCGTCGCCTTCCGATCGCGCGGCAACCCGCCGGGCGCGGCCACTCGTGACGAGCTCCGCGAGCACCGCGTGGTTGGGCTCGAGCGTCCAAACCGCGTAGCGTGACCCCATGAGGGTCTCGCCGAGCGTCGACGCCTGTCCCTCGGCGGCAACGCGTCCGCGGTTCATGACCACGACGCGGTCACACAGCTCGAACGCCTCTTCGGTCCGATGCGTGGCAATGAGGACCGCGCAGCGGCGCCGCGCCGCGAGCTCCTCGCGCAGGAACGATCGGAACGAATGCGCGGCAGTCGGATCGAGGCTGCGCGTCGGTTCGTCGAGGAGAAGCACTCGCGGATGCCCGAGCAGCGCGCGCGCAACGAGCAGCCGCTGCATCATGCCCGCGGAGAATTGCCCGACCATCTTGCGCCCGGTGTCGCGGAGTCCTACGACGTCGAGCGCGTCATCCACGCGCGACGCCGTTTCATCCTTCGTCAGTCGGAGCAGCGCCGCGAACAGCTCGAGATTTTCGCGCGCGGAGAGCCGCCAATACAGGCTGCGCTCGCTGGCGAGCACGGGCGCGATCACCCGTCGCACCTTTGCCGCGTCGCTCACCACATCGTGGCCCGCTATCGTCGCCGTCCCGCGGTCGGGAACGATGAGCGTCGCGAGCATCTTCAGCAGCGTCGTCTTCCCTGCGCCGTTCGGGCCGAGCAGCCCGACGAACTCGCCGGCGTGCACGTCGAGCGAGACATCGACCACCACGGGCACGGGCGGCCCGAACGGCTGCCGGAGAACATCGCGCAGTGATCGCGGCGCCGGAAATGCTTTCCACAGCTCCACCACCCGGACCAGGGGCGCCTCGGCCGACGGCTCGCGAGGCGTTCCCTCCGTCGTGTCGGCGGCGAGCGTCATGCGCGGATCACGCTGGCGGCGTCGCGTTAGGCGGTGTCACGCCTCGGTGCCAGTGCAGGACCTGCTCGGCGACGCTGTCGAGCAGTCGCAGGTCGCGGGCGACGTCGACCATGTACGTCGGCACCGCCCCCGCGAGGGTCGCGGCACGATCCAGAACGAGCGGCGCCTCCGACCCACCAAGCAACGCTCCGAGCTTGGAGAACTGCACGAACGCGAGCGCTGCGTGCACCGGCGACAGTTCGTTTCGAACGACCGCGGCGCCGGCGGCCGACACCGGGTTCAGGACGTAACATGCGCGGAGTGGCACCTCGACAGGCTGGAGCTGCTCGCGCGGCAACGGATCCAGTGTCGGCTTTTCTCCCTCGGACGGACCAGCCTGGAGACGCAGCGCACGGACGGAGTCGACCCACAGGCGCGGACGCTGCACGCCAGCCGCGGCCCACGGTGTGCCCGACTCGTCGACGCGAACGACGACCGCATCGTCGGCCAGCAGTCGAGCGCCCGCAGTGACGAGCGCGAGCGCCGTCGTGGACTTCCCGGCGTGCTTCGGGCCGAGGAACGCAATGGCGTGCCCGTCGACCGAAACGGCGCTCGCGTGCAACGCCAGGCGACCTTCCGCGTGAGCCGCGAGCGACAGCACCCTCCCGAGCAGGTCGGCTCGAACGGCGGGCTCGTTCGCCTCCGGGCCCGGATACCACAGGATCGTTCGTTCGCTTGCCCTCACGTCGAACGTGCCGGTGTCGTCGAACGCCAGGCGCAGCTCGTCAGACGACCTGAACGCGCGCGCCATCACGGCGCCGTGGATCGGCTCCGAACCAATGGGCGGAGAACTCCACGCCGGCGGGCTCGTGAACCGGGTTTCGACGCGCCAAACCGGCCCGCTCCCAACCTGGCGGTCAGACAGCTCGGGCAGCTGGAAGTCGCATTCCAGTTCGATACCGAACAACGAATATCTGAACACGCTGAATCGGAGCGAGGGCGGCGGGACCGGGCGACGACGCCAACGGCGTCCACCGAGGTGTGGCGTACGCGCGACGTTCGGGCGGGTGCTCAGCAACACGATGGTTGCCAAGTCGGGGGTCGTATGCCGGCGGTCGACCACTTTACAGCCGGGAGATTCTATCCGTTTGCGCTGGCCCTCGGCAGCACCTGTCGATGGAGTACCGGACGGGAATGACGACAGGTGCGAGGCAGCGTAAGGCTGCGAGCCTTTGGCGGGGTTTAGCGCCCAACGCGCGGGCAAATTCTTACTTCTAGGCTCCTTACGATCTCCCGCACGCTGACGGGTCGCCGATCGGGACGTTCGGATCGCAATCAACGGGAAGTGGGCCGCCCGCTTGAGCGGCGCTGACGCCGAGCGCGGCGAACGAAGCCGCGGTGAGTTGCCGCAGGGTGCCAAAGCGCTCGAGCTTCGGAGCAACGTACATGAGGTCTCCGTCTGGTTCACTTTGAGTTCTGGCAATGACCACGCCAGACTCGACCGTCCCCGATCAACTTCAAGCCTTGCTCGCCTGGTCCGACTTGTCAACACGCGAAAACGCGCGTTTGACATCGGTTCGCGGCTTAGACTCGCTCCGCGCGTTCCGGCGCCAACTCGACCGTCGTGAGTGCGGCGAACGACCGGACGTGCGCTTCGGCCTCGCCCAGCGCTACTCCACCGAGCTCGACCCAGGCGTGGGCGTCGAACTCGCTCGCCGTGCGCCGGACGCCTATCCGTACCACGGAGCCTGCGATGCCGCGCGCCCTCAGCATTCTGGACAGCGCGACGGCTCGGACGAGACATCGGGCACGCACAGGCCCGAACCGGGCGACGTGCGAAACGGCTCTCGCAACGGCCTCCGCTTCTGCCAGTCGGGCCGCGTCGGTCAGCTCCGGGATCCTGCCGAGCGGAATCGCCAATGACCCGGTGGGCCTGGAACGGACGATCGCGTGCGCGACGAGGAGCGACCACTGCGCTTGCAGGAGGTCACGCCATTCGGCGAACGACAGCGTGGTGACGCGCCTCGCGAGTCCCAGGATCCGATGCGACATGGTCTCGACGGCTACTGGGACCGCGCGATCACGAGGCCGCTCTCAATGAGCGACTCGATGAACTGGCGCGCGTCGGCGCGAATCTGCTCGGCCTGCGCATCCGGGTATTCCCGCTCGAGCGCTTCGCACAGCTCGCCGAACGTGTGCGCTGCTGGCGGCAGCAGTGACCATATTCTGGCGCCCACCGGATTGACCCCGAAGTACACCTCGTCGACCGTCGACAACAGCACGCCGCCTTCGCTGAGCTCCTTGAAGATCGTCGATGGCATTGGCTGAGGCAGCGGATAATCGGCGCTGAGCATACGGGAGTCGCTCACAGATGCGGACGGCTGATGCGTGCGCGCAACGGCTCGCTCTACCCGCGCGAACGGACAACCGCGTCGCGATATGGAGCCAACTCGTTGCAATAACCACGGTTCTGCGTGCGCGACCGGTGTAGGCAGCCGCGGCCCGCTTTCGCGTTGCGAAACGAACAGGGCACTATCCGCGCCCTCGAAGTGCGCCTGTCGGCGCTCGATCACGGGTCCGGAACCGAGGATGCGAGAACGCCCCGTACGTTCAATGTACGGGGCGTTCTCTTTCTTCGATCGCGGGGGGCCGGCGATCGACTGCGATTCAGCTACCAGCGATAGTGCGCGAACGCCTTGTTTGCCTCGGCCATGCGGTGCGTGTCTTCCTTCTTCTTCACCGCGTTGCCTTCACCCTTCGAGGCCGAGATGACCTCGGCGGCGAGCTTCTCCGCCATCGACTTCTCGTTGCGATCGCGCGAGTAGCTGATGAGCCAACGCATGGCGAGCGCCGTGCGACGCTCCGGCCGAACCTCGACCGGCACCTGATAGGTTGCACCGCCGACGCGGCGGCTCTTCACCTCGACGACTGGCTTGAGGTTCGCGAGGGCCTGTTTGAAGACGTTCACGCCCGGCTGGCTCGTGCGAGATTCGACGAGGTCCATCGCGCCGTAAAAGAGGCGCTCGGCCGTCGACTTCTTGCCCTGCAGCATGAGAGCGTTGATGAACTTCGAAACCGTTTGGCTGTCGTAGCGCGCATCGGGGAGAACCGGGCGCTTCACCGACTTCTTGCGGCGGCTCACTTCTTACCTCCGGCGGCTCCCGCCTTCGGACGCTTGGTGCCGTACTTCGAGCGGCTCTGGTTGCGGCCGTTCACACCGGAGGCGTCGAGGGTGCCGCGAACGATGTGGTAGCGTACGCCCGGCAGGTCCTTAACACGGCCGCCGCGTACGAGCACGATCGAGTGCTCCTGCAGATTGTGTCCTTCGCCCGGGATGTACGCCGTGACTTCGATCTGATTCGTCAGACGGACACGCGCGACTTTCCGAAGCGCCGAGTTGGGCTTCTTCGGGGTGGTCGTGTACACACGCGTGCAAACGCCCCGGCGAAACGGATTCGCCTGCAGCGCCGGCGCCTTCTCCTTCTTGATCACGTCGCGGCGTGCGCGCCGGACGAGCTGGTTGATAGTCGGCATACCCTCGGGGTGTAACAAAGAACGCTCGCCCGGAGTTTGGGCGAGGGAGACCCGTATCATATCGGCGAAGTCACCGAGCGTCAAGGCGTTGGGCGCCTCGGCGACCGGCCGTGCGGACGCTAATGCAGCCTGGCGAGCGACCCCGCTGCCGCCAGCCCCGGGAGTGCGTCGCGGGCGCGCACACCCGCCTCGAAATCTCCGAGCAGGTGGGCGACGCTGTTCGCGTAGTAGCTGACGAGCGGCCGTCCGTGAGAAAGAACCGCGTACCCGCCGCCTTCCCTGACGAGCACGCGTCGCATGGCAAGCATGCGATACGCGCGGTCGAACGTTTCGTCGATCGACCGATCGGCGCGAAGCACGCGAGCGTTCAACCCGACGAGCACGTCTCGCATGTCCGCCATGCGCTCCAGCAGACGGTCGTGCTGGATGAAGTCCGCGTCGAAGCTCTGGATAGCGGCGCACGCGAGCGGCACCGGGGTGACAGGAATATTCTGCGCGATTCGCGCGAGCACGTCATCGACGAGCTCCTGGACCTGGCCGAGTCGCTCGGCGCGATCCATCGCGAACACGTCCCGCCCCTCGGCGCGGAGGCGATCGAGCCACGCACTCACGCTGAGCGGCCGCCCGATCGTGACGGCCGCGCGACCGTACCGTCTCCACCGCCCAAGACCGATACGCGCAAGATTCCAGCTGACGTAGCGTGCGACTTCCGTCATCTGCGTCGTCCGAGACGCGCGCACACCGGATTCCCGCGCCTCCAGCTCGCGAAGCAGCGATCGATCCTCCAGCACGCGGTCGTAGTTGATCGCGACCGGAACCAGAACGAGCCGGCGCTCGAGGCCAGGGTCGCGCGCGACTCCAAGGACGTAGTCGATCAGACCGACTTTACCGCGCTGCAGGCGCCCATCGCGCGTGAGTCCTCCTTCCGGAAAGATCCCCTGTGTGACGCCATTCCGTGTGATGAGCTGCACGTACTGCTCGAGCACCGCGTGGTAGAGCGGCTCGCGGTACCGACGCCGAATGAAATACGAGCCGAAGCTCTTGAAGACGTATTCCAGCGGAAAGGCCCGCGCCCACTCACCGACCGCGTACGAGATCGAGACATCGCCGGCGAGGACATACGCGAGCAGGACGTAGTCGGCGTTCGAGCGATGATTCGCGAGGTAGATGACGATCGAGTCGGATGGGAGACGTTCGAGCGCGGCGAGATCCTCGTGATCCACAGTGACCTTGTACAGCGAGTTCAACGTGGCGCGACTGACGGCATAGCCGACCGTGTAGTACGCGAGGATGTTGAAGAACGGGACGATCTCGTCGACGTACTGCTCGACACGGCGCCACGTCTCGGCCTCGCTGGTCGAGTGTTCGCGCGAGTGGCGCGCAACCGCTGCGGCCACCTCGGAGTTCGCAAGCAGCGAGTCGCGGATGTAGGGCTTTCTCGTGAGCTTGAAGCGGTTGACGCGCGCGCCCGACCGACGCACCGCCCGCACGGTTGCGCGGGCCACCCAGCGGCGGACGAGCAGCAGGAGTGCGAGCAGCGCGAGTACGACGCCGGCGACAACGAGCAGAAAGCGCACGGGCCAAACGTTCGCCTCGTCACTTTCCGGGTCAAGCGCTTGTTGACTCGCCGCGCTCCGTGCGCATGTTCACCGCTGTGCGGTTCAACCATTCGCGAGCATGTGTCCAATGACCTGGGGGCCTTGCCGGACAGCCGTACCCCGTCGATCGCCGGTGCAACACCCAGTCATTCGACTCACCCTCGGCGTCGCGATCCCGTTGGTTTTCCTCAGCCCGTCGGACTCGCGCGCGCAAAGCGAGCTCCAGGGACGCGTCCTCGCTGACACGAGCCGCCGACCGGTTCCGAACGCCGAGGTCTCGATCCCGACGCTCGACATCCGGACGGCGTCGGACTCGTTAGGCCGCTACCGGCTCCTGAAGGTGTCGCCCGGCGAGCATCTCGTCATCACACGAGCGGTCGGCTATCGCCCTGACTCCGCGCTGACCACGTTCGAGCCAGTACAACAAGACGTCCGGCGGCTGCGGCGTGATGCTGATCTGGACACGCGACGGACGTTAGGCACGAAACACGAGCGGCCGGCGAAATCGCCGGCCGCCCGTGTCTTCAGTCGTACCCGGAAGCTCAATCGTCCGGCAGCCCGCCGGCCGAGAACCCGGTTTCGGCCAGGCTCGAGCTGAAGTAGCTCGGCAACGACGTCTCCGCCGCGAGCCCTTCCGGCATCGGCGGCACCTCGGCCTCCACGTCGACCTCCTGGTACCGGTACATACCGGTGCCGGCGGGGATCAGGTGACCGATGATGATGTTCTCCTTGAGACCAAGAAGGTCGTCCTTCGCGCCACGAATCGCCGCGTCGGTGAGGACGCGCGTCGTCTCCTGGAACGAAGCAGCCGAGATGAACGACTGCGTCGTGAGGCTCGCCTTCGTGATGCCGAGGAGGAGCGGCTCCGACGTCGCGGGCGTCGTCTTGCGCTTCTTCGCCCGCTCGTTCTCGTCGCGGAACGACTGCTTGTCGACATGCTCGCCTTCCAGGAACTCCGTCGTGCCCGGGTCCATGACACGGACCTTCTGGAGCATCTGGCGCACGATCACGCCGATGTGCTTGTCGTTGATCTTCACGCCCTGGAGGCGGTAGACCTCCTGCACTTCGTTGAGCAGGTACTCCTGCACCGCGCGCGGTCCCTTGATCCGTAAGATGTCATGCGGATTGACCGGGCCCTCGGAGAGGCGGTCACCCGCGCGCACGCGATCACCCTCGTGCACCCGAAGGTGCTTGCCGGCGGCGACCTCGTACAGCTGCGCCTCCTGGGCTTCGTCCACCACGACCAGGTTGTCGACGGTCTTCGCGGGCTGGACGTAGATCTCGCGCTTGCCGCGCTTGATCTCGCCGAACTTCACGATGCCGTCGATCTCCGAGATCGTGGCCGGGTCCTTCGGCCGCCGTGCCTCGAACAACTCGGCGACGCGCGGCAGACCACCGGTGATGTCGCGTGTCTTGTACGCTTCGCGGCTGATCTTCGCGATCGTCTGGCCGGCGAAGATGTCCTGACCGTCTTCGACGACGAGCTGCGCGCCGACCGGAATGACGAAGTCGCGGACCTTCTTCTCCTTGCCGCCCTTCGTCTGGATGATCTCGATGTGCGGGTGGAGCTTTTTCTCACGATCCTCGATGACGACGCGCTGGCGGAGGCCGGTGAGCTCGTCGAGCTCCTCGGACACCGACTCATCCTCGACGAGGTCGACGAATCGAATGGTGCCTTCGGTGTCGGCGATGATCGGGTTCGTGTACGGATCCCACGTGAAGATCACCTGGTCGCGACGCACGTCCTGGTCGTCCTCGACCATGAGTATCGCGCCGAGCGGCACCTGCAGGCGCGCCGCGATCGGCGCGTTCCTGTCACGCGACGCCTTGATCGAGATGTCGCCCTCGTACGAGGTGACGATACGCTGTCCCTCGGGATTGGTGACCACGACCATTCGCTCGCCGTACTCGATGACGCCGGCGACCTTCGACTTGCGCTGCGTCTGCTCGGCGATCCGAGCCGCCGTTCCACCGATGTGGAACGTTCGCAGGGTGAGCTGCGTGCCCGGCTCGCCGATGGACTGAGCCGCGATGATTCCCACGGCCTCGCCGAGATCCACCATGTCCATGGTGGCCAGGTTGCGGCCGTAGCACATGCGGCAGAGTCCGCGCTTCGCTTCGCAGGTCAGCACCGAACGGATCTTCACCGTCTCGATGCCGGACTCCTCGATCGCGCGCGCCATGTCCTCGTCGATCAACTGACCCGCCTCGACCAGGAGCGTGCGACGACCCGACTCGTCCATCTCGTGCGGATCCTCGACGTCATCCGCCGCGACGTTGCCGACGATGCGCTCCGACAGCGGCTCGATGATGTCCTCGCCTTCCTTCAGCGCGCCGATCTCCAACCCCAGGATCGTACCGCAATCCTCCTCGCTGATCGTCACGTCCTGCGCCACGTCGACGAGACGACGCGTGAGGTACCCGGCGTCGGCCGTCTTGAGCGCCGTATCGGCCAGACCCTTGCGCGCGCCGTGGGTGGAGATGAAGTACTCGAGCACCGACAGTCCTTCACGGAAGTTGGACTTGATCGGGCTCTCGATGATCTCGCCAATGCCACCGGTGAGCTTCTTCTGCGGCTTTGCCATGAGACCGCGCATACCCGCCAGCTGACGGATCTGGTCGCGGCTACCACGCGAGCCGGAGTCGAACATCATGAACACGGGGTTGAACCCGGCCTTGTCCTCGCGCATGGCCTTGACCATGGCGTCGGCAATGTCGGAGTTCGCGTGCGTCCACGTGTCGATGACCTTGTTGTAGCGCTCGCCGTTCGTGATGTTGCCCGTCTGGTAGGCGCGCTGGAACCGCTCGACGCGCTCGGTCGCTTCGCCGAGCAGCGTCTCCTTCTCCGACGGAATGTGCAGGTCCTCGATACCGATCGAGACACCGCCTCGCGTCGCGTTGAAGAAACCGAACTCCTTGAGGCGGTCGAGGAACTCGACCGTGGCCGCAAGGCCAGCGTGGCGATAGCTCTCGAACACGAGCTCGCCTAACGCCTTCTTCTTCATGTCGCGGTTCTGGAACGGAATGCCCGCCGGCACGATCGCGTTGAACATCACGCGACCGACCGTCGTCACGATCCAGCGTCGCCGACCGTCGTCCTCGATGAGGAACCGAACCGGCGTCTGACGCTGCACCGCACCGTGCGCGAGCGCCATCTCGATCTCGGCGACGGCCGCGAACTTCCGCAGCGTGCCGGCGGCCTTCTCATCGCGCTCGTACTTCGCGAAATCGGACGGCGCCTTCGTCGCCACGTAGCACCCGAGCACGATGTCCTGGCTCGGCTCGGCGACCGGGCGGCCGTCGGACGGCTTGAGGATGTTGTTCGACGAGAGCATGAGCAGCCGGCTCTCGAGCTGTGCCTCGAACGAGAGCGGCACGTGCACGGCCATCTGGTCCCCGTCGAAGTCGGCGTTGAACGCCGCGCAGACGAGCGGGTGGATTCGAATGGCCTTACCCTCGACGAGCACCGGCTCGAACGCCTGGATCCCCAGACGGTGGAGCGTTGGCGCGCGGTTCAGGAGCACCGGGTGATCGCGGATGATCTCCTCGAGGATCTCGTACACCTCGGGGCTCTCGCGCTCCACGATCTTCTTGGCGCGCTTGACCGTCTCGGCGATGCCCTTCTCGACGAGCTTGTGGATGATGAACGGCTTGAAGAGCTCGAGCGCCATCGCCTTCGGCAACCCGCACTGATGCAGCTGGAGCTCGGGGCCGACGACGATGACCGAACGGCCCGAGTAGTCCACGCGCTTGCCCAACAGGTTCTGGCGGAAGCGACCCTGCTTGCCCTTGAGCATGTCCGAGAGCGACTTCAGCGGACGCTTGCCGCGGCCGCGAATCGCCTTCGAGCGACGCCCGTTGTCGAACAGCGCGTCCACCGCCTCCTGCAGCATGCGCTTCTCGTTCCGGAGAATGACCTCCGGCGCGCGATGCACGATGAGCTTCTGCAG
>Ga0075420_100003528_pt1 | contig 13692 bp, 9 predicted proteins | sample SoiMetdeltSBSDD4_FD_75296 | JGI IMG/M metagenome (GOLD analysis project Ga0075420, IMG submission 75296) | Bulk soil microbial communities from a Populus tree surrounding site in Tennessee, USA - Soil MetaG P. deltoides SBSDD4 | ecosystem: Environmental > Terrestrial > Soil > Tree plantation... | reverse complement strand
TGCGGGTTCGAACTCGGTCGTCGTCTTGTGCACCACCTTGTATGAATTGACATCCGAGCCTGCCTGCGCGCCCAACAGCCTCTCGGCCGAGCCCGCTGTCTGCACGATGTTGTTCTCGAGGATCGTGGCATCGCGAAAGCCAAGCCTGGATAGCGCGCGAAAGAGCGTGATCGAGATCACCGCCACGGGGATCGATGCGCTGACCGTGAGCCCGACCTTCAGGACCAGATAAAGCGAGGACGCGCCAAAGATGATTCCGAGCAGCGTGCCGACGATGAGCGGCGGCGCCGTCAGCTCGCGCAGCCTCGCGCTTGCAGGGATGAAGGGTTCGAAGGTGGAAGCCGCCGTGCGGGTCGAACGCGTCGCATGAGGCTGAGCCGCCCCCGCCCCTTTGAGGACGGACTCGGATGACATGCCGTCATTATCCTCAAGCTCGGCCGCCTGAGATTTGACTGAGGCCAAAATAGACGTCGACAACCCAGTAACCAGAAGTACTCTTCATCGCGATCCCTCACGCGGCGTGCCGGCCTGGCCGCGCAACAGGAACGGCAGAGGAGGTTCTATGGCCGTGGCATTCTCGTGGACGGGATACGTCGACACCGACCTTGCCTTTTCCGAGTTCTTCAACGGCGATCACACGATCACCTTTCGATACATGCCGCAGTACCCGAAGGGCTACGAGGGCCCGTGTGTCGCGGAGAACGGGACCGGCACCTTCGCGCTCGGTCAGGGGACGTACTTCAGAGCGCCCAAGGAATCGTCACTGGAATCACTGCCTCAGATGTACTTCGCGGTCGCAGACCATTGGACTGCAATCAAAGCAGCCAACCTGGAGCCGAACCGCTGGTATCGCCTCACCGTCGTGTCAAAGATCGCGGAGGAGGCCCGCTACTTCGACCTGTATCTCAATGCGAAGTGGATGGGACTGGTCGTGATCGCCCACAACGCTCCGGGCATGCCCTCCGGCACGCTCCGCTTCGGAAAACGTACGACGGGCAAGACCATCAACCAGCGCAACGCACAGTTCTACGGATTGCTCGCCGACGTGGCGATCTTCACGCGCGCTTTGACGAAGGAAGAAATCGCTGCTCTCTGGGCCTCGGTTGCAAAGGGGTTCACCGGTTCAGAGCCAGGGCTCGTGGCCGCCTATCCGCTTTCACCTGGTGCGACGCACCCGAAGCTGACAAGACCTGTGACGCTCCACGGCCTGACGAAAATGATCAGCACCTCCGCGAATGGAGATAACGCGGCGGATGCCGCGCTCATTCCGCTGCAGACGTTGCAGCAACCGATGGACCTGCCGTTCCAGCCAGGAGAAGAGTGGGTCACCGGCCAGGCGTGGGACGGCGAGGGATCGCACAACGGGTTGGCGGCGTTCTGCTGGGACTTAACCAGGAGGCAGGGAGGCACCGATGGCGTATCCGTCTATGCGGCGGCGCCGGGCAAGGTAGAAGTCGTTCGGGAGAGTGCTCCGTCCGGAGAGGATGAGTACGCCAACCACGTTGACATCAAACAAGCGGAGAACGAGTACGCCTCGTACATTCATTTGAAGCAGAACTCGGTGCCCGTCGCCGAGGATGCCTGGGTCACTCAAGGTCAGGAGATCGGCAAGAGCGGCGACACCGGGACACCCGTCAACAACTTCCATCTTCACTTCGCGGTGAGCGACAAGCCAGACCGAACGGACGGGTTCGTGACGATCCCGGTTGCCTTCAGCGACTACGAGGTGGACACCGGCAGCGCGACTTGGACCAGCGTCGCGCGCGGCGCGCCGAAGAGCGGCGACATCATTCGCATTCCGTTCACGCCCGCATTCAACGCGCTGTCCATCAGTCCTGACTGCGCGGTCTCGCGCAGCGCCAACTCGATCGACCTGGTGGCCACCGATTGGAAGGGCCGAATCTGGATCTCGCACTGGACGCCCAACCGTTACGTCAAAAACTGGGACCGATGGCGGCCGGTGCTGTCGGATCTCGGGGCCACGCGGCCGGTCGGCGTCGTCTCCCGATCGCCCTCGCGTCTCGACATCGTCTCGACGCATGCCATAGGAACCATCCAAACTGGTGGATGGAACGAGCAGCACAACTACGGCCTGTGGGGAGGCTGGTGGCAGATCAAGGATCTCGTCGCCAAGGCAAAGGCGCCGGTGTCGATCGTCGCGCGCGACCCCGAGAAGCTGGACGTCTTCTGCGTGCGCAGCGATGGCGCGGTCATGACGGCGGCGTGGGAGCACGATGTCGCCGATGGCGCATGGCGAGGATGGTGGCAGATCGCCGATGGCGTCACGTCCCCGGGCGGATCGATTACTGCCGTGTCACGCGCGCCGAACAAGCTGGACGTCTTCATGGTGGGACAGGACGGCGGCGTCTACACGGCGGCGTGGGAGTACAACGTCGCACGCAGCGCGTGGCGTGGCTGGTGGCGCATCAAGGACCTGGAGTCCTTGCCCGGATCGTACGTGGCCGCGGTCTCTCGGCACCCAGACAAGCTGGATGTCTTCGCGGTCCGCACCGACGGCGCGATTCTTACAGCAGCCTGGGAGCAAGGCGTGGCAAACAGTGCGTGGCGGGGATGGTGGTCGGTGGCCAACGGTCACACCACGCCAGGCGTACCTGTGACAGCTGTCTCACGACATCCCGACAGGCTCGACGTTTTTGTGATCCGCAACGATGGCGGCGTCTACACCGCGGCGTGGGGACAGGATGTGCAGAATGGCGCGTGGCGCGGCTGGTGGCGCGTCAAAGATCTGGTTGCGTATCCAACCAGCGCGGTTGCCGCCGTTTCCCGCGATCCCAACAAGCTGGATATCTTCGCAGTCCGCAACGACGGCCAGATATTGACGGCCGCGTGGGACCGTTATGTGGCAGAAGGAGCGTGGCAAGGATGGTGGCGTATCGGTAGGCTGAGCACCACCTGACCCGCGCGGTTGAGCTCGGCCACGTTACGATCCGGCAGTAATCACATCGTGCGCTCGAACCCTGGAGCCAGCATGCGGGTCATGGCGGTGGGGTTCTTGATGTTCTGCGCGGCCATCCATTCATCGGCCTGTTGGCTCAATTCGCGTCCTCGCTCCTCGTCATGCCACAGTGCTCCGATTCGGCGTCTCGCAACCGCCGCGTACAACTTCATGTCAGCCTGATCGAACCGATCGATCGCATCATCCAGGCATCGTACGGCGAGCGCCTCTTCTCCCTCGAGGTGTGCGACGCCGGCCTTCACCAGGAGCGCGATGGGGTCGGACCACGGCATGCGCTCACTGGCAATGCGCCGGGCTCCGTCGCGGGCGATCGACAGGAATCGACGCTCTTGCCCGTGCGCGGCCGCCATGGCCAGCGCGCTGCGAGCTCGCAGATAGAGCGACTCGATCCGCAAGACCTGGATGCGACGGAGATACGAACGTCGAAGTATGACTTCGAGATCGCTCAATAGACGCCACGCCGCATCCGCATTGCCACGATAGAGGGCCGTCTGTATGCGTGCCAGCATCGCGCTGTAGTGCTGACGATGGAACCCCTTGTGGGACCATCGTTCGATGCTCTCCAGCGTGACCCGTTCCCCTTCGTCGGGATCGTCGGCCGCCAGCCAGAAGTAGTTGCTTCGCGTACACAACTCGGTGGCGATATAGAGATTTCCGCTGCTTCGCGCGTTGGCAAGGATCGCTGGCAGCCGGCGTGACAGTTCGCCAAGCTCGCCCAGATACATGAGCGCCCAAATCACGAGATTCTGCGCCACGTTCAATTCCCATGTGACGCCGACGCACTGGTCACGCAGGATCGTGACCGCCTCCTCGCCCAGCTGCAAGGCTTTCCTCCATTGACCGACTGCCACCGCCATCAAGCCATCAGCCAGCCGGGACAGTCCGATCGCGTGCGGGTGGCCGACGCGCTTCGCCAGTTCCTGGGACAACTGGAAGAGCGTTCGACTGAGCTTGCGACCACTCGGATACGCGGCCCTGGCCGCCGACTCGATCGCCATGGCCCGCGACAGGCGATACGGCTCGCCGGCATCAAGCGCGATGAGCAGGTGGCGGGCGCTGAGTGCGACCGAACTGATCATGTCGACCAGCAACAACCCGGTGGTCGCCGACCAGCAGGTATCGACGCGGAGGAGAGTATCCGGGTCAATGTCGTTGACGTCCCTCGATACGAAGTGCAACCCGCGCCATCGCAGCCGTGCGCGCCGCCACAGCAACGGCGGCAGCGCGGCACGGGGGCTTCGCGGGAATGCCATGCCCATGTTCGCCAACATGGTGCCAATCAGGTCAAGACCGCGGTCAATGTGGCCCCCAATCAGGAATTGTTCGGCGCCGCGTCGCTGAAGTTCGACGCGCTGAAGGTCTTCCGCATCCGCGGCCGCACGCAGATACGCCTCCGCGGCGTCTGCGGGTCGGCCGGCGTTGGCCAGGGCGGTCGCGAGTCCTTCCCGCCACGTGTGGGCGTTGGCCGAGACCGCAGACAGCGCAAGCGCCTGCCGATAAAAGGACGCCGCGCGATCGAACGCGAGCGCGCCGCCGGCCTTGTCACCGGCAAGACCGGCCTGGATCGACGCGTTTTCGTTGTCGCCAGCGCCGCGGTAGTGCTCGAACAGCGCCTCGCAGTCGTCACTCCGCCTCTCGACCAGCGCCCGCACCACGCGGCTGTGAATCCGCTGGATGTCATCGGCAGCGATATCCGCGGCGAGCACGTCTCGAATTCGATCGTGATAGGTCTCGATTCGTTCTGACGAGCCGCTGCTGCGAACGAAACGTGACGCGCGCAGCATCGCCAGCAGCGATTGCCTCTCGCGCGCTACCCCGGAGGCGTCGCAGACGAGGTCCGCCTCCATCGGCCGTCCGCAGATGGCGAGCGTCTCGAGGAAGCGTCGCGCGTCCGCCGGGATCGCATCGAGTCGTGCCGCGAACATCTCCGCGAATGTAGGGGCGTGTTCAGACGCCCTTCCGTCGACGGCCACGTAGCGGACCAATTGCTCGAGCACGAACGGACTGCCGCCGGCCTCGCGCGTCATGCGGAGCCTGTCGTCGCCAGTCAGCGTGGAATCGACTGGAAGCAGCGCGCTAATCAACGTCTGCGCGTCGTCCTCCGACAGCGGATCGAGCGAAAGCGCCGACCAGATGTCACTGCCGGCCCGCTCGAGGAACGTCTTGAGGAACGGCTTCGCGGCTGTTTCCTCGCTGCGGAAGGACAGCAGCGTGAGCATCGTTGGCGGGCTCGGAGGTCGAAGAAGATCGTCGAGCAGCAGCGCGCTGTCTGCGTCAGCCCACTGCAGATCGTCGATACAGATGACCAGTGGCTGCCGCTCCGCCACGCGCCCGAGCAGAGCCCGCAAAGCATCGAATGCCCGCCGCCGCAGGGCAAATAGATCGGCACTCGCAGGTTTTTGTGTCCGCTGCGCGGCAGCGATGGCGTGCACCTGCAGGAGCACAGGGAACACTCGCGTCAATGCCGCCACGTCCGACGGCAGGAGGCCATCGAGGTTCTGCTGCGGAATCGAGGTGAGACGACGACTGAGAGCGTCGACGACACCATCGAGCGCCTTGTACGGTAGCGACTCGTTTTCGTAGCAGCGTCCGGACAGCACAACGACGTCGCGCGCGCGCGCATCGTCTCGCCCGGCAATCTGTGCCAGAAAGTGCCGGATCAGTGCGCTCTTGCCAATGCCTGATGGACCCGAGACGCAGACCGCGGCAGCGTTCCCGTTGGTAACGACGCGAAAGGCCTCATTCAATACACGAAGCTGGCTTTCACGTCCGACGAATGGCGTATTGCGCATCACCGCCGGCATGCTTTCCACCGCCGCCGACACAGTCTCGCGCGCGAGTTGACGGAGCGCGGCGGGGCCTGACAGGCGCCGTTCAGGATGGCGGCATAGCAGCCCCATGCAGACAGAACTCAGATCGGCTGGAACATCTGGCGCCAACTCCGCCGGTGAGGGTGGATCGATCGTCATCTTGCGGTACAGCAGGTCGGTGGTTCCCGCGAAGGGGCTCGTCCCGGTCAAGGCTTCATACAGCGTGGCCCCGATGCTGTACCAGTCCCCTGCCTCGGATGGCTTCCCACCCAGGGCTTCCTCTGGGGCCATGTAGGCAGGCGTACCGCCGCTGACGTAAGTGGCCTCACCCGAATGCCCTGGTTTGGGCTCGGCGATAAGTCCGAAGTCGAGGATGACGACACGCCCTTCGTGAGTCACCAGCACGTTGGACGGCTTGATGTCTCGATGCAGCTTGCCGCGACTATGTAATGCGGACACGCCGTCGACGAGTTGCTCGAGCGCCGGGATGAGCCGATCCTGGAATCGCCGAGTGCTATTCGTGTCACGCGCGTACTCGACGAAACTCAGGCCCGAGACCATCTCCATCGTGAAGTAACAGCGTTCGTCGTCGACGAAGAGTTCGTACAGGCACACCAGGTTCTGGTGCACGACGTCGGCCAGGCTTCTGAACTCGCGTTTCAGGCGATACAGGTCGGAGGCGTCCGTCCCACGCACCGTTTTCAATGCGACGACGTCGTCACGGATTCGATCGTGCACTTCATAAACGACTCCCATTCCCCCGGCACCCAGCCGGCGCATGACTCGAAAGCGCCAGGTACCGCTGAAATCCTCTTCGCGGAGGATCGCCGATCGCAGCAAGTCCGGCGGATGATCGAGAAAGGAGCGCGTGTCTTCGTGAGCGAGCAGGAGCCGCATCACGTCGGGACCGAGCTCCTGATCGTTCTCGCAGGCTCGATGCACGAAGGCCGCACGCGCGGATGGCTCCAGCTGCAGCGCCGCATCGAAAACTGCACGCAGTCGGCGATGCCGCTCGGAGATCCCGCTCATGGCTCGGATCTTCGCCGTGCTCTCGCGCTCACGTCAACGAAGGCTGTCCCGTATACTGCCTGCGACCGCCTTCGAGCGGCTCAGCTTCACGATGTCACACGACACCGCGACACGCATGACCATGCTGATCGCGGAGTTGCGCCAGGGCAACACCGCGGCAAGAGACGAACTGGTCGCACGTGTTTATCCGGAGCTCCGTCGCATTGCTGCGCACTACATGCGGCAGGAACGACCCGGTCACACGCTGAGAACAACCGGTCTGATCAACGAGATGTACGTGAGGCTGTTTGGAGGGGCTCAGGTGGACTGGCAAAGCCGCGCCCACTTCTTCGCCGCAGTCGCGCGCGAGATGCGCCACATTCTCGTGGATTACGCGCGCGCGCGAAACGCGAAGAAGCGCGGCGACGGCGGTCTCGCCATTTCACTGACTGACGCGGATATCGCCGCCCACGAGCAGCCCGAAGACGTCCTCGCCCTCGACGAAGCGTTGTCGCGGCTGGAGTCGATCGATCCGCGGGCCAGTCGCGTCGTCGAGCTCCGGTATTTCACTGGTCTCAGCGAGCGCGAGGCCGCCGAAGCCCTCGGCGTCTCGCTCTCGACCCTGAAGCGCGACTGGAATTTCGCGCGCGCCTGGCTTCTCAATCAGCTGGGATCCTGAAGGGGTCAGACCCCTTGAGTCGATCCTTGTCAAGGGGTCTGACCCCAGTGGACTGTTTTTCCGGCAGTCGCCGCCTGTCCATTCGAGACAGGAGATCACAGCCCATCAGGAGAACCGGGTCATGTTGCACGTGGCACGCAGCGTGCTAAACGCGCTGCTTCTCGCTCTCACAACGGTGTCTGCCGGCCCCGCGGACGCCACGCAGGAACAGATCGTCCGGATGCAAACACCCGGGCGCGCTGTCGTTCAACGTCCGGTTCCTGTCGGGGCGAAGTCAGGCGCGATGCCATTCGTTCGCTCCGAGCTGTACTTCGGGACGGCGAGGCCCGACGGCGTGGTCACGGAAGCGGAGTTTCGCGAGTTCGTCGACGAACACGTGACGCCTCGCTTTCCTGACGGCCTGACGCTGATCAAAGGCGATGGGCAGTTCCGCAGCGAAGGCAGCGTCGTCATCAAAGAGCAGTCGTTCGTCCTGATCCTGCTCTACCCATACGACACGCGCGACGAGTGCCTCCGTCGGATCGAGCGCATTCGGTTTCTTTACAAGCAGGAGTTCGACCAGCAGTCCGTCGTCCGCGTCGACGACCCGTACATCGTCTGGGTGTCGTTCTAGAGGACGCTAAAAACCGATCAACGACCAAATTCCAACTCCCATGGACACGGAGAAAGATCATGATCTCGACAATCAATTCGCCATGGGGCCGCCTGGCGATCGCGCTCCTGGCATGTCTCGTTGGTTTCTCCGCCGCGTCGTTGTCAGCCGGCACCGAGAGCGACTCGAAAAGCTCCGACAACTCGCCTCACATGCTGGTGGGTCGACGCCTTTTCGAGAAAGAAGCATTTGGTGGCAACGGGCGTACCTGCGATACCTGTCATAGTCGTGAGACGGGCACCGTCTCTCCCGAAGACGCGCAACGGCGACTGGCACGCGATCCGCGTGACCCGCTCTTTGTGGGCGATGGCAGCGATGATGGCGCGGGCAATGGCCTCGAACGGATGCTGACGCATGCAACCGTGCTGGTCACCGTGCCGCTTGCCGACAGCGTCCGGCTCGCCGCAGATCCGAATGCCACGACTGCCGTCTTCAGACGCGGGATTCCGACGACGCTCAATACGACGGCGCTCGATCCAGTGCTGATGTGGGACGGTCGACAGCCGACCCTGGATGCCCAGGCGCGATCCGCGATCCTCGGCCATGCAGCGGCCACGCGGATGCCGACAGCCAAGGAGCTCGAGCGGATCGCCGAATTCGAACGAAGCCGGTCCTTCTTCAGCTCGCATACGACGTGGAGCTTTGCCGTCAACGGCCGCGCCCCTGTGCTTCCTCAAGGGCGCACGGCGTCCGAAAAACGCGGTCGCGAGTTCTTCGAGGATGTTCCTCTGGGCAAGGGCAACTCAAAGCGCGGAACGTGTGCCGTGTGTCATAGCGGGCCGATGTTGAACGAGACGAACGAGTTCATTCCCGTACCGCCGCGACGCCGGGGCGGACGATTTCAATCGGTGTTTGTGTCGGAGCTGAATTCCATCGGCAATCCAGTACAGGAATTCGTCTTCCAGGCGCCGGATGGAATGACGAAGAGAGTGCTCACCCCCGACCCGGGTCGTGCCGCCGTCACGGGAAGTCTGGAATTCGAGCATCTGAACGCGTTCAAGATTCCGCCGCTGTGGGGAGTGGCGAACACGGCGCCCTATTTCCACGACAACTCGGCGAAAGCGCTCGAGGACGTCATGCTGCACTACAAGAAGTTCTTCGCGATGGTGACGGATCCCATGATCGATGGCGATCCCGCGATCGACCTGACGGAGCAGGATCAACAGGACATCATCGCGTTCATGAAGCTTCTGCGCTGAGTAGCGGGGTCAAGGCGGGTCTCTAATCTATAGACCCGCCTCTACTTATGTACTACGCCGCTTTCGCGATTTCCATCGGCTCCAGTGCCACAGCCAGCACGTGCTCGACCGAGCTGACGATGTGGAACCGCATGCGGTCGCGGACGTCGGAGGGGACGTCGTCGAGGTCGTGCCGGTTGCGTTCGGGCACGATGACTTCGGTGAGCCCCGCAGCATGCGCGGCCAGGACTTTCTGTTTCAGGCCGCCGATGGGCAGGACCCGTCCTTGAAGCGTCACTTCTCCCGTCATGCCGACCGTGCTCTTTACCGGCCGGCCAGTCAATAGCGATGCAATCGCCGTCACCATGGTGATGCCGGCGCTTGGCCCATCCTTCGGGATAGCACCTGCCGGCACATGAACGTGCACCTCGCGACCATCGAGCGCGTGTTCATCGATGTTCAAGTCCTGCGCGTGGCTCTTCACATAGGTCAGCGCGATGCGGGCCGACTCCTTCATGACAGCGCCAAGCTGTCCCGTCAGCACCAGTCCACCCTTGCCCGGCATCGAGGCAGCCTCGACGAACAAGACATCTCCGCCAACGCCAGTTACCGCAAGGCCGGTCGCCACACCAGGCACTGACGTCCGCTCGGCGGCTTCGTGGAAGATCTTTGGACGTCCGAGCGCGTCGCGAACCGCTGTCATGTCGATCGTCACGGCCTCCGGGCGATCGGCGGACGCGATCCGCGTTGCCGTTCGGCGAAGCAGCGAACCCAGTTCGCGCTCCAGTTGACGGACGCCAGCCTCGCGCGTGTAGTCGGTCACGATCGCGCGCAAGATCGCATCCGTGACGTCGACTTCCTCTGCGCGGAGGCCATTCCGCTCGATCTGACGCGGCCACAGATGCCGGCGCGCGATCGCCACTTTCTCCTCGGTCGTGTAACCGTCGAAGCGGATTACTTCCATGCGGTCGAATAGCGCCACCGGAATCGTGTCGGCAACGTTCGCCGTCGCGACAAACAACACCTGCGAGAGATCGAGCTCGACGTCGAGGTAGTGATCCCGGAACGCATGGTTCTGCGCCGGATCGAGCACTTCGAGGAGCGCCGCCGACGGATCGCCGCGCCAGTCGGCGCCGAGCTTGTCGACTTCGTCCAGCATGATGACGGGGTTCATCGTGCCCGCGTCGCGCAACGCGCGCACGAGCCGGCCCGGCAGCGCGCCGATATAGGTCCGCCGGTGACCACGGATTTCCGCCTCGTCGCGCACACCGCCGAGCGACATGCGCACGAACTTTCGGCCCGTCGCCCGGGCGATCGATTCACCGATCGAGGTCTTACCGGTTCCGGGAGGACCAATCAGCGTGAGGATCACTCCGGATCGGCGCGTCTCGGTCATGCCGCGTTCGCTGCGCAGCTTGCGAACGGCGAGGTACTCCGTGATGCGCTTCTTCACATCGTCGAGACCTTCATGGTCGGCGTCGAGAACTTCGCGAGCGAACGACGGATCGAGACGCTCCTCGGAGCGCGCGGCCCATGGCACGGCAAGGAGCCAATCGAGATACGTCCGGATCACTCCCGATTCGGCATTCGACTCACCCATGCGCTCGAGACGGCCCAGCTCACGCTCGGCCTGCTCGCCCACGGCGTCGGGCATGCCAGCTTCGGTGATCTTCTTGCGGTACTCTTCGACAACCGAGCCGTCCTCCTCGCCAAGCTCTTTGCGGATCGCCTCCATCTGACGACGGAGGAAGTATTCGCGCTGTTGCTTCTGCGCGCCGTCCTCGACGTCGTCGTGGATGCGCTTGCGCACCTGGAGCTCGGCGAGCCGTTCGCGCTGAAGCTGCAGCGCGAGCTTGAGCCGTTCGACGACGTCGAGCGTTTCGAGCAACTGACGCTTCTGATTGAAGTTCAGATCCGGTGAGTAGCCGGCCGTATCGGCAAGGGCGCCAGCCTCTGTGATCGACCGCACGAACGCTCGGATCCGGCCGTCGTCACCGCGCAGTTCAAGGATCTCGTCGACTACGGCCCGATACTCCCGCTCCAGCTCATGCGTCAGTGTGCCTGGAGGCGACTGATCCGGGCGCGCTTCCACATCGACGCGCAGCACGCCGTCAGCATCGGTCGATGCCGCGCCCGGAATCCCCCGGTGCAACGCGGTCAGCGTCGCCGCAACCCCACGGCCGGCCAGACGTACCCGATCCGACACTTCAGCCACGACACCGACACTCCCGTACGTGTTGACGTGTCGCGGAACCAGCAACACCCGGTCGTCCCGTCCCACGTCGACGGGCAACGTGATGGGCATGCCGGGGAATACCACCGTGTCGTCGAGGGCAACGATTCGCAGTCTAGTCATGGTTATCGAGTAGGACGCGCGATAGGGCGGGGAAGATCCGCAGGTGCTCGCCGGCGTCGCGGTTGTGCTCGTCGTGGCGGCGCTGGCGGCGTGTGTCGTGCCCGCGCGTCGCGCGATCCGCGTCGACCCGATCACTCTCCTCCGCTCGGGACAGTGATTACGTCGAAGGCGTGGCCGGCGACCAAAGCGTGGGATTGCGCCACACCCATGCGTCCTTGGGGAGACTCCACCTGGGCTCTACTTCAAAAATGCGGGCGCCGGCGCCAAGTCGGATTGCCTGTTGCTTCGCGCCTTCCAAATCGGGCGCTGCGATCAGGCTGCACGCACGCCCATCCGGCCATTGAAAGACTGCACCCGGCGAAGCGGCAGGTGCAGGAAGCTCCCGTACCACCGCGAACTTCAGTTCGCCGATCTGCCACGCTTCGTGGCCACTGAGGTCGCCCAGCCAGCTTGTCATCACGTCGATCGGCGGCTCCGTGAGCCCACTCTTCTTCGTGCCGAGTTCGTGCAGCGCCGTCATGAGCGTGGTGTTCGATGCGTACGCCTGAGCGACTCGATCGACCTCGTCGTAGGAGCCATACATGTTCAGCCACCACACTTCCGTTGGCTGATCGATCGACACCAGTGCCAGGTATCGATTCGGAGCATTGAGCGTGCGGCAGGCGTGCAACAAGTCTTCCTCGATTGCTCCGTACGCGTCTCTCGCCCCCGGCCGCAATCGCTCAGTGACTATCTGCAGCAGTGGTGGTGGGGATTCAGCTGACATCGGCATCGCAAATGACCTTAGTCGCTACCGTGTAAGCGGAAGAATCGCCACTCGTCGATGTAGATCCAGACGCCGCTGGCTACACGTTCCTCATTGACGAACGTGAAAGCGTCGTGACCAGTGGTTGTCCATCTCATCCGCCACTCGCGATCGAGCCCTATCATCGTCATCGGGCCGGAGAACGAGATGCCGGCGTCGGTCCATCCTTCGCTTGACCGCAGCAGCCCGAACGACGTGCCCGTTAGCACAAAAAACCACTGACCGCTCAGAGGATCGAACGTAATCCAGCGGGTGGACACGCCTGCGTCTGTCACGGTACATACCCATCCACCGTCGAGGACAAATCGAAGTCTACCGACATCGCGATAGCCCGGGCTGACGCTCGTCGGCGGTACGACGTTCTCGTAGCTCCAGTCTCCAGCAATCCAACTGAAACGCTCGAGTGCGCCCGCACGCTTGTCGGCAAACTCTGCCAGCACCGACGGCGCCAGGATGCCGACCTCGCGGCCCGGGTCGGAACGCGACGGGCCCATGATCATCGTCCCGTTGGTGAAGAGCTCCTCGATCAACATGTTGGTCCCCTCTCTCGAACGCTGCTGCGTCGGGCTATTATACACAACCATGGTTGTGCATAAGGCGCGCGCGCGCGCGGACAAGGCGGACCAGCCTAGCGTGGTCCCCGTCAATCTCGATCTGCCGTACCTGGGGTTCTTTCTCGGTTTGCGAGTGAACGAGCTTGTCGCCGCCGAACTCGTTGACGCCGGTTTCAAGGACGTGCGCCAGAGCCACGGATTCGTGGTGCAGCACCTGATCGCCCAGGATCGGACGATCACCGAGCTGGCGCGGCGTATGGAGGTCTCGCAACAAGCCGCGTCGAAAGTGGTCGCCGAGATGAAAGCGCTGGGAATACTGGAATCGGTCCCCGGCGACGACCGGCGCGCCAAACTGATTCGTCTGTCGCCGCGCGGGCGCGAGGCGGTCACTCGGTCACGCGCGGCGCGGCGTCGAATCGAAGCGCGACTCATCAAGGCGATTGGCACGCGCAAGTACAGCGATGGCAAGCGAGTGCTCATCGCGTGTCTCGACACGCTCGGCGGTCTGGGACGAATTTCCTCACGACGCATCCGGGCACCGCGATAGAGCACCAATTCGGGACGGGTTCGATGAGAGAATTGACGTCGGCCTGGACATGCAATGAGCAAGACCGGAACACTGACGCCGGGTCAGACTTTGGGACGCTACGAGATCTCAGCGTTCCTGGCCGCC
>Ga0075420_100003527_pt1 | contig 13693 bp, 10 predicted proteins | sample SoiMetdeltSBSDD4_FD_75296 | JGI IMG/M metagenome (GOLD analysis project Ga0075420, IMG submission 75296) | Bulk soil microbial communities from a Populus tree surrounding site in Tennessee, USA - Soil MetaG P. deltoides SBSDD4 | ecosystem: Environmental > Terrestrial > Soil > Tree plantation... | reverse complement strand
AACGCCTGATACACGAGCGTCGGGAACTTCTCGCGGATGTCAGTCGCGTTGGGGACGAGCTGCATCATCAGCAGAATTGCGAGCCGCGCCTGCGGGTCGACGCGGTACATCGTTCCGTATGCCCCGCCCCACCCGAAGGCGCCCACTGAGTCCATTCCGTTCGCGCCGTATCGGTCCGTCGTCTCGAACCCATAGCCGAATCCGAGTCCGGTTGTGGAGTGCAGTGTCCCGATCTGGTTGGTGGTCATGAGCTGCACGGTCCTGGGCGCCAGCAGGCGGACGCCGTCGAGCGCGCCGGCGTTCCGGATCATTTCGAGGAACCGTGCGTAGTCGCGCGCCGTGGACAGCAGCCCCGCGCCGCCGGCAAAGCTCCGTCGAGGTCCCTCGACGTATTCACCCTGGCCCCGCGGGCCCGCCGGTGCCCGCACGATGACACCGTTGCTTCCGCTGGCATAGACGGCCGCCAGCCGCTCGCGCTTGTCGGCCGGCAGGAAGAAATGTGTGTCGGACATTCCGAGCGGCGCGGTGATGCGGGTGCGGATGAACTCCTCGAGCGTGATGCCCGAGACGCGCTCGACTACACAGCCGAGAATGTCCGTGTTGTATCCGTAGACGAACGCCTCGCCCGGCTGCGCTACGAATGGCAGCGTTCCGAGCCGGTCCATCGTCTCGCAGATCGGTTCGTCCTTATCGGCCGTATACCAGCCGAGACCGGCGGCCGGTCCCAGCCCCTTGGCCTCGTATATCGCCGCGATGTCGTTCTGCGTGCCGTACGAAATGCCGGCGGTGTGCGTCAGGAGATCGCGAACCGTAATCGGACGCTTCGCAGGCACGAACGACACCCCGCTGCCGATGAGCGGACCGGACCCGGGCTCGTTGCGCGTAGCGACAGTTGTTCTGGCGAACGACGGAACGAACCGGCTGACCGGGTCGTTCACGCCGATCTTTCCCTCCTCCATCAGCATGAGGATCGCCGTGCTCGTGATCGCCTTCGTCTGCGACGCAATGCGGAAGATCGTGTCCGTCGTCATCCGCACCCCGGCTTCCTTGTCGCGCCAGCCGACCGCGCGTTCGTACACGGGCTTGCCGTCGCGCAGCACCAGCGCAACGATGCCTGCGATGCGGTTTTCTCCGACGTACTGCTCGAGCGCCTGATCGATTCGCGTCAGGCGGTCGGGGGCAAACGTCGAGCGTGGCGCGTTGGCCGACTGTGAGGCCGACGCGACGCTCGTGGCGAGAACGATGACGAGCAGCGAGAGCGGCCGTGTCATCGCACGGCGATCGGCGCAACGGTGGACCCGGTGGCGCCGACCAGCTTCAGAGGCTGCACCATCAGCGCGAACTCATACGCGCGCTGCGCGGCGAGCTCGTCGAGCCTGAGATTCTCGAGGAGAAAGATGCCGTTGACGACCAGCGCAATCTGGTGCACCGGATTCGAGAGCTGCGGATCGGGACTCGGCGTCACGTTGATCGGCGCCGTGTCGGCCCCGATCAGCATCGGATCCTGCTTGGCAATCCACTCGACGGCCGCCACGCCAAGGCCCGGATTCACACGCATGTATCGGTCGTTTTCGCGACCCCACAGCCGGCCCCATCCCGTGTGGACGATCACCGCATCGCCGGGCTGCAGTGTGAGTTGCTGCTTTTGAAGCGCCTGCTGCAGGTCGGCCACGCTGATTTCATACGTGTCGGGGAGCATCTCTACTCCCTTGAGTGCCGCGACATCGATGAGCACGCCGCGCGTCATCAGCGCCCCGATATTCTCGATTCCAAGCTTCGTGAAGCCGTCCCGTGTGGCCACCTCGTCCACCTGGAAGCAGTTGTAAAGGCTCCCACCGATCGTCTGATGCGCGAACCCGTCGAACTGCGTCCCGACCTGGCCGATTTCGGCAAGCACGATCTCTTCGTTGCTACCACGCCGGTTTGATCCCTGATAGGGGGTGGTGCGCTTGGTGTGCAGCTCGAAAGTGCGCGTCGTCTGCAGCGGCATCGAGGCTTCGAGCCGCCGCCCCAGCTCGAACACCTGACCCGTGCGAATGAGCCGGGAGGCGCGGAGCACCGTTTCCGGCTTCATGTGATTGGCCGCGCCCCGTTGATCGCCGGCGCCCCATTTCGACGGACAGCGCTGACTGTCGGAGGGAGGATGCCACGTCTGCGCGCTTGCGTGGGCGACGCCGGCGACGAGCATCACGGTGACGAAGAATATTTCGCGCATAACGTTTGCTCCTGTCTGGCGCTGATGTATCCCGCGCACGCCAACTGACATATCTCGCGCACGCTAAAGCGTGCGCGGCACGAAGACTGTGTCAGGTACGTAGCGCGCAGGCTTTCAGCCTCACCTAGCGGGTGTTGACGGTTTGATCCGCCAGCGGGATCGTCACGACAATCCGATCTTCCGGCCCGATGTTCCTGGTGGTGTGGCCTTTTCCCGTGGTGTCCTCGATCAGATTGATGTGACCTGGCCCCCCGGCCACCTTCGTACCGTCCCCGAGCACCAGCTCGCTGCGGCCGCTGAGCGTGATGACGAACTGCCGCCGCGGACCGACATGCCAGTCGCTCGCGGGCCCGGGCGCGCGACGACTGAACTCCACGCCCGTCGCCTTCATCATCTCGGTCACGTTGCCATTGAGCTTCATTTCGACCTGTTCCGCATGACTCAGGCCGTCGGGGCCCGTGAAGATGCGGGTCATCATGATCGGCTTTCGCGCCTGCGCGACTGCGACATCCTGATTCGTTTCAGCTCTCCAGGCGAACACGAGTGCCGCAACGAACACGACGAGAGCCCAGCGTCTGATGGTGGTAGGCATCGACCTTCTCCTCCACTACTCGAGGCGTGTCAGCTTCATGACGGCGCCTGACGGCCTCTGCGTCAGCGTCAGCGTGTTTCCGTTCACCGCAAATTCGTACTGATTGCCCGCACCGCCAATTGCGAATTTGCTCTTGGCGACCATCGCTTTGGTCGCCAGCATGTTGCCAGTCACGGTGTAAGTGCCCGTGTTGAGGTACAGGGCATTGAACACTGCGACCTTATCCGCGTCAGTGGCCTTGTCGTTCGACGGATAGTCGGGCAACGGTCGCGTACCCTGAATCCGCGCAAAGCTGTAGTGCTGTCGGGCAAAAACATACAAGCCTGGCTGCGGGCTCGTAATGGCCGGTCCATTCCCGTCCGCGAACTCCGTCACGCGCCATGCACCCACAAGCGGGTTGCTCGCTGGAGATTGAGCGTAGACGGCCACCGCGATCGCGGAACCAACGAGAAAGGTGATCAACACGAGCCGGAGTGTTGCCCATCGAGTTGCGTGTTTCATCGAAGTCTCCTTGTCACGTCGAAGCGGATTTCCTGAGAGCCGCATGGCACAGTAGAACCTCCATAACCGTACGGCTGGCCTTCACGGCCTGCCTGGCGCGGCGTAAAGCCGCGCACTACGTGGGTTATTTGAGAAGATCGGCCACCATCGCAATCCCTGCTTTCGCGCAGGCTTCATCTCCCTCCTGCGACGATCCCGAGCTGCCCACGCCGCCTACGGTGTCGTTGCCCACCTGAATCGGAACGCCTCCACCCAACGCCAGCACATCCGCGATGTCGCGTTGCGCTTCGCGCGTCGGGTCGCCGAGCGTGCGCTTCTGGAACTCGTTCGTCGTAATGCGAAACATACGCGCGGTGTAAGCCTTCCGCCGGGCCATCTCGGCGGTCTGTGCCGTCGCCTGCTCGTCGCGCAGGATCACGAGGACCTGCCCGGCACGGTCGACCACGGCGGCCGAAGTGTTGTAGCCCTTCGACTTGCATTCCGCGATGGTTGCTTCGGCAATCGTCTTGGCCATCGCGAGGGACAGGTTCTTCTGCACGACGAGTCCCTGACCGGACAGCTCACCGCTCAAGATCAGCGCCGTCCCGAGCCCGGCCGCGGCTTTCCACGCGTACGACATAACACCTCCTCGCGCCGATCGCGTTGACTGGTGTGCGTCCGTCGACTCAGCTGGTTTCACCGTTGGCGACAATCTGCCCGGGCGAGAACCTCACTCTCCCGACAAGCTGGTGGCTAGCGGGCCTGCTCGCGAAGTTCTGTGAGTGTCTTGCGAAGGGCGTCATGATCGTACGAGGTGACCTCCAGGCGATGGCCATACGGATCGGAAAAGTAGACCGAATATGCCTTGTCGTGGTCAACAACTGAATCGATGGTGACGGCGCGTCCGCGATGGTCCCGCAGCTGCAGGCTTTGAAGCCGTCTGACAAACGCGACAAACCCGTCACCCTCGACGCGGAAAGCCACGAGCCGGAAGCCGGACCCTCCTTCCGCGCCATCGGTTGGCCCCCGGAACAACGCGAGCTTCGTGCTGCCGCAATCGCTCGAGATCATCAGCGGTCCCTGTGGATCCTGCGCCCAGAATTCATATTCCGGAACGATCTCCAGGCCCAGCACCCGCTTGTACCACTCGGCCGCCTCGTGCCTGTTCGGCACGAACATCTCCACATGATCGAGCTGGCGTACGCGGAAAGCGCTCATGAGCACGCTCGTGGGCGCGCACGCGTCACCGGGTGACCGATGAAACCGCGGGTGACGACAGTTCGTCGCGGACCACCATGCCGCCCTTCATCACAAACTTCACCCGTTCGACTTCCGACACGTCCTGGAGAGGATTGCCGGATACCGCGATCACATCCGCGAACTTCCCTCTCTCCAGGCTCCCCACGTGATTCGCCCACCCGTAATTCAGCATCTCGGCTGCAGGCAGAAATGCAGTCTGCAGCGCCTGGGCCGGCGTCATCCCCCATCGCACGTAGTACTTGAACTGGTCGGCCTGCTTGCCGTGCGGAATCGCATCCGACGTCGCGCCGCTGCCGTACACAATCGGCACTCCTGCGGCCCGCGCGCGCTTGAACGCCTGCTCCGCCATGCGCAGTCGGCTGTTTTTCCCGCTAGTCGCCTCCAGATCTCCCTTTTCCAGCGCAATCAAGTCGTCCAGCGTGACCACGAACGGGAGCCTCTTCTGGAGCAGGATCTTTACACCCGCCTCATCGAGTTCCAGCAGGTGATTGGGCGCATCCACACCGGCGTTCAGGCAGCTGAACATCCCTTCTCCACCATAGGTGTGACATGCCACTTTCAATCCGAGGCGGTGCGCTTCGTCAACGATTGCATCTACCTCTTCCCGCGTCAGCGAGGGGCTGGCGACGAGCGTGGCGTCGGGTTTCCACATGTACATCTGCCCGACGAAATCCTGGGTCGTGTAAATCTTGATCCAGTCGACCCCGTGCAGCTTGGCCTCGCGCACGGCGGCCCGAGCGAGCCATGGCGAATTGACGTTCTTGTTTTCCGTGAACCCTTCGAGAAAGCGCAGCGACTGATCGTCGGGATAGTAGGTGCCGGCGCGCTGATTGAGCGACTGCCCGACCACCTGCATCCTGGGACCGGCGACGAGCCCCGCGCTAATAGCATCGCGCAGATCGACGGTGTTGAACCCGCCGCGCGAATCCATGTCGAGGACTGTCGTGAAGCCCGCCTCGAGATCAATCTGTGCATTTGTCAGCGCGATGAGCGCCCGCTCGGCGGATGTCTGCCCGCCCGTGTTCACATGGACGTGCGTGTCGATCATGCCGGGCAGCACGGTTGCGGCGCTGAGATCGATGACGCGCGCCTCGCGTGGAATTTGCACCGAGGCGCCGACCTCAGCGATCCGGTCGCCCCTGATCAGCACGACCTGATTGGTCAAAACCGTGCCGGTTCGGGCATCGAACAGCCGTCCGGCGCGGATCGCGATCTCTTGAGTGCGTGGCGCAAGGAATCTGCGCGCGGGGCCCGTGGCACTGCCCTCTTGAGAGCGCAGCGGAGTTGCTGCTCCAACCATTGCGACGATCAACCAGACGGCCAGTCTCAGGTGCGAGCGCATCGCAGTCCCCTTTCTTCGCGAGCGGGTCAAAAAGTGGCTGGATACTAGCACGCCCGTATGGGTCCGGCTAAAGCCGGACACTACGTACGCTCCTGTCTACGCTACGTACGCTTTGGGTGCCAGTTTCGCGCGGCTTCGAGACGAGCTGCGATGGGTGGGTGTGAATGGAAAAGCAGTTCGACGATACGGGAAGGCCGCTCCTCGGCGAGGTTTTGCGCGCCCAGACGCTTCATAGCGCTGATGAATGCATCGGCGTTGCTGGTCATATCCAGCGCGTAGCGATCCGCGCGGCGCTCATGGGCGCGCGACACGGCATTCACCAACGGCAACAACAGGAGCGATACCGCACCGCCGGCGAGCACGAGAATCGGGAGTCCCGCGACATCGGCCTTGCCGGCAAGGCCGAAGTGCCCGATCGACATATTGAGTACGCGATCGGTGACGAACAGGCCGAGCGTGAGTAGTCCGACTTCGAGCGCGATGCCCCTCCAGATGTCGTGATGCACGTGATGCGCCAGCTCGTGCGCCAGGATTACTTCGATCTCGTCGTCCGAGTGCTCTGCCAGCAGCGTGTCGGACAGCAGAATCCGGCGCGTCCGGCCGATTCCCGTAAGCGCCGCATTTGCCTTTCGGGTCCGGTCGCTGAGCTGCCACTCGAATACGCCGAGGACACGAGCGCCGGCCCGTTGCGCCAACGCGACGAGCCGATCGGCAAGCTCGCGACGCTGAAGCGGCTTCACCGTGTAGAAGAGCGGCAAGAGCAGCACCGGCGCAAGTTGAGCCAGCACCACGATGATCACTCCGAAGCACACGGCGGCAACAGCCCACCAGAGACGAGGACTCCATTGCAGCAGGTAGCAAACGATCAGGGCGCTGATGATGGCGAGAACGAAGCCGACGCCATTCGCCTTCACCCGATCGAGCCACCAGCGGGTCGTCGCTTCTGTCGACAACCCGTACCGCCGCTCCAGTGTGACGCCCTGATAGAACGCGAGCGGAAGCTGAGCGACTTCGCTGAGTAGCGCGAGCATCACGACGTAAAGAACCACAGTGACAAACAGAGAGCCGTGTGCGACACCGGCCGCAACGTCACGCAGCGACGCCGATCCGCCAGTCACAACGAGCAGCAGCAGCACGACTGCGCTGAGCGCCGTCGCGGCGACACCGGCGCGGCGGCGCAGCCGGTTGTATCGTGTGGCTTTGTCCTCGTTCACGGGGGGCGGAAGTTCCTAGGTTACAGGGTACAGGTTACAGGGAAGACCAACCTCTAGCCTCCAACCTAACCTGTAACCTATAACCTCGACCCTGTAACCTCGACCCACGCCTAGTTGAGCTGCACCGAAATCAGCTTCGAGACACCGGGCTCTTCCATGGTGACGCCGTAGAGCCGATTCGCAATCTCCATGGTCCGTCGGTTGTGGGTGATGAGGATGAATTGCGTCTTGTCGAGCATGGCCTGCAGCATCTCGACGAATCGTCCGACGTTGGCATCGTCGAGCGGCGCATCGATCTCGTCCAGCAGGCAGAAGGGGCTGGGCTTGTACTTGAAGATCGCGAACATCAGCGCGATCGCTGTGAGCGCCTTCTCCCCACCCGATAGCAGCTGCACGTTCTGCAACCGCTTGCCCGGGGGTGAGGCGACGATGTCGATGCCGCTCTCGAGCGGATCGTTTTCGTCGAGCAGCGCGAGGCCTGCCCGGCCTCCGCCGAACAGCGTGCCGAAGGTCTGCTGGAAGTTCTGCTGAATGGCTGAGAACGCTTCGTTGAAGCGCGCTGTCGACGTCTCGTCTATCCGCTTGATCGCGTTGGTCGTCTGATCGATCGAATCCACGAGATCCTTGCGCTGCGTTGCGAGAAACGTGTGGCGGGCTTCCAGTTCGTCGAACTGCTCAATCGCCATCATGTTCACGGGGCCGAGACGCTCGATCTTGGCCTTGAGCGCGCCGATCGCTTCCTCCGCGGTCATCACGCCGGTACGGCTGGAGTCGGAGACCAGGTCGGCGTCAGTACCCTCAGTCCGGCTAAAGCCGGACACTGCGTCTGTATTGCTAAAGCCGGACACTGCGTCGGCATTGCCCGCGGTGATCTCGGCGTCTTCCGTCTCCGGATCGGACTCCTCGGCCGTGATGACGGCGGCGTCAGGTATTGCCTCTCCCACCTCTTCCATCTGCTCGACATCCGACAGAATCTGGTCGAGAGAAGCCTGAATGGTCTCCTCGCACAGCTGGCCGAGATGAGTGAGATCGCTCTGCGCGGTGGCTCTTGCAACGTCCAGTTCGCCAGCTTGTGTCCGGATCTGCTCGAGCATCTGGCGCGCTTCGCGAATGACCGTGTCGTGCCCGTCGACGCGGATTCGAACGTCCGCCGCGGCCTGATCGGCTTGCTGGACCTGCTCGCGCAACGCGGCAAGGGCGCGAATGTCGTCGTCAAGGAGGCGCGTGCCGTCAGCAATCGCCTGGATCAACGCCTCGCGCTTCGCATGAACCTGGTCGAGCTCCGAAGCGCGCGCGGCCACGCGCCCGTCGATATCGCGCGCGATCTCCTCGAGCCGCGCACGTTCGGCAACGAGCGCCGATGCGCGTTCGGTCATCGCTGCGTGCGCGGCGCGTGCTTCGGCCGCGCTGGCGCTAAGCGCATCGATCGTTTCACGCGCCGTCATCAGCCGGCCCTGCGCCTCGGAGAGTCCTGCGTCGGCACGCCGCTGGTCCTCGAATAGCCGCGCGATCGACGCCTCGGCTTCGGCGTACCTCGCTTCGATGGACGCACGTTCCTCTTCAGCCTGCCGACGTTCCAGCGCAATCACGCCTGCCTTGCGGCTCAATCGTTCGGCTTCCTCACGCGCGTGCCCGGCTTGTGCCTCAAACGCCACGAGCGCCATATCCTGGCGATGCTGCTCGTCCGCCAGCGCGGTAAGCGCGCTCGTCGCCTGCGCGATGGCCACTTGGAGGCGGCTGGTCTCTTCGACGAGGCGCGCGAGTTCCGCCCGATCGGTCGTGATCCGTTCGCGGAGCTCCCTGATTTCTCGCTTGGTGGTCAGAATCCCGCGCGATTCGACCTTTGCTCCACCCGACACGAGATGCGGCCCCCTGACAACATCTCCGTCGAGCGTAGCCACAGGAGCCGACGTCCGTCGAGCCAACGCGACGGCTGCGTCGAACGTCTCGGCGATGTACGCCTCGGGAACCACTTTGAGGAGCGTGGATGTGTGCGGTCCTGAGACGCGAAGCACTTCGGAAACCGGCACGACGCCCGACATGTGGAGCGCCTCGCCAGGGATCGGCGCGGTCGAGCCTGCATCGATCACTACGAAGCCGCAACGTCCCGCGTCGTGCTCACGGACGAGGGCGAGTCCGGCGGCTGCGTGTTCGTGGCGTTCCACAATCACGTGCTGCAACAGATCGCCAAGACAGGCTTCCACGGCTCGCTCATAACGTCGGTCGACCTCGACGTAATCCGCGACCGCCCCCTGCTGGCCAACCCGTCCGTTGGCCTGGACGAGCACCATCCGCGCCGCATCGCCAAATTCCGCACGGCTTGACTCGAGCTCGACAAGAGAGACCAGACGTGCCTCGCTTCGCGCCAGTTCCTGCTCGAACTCTCGAACCGTTTTCGCCTGCGCGTCGAGTGCCGTCCGCGCCGACGCCAGCTCCGATGCGCGCGCTGCGCTGGCGATCCGGATTTGCTCCATCGTGGCTTGGCCGCGCGACAACGATTCCTGCGCCGTCCTGCCCTCTGCCTCAACGCCTTCGGTCTCGCGGTTCAAGTCGTCTTGCTCGATCCCCAGCTTGCCGAGCATGCCCGAAACCCGCTCGCGTTGAGCCGCTGCGTGTTCCATCGCATGCCGAAGCGCCGTTGCAGAGTTGAGGGCAGCAAACACGCTCGAACGCGCCGCTTCGACGTCGGCCTCGAGCCCTTCAATCTGCTGCTGCGCGGATGCGTGTGCGGCCTGTGCCTCGGCCAGCGCCGACGCCGCCGCGTCGCGCGCACGGCCAGCCTCGTCGGCGGCCCGACCTCTTTCGGCCAGCGCGAGGCGGGCAGGTTCACGGCTCGACTCGAGCTCTCGAAGCTCTGCCGTTATTTCCTCTCCCCGCGTCGCCAGCATCTCGACGTGATGCCGGTCGAAGTCCTGCTGCTGTTGACGACGAGTGATGTCGAGCTCTCGGGCGTGAGCATCCTCGCGAACCCGCGTCGCACGGGTATCGGCCTCCGCCTGCTCGAGTCGCAGGCGCGCCTGTTCGGACTCCACTTCCGCGACCCGGGCTGAAGCCGCCGCTTCGCGTGCTCGGACGTCGGCGAGTCTCGCGTGCGCGGCGTCAATCGTCTGTCTCAGCTCACGATACCGTCGCACCAGGAGCACCTTTTCCCAGCGCCGCAGCTCCTCCCGAAGCCGCTTGTATCTGCGGGCCTTCGCGGCCTGCCTCTTCAGTGTCCCCCGCTGCTTTTCGACCTCGAACACGATGTCGTCGATGCGGGTGAGGTTCTGCTGCGCGGCTTCGAGCTTCAGCTCCGCCGCGCGGCGGCGGGCGCGGTACTTGGTGATTCCCGCGGCCTCCTCGATGAGCTGACGCCGGTCGGCCGGGCGCGAGCTCAGAATCATGCCGATCTTTCCCTGCTCGATGATGGCGTATGCCTTCGCGCCGAGCCCCGTATCCATCAGCAGCTCGTGGACATCCCGCAGCCGGCACACTTCGCCGTCGATCAAGTACTCGCTTTCGCCGGAACGGTACAGCCGTCGCGTCACCTCCACATCGCGCGTGAACATCTCCACTGCGTGATGTGAGATTCCGTTGCCGTTCCCATTGCCGTTGCCGTTGCCGTTCCCGTGGCTCTGCCCGTTTCCATGGCCTTCGGATCCGGCCGGGCGAAATTCCTCGAATTCGGCTCTCCCGGCAGGCGGGGGAATCGGTAACCCGGTGAGGCGCAGCCGGACTTCAGCGGTGGCACCAGGCTTCCGCGCGTCGCTTCCGCTGAAGATCACGTCCTCCATGCGGTCCCCGCGCAGACTCTTCGCGCTCTGCTCCCCCATGACCCAGGTGATGGCGTCGGCCACGTTGCTCTTGCCGCACCCGTTTGGACCGACAATCGCGGTAACACCGTGGTCGAAGGCAAGCTCCGAGCGATCGGAGAACGACTTGAAACCGTGAATCTCAAGGTGTTCTAAGCGCATGGTGTTGTAGTGGTTCAGAGTCTAAACACGCCTAGCCCTAGTGGCAAGGTCAAAGTAACACCACAATATTTTGGGCTGGGAACCCAAAAGGCGGGGGTGGCGTTACGAAAACAATTCCCAACTCCCAACCGCCAACTCCCAAGCGGCTTTTCGTTGCTTGGGAGTTGGGAGTTGGGTTTTTGGGAGTTACCTCTGCGCTCTCGCGGGCGCGTTCCCGAGCCGCATCAGCGACTCTGCTTCCGGGAACAACGTCAGCGAGTACTGCAGCTGCGGATCCTGCCGGGCGAGATTCCGCCGCGCGACTTCGACGCCGAACAGGTCGACATCGATCTCGAAGCGAATCATCGCTCGAATAAACGGCAGGTCCTGCTGCCATGCGGCCTCGTCGATCGTGACCCGCGCCTTCTGCGCGTGTTGCTTGAACTCGGCCACCATCGCGTCGGTCACCTGGAAATCTTCCGTCAGCTCACGCAATGGCGCTGACGCGCTCGCGGTGATCCGCTTGTCGCCGGCGCGCGCAAACCGCTGCGCGAATGTGTCGAAGAGATTCCGCGCAAAGAGCGTCCGACCGAAACGTGTCGGATTGAACCCTTCGGTCGGACCGTCAAAACGACGATCCGGCTCGACGCCGCCGCCGCTGTACACGCGCCGCCCCGCGTCCGTGTACTTCAGATCTTCGGGCTTGTGGGCTTTCGAAGCGTCTTGTTCACGCAGCGTGTAGGTCAAGTACTCGTCGAACGCGCCGTCCCAGGGGCGCTGAATCAGCCGACCGCTTGGTGTGTAGTACCGGGCCGTCGTCACCGCGACACCAGCTCCGCCGCTGACACGATAGACAGACTGGACGAGCGCCTTGCCGAAAGTGGTCTCCCCAACGATGAGCGATCGATCGTGATCCTGTAGCGCGCCGGAAACAATTTCGGAGGCGCTGGCGCTGTTCCGGTTCACCAGCGTGATCATCGGAAGCTCCGTGTAATCGCTCTGCTGCGTGGCGCGGTAGTCCTGATCCGAGTTCGCCACACGACCGCGCGTGTACACGATCAGATCCCCACGTGGAAGGAATCGGTTGGCAACCCGAATTGCCTGATCCAGCGCGCCGCCGGGATTGGCGCGCAAGTCGAAGACCAGGCGACGCATCCCTTTGCCAGTCAAGTCGCGCAACGCGCGACCCAGTTCCTGATCAGTGTTCTCGCCGAAATCCGACAGAAGGATGTATCCCGTAGTCGGGTTCAGCATGAATGTCGCGCGCACCGTTGGGATGTGAATTTCGTCGCGAACGACGTCGAGCTCGATGAGTTTGTCGTACCCCGCGCGTTTGATCGCGACGTGCACCGGTGTACCGCGTGGCCCGCGCAGCTGCCGCACCGCTTCATCGCTGGTCCACCCCTTGGTGTCTTTCCCTTCGATCTGCGCGATCACGTCGCCGCGCCGTACGCCCTTCTGGTACGCAGGAGATCCTTCGAACAATGAAAAGACAGTGATCTCGCCTTCGATCACCTGAATGGAGATGCCCAGCCCGTAATAGCGCCCCTCCTGCCGCTCACGCATCTGCGCGTAGGTGCGCGGATCCATAAAGCTCGAGTGCGGGTCGAGGGTCTGGAGCATCCCGGTGATGGCGCCGTACACCAGCCGATCCGACTCCACTTCGCCGACGAAATTCCCTTCGACCGCACTGAGCGCGGCCGTAAACACCTTGTACTGTTCGGGAATCTGGTCCTGGGCAACCAGCGCACTTCGCCCGTAAAACCCCCCGAGGAGTGCGCAGAAGACGACGGTAAAGACCGCGGCAGACAGAGTTCTGTAGCTGCGCATATCTTAAGAAACTATAAACGGTTACCTTGACCCCGTCCAGAGCGCATTTCTATAATCCAATGAACGACTTGCGGGAAATTCGGTGACCAGGAGTGGTCAGCCGGAACCCCGGGAGTTCCGCAGGCACAACCCCTGGCGCGGGCCAGCTGGAGCACTTTATGTTTGGTTCTATCGGAATGCCCGAGCTGATCATCATCCTGGTGATCGCGCTCATCATCTTCGGGCCGCGCAAGCTGCCCGAACTCGGCCGGTCACTTGGACGAAGCATCGGCGAGTTCAAGAGGGCGTCCAACGAGCTGCGGAACACGCTCGAAGAGGAAATTCGCGTCGAGGAACAGCGCGATCAGCGCGCAGCCATCCGCGCCGAACAGGATTCGGCAGTCGAGGCCGCTGCGAGTCCCGCGCCGGCACCCTCCACACCGGTGACGCCGGCTCCGCCGGCGAACGAAACGGTCGACCGCACGACCGGCACCGGCCCCGTGGCCTGAGTGGCCCTGATCCCGTTTCCGAAGAACGCGCCGGCCCCGATGCCGGACGACGACCTGGTCGAGGGCCGGGACGACCTGGAGACTGCCGCCGACGATGAGATGGGCGGCAAGATGTCGTTCCTCGATCACCTGGACGAGTTGCGCCGCCGCATCATTTACGCCGTGCTGTCGGTCGGCATCGGTTTCGTCATCGCGTTCTTCTTCATCGACGATATCTTCAACTTCGTCATGCGGCCCATGCAGCAGCTGCTGCCGCCGGGCGGAACGCTGGTCTACACCGATCCGACCGAAGCGTTCATGCTCTACATCAAGATTGCGCTGATTTCCGGGCTCCTGCTCG
>Ga0075420_100003524_pt1 | contig 13699 bp, 12 predicted proteins | sample SoiMetdeltSBSDD4_FD_75296 | JGI IMG/M metagenome (GOLD analysis project Ga0075420, IMG submission 75296) | Bulk soil microbial communities from a Populus tree surrounding site in Tennessee, USA - Soil MetaG P. deltoides SBSDD4 | ecosystem: Environmental > Terrestrial > Soil > Tree plantation... | reverse complement strand
GCCAGGAACACAAAATACGGAGAGAAGAACAGGAACATCTCGTGCGTTAACGTCAGCAGAAAGCTGCCGACCGCGATGGCGGGCCAGAATGCCGGGCGAGTGCACAGAGGCCGAGATAGAACTGCCCACCATGCGAACGCCGCAAGGACCAGTGTGTCTTTGCGACCGACTGCCGCTGCGTTGTAGAAGGTAAAGAGGAGGCAGGTTGGCGAGAGGCAGAGGACAACGAACCAGAACGTCAAGCGCTTCCGGCGGAAGAGGAATGTCAACGCCAGGCAGAACAGCCCGATCGTGCCGAGGACCGCAGAGAACACCAGCATGTTGGCCGGAATGCCCAGACGTCGCCCCACGAAAAGCAACGTTTCGCCGCTTAGTCCGCGGCGGACGAATCCAGCCGCGTAGCTGACGAGCCAGTCTCCAACCATCCACTCCTCCCAATCAACGGAGAGGCGATAGCCCTGCCAGCCCGTGAAGCCGGCCGTGAGCCACAGCACGGATACGAGGAGGGGATAGTAAATGGGGTGCAGACGTGAGTCGCAGGTTCGCTGAATCGCGCGCACGAAGTGGTTCACGGTTCCACTATGCAGAGTAGATGCGTTTATCACTACGCGGCCTTCGGTTGCCCACACAGACGCATCTAGGATAGCCTCGTGCGTCCGCCAGGTCGGTGAACATACGTCTGTACGAGAAGGGACTCGAATGCTAAGTGGGCTCAGGCGAATTGGTGTGCTGGGCGGTGCCGTGACGCTCATTCTGTCCTTTGTGGTCATCGCCGGAATCGCCCGTGGCGTTCTCCTTTGGTTCGATCCGCCGCACCCCATTAGGTTGCACGTCCGCTGGCGCCCAGACGTCGATGCTGTGCGTCGCGGAGAGCTCGAGCAGCAGTTCGGATTGTCATTGGGAGAGTTGAAGGAGGGAACCACGTGGCTCTACACGCTGGCGACTCCCTCCGAAGACGCGATTCGCACGATCGTGCAGCACCAGAGCGTGGATGACACTGCACATGTGGACCGTGTCAAGTTCCGCCCGGGTCTCAAGGAAGATCGCGAACGACGCGCGTTGTACTACGGCGCGGGCGTCGGTGGTGCCGGCAGCCTCATCACGCTGTTCTGGCTGGCGCTCAAGCGAACCTAAGATACGTTCAAAGGGTTAGTGGCGCTGTAACTTCATCCACTGCTGGACCAGGCTCCGCAGTTGCTGCGTCGGCTTCATGCCGGTGCGCGGCGCCGACTCCTTCAGCGCCCGCATTTGGTCAGGAGTCACGCCTATTGTTACGGGCACTCGGGGACCGTCGGCACTGGCATCCCACTCGCGCACGGCGTCGCGCATCCCTTGCGATTCAGAAACGTCCATCTGTGCGGCCGTGCGCTCGATGAGGGCCATCGCATAGTCCGGAAAGCCGTACATGAGGGCCACCAGACAAGCCTTGGCCAGCCGGGGGCCACGCGCGTTCGCACTGCAGGAGGCGATCTCGCGCGCCGCCCGGTCAATGGTCGGAAAGTACAGCGCTTCCGCCCACACGACTGGGCCTCTCGCTAGATGCAGATGCTCACCAGCCGTGTAAGGCCAGCGGCGCGGTGCCAAGTCGATGAGCTGAAGCTCGAACGGGCGGAGGAACTGGTCCACATCGGCGAAGAGCGGCTGGTCCTCGTACATTGGGCTGAACTCAACCTCCACGTCGACGGCCAAAGGGCCGCTTGTCAATGTCTGGATGGCCCCGCGCAGGATCGCGAGTTCGCTCCCTTGGGTGTCCAGCTTGAGCACGTCAACGCGTCGCGTGTCGATTAGGGCAAGTTGTGCGTCGAGCGTGTCGGCTTCGAGTTCGATGGAGTCCACCACCTCGAACCGCTCAGGACGACCGAACTGCTCGAGGAACGGACGATTGGGACGAAGGAGCGAGGAATCACCCTCGTCTCGAGTGCGATGAAGCGTCACGCGTCCGCGTGTGTCATTCAGGGCGACCGGCAGGATGTGCGAACGCGCAGGCACGGCGGCCGGGGTCAACGCTTCGGCCGAACGCGCATCGGGCTCGAAGCCAATCCACGTCACGTGATCGGCAATAGGTCGCCAGTGCGGCTGTAAACCTCCACGCGCGCCGACGTCCACAATCACGAGCGGATCCCGCGAGCATGCAGCGAGGAGCGCTGCCGGTGGCACGTAAAGGGGAGACTTCATCTCCCCTAGCTTGTCGCCTTGGGAGCCTTGGCGACGCTGCGGTCGCCGAAGCGCAGCATGAGGAGGTTGCGGGTGAGGTGTGGCTCAAACGTCCCACGTCGGTGAAAGCCCATCGTGTTCGCGACAACGAGCGTGTTGGCCTTGCCAACGAACGACTTCTCGACAATGCCCATCTGACGGAGCTGATCCGGACGAGGGATGCGTGCCAGACCGTAAGGCACCGTAGAGTGCACCGCACCATCCGCCTTGGCCCTCGCCACTCGGACACTTGCCTCGTACTCATAGGCCAGCCGCCCGATGGTCAGCTTGTGCGAGCCCGGAGCGAAGACGAATGCACCGTTCGACTCGTCGATGTCGTTGAGATAGAGCCAGGCCTTGACGCTTGGAAAATGAATGTCGGCGTGGATGTAGTTGCTGCCAATCATTCGTGCGGGAGTCGTTGGCTCGAGCGATTGACGCATCACGCTGATGATGAGCGACGTCGTGTCGGGAGTCCGTCCGATAATGTCGCCAACCAGGTCCCGCAACGACTGATTGTCCCCGAAGGTGCGATGGGTAACGGGGAAGTGCTGTCGGTTTTTGCCGACGGCCACGAGGTCTTCGATGACGCCGTTGTCTTCGACGCATGGTGCCGTCACGAACAGCCCCGCCTTTCGCGCGGCCTCGAACTCGGACGAGACCGCGCGAAATACATCGGCGGGCAGGAAATCGGGAATCGACGCCACGCCATCTCGGGCGAGTGCCTCGTATGCGGGGTGCACAACCGAACGGCGCTCGCTGCAGGCACGCTTGACGCGCCGGTTCATGACAAAGGCGCGGGCAAGCTGAAGGCCCAGGCGATTCGCCAGCGGGCTTCCTTCGTGATACTCGCGGCTGGTCAGGTTCTCGGTCAGGCTCACGCGTTCAGCATAACAAAGTGGCGCGTTGACAACGCGACAGACGACCCCGGATGATGGCAGGCATTGATGGCAACACCAGAAGCGCCTGAGAATCGCCGGGTCCTCTCGCGCAAGGACCTTGCCCGGCTCGACCAGGCGGATAAGTATTCGTTCCTCTGGCACAAGGCCCAGAAGCGCATAGAGATTCGCGACATCCCTGGTTTCGGGGACATGGCTGCGCGAGCCATTGCGGAGCACCGTACCGGGATGCGTCAGGATCGCCTGTACACCTTGTGGCAGGCCATGGCGGGTCTTCCCGACAACGACCGCCCGATCGTTGAGGTGGGGGTCTACAAAGGCGGCTCGGCCAGGTTCATGGCGGAGGCGATGCGCTGGCACAAACGAGCGCGCCGGTTTCTGGTTGCCGACACCTTCAGCGGTCATGTCGTGGTGGACCCCGCCCGCGACGGCCCCCATCATGTTGGTGAACAGTTCACCAACAACTCCGCGGAGGAAGTCGCCTCCTTCCTGGCCGACCTTCCGGAGATCGAGCTCGTGGTCGGGGACTTTCGCGAGACCAGCGCAAGACTCGAGGCGCACGCTCCGTTCGCGTTCGCACATCTCGACGTTGATGTGTACCCGGTCATGCACCACGCGCTGGAGTTCTTTGCTACGCGCGTGTTACCCGGAAGCCTCGTGGTCGTTGACGACTACGGGTTCGTCACCTGTCGGGGCACCCGTGAGGCGGTGGACGAGTTCGTACGCGACCACCCGAACTATCGCTTTTTTCACCTTCTGACCGGTCAGGCTCTGCTCGTGCGGCTTCACTGAAGTACACTCGCCGCTGATGGATCTACCGCAAGAACTTACCCAGGCAGACTCGAATGTCTGGGTGATTCAGCCTCGCCGCGAAGGGCTCGTCGCGCGTTTGCGCGACGCGTGGAGATACCGCGCGCTGATGCGATTTTTCGCGTCAAAGTCCATCCAGAAGCTCTATCGACGAACGGTCCTCGGACGGTCGTGGATCTTCATCCGCCCTCTCTTTCCTCTCGTCGTCAACACGCTGGTGTTTGGCGGCATGCTCCGGGTGGGCTCACACGGCGTGCCGTACTTCATCTTTCTCACGACGGGGACGTCGCTCTGGGATTTGTTCGCCAACTCGGTCATGTGGGGGACCAGAAGTCTCGATATGAATCGCGGCTTCATGTCCAAGATCTATCTGCCGCGCCTGATCTTGCCCGTCGCCGCGGTCGCTCCAGCCTATGTGAATTTCGGGATCAGCCTCGGGCTGCTCCTCATCTCAGTGGTCTACTACAGGGTTACGACGGGGGTCCTGTACCTCACCCCGGTGCACCTGGGGTGGGCGCTGCTGTCGCTCGGCATGACGGCGTTTCTGGCGCTTGGAATTGGGCTGTGGACCTCGGTGCCGGCCCTGCAGGTACGCGACGTGCGATTCACACTCAGCTACGTGATGGGGTTCTGGGTCTTCCTCACGCCGATTCTCTATCCGATCAACTTGCCGCCACGGTGGGCGTGGGCGATCTCGCTCAATCCAATGGCCGCAATCGTCAACGCGTTCAAGTACGGCATGCTCGGCATCGACGTGTTGAGTGTGCGCGACCTTGGCATCGCTGCGCTGATCAGTATCGTGATCTTCGTGTCCGGTCTTGCGTATTTCGGCCGTGCCGAGTGCGACGCCGCAGACAAGCTCTAGGCTGATCAGTGCGGGAGGCGAAACCCTCCACTCCCGCTAACCCCCCTGTCCAACGCAAGCGAAAACAGAAACGGATGAACCTCGTTCGGTAGAGGTTCTCGAACGATATCGCCAGCCTCAAGCTTTCTGGCGGCAATCCGCTCGAAGTTCGGCGCTTCATGATCGAGAGGAAGAGCCGTGCAGAAGCGCTCGGTCATGATCGAGAGAACAAGGTCAGGCCGTTCGGTCAGGACGGGCCCGCGGTCCACGACGTTCACACGATGAAAGAACACGACGCGTCTGAACGACTCAGCCAGGAACAGCATCATCGAATACGCCCACGAGTCGCCGAAGACCAGGCAGGTTCCCGGCGGAGCCGTGTCGCACGCGAAGACCGCACGGCGGCCATGGTTGCGAACACGGTTGTCTTCAACCACACGCGCGCGCGATGGCGCGACGCACGCTCGCAGGAAAATCGAAGCGCGTTCGGGACGAAGCTTCCCGCCGAGATCGCCGATGTAGCAGGTCTCGTGAAAGGACACCTGGTCCCGCGTCACGCGACGAACGGGACAGTCGCTGTGAAGACTGGCGAGAATCGTCTCGTAGGCGAGGTAGGTGCCCAAATCGTTCCAATGTGAATCCGTCTTGCTGAATGGGTCTCGGAAGTCACGCACCCGCTGCAGAACGTCGAGTGGGTACATGACGTCCGGTTGCGGGCGAAGCGTTTCGAGACGTGTGAGCACCTGCTGCACCGGACGATCGGTCCGTACTGATTCGCCTTCGGGGAGATCCTCGGGTTGGACAACCTGCGGAGCGGGCCCAATCAGTTGCCTGTACTGGCATCCGAGGGCGGACAGGTCCTTGATTCGCTCCGCCGTTCCGCGTGCCCACGCGTCAAGCTCCTGCTCTGAAAGTGAGCGACCTCCGACAATCTGGCGATGCGAGTCGTGCGAGTCGCGTGCGAGGAACAGTCGGCCTCTCCTGCCGCGGATCACCTTCGACGACAGGCGGGAGGTCTCTGCCGCACCGGGATTCTGTGTGCCGGATCTCTGGCGGATCCGCGCGAGCTGCACGCCTTTGGCAAAAAGCTCTCGATCGAGCCATCCGGCTTCCAGCCTTGGCTCGACAAGGTGCGCCGATGTGTCCTTGGAGGTCCAGCTTGCTACAACCCGTCCGAAGATTGCGGAATCGAGCGAGAGCGCCTCGCAAAATGCTTGAGCGACAGAGTCGGGTTCCCCCAGCAAACCAACCCTCCACCACGATCCGAGTACCGACCAGAGGCGCGCACGCCACGAATCGGCATCGACTGGCGGCTTGGCATCGAGCGCGAGTGACCACGAATCGGCGACGGTGGCCATGAGGAGCGACCGTGACTGGGCGTTGGGTGATTCGCTCCGGTCTGTTCTTGACGAGAGAAGGGCAAAACCGACCGCCGTTCGCTGTGGGAAGCGTGCCAGAACACCCGCCAACGGTCCGACGACGCCCCACACGCGACGACGATAGTCCTTTGGCAGGTCCGTCCAGTGGTCGATCATCGAGGCTTCAGCATCGGGGCCCTCCGGCTCGATCTTCACCGTGACCTCCTGCGCGTCAGGCACGCTTGCGCGGACCAGTGAGAGCAGGGGTTCGAGAGCCGAAGGAACACCGGGAACGATCAGCCGAAGCGGCGCGCCCTCAGGAACGTGATCGTTCGCGACGATGAAGATTGACTGCGCCGTCAGGCCTCCGATCATGACATCTGCATTCGGGTAGCACAAGAACGTCTCCGATGCGATTACGATTTGTCCTGTGTCGAGAATTCTGTTCGTCATGCCGGAGCCTGGCCATCTCCGGATGTACGCGACGACAGTGCGTGCACTTGCTTCGCGTGGCCACGAGGTCAGACTGGCGTACGACAACCCGGATAAGGGCTCTCGTGATCGAGGCGCGCTCGAAGGCGCGCCTGCGGCACTTTCGACCGTTGGCGCCGTTCCGGCGCATGACGGACCGTGGCGAGAGGCCCTCATCGAGCTTGGCTGCACCATCGACTATGTGCGGTTTCTCTCGAAGCGCGACGGTTCTCCCTACCTGCGCGGCCGGATGGACCGATACCTGCCGGTCCGGGCGGCAAGTTTGCGCCGGGCGCGCACGTGGCCTACGTGGCTGGTTCGCCTTCTCGCGAGGCTCTCGACCCTCGTCGAGCGTGCAGTGCCAGTGGATCCCGCGCTGACGAGATTTCTCGATGCGCAGGCACCGGACGCCATGGTCATCACGCCGCTCGTCCTGCGAGGCCCAGGAGGAGTGCAGCAGACGGAGCTGGTCAAGGCTGCCCGAGTAAAAGGCATTCCCGTGGGACTGGCGGTTGGCAGTTGGGACCACCTGTCGAGCAAGGGCTTCATCCGGATGGAACCCGACATGGTGCTTGTCTGGAATGGCATCCAGAAGAAGGAAGCCGTTGAAATGCACGGTATCCCAACGTCGAAACTGGTCGTCACCGGAGCGCAGGTCTTCGACCTGTGGTTTGGTCGAAAGCCGTCGATCGACCGCGACGAATTTTTGAAGCGAGTTGGACTGCCGAATGACAGGCCAGTCATTCTCTACGCCGGTTCGTCACGGGGAATCGCAAATCCCACGCTCGAGATTGCCTTTGTCAGGCAGTGGCTCGAGGCGGTCAGGCATTCGACCGATCCAGTGCTCCGCACAGCGGCGGTCCTCGTTCGTCCGCATCTCTCCAACGTAGTGGCCTGGGCCGGCGTCGATCTCTCGGCACTCGGTGCGTCGATCTGGCCCAGGCAGCGGCCGATGCTGCCGATGAACGACCTCGAGACGGCAGATTACTTTCATTCTCTGTACTACAGCGCTGCGGTTGTCGGGATCAACACGAGCGCGATGATCGAGGCCTCCATCATCGGACGGCCTGTACTGACCGTTCAGGTTCCCGAGTTCGCGGAGTCGCAGGCAGGCACTACGCACTTCCGATACCTGGTACCGTCAGGAGGTGGATCAGTCGAGTCGGCATCGACCTTCGACGAGCACATAAGACAGTTGGCGCGTGCCGTCGCACACCCGGACACGAATCGCCAGGCCCGCGAACGTTTCGTGCAGAATTTTGTGAGACCAAGGGGCCTTGAGACGCCCGCGCTCGATGCCGTCGTTGAAGCCATCGAACTCCTCACGCGGATGCGGCCGCGTCCGTTGACCGATGCGCCCGCGGTGCTTGCGCCACTTCGGTGGACCCTCAGGCACGCGACGCAGGGCTCGCCAACTGCCGGGACGGGTTGAGCGCCTGCAGGTTATAGTTTGCGGGATCAGGATGAAGATTTTTTTCGCGCTGAAGCAGCGCAACTACCTAACCACCTACGCAGGCGTGATCAATACGCTGCTGGAACGCGGCCATTCCGTGCGTCTTGCGTGGCCCGACATCGACACGTCCGTTCCCGCTGAACTGACGGTGAGTGACCGCCTGGCGATCGAGGTGTGGCAGCCCAAGCGTGTCGATGAATGGGCTCAGGTCGCGACCACAATCCGGCGTGCCGCCGACTACCTGCGCTATCTGGAACCGAACTACCGGGATGTCGTAAAACTTCGCGCACGGGCATTCGACAAACTGTTTCACTCCCTTTCGGGCGGCGAGCAGGCGCCCGAGTCGGGGTGGAGCGAGATTGGACTGTCGCTTCCGGAGGCTACGCGGAAACGTCTGCAGGCGATCAGTCAGCTCGTCGAAAAGGCAATGCCTAGCGACCCCCGCATAGAAGCCTTGCTCAACGCCCAGCGCCCCGACGTTGTACTGGTGTCCCCGCTCATCGACCTCGGGTCGTCGCAGACCGATCTCATCAAGAGCGCACAGCGCCTGGGAATCCCGACTGGAATGGTGCTGTTCAGTTGGGACAACCTCAGTACAAAAGGTGGTATGCACCTGCCGCCTGATCGGGTGTTCGTTTGGAACGAACGTCAACGGCACGAGGCCGTTTCATTGCACGGCTACCCGCTGGGGCAGACGATTGCGACGGGAGCTCCTCGGTTTGATGAGTTCTTCAAACTCTCCGCGAAGACCGAGCGCGAGGCGTTCTGTGCGCCGCTCGGTCTGGATCCAGAGCGACCAATCCTGATGTACCTCGGATCCTCGAAGTTCGTGGTCACGAGCAGCGAGTTGCCGTTCATCGAAAAGTGGGTGAGAGAAGTCCGCTGCTCAAGCGACCCCAGGCTCCGCGGCTGCAGCATTCTCATTCGACCGCATCCCGATGTGAAGGTCACGGATGAAGAGGGACCGGTTCAGACCGTTCGGTGGGGCGAACTGTCGACCAAGGGAACGATCACTCGCCCCTTCGATGACCCGCACACAGTGGTTCTGAGGACGCATTACCGTCAGGCTCAAGGGTTCTACGACGCCCTGTACCACAGCGCTGCGGTCGTGGGTCTCAATACCAGTGCCGCGCTGGAGGCTGCGATTGTGGGCCGTCCTGTCTTCACCATTCTGGCCGGCGACAGCGATGCGGACGGCCAGGCCGGTACCCTGCATTTTCGCTATCTGCTCGAAGAGGAAGGCGGGTGTGTCACGTTGTCGTCGAATTTCGACGAACACCTCGGCCAGCTTGCTGTCGCGTTGGGCGGCAACGACAAGAGTGCTCAATTGCGTAGCTTCGCGCGGGAATTTCTGCGTCCAGCCGGATGGCACATTCCCGCCTCTCAGGTGCTGGCCGACGCTATCGAGCGCGAATTCCCGACTTCCGTCGTCTAGTCAAACGAGACCACCGCCCGATCAGAGGGTGACGTCCTTCCTCGATGGAGTCTGCGCTGCAGACGCCAGGGCGAGATGTTGCGTCAGCGGCCATGTAGCCGTGTTGGCCACGGTGAGCGAGCCTCCCTGGACGACGTCGAAGACGTGCTGCGCGAAATCGAGATGGTACGGGAAGTACGTCCGCTGCGAATACAGGGCCACGGCATCGACACCGCAGAGAGGCGCGAGATACGAGAAGCCTCCGTAGGTGCCGATGAAGGCCTTCGCACCAGCAATGACCGCCGTCTGAATGGCGAGGTTGTTGTGGGGCTGAATCAGGTGCTCCACGGTGTGCAGACGCTCGATGCCGGCGCCTTTGAAATCGTGGTGGTCGTCCACTCGCATGCGCGGAGTGAGCAAGACCACGTCCGTCTCGGCAGTGATCGAACGGATCAATGAATCGACGACCTGCCGGTTTGCCGGTGTGTCCGGGAAACACTTGCTGAAGTAGAACCTCGCCGCCACATATTCGCTGGGCAGTTTCAGTTCCGGGATGACCGGTGGAACGATAGGCCGGTACTCCGCAAGCTGGTGGACCCAGCGGCTAGACGTCTCCTGGCTCCAATAGGGCGTGTACAGCGCGTACATCATGGCCGGGTGCAGTAATGCGCCACGGGAATCCATCTCGCGCCATGCACGCCTGATCAGTTGGCGGTCAAACAATCGAAGCGTCCGCTGTTTCTGCGCGCCGACCGTCTGTTCGCGAAAGGTGTCGGGCGTGCAGAGCTCGAACACATCCAGGTAGCGTGCCCCGTCGATGCCGTACCAGGCTTCGGTACCGCCGCGCGACAGCAGCGTGACTCGTGAAGCGTCGATGCTGAATTCCTGCAAGGCCCACCGGACGAATGGGGCCCAGTACAACAGTTCGAACCCGACCTCCCCTGTCCAAGGCCCGACGAGGACTGGCCCCTTGCGACGAGACAGCTCGCGCAGGCGCCGAAGCGCGTGCATACGAATAAATTCGCGCTCGCTGTTCCGGTGTGACACGCGCAGCAGGCGGTGGGCAAAAGCGTCCTGCCGACGTGTGTTGTCCTCTAGAACGGAGATCGAGTGCTTGAGATGCGTAAGATGATGACGATCGATCTTGTCAACCCGTTCGACGACTTTTCCGACCCGGGCGGCTACACGCTCGAACCCATCCTGGGCCTGCTTCAGGGCTCTGGCGGTGGCGACCGCTTTGGCCTGGCGAGGAGCTGCGTCCGGATCGAGGAGCGGCTGGAGAGCGCGGCCGATCCTCATCATGACCCGCTGCATGAAACCGGGCATCCTGCATAGTCTACTTCCGTCACCGCAAGAGGCCTCACCTGCATGAGGCGTTCGCGTTGACAGCCTTCCGATTCCACCCATAATGGCCGGTGCGCTCTCGCGTCGTCGGCCAGGTATGCATCTCGCCGCGGGCAAGGACATCAAGGAGTAGTCGTGCCGGTTGATTCGACAGTCCGACTTGGACGAGGCGTCCTCATCCATCATCCCGGTCTTGTAAATCTCTACGGATGTGAGATCGGAGACGAGACGAAGATCGGTGCGTTCGTCGAAATCCAGAAGAACGCATCGGTTGGGCGTCTGTGCAAGATTTCCTCGCACACCTTCGTGTGCGAGGGCGTCACGATCGAGGACGAGGTGTTCGTTGGGCACGGCGTCATGTTCATCAACGACAAGCAGCCGCGCGCAACTGTGTCGGGGCACCTTCAGACAGAAAGCGAGTGGCAGGTTGTCCCGACCCGCGTGTGCCGAGGTGCCTCGATTGGAAGCGGCGCCGTTATCATGTGTGGCGTGACCATTGGTGCGGGAGCCCTCGTGGGCGCTGGCGCGGTCGTAACTCGGGACGTGCCAGACGGTGCCGTTGTGACCGGCGTACCGGCTCGGATACTCGCGAGGGGCGGGGAGAGATGATCGGGGTCGGAGTAATCGGCTACGGCTATTGGGGGCCCAATCTCGTACGCAACTTCGCGGATGTCCCTGGAGTAGACGTTCGTTTCGTCGCCGACTCGAACGCAGAACGCCTGTCATCCGTCGAGCGACGTTATCCGGGCGTCAAGACCTCGCGCGATTACCGAGACCTGCTGTCTGACGTCACGGTTGACGCGGTGGCGATTGCCACTCCTGTCTCGACGCATTTCGAGCTCGGAATGGCGGCGCTGCGTGCAGGCAAGCACGTCCTTCTCGAGAAACCGCTGGCCTCGTCCTCAGAACAGGCCCTGCGGCTGATCGAGGAAGCCGATCGACACGGTCTGGTTCTGATGGTGGACCATACCTTTGTCTTCACCAGCGCCGTGGCGAAAATGCGCGAATTGATGCGTGCGGGAGAACTCGGCGATATCTATTACTACGATTCGGTCCGGATCAATCTTGGACTGTTCCAGCACGACGTCAGCGTGCTCTGGGATCTTGCGGTCCATGACCTCGCGATCATGGATTTTGTCCTCGGTGCCACGCCCGTTGCCGTGTCGGCAACCGGTTTCTCCCACGTTCCGGGAAGGCCCGAGAACATCGCCTACATGACGATGTTCTTTGAGGGAAACCTGATCGCGCACGTACACGCCAACTGGCTGGCACCAGTAAAGGTTCGCCGAACGCTGCTTGGCGGCAGCCGCAGGATGATCGTGTTCGACGACCTCGAGGCGAGCGAAAAGATCAGGGTGTACGACCGGGGTATTTCGGTGAACCCCAGTCCCGAGAATGTCTATCAGATGCTCGTGGGCTATCGAGCCGGCGACATGTGGGCTCCACACCTTGCGCTCACCGAGGCTCTTTTCTCGGAAGCACGCCACTTTGTCGATTGCATCGAACAGAAGACACGCCCCGTGACAGATGGTCAGGCGGGCCTGCGCGTGGTCCGACTCCTCGAGGCGGCGACGCGCTCCATGGCAGAGCAGGGGCGTCTGGTCTCGATCGTTGCCGGCGAGCCCGTTCGATGATTCCGTTCGTGGACCTCAAGGCACAGTATCGCAGCATCAAACCCGACATAGACGCGGCGGTGTTCCGCGTGCTCGAGAGTGCGCAATTCATCCTTGGTGATGAAGTGGTGGCCTTCGAACGGGACTTCGCCGCCTACTGCGGGACGACCGATGCGATCGGGGTCAATACGGGAACGAGCGCACTGCATCTTGCTCTCGTGGCCTTGGACATAGGTCCTGGCGACGAAGTCATCACGGTGCCATTCACGTTTGTGGCGACCGTCGCAGCCATCCGGTACACCGGGGCGCGACCGGTGTTCGTCGATATTCATCCCGCAACCTGTACGATGGATCCGTCGCTGATCGAGAGCGCGATCACTTCGAAGACCAAAGCAATCATGCCGGTTCACTTGTACGGACAGTCGGCCGACATGGATGCGATTCTGGAGATCGGACGACGGCACGGGCTGCGCGTGATCGAAGATGCGGCGCAGGCACACGGTGCTGAATACCGCGGTCGCCGTTGTGGCTCAATGGGCGACATCGCGGGGTTTAGTTTCTACCCGGGCAAGAATCTCGGTGCGTACGGAGAGGGCGGCGCGGTGGTCACGAATAATCCGGACCTTGCGAAAACCGTGCGTATCCTCCGCGACTGGGGTCAGGAGCGGCGATATGAGCACCGGCTTAAGGGATTCAACTACCGGATGGACGGTATACAGGGGGCCATTCTTCGCGTGAAGCTTCGTCATCTTGAGGAGTGGACGGAAGCGCGTCGCGGTCGGGCGGCCCTCTATGACGCTCTGCTGAAGGACGGGCCTCTGCGCACGCCGGTGGCAGGGCCGGCGAACCGCCATGTGTACCATGTCTATGTCGTGCGCACCGCCGATCGTCCCCGGCTCGAACGGATTCTCGGCGAGGAGCAAATCCACTACGGCATTCACTATCCGATTCCAGTGCACTTGCAGGAGGCCCATCGAGATCTCGGGCACGCAGCCGGCGATTTTCCTGTCGCTGAATCGATCGCGCACGAAGTGCTCTCTCTGCCCATATTTCCTGAGATGACGAATGCGCAGGTCGAGACTGTGGCAGCCGCCGTGCGCCAGTCCTGGAATCACTAACGCGTTGTTACGGCCGTCTGCTCCACATTGGATACCGTACTGGTTCTTTGATGACTGATCCAGGTGAGTCACGAACGCTGAAAGCCGTTCACGCAGTCCGGCCCGTCTCGCCCGACGCGGCCGCTGATGTGACACTCGCGGCGGAGTTACGCGCGAACCAGTCCAGAGAAGACCTGCTGCGT
>Ga0075420_100003523_pt1 | contig 13700 bp, 9 predicted proteins | sample SoiMetdeltSBSDD4_FD_75296 | JGI IMG/M metagenome (GOLD analysis project Ga0075420, IMG submission 75296) | Bulk soil microbial communities from a Populus tree surrounding site in Tennessee, USA - Soil MetaG P. deltoides SBSDD4 | ecosystem: Environmental > Terrestrial > Soil > Tree plantation... | reverse complement strand
TGCTCATCGAACACCGCGGCGAAACGGTCACCCGCGAGCGGCTGCTGGAGGATGTGTGGGAGAAGCCGGCCTCCGATCCTTCGGAAAGCCGCACCGTGGACACGCACATCGCCAACCTGCGCAAGAAGCTCGAGGGCGGCAGTAATCGGAGCGGTTTCATCCGCACGATTCACAAGGTCGGCTACAAGTTCGTCGAAGACCCCGAATCTTAGATAGCGCCCAGATCAAGCACTAGGCGGCGGGGCGGGCTTCGGCGGGACCGAGCACGTCGCGGACGACGCGGAGAAGCTCGGTCATCTCGAAGGGCTTCTTGAGCGTGGCGTGGACGCCGTTTCGCTGGATCTCATCGGGGTCGAGCGTGGCCGCCCAACCGGTCAAGAGCAGCACCCGTGTGTCAGGTGCGATCTTTCGCGTTTCCCGAGCCAGCTCCCATCCGCTCATGCCCGGCATGCCGAGGTCGGTGATCATGAGCTCGAAGGAGGCGTTCTTGAGGTGGCCAAGCGCCTCCGCTCCCCCCTCCGCTTTCACGACCTTGTAGCCGGAGGCGCGGAGCACGTCCTCGAGCAGGTTCACGATTTCTTCCTGATCGTCCACCACCAGCACGCGTTCCGTGCCCTCGATCGGCTCCTCTGACCGCTTGCGGTCTTCGATCATCCGCTCACCGGCGGGTAGCTCGGGGAACGTGAAACGGAAAAGCGTTCCCACCCCGACCTCGCTCTCCACGACCACGTCCACGCCGTGGCGGCGCGCGATGCCATACGCAACGCTCATTCCCAGCCCCGTTCCCTGCGCGCCTTTGGTGGTGAAGAAGGGGTCGAAGAGGCGCCGGCGGACCTCCGGCGTCATTCCTTCCCCGTTGTCACGCACCGAGACCACGGCCCGCTTTCCGTCCGCCCACGTGCGCACGGTGATCGTGCCTTCGCCCCGGATGGCATCGATGGCGTTCAGGAGGAGATTCGTGAACACCTCTCGCAGCTCGGAGTCGTTTCCGCGAATGGGCGGCACGTTCCCTAGATCGCGGGCGAGACGAATCTTCTTCCCCTGCCGGTGTGCGTCGTCCTCCCACCGGCTGCGGGTCATCTCGATCACGTCATCCAGGATCGGATTCAAACTCAACCGGGTGAAATCCTGCTCGGTGCGAACACGGGTGAAGTTCTGGATGCGCTTGACCGTCTCCGCGCCGTCGCGAGCCGCCTTTTCGATGATCTGAAGCCCGCGGAGAGCGTTCGCATCGGCCGTGCGTTGCAGCATTTGTGCGCGGGCCAGAATGATGCCCAGCACGTTGTTGAAATCGTGGGCTACCCCGCCCGCCATCTCGCCCAGCGCACGCAACCGTTCGTACGCCACGACTTGGTCCTGAAGCTGCCGCCGCTCGGTGATGTCGACGAAGATCGCTTCCAGAGCCGGAGAGCCCTCATACGAGATGACGGTCGATCGCATGTCGAGAACGACAGATGTGCCGCCCTTGGAGAGCGCGATCAGCTCGTTGGACGCGACTTCTTTCGAAGCGACCTTTCCCGCCAGCCGTTCTTCGACTTTTTTCCGCCCCGCCTCATCGAATAGCGAGAACACATCAAAGGAGGGCGCTTGAAGCTCTTCATTCGTGTACCCGAACACATGCCCGAACGCTTGATTGAAGAACACGAGGCTCCGTCCCTGAAGAATGCAGATCGCGTTGGGTGAGTTCTCGACCAGGATCCGATACTTTTCCTCGGCCTCCAGGAGCGCGCGCGTGCGCGTCTTCACCGCGTCCTCGAGGCTGGCGTTGAGCTCGGCCAGATCACGATTGGACGACTCGACCTGTACTTGCTTGGCCTTGACTTCATGAGCCATGACTTCGAACTTCTTGGCTAGATCTTCGAATTCGTCGCCGGTGGCGAGATCGATGTGCACGTCGAAATTACCGCGCGCCAATTCGCCGGTGGCTTCTAGAAGTCGATGCAAGGGACGGGTGATGTGCCGGGCAAGAAGCAGCGCGATCACGCATCCCAAGAGGAGCGCTCCCAGCCCCACGCCGATCCCCCACAGCCGCATCTGGGCGAGCCGGGCATGCATGGGATCGAGTGAAATGCCGACCCGCACCGTCCCCCACTTCTGGGGCGAGCCCTCCACGTAGACCGGAACGGCAATGTCGAGCCCGGCATGATGCCCGAGGGCGGGGGTCCTTACCGATTGCACGATTGTCCAAGCTGTGGAACTGGCGGCCTGGCTGGCCCGATCGTTGAGCTGGCGTCCCTGCCAATCCGGCATGTTGCTGTAGCCCGCTACCTTCCCTTCCTTGTCGAGCACGATGACGTATTGCGCACCTTCCTGCTCCACCGTTTCCTGAGTGAGCTGCTGGAGCGCGACGTAGTTGTACGACAGAAGCTCTCGCGATGCGGCGGCGCAAAGACTGTGTCCGATCGCCCGTCCCTTGTCCTCGTAGAGAGCGACCATGGTGCGGCGCTGGTGAAAATCGACGGCCAGGGTGACGATGCCGATCGCGGCCGCAGCCAGGCTGACCAGCGCGACGAGAATGCGGAACTGAAGGCGCAAGCGCCGGTACGACTTAAAACCGCGCATACGTCCCTGCATCTCTAGATCTCCACACCTTGCGCAGCGGCACGCTGCATAACCCATAGGGTGACATCTCGATGCCGCGGACATCGGGCTGGAAGGCATAGACGGTCATCACGTTGAAGAGCGGAATGATGGGCGACTCGGCCAGCGCGCACCGCTCCGCCTGGCGATACCAGTTGAGGCGCGCTTCAATGTTGGTTTCCGAACGGCCAAGGGCGAGCAGTGAGTCCAGCGTCGCGTTACGAAAGTTCACCATGTTGAACATGCCTTCCGAGGCAAGCAGGGTGAACAGGAACGTATCCGGATCCGGCAGGTCCCCAATCCACGTGATGACGAACGCGGGCACGGTGCGGGCTTCGATGGCCTGGTTGAGCTCGGGCCAGTTGACGACCTTCCGCTCGGCCAGAATTCCGGACTTGGCCCACGACGCCACGATCACGCTGTCTCGCGCCATGCCTTCCTTGCTCCGCGCGGTCACGTAGAACGTGAACCGGAGCGGATGCCGGGGACCGTATCCCGCTTCCGCCAGAAGGGTTTGGGCCAGGGCCGGGTCCTCGGAGAGGATCTTGGGCTCGGGCGTGTACCCGGGCATGCCCGGAGGAAGAATTCCGGCCGGAGTGAGAAAGCCGGGTCCGGCCGCCGCTTCCACCGCTTTGCGATCCAGGGCGAGGCTCACTGCGCGGCGCACGCGCACGTCGTTGAACGGGGGTCGGGAGCAGTTGAGCCCGACGAACTCCATGGCGAGCTCCAGCCGGCGAACGATGTGGTAATTCCCTTGCCGCAGGAGATCGGACACTTCGGACTGGCGCAGATTCAGGACATCGAGTTTTCCGGCCAGGAAATCGCGATGTTCCGTCACCCCGCCGTCATGAGCGAGAGGATCCATGATCACGCTGTCCAGATGCGCGGGGGTGCCGAAGTAGTCGTGATTCGCCACCAGCACCCACGATCCGGCCGCGTTTCTCCCCGCAAAACGGAACGGGCCCGAGCCGACCGGCTTTTGTCCGAACGCCTCCGGTCCAAGCCGCTTCACTTCCTCTTCGGGGATCACCTTCGCCTGATCCATGCACAGCACGGACAGAAAACTCGGATAGGGCTTGGCCAACCGGATGACGAGGGTGTGATCGTCAGGGGCGAAGATGCCGCGAATGTGGTCGGCCCGGCCTTCCATGAAGTCGGCGGCTCCGTCCACGATGATCAGGTAGTCCTGAATGATGCCGGCCGGTATGCGATGCGAATCCAGAAGACGGTTGAAGCTGTAGATGAAATCCGAAGCAGTGATGCGGCTGCCGTTGTGAAAGCGCGCATCTTGGCGCAAGTCGAATTCATAGGTGAGCCCGTCCGGAGAGATTTTCCAGGATTGAGCTACATCCGGAAGCACGTTCAAGTCGGCATCGGCACGGAGCAGACCGCTGAAGACCTGGGTGATGAACATGCCTTCGTACGCGTCGTCAGCCAGGGCCGGGTCCAGGCTGTCGATGGCCTCCAGGGCCATGTGAAACGTTCCACCTTGAACCGGCTGCCGGTTCTGGGCGACGGACTGGTCGGCCTGCTTTCGCGCGCAGCCGGAAAGCGGCAGGATGGCCAGACATAAAAGTGCAGCAATAAGCCGGGACGCCCGGCAAATAATCCCCATCATGGCCTGCTGATCCCTCCAGGACACCTCCCCGTTATCGACGGTGGACCCCGAAAGGCTGAGCCTCCGGGTCGTGCTTCTGGCTAATGAATTGAGGGGGTTAGTCTTAGGGGGTAAAGCCGGGGCCGGGGCGGGGTCAACCCTTGCTTCAAGTCCTGTTTTGGATTAGAGTTATGCCACTCGATGCGGTTGGATAACGGAGTGACCATGCGCCAATGGCGGTCGGTGCCATTTGTAATTCTTGTTGCGCTTGGTCTTGCTATGCCCGCCTTTGCCAGTGACGAGCCAGTCCTCGCCAAAGATCCTCACGTCATCAAGGTCACCGACACCGGATTTGATCCCGCTTCGCTCAGCATCCAGAAGGGGGACGTGGTGCGGTGGCAACTCCAGGATGGGGCGAGCGGGCACATGATCGTGAGCGGAAATTATCAGGATCAGGACGCCGGAGACATGTTCCAGTTCGCGCTCAGCGTCCAGCATCTTGAACAGGACGTCACGTTCACGAGGACCGGGACATTCTCCTATTTCGCGAACGATCATCCGACATCGATGCTGGGAACGATCACCGTGAACGAGTCGACTCCGGTCAGCCCGGTAACGTGGGGCCTCCTGAAGAAACTCTTCGAAACGCCTTAATCCGTTTCGATTTCTCCCTCTCTCTCGAGTTCCTCCCGTAACTTCCGCATTACGTCTCCATTCGCGGGAATGATGTCGAGCCGTCCCAGCTCCCCGGCCGTGAACCAACCCACCGCTTCGACATCCAGAGGCTCCGGTTCCCCGTCCGTTCGCCGCACACGATAGAAGACCACGCGGACTGCTCGTCCTTCGTTCCCCTCGTAGGCGATGGTGCTATGGACGGCGGTGGGCTCGACCACGATCCCCAGCTCTTCCTGAAACTCTCGAATCAGCGCCGCCTCTTGGGCTTCCCCCGGCTCGACCTTTCCGCCGGGGAATTCCCACAAGAGCGGGAAGCTGCGATGGCGGCTTCGCTGGGCCAGAAGAACGCGCCGCTCTTCAACGAGAATGCCGGCCACGACCTGGACGGTCCTTGTCATCGGCCAGCGTCCGGTGTGGACCGGCGGTCGGACACTCCAGTCAGCAGCATGAGGCCCACGATGAAGAAGACCGCCACCGACAGCACGGCAAAGCGCTGGTTGCCGTGGAACGCGTACGAGATCGCGCCGAAGAGAAGCGGCCCCAGGATGGACGATGACTTCCCGCAAAACGCATAGAAGCCGAACATCTCGGCCTCACGTCCCCGCGGGATGAGCGAAGCCATGAACGCGCGGCTGGCCGCTTGCACGGCACCCAGAGCGCTCCCGGCCACGATGGCTACGGCGTAGAACGTATGGCGCGAGTTCACGACGAACCCCGCCAGCGCCACGCCGATCCACAACAGGAGCGTGATCACGATCACGCGCTTCGGCCCCAAGCGATCGGTGGGCTTGGCCCACGCGAAGGACCCGATCAACGCCGAGATCTGCACGACCAGGAACAGGATGACGAGGTCCTGTGACCGGAAACCTAACGTCCGGGTGGCGAAGATGGATGAGAAATAAATCGTGGTGTTGATCCCATCGATGTAGACGAAATAGGCGAGCAGAAAGCGGCGCAGGTTGGGGAGGCGCCATGCTTCGACCAGGATCCCGCGAAATCCGCGAAGGCCCATCTGAGCGGCGCGCCAAACGCTCGTACCGGTGGGCCGGTCCTGAGGAAGGCCGATGAAGGCGGGAATGGCGAACACGGCAAACATGGCCGCCACCAGTAGCCACACTTGGTCGAAGGCTTCCCGTTTGACCAGAGGCAGAACGGCAAGGAGCCCGACCGCCGATCCTGCATACCCCAGTCCGAATCCGAGTCCGGACACGAACCCCTGCCGTCCCGGCGGCGCAATGTCGTTCAAGTAGGCGTTGTAAAACACCAACGCACCTTCGAACCCGATGTTGGCCATCACCGCGAGGACGAACGCGCGGTGCAGGTTTCCGGGAGTGAGGGTGGTGAACAGGGCGACGGAGACGATGCAGAGCAGGGAGTAGGCGAAGAGAAAGCGCTTGCGAAGCCCGCCCCGATCGGCGATGGAGCCCAGAAGCGGCGAGCTCAAGGCGACGAAGATCATGGAGACCGAGAGCACGCGGCCCCACCAGAGATCCCCGCGACCGAGGGCGTCGCCCACGATCACGTTGGCGAAATAAACACTGAATACGGTAGCGGTGATGACGGCGGGATAGACCGAGCTCGCAAAATCGTAGAAGGCCCAGGCCAGAACACGTGGGGTAATGACGCGGGGGGGTGATGAACTCACCGTCGTCACTGGGTCGACGCCACGCGCCGTGCCTCGGCAAGGGCAAGCACGTACGCGGTCACCGAGTCCAGGTCCTCGCCCTCGAGTCGGCCGCGATATCCCTTCATGCGACCTTTACCGTCCGTGATCACGGACAGAGCTTCATCCTGGGTTGTGGTGTCGCGAAAGGCAGCGCTACCCAGATCCACGTGACGGTGCGCGATGCGAGACGCTCGCGAGGCATTGCCCGCATCGCCGTGACATCGGCGGCAGTACTTTCGGTACACGGCATAGCCCGGGTGATCTACCAGGAGCGGCCCCCGGTCCCGACCGCAGCTTTGCAATGCGAATAGAGTTGCCATGACCAGGATGACGGCCACCCAAGCCATCCGCCACCGCAAGCGCGCATCCTCCTCGGTCACCTTCGTTCGGCTTCAAAACGAACGAGGCAGTGTAGCAGCTTGACGCTCTCCGGCGGGGCCGCCTAGTTTTTACGGATGAAGCATGCGTGGTGGTGGCTCTTGGTTTGCTTGTGTGCCTGCGGGCGATCGGGGGGACAGACGTCCGAGGCGGACGCAATCGATCTGGCCGACCGCGCCTGGTGCCGCGGCGACAGCCTCCAAGCTCAAAGTCTCCTCGAAGAGCTGCTCCGCCATCATCCGAAGTCCTTTGCTGCGCGCTATCGCCTCGCCATTTTTCCCATCGACGGCCAGCCGGAAGTGGCACTGGAACGGTTGACCGATCTGGCCCGGCTCGATCCCAAGCACCCGGGGCCGATGTTTTACGCTGGACTCGCCCGGCTCCGGCTCAACGATTTCACGCGGGCGGAAGAGGATTTGCGTCAAGGCTTTGCGCTCGCGGAAGCCCGGCGCGGTTACGCCCTGGACGACACGACCGACGCGGCTCGCGAAGGGCTCGCGGCCTGGACCGCCGGCCGTTATGCGGCTGCCGCGGCCGCCTTCGGTCGAGCGGTCGCCGCGGATCCCGGAAACGCAACGCTTTGGTTCCTGGAAGGGCGCGCGTCGGCGTCGACCGGTGACCTGGATGGGGCAATGCAAGCGGTGGAGAAAGCTCTCGCGAAACACCCTTCTTTCCCCGCCGCCCATGCGTTCAAAGCCGAGATACTCCGTCTCAGGAAACAAGGCCCCGAGGCGCGCGCGGAGGTGGAGCAAGCGCTCAGAGAGGAACCACAGCAGGTCGAGGCCCTCTACCAGCTTGGGCTACTCGACCTCGACGATGGCGAAGTGCGCGCAGCGGCCATTGATTTCTGGCGGGCCGTACTGGCCGATCCCACCTTCCCTCCCCCGCACCAGGCGCTCGGACAGACGTTCATGCACATGGAACAGGCCCGCCAGGGGATGCCGTTTTATCAGCATTACGAATGGGTGCAAGGATTTCTGGCTCGTTATTCGGGACGCGGCTGAACCGGAGTTGATCATTACGCGCTCACCGAGCGCACGTGCATCCCTTCCCCGTTTGTGTCGTCCGCGCGCATGGCCGCAACCCGAGGCGTGATCGTGGGTACGAGCGTAATCCGCGACACGTTCAAGGTCGGGGCGCCGTACTGCTCCTCGATGCGCCCTTCCGCAACATAAGGGCCCAGCGAATGGACCACGCCTCGGTGCCGGGCGTACACATCGGGAAAGAGCGTGCACTCCACCAGCCCCGTCTCGTCCTCGAGGGTGACGAACTCCATCGAACGGCCTTCCTTGGTGGGAACGGTACGGCGCGCGGCCAAAATGCCGGCCACCGAGAGACGCTTCCCGACTCGCGTCTCCGCGGTACGGCAGCGCACCGCCTTCGGGAACCGGCCTTCTTCGCGAAAGATGGCCATGGGATGCCGGCCCACGCAGAGGCCCAGCACCGACCACTCGAGCCACAACCGTTCCTTGGCGGAGAACTCGGGGAGATGTGGCACCGGCCAGATCGGCTCGTCCGCATCGCGAGCAAAGATGTCGTCGAGCCCGCGACGGTCACGCTGGTGATAGCGCTTGCGATACTCGTCGTACCCGGAGGTCAACACGCACAAGAGCTCCGGACGTGAGCGCGCGGTGAAATCCAAGGCGCCGGAGAGCACGAGCGCTTCCGCTTCCGGATGCGCGGGCCCCACCCGCACGAGCAGGTCTTCAATTCCCGAGAACGAGCGGCGGGCGCGAGCGGCCAGGAGCGCCCGCCGCGTGCTTTCCGACAACCCGCGGACACGATTCAAACCGATGCGCACCGCGGAACCGGTTTCCATGGTGAACCCGTCTTGGGAACGATTGAGATCGGGAAGCAGCACGCGCACGCCGCGACGCTTCGCGTCCTCCAGATGCGTGCGCAGGTCGTACATACCGGCGTGATGGTTTTGAATCGCGCACGCGAAGGCGGCCGGGTAGTGCGCCTTGAGCCAGCCGGCTTGCCAGGCCAGAACGCCATACCCCGCCGCGTGGGCTTTGCAGAACGCGAAGGCGCCGAACTGCAGCAAGTGATCCCAGAGCGCCCGGGCCACCTCCGGCCGGTACCCGCGACGCACGGCGCACTCGAGAAACATCCCGGCCAGGTTCTCACGCTCCTCAGCATCGCTTCCCGCAATCGCCCGCCGCAATACGTCGCCATCTTCGAGGGAGAGGCCCGCCACCACCGCGGCCACGCACATCACGTCTTCCTCGTAGAGCGGCACGCCGAACGTATCGCGCAGCACCGGTTCGAGACGCGGATCGAGATACGTGACCGGCTCCTCACCCCGCAAGCGGCGCACGAAACGTTCCTTCATCCCGCTCGCCGCCGGCCCGGGCCGGATGAGCGCCACCGCGGCAATGGTCGTCGCTAGATCGTGCGTTTGCAGCATGCGATTGAGATTGCGCATCCCGGGAGATTCCATCTGGAACACACCGAGTGTTTCACCGGCGCTCAACACGGCGGCCGTCTCCGGATCCGCATGCGGGAGCGTCTCCGGATTCACCCGCACCCCCTGATGGGCCTCGATCAGCTCGATCGCTTCGCGAATGGTGGAGAGCGCGCGATTGCCAAGCAGATCGATCTTGACCAAACCCACCGCCTCGATGGCCCGCATTTCGAATTGGGTGCACACAATGCCTTTGGTGGCTTCCTCGAGCGGCACGTAGGCATCGAGGGGCTGGTCGGAGATGACGATGCCGCCCGGATGCAAACCGAGATGCCGCGGAAAACCCAAGAGCGCTTGGGCGGCTTCGACCACGCGGGGCCAGGGCGACTCGTCCAAGGGAATGCGTCCGCTTCGCGCCAACGCATCACGCAACGGTCCGTCGACGCCGTGCGGTACCCCTACGGAGAGCCGGTTCACGGTTGCATGGGCGATACCGTAAGCCTTGGCCGCTTCGCGAAACGCGGAGCGCGGTCCGTACGTGTTGTGGGTGGAGATCATGGCCACGCGGTCGCGTCCGTAGGTGGCGTACACATGGTCGATGACCTCGTCCCGGCGAACCCAGCACAGGTCGATGTCGAGATCGGGATGATCAGGACGTTTTTCGTGCAGAAAGCGCTCGAAGAAAAGACGGTAGCGGAGCGGATCCACGTTCGTGATGCCGAGCAAGTACGCCGTGAGGGCGCCCGCCCCGCTACCTCGTCCCACGCTGGCGATGCCGCGGTTTTGCGCGTACCGCATGATCTCGCCCACGACCACGAAATAGGGCGCAAACCCCAGGCGCGCGATCACGGCCAGCTCGCGCTCCAGACGGTGGCGCGCCTCGACCGTTTCGCACCCGTAACGGCGCACCATCCCGGCCTGGCAGAGGGCGTGCAAGTGCGAGATCGCGGTTTCCCCGGACGGGAGCGGCGGATCGGGAAAAATCCACCGTTCGCGGCGCAACGTGAACCGGCACCGATCGGCGAGCCGGCGCGTGTTGGCGAGGGCGCGCGGGTAGTTGCGGAAGATGGAGACCATGGCCGCGGGGGCCTTGAAATATCCCTCGCGGGGCGACAGGTCGGACGGCACGAGACGTTCGACCAGTGTGTTCTCGCGAATCGCGGTGAGCACCGCATGAAGGCGATGCTCTTCGCGCCCGGCGCCGTTCACCTCGCCCGTGGCGACCGGCTCAATGCCGAGCGCCAGGGCCGCGTTCACGAGATCGTGGAACAGTTCGGGGCGTGGCGCGGCCAATGCCGCCCAGAGATAACCACGAGGCCACGCGCCAGCGAGGCGTCGCAAGAGCTGTGGGTCCGAGCCAAGCGCATGCAACCCGGCGGCATGACGCGGCAGCACGGTCGCCAAGCGAAAGGCCGGATCGAGCATGCGCGCGGTGAGAATGCGACACAGGTTGGCGTACCCGGTTGCGTTCTCCACGAGCAGCACGACACAACCGTCGGGTCCGTCCACTTCGGCGCCGAGGATGGGCCGAAGGCCGGCCGCCGCGCAGGCCTGGGTGAACGGTACCGCCCCGTAAACGTTGTTGCGGTCGGTGAGGGCCAGCGCGTCATGCCCGTAACGCGTGGCCTGAGAGATGAGCGCCGATAGGGTGGCGGTCCCCCGGCCGAGGGAGAATACGCTCCGCACCTGGAGGGAAATGTAGGGAGCGTCGTAGGGGGGCATGGAATCCTCGACACGGGGGAACCGCCGGGAGGTCCACGCTACCAGATGTTTGTTTAGCTAGGCAACAGAAGAGTATTATTATTGATAAGCCTCAGCTACACAATAAGTTGTAGAAACAGTTTTGAGAAACGAAGGCCGGGGAGGTTTCACTTGACCGGATAAAAGATTTTTGGTCATATGACCTAATATGTTGGTCGTAAACTCCTCACCCTTTGGTAGCCGCACGCGAACGCGAGTCTTGCTGGCTCTACGTCTCTTGGGCGAAAGCTATCCGCGCGAACTCAGCCGGTTGCTGGAAAGCCCGCTCAATGCCGTGCAACAAGCGTTACTGGGCCTCGAGAGGGACGGCCTGGTGGCGGCACGAACGGCGGGGCGAACAAGATTGTACCGGCTGAACCCACGCTATTTCGCTTGTGCCGAGCTGACACAATTCCTCCTCCGCCTGACCGAACCGGAAGACGAGCTAAGGCAACGAGTCGAAGCTATGCGGCGCCGCCCGCGAAGAACAGGCAAGCCGCTTTGAGAATCGGTGCGAAATCCCGGCTAGCCGACGTGGCACGCGCCGTCAGTGCGACGTTATCGAAGCACGGGATTGACGCCGTTCTCACTGGAGGCGCGTGCGCTAGTCTGTACACGCGTGGTGCTTACTCGTCTTCGGATCTCGACTTCGTGGTCCAAAACGTAGCTCCACGAAATCTCGACTCAATCATGCAAACGATCGAATTCAAACGTACCGGCCGTGTATACCGCCATCCGGAAACCGAGTTTTTTGTGGAGTTTCTTCCGGGCCCTTTGGGGATCGGGCGAGATTTGGAAATCAAAGCCGTCCCCTGGGCCGGCAACTCTCCTCTTCGGATGCTCTCCCCCACGGATTCCTGCCGAGATCGCTTGGCTGCTTTTTATTTCTGGGAGGATCGTCAAAGTCTGCGCGTGGCGGTACAGATCGGAACACGACATCCGGTCAACATCGAGACCATTCAACGATGGAGCGCGGAGGAGTCACGCCTTTCAAAGTTCGAGGAATTCGTGGCCGAATTGAATCGCGCCCTCAGCAAGCGAGAAAACCGCTCAAGGAAATAGGCGTTTCAAGCGACCCCAGGTTGTTGGCTCTACGGGCGTGTTGTAGCTGAATTTCTGAATGCGGTTGAACGTGTCCGACACGTAGACGTTGTCGGCCGAATCCACGGTAACGCCGGTGGGGTAATGAAACTGACCTGACCCGGTGCCGAACGAGCCCCACGAGCTGAGAAACGTCCCCGAAGCACTGAACTTCAACATCCGGTGCGCGCCGCGATCGACTACGTACAAGTTTCCGCTCGCGTCAAACTCCAGACCCCATGGCCCGTTGGTCTGGCCCGAGCCTGTGCCGGAAGGTACGAACACTTCGACGAACGTTCCCCCCGACGTGAATCGCTGCACCCGTTTTCCCGTGAAATCGGACACGAAGACGTCACCGGTTTGCGGGCTGATGTCGACTGCCACTGGCAACCCAAATTGCCCGTTGCCGCTTCCCGCCGACCCCCAGGTGGTCACAAACGTTCCCGAACCGTTGAATTTCTGCACGCGATGGTTGTTAGCGTCCGCCACGTAGACAAAGCCCGCCCCATCCACGGTCACGTCGTAGGGATCATCGAACTGGCCGTTTGCCGATCCTTGAGACCCCCACGTGGTCAGGAAACCTCCCGACGCAGTGAATTTCTGAATGCGATAGTTCTGGGTGTCGGCGACGTACACGTTTCCTGCGGCGTCGAGATCGATGCCATCGGGAGCCGCGAAATAACCGTTCAGCGTGTCGGACAACGTCGTGGCGGGCCAGCGCGTGATGTACACACCTTGGGCGGTGAACTTTTGCAGGCGATTGTTCTGGGCTTCGATCACGTAAATCTGGTCCGATGATGTCGCCGTCAACCCGGTGGGATTCCAGAACTGGCCCGGGTCACTGCCCACCTCTCCGCCCACTGTTCCCCACTGCAATAGGAAGGCGGGGGGAGCCTCGGCGCCCGCCCGGGGGGCGAGCGCCACGAGGAAAATAACAATCAGTGAGCCGCATCGGTTCATCGACACTCTCCGTACCAGTTGCAGAGCCACGAGTTCATTTGATCGATGTCCTGGCTATGCGCGAGCTGCATGTTGAAACAGAAGTCGATGAGCGCGGTCGTGCTCGCCCGACCGTAACAGTGCGTCTCGACGCGCACGGACGTCGTGTACTCCTTGACCATGGCTTCAAGGTAGGCGATTTCGAAATCGCCTTCTTCGAGAGAGCTGAGGTTGGACAGAACGCGTTGATCGGGGTTGCCGAGACTGGGCACATGGTCGATTCCGTACCAGGTGGAGAGCCAGGATTGGAGAAGGCTCACATCATGGGATGCCTGGGTAGCCGTCTCCTGACAGAACGCCATGAGCTCCGGGTGCAGGTTCCCTTTTGACACGCAGACCTGCGCCATGTCCAGGGTGAGCTGGGCGGCATCGATGGCGTCGGCGAGATAACGCGTTTCGAAGTTGGCCGCGCCGCCCCCTGCATCGACGGGCTTGGCGGCGGGAACGAGACGCACTCCTTCGGGAGCCGTGACCTGATCGGCGCACCCCCAAGAGAACCCGGCTAGACCGACAACGGCGAACACGAACAGGAACACACGATTGGTGCTGGGCATAGATAACCTCCTGTGATGCACGCT
>Ga0075420_100003520_pt1 | contig 13709 bp, 18 predicted proteins | sample SoiMetdeltSBSDD4_FD_75296 | JGI IMG/M metagenome (GOLD analysis project Ga0075420, IMG submission 75296) | Bulk soil microbial communities from a Populus tree surrounding site in Tennessee, USA - Soil MetaG P. deltoides SBSDD4 | ecosystem: Environmental > Terrestrial > Soil > Tree plantation... | reverse complement strand
ACCATCTTGTTCATTCTTTATTGATACTTGTGCATCCTCGGTTATGCTTGGAGCAAACAGATTCCTCGCCTGAAATCCAGATATGGCAAAGACTATGATAACTCCTGCAGCGATAATAATAATCGCTAATGTCTTGAGTGAAAGGTCGTGTAAGCTCATAATTCTTCCACCATGTCGATGAAATTATTTATGCTCTTGTCGATTACCCTCATTTTGTATTTTGTCGCTACATTTGTAACTAATTCTGGATTGGATAATCTATAAAGCAAAATCTGGCCACTTCTATTGGTTGAAACTATTCCTTCTTCTTTGAGATAGCGTAGGTGTAATGATATTGTCGATATAGCCTTGCCAGTATAGTTGACAATATCTGAAATGTTGCATTGAGGTTTCTCTAAAATGAACAGAATTATTTCCTTGAGAGGCGGGTGCCTAAGGTATGAGAGTATCGCAGATTCTATTTCAGAGACATTGTTTGGATAATATCTTGTAATTCTTCTTGCATGTTTTCTTTCTACTCGAATAAGACCCGCTCCTTCCAATCCTGCTAAATGGTAGAAAAGAACTCCGTTTGAATACCCCGAGAGTTTTAAAAGCTCTCGATATCTTATTCCTGGTGTGTTGGTTATATGAGTGAGGAGGATATCCTTTCTCTCATAAAGAGATTCGTCGTCGTCTTCAATTCTGCTTACTGTTTTCATATTATGCCCCTCGCCCAGATTCGCCGTTCTTCAAAACGCCAACACCAAATAGGGTAAGCATTATCAAAAGGATGATATGAGGCAGTTCTATGTTTGCAATGGGAAGATGCGCCATTGGAAAGATATCCAAAGCGTCAAGGAAGTACAGTATCTCTGCGCTGACGAGAGCTACGAAACTTATAGTCATTAAGAGTATTCTTGTTCCTCGAACCCTTTTGTAAGCAAGGAATGAGACTAGACCAAGAAATGCAGCAATTATCATACCTGCAAGATGCACTATGATATGGTATATCATTGAAGGATGGTAGATATGCGGAATTACTAGAGGCGTGATAACTCCTATAATAATTGCAGTTGTAAGACCTAGCAGGATGGGCTTACTGATCGCCTTCCCTCGATTGCCAATTCCTCCTCGATTCTGCATTATATAAAAAATAGTAGCTTCTCAACGTATAATTAAGTCAATTGGAGCAAACGTCGAAAAGTCTGATGTAACCGTACGCTGGTGAGTTTTCAACTGTTTTTACATCACTGGAAGAAATGGTGAATGATGAATGATCAATAGCTTTTTTAGAATGCGTATTAAGAGCAAAAGAAGTCTTATCAAAGCAAGCAAAAAATCACCTTTCGCCTAATCGTGTTAGTTGTCCGACAAACCTTCTCTTTTTTCTATTTTTATCTTCGAACATGGATTCTGACTAAGGTGCATATGCAAACCTAGAGTAGAACCCATTTTTGCCAGAGTTATCCCACTTCATTCCATGGTCGCTGTAGCTATTCTTTGTAGACTTTGCTACCACCGCTGCAAAACCAGGTGCTACAGCCATTGGTTTATTGCTAATAGTTACTTCTTTACTTTTATCGCCTCCCTCGATACCTTCAATGGTAAGGTCAATCGCAGATGGAATTTGCAATATTCTTTTCCTGCCATCCATCTCAAACTTAATTGGCACTGGTCGAACACCTGCTATTTCACCAATGAATTCTGCTATGACTCCAAAAAAGCCTCCAGCCTTTCCTGAATATATCTTGCCAAGTGCATCTGCTTGTTCTTTGGTAGCTCTCTCGTCTAGATACAATGCCACCTTCCACTTTGGACCTGTCCACATGTTGCCTGGGGTATGGAAAACACCAACTACGTTTAATCCATCCAAATGTGTGCTATCAAAGTGCCCTTTCTCAATATGCCATGCAACAGTTACGTCACATTCACCTTGGTCTGGATTTCCTAGAAATACACAAGGACAGACAGTGTCGCAATTACATGCCTCAAAATAGTCGCCTTCAAGCCTCCAGTTTATTCCTGTCATGCTTCTTAATGCAGTTAGTCGTATAAAACATACGCGGAAACTTGAGAGTTCGGATTTCGAATAGCACAATTCTCTTTGCATAGCTGCTCTTTAGATCGATACAGTTCAAACTGACTGAGTTCGTGGGTTCAAATCCCACATAATCCATTTTTGTCAATCTAGTTAACTACGGCATTAAACTGAATTTGTTCTGGGAAGATGTATCAGAACGCAGTTGCTCGGAGTACAGTAATATATGAGTAACGAGGTCGAAGCTCACAACATCGCAAAACTATGTTCAAGACCTTAACATAAGGTGATTTGTCTACAAGTGTGTGATGCATTAAAAATGATCGACTTACCTTTCATTCCAGATGACTTTGTTGGACATATATTCAGATCTACTATTGCATTACTAGTAGTCTTAAACCCAATTGGTATAGTGCCTATCTATATTGCACTTACACAAAAGATGGAACGCACAAAGAGGGTGCAATTATCAAAGACTGTCATAATTACATCCACCGCTTTGCTATTTGCATTCGCCATTGCGGGGAGTCTGATCCTCGCTATCTTTGGAATTACTTTTTCTAGTTTCATGGTTGCTGGAGGTGTGTTGCTATTCCTTGTTGCAGTTGAATTACTGACTGGAGGAGGATGGCGCTTCGTGGGCAGCGGTGTTAGTGAAGAAACAGGAATAATTCCGCTTGCATTCCCGCTTCTTGCGGGACCAGGTGCAATAACTGCAGTGATAATCTCATTTGAATTTGCAGGCCTAGTAGTGACTGCAATTTCGATATCGCTAGCAATTGGAGTGACGTATCTCATCCTAAAGCAGGCAGAGCGCTTACATAGGGTTATAGGGAAAAGAGGATCACTGATAGTTACAAGAGTGTTTGCAATACTTATTGCAGCTATTGCAATTGAATATATTGTAGATGGAGCAAAGGGTCTTTTTTGAATCACTTTATTTAGGCTTGGCACTCAAATTAACCTTCTGCTAGAGCCTTCAACAATCCGTTGCGGCTTCTCTGCAGCTCACAGATCAAGTCTTATTCCATTAATCGCTCATACCGTAGGCCATTTTCCAAAAGCCATACTCTTGTTTGCAAGCAGCACAAAAACTCCTCTCCATGATCAATTTCTTCATTTTATCGGCACTAAAATAAAGTTGACCAAGGACACCTTTAAGATACTCAACTTGTTGCTGGGATTTTTGTGAGGCATAAAATTCAGCCCATCTCTGATAGACCTTATTATTTCTTATTTTGCTTTCACTGCTGCCAGATGTCATCATCAGCATTTTACACGCTATCTGGAAATATGACCAAGGGCACGGAGCCATAGCTGCCAGCTTTTCCTCTATACTCGTGTTTTCTGAGACATTTCTGAGAAATGCAATGTAACTTTTTGTTGTTCTTGCTAGGACCCTCGTCTCAATATCCTCTTCTGATAACCCTAAGGATACCAAGAGTTGCTTTTGCATCTGCATCTCATGTTCTACGGTACTTTGATGTAGGTCTACAAGCCATGTCTTAAGTGAGGTGTTTTCAACTACATCTCTTGATTTCAGCAAAAAGGAGCAAAATTCCTTCAGAAAAGCGTGATCTTGCTTTAGATAAAATATGAATTTCTCTGCTGGAAGTGCATCTGTCGCCATCTCTGCTATGAACTTATTGCTATTGTAATTCAGGAGCAAATGCCACTCAGTAATACAAACCTGCTTGAGTTTTTCTACTGACATTGAAGACTACATTAGTTCTGCTCCTATTATCAAATTTCTGCCAGTCTTTTGCAATCCTTCATTGTGTAAACATTGAAATTGTGTTTTCATTTCCTTTTCCTCTTTGATGTCACATCGTAGGCCAACATAATGCTATGAAGGATTCAAAAGATCTTATCCAAATCTCGACGGGTTTACTAATTGATTCTTCTTCCTTCTTTAAAGTTGGAGTATAAGAAGAATTAGAACAAAAAGAAAAATGGAGCCCGAATAACGTAGAGAGGAACAAATGCAAAAAGGTACTGGTCTGCAGAATAAGGTAAATTAGCTAATTAGGTTTGATGAATGCTTACAACTTCTTGATATCGGTAGCTCAATATTACAAATTTGTGGGTCAGTTGGCTCCTGAATCTTTCAGAGAAATAATATTTCGTGCAGGTCTCATTGGTTAAGAACCCAAATATGAACCACAGTCAAACCACTCATGAAAAATCCTATAAACCAGAAGCCTCATGACATTGCTTACTGCTCACCTTTTGTTCATAGGAATGGCGAGCGATATCATACACCAATAGTTCAAGCATTAAGCATAGTCAATGTGTCAATTGATATTTAACGGTCTCGTTGAAGAGGCTTGATTTACCACGATATTGTATGTTGATGCATGAAAATTAAGAACGCAAATGGTGGTGATACCGTTAGATCACCCAAAACTAAACATGCTAACGGCCAACCTTCTGTAGGAGTGAAGTATTAGAATGGGAAGCACTGGAAATTCCTTGATCAAAGGGATAGACATACAGGAAATAATCGATACCCTTGACAGCTTTCATGCACAGTCATGGGTAGTAGTGCATTTCTCCCAAGCATTGAAAAATAGGCTGGAAGGACAGGCAGCATTCTTGCTGTCAAAAGAACTGGAAGATAAAGCTCAGGAGAGTATAAAGCATGCAAGAAAACTTGCTGAACGCATTACAGACCTTGGAAGATCTGAAACTGGCGATCCGACAGAGTTTGTCATGCTGTCTCCATTGAAGCGCTTTTCTATGCCCAGCAGTACCTCAGATGTCAAAGTAATTCTCTCTTACATCCTTGAGCAAGAGCAGAAAATCATTAGAAAATATGGAGACTTTATGATTAAGATTAGAGACAAAGATGATCTTACCTTTCATCTGCTCTGTGAAATCTTGGAAGATGAGATAAAACATGAAAGCGAAATAGAATCTATTGTTATCAATTCGAGCAGGAACCGTGAATCGAACGAAATGCAAAAAAAGACCGAAGAGCAGTTGAATCTACCGCACTAACCGTCAAGAAATATGGTGAGTAAATAATAATGCTATCAAATGTGACACTTGAACGATACAAAGAGGCATATCGGGATGCGATCATAAGAAGGGAAAGGAAAGCCTTCACCATACATGCTTTAGCATATGCGATTGGCAATTCTATTCTAATCGCAATCAATTTGCTATTCGTTCCACAGTTCTTATGGTTCGTGTTTCCATTGGTCGGATGGGGTTCGGGGCTAGCGATCCATTACTACCTTGGAGTTCACACGGCTCTGCGACGGATTGAAAAAGATGATATGATGGCAGAAAACATCGCAAGAGAAGGTCTAGGCACTTCGCTTGCCTGACATAAATTTTTAGAGAATCTTGACAGAGTTGTTGATCTAAATGCAAAACAATCTTGATTCTGATTCGCAAACTCAGGATAAGTATATCCACGTTGTTACTTTCCTGCCGCTGAAGAGTTGGCGTTACATGATTTCATTCCAATTGATGACATCAAAAGTGCTAAAGCAGGCAAAACAAAGCCACGGAATAGTAAATTATGCGGTGAAGGCGGATTTTCCAAAGAAGCACTTCTGGACACTTTCAATTTGGAATGATCGGCATTCAATGAGACAATTTGTGATGACTGACCCTCACATCACTGCTATGAAAAAATTTGAAGAATGGGCTGGAGATGGATCCGCATTTGCAGATTGGACTAGCTCAAGCAGTTCGATTGACTGGGAAGAAGCAATGAGAAGACTTCAGAATCCAACTTTCTATTACAATAAAAGAAAAACGTAGAAGATTGAATAACTGCACAATTTGTCCATATCTTGAGCAAGTATTCTTTTTCTTTCATATGCTCCCTAGCCTGACTATCAATAGAAGTTTGAAAAAAAATAAGAAGTATGATATATTTGCTACAACTGGTAGTCATAGTTTCAGTCACATCAAAGGGTAATGATTTGTGTCTCTCAAAGGTTAGGCAAATAGATAGCAACCTTTTTTCTTCTCACTCTTCTTCTGTCTTCTGTGTTCCTAGGATTTGTCCTGAGCCTACAGCCGCAGCATGGGCACCATAGTCCATTCCACTTGATAAATAGCGCGCATGTCTGGCATCTTTTCTGTCCAGCAGAATATCTTCCTCCGAAACCGTGAGAGGGCTTAAGAGCCTTATGTCGTTCGCATATTCCTTTGCAGGTCAACCAAACATCACATGCTATAATAAATAGCCAAGTAAAATAACCGCAAAACCACAATATATTTTGGACTAAGCTTACTAGTGAAGAATAATACTCAATAGGTACAAAATAAAGAGGCAGCATATCTCTGTAATTAGCGCTGCGGATCCTACATCGCCGGACTGAAAGTGGACCGGGTTAGTAGTAGTATTTGAACTCCAGAACCCAACAATGCCTTCAAAATGTGAGGCTTGACATTTTTGATAGCTTTGATTTATCTTTGAAATTTCAAAAATTGGTTAAAAATTAGCCACAGTCCTCATTGGTTATAGCGTTCTTTTCTGACAGCTCCTGAGTGTACGTATAACCTTCCAGTCCATCTTCCTTATGTGCAGACATCTCTTTCTTTTTTTCTTTTCTTTATTACGCCGTCTCTCTATTTTTCACTTTTTTCAATTTGTGCTTTGCTTTTTCTGCAGTAATTCGAGTACGTTCCTTTGCTGTTTCAGATGCAGTTGCAATAGCAGCTGATGTCTCAGGAGCTGCCTCTCTTGCCTCTTTAGATATCACCTTCACAGTCTGTGCGGTTTCTATTGCAGTCCTTGCGGTCTCGTCAACAACGGTAGCAGTGTCTCTGATAACATGACGTTCTTTCAATACTCTCGCAGTCTCATTGATCTCTCTTGATGTATCGCGAACTGCCATTGTAGCCTCTTTGACTGCATCTGTCAATTCTTCTATCGCACCACTCTCATGGATAACTCTCACAATATCCCTCATCCTAGCTGACTCATCTCTTATCCTCTTAGCAATATCCTTGATATTTTGAGCAACCTGCTCCGGATTCGTTGTTACTATTGTTGTTACTTCTTGAGCCTTTGTGCTGTTGTCTACTGAAGAAAGATTATTCATATATTGTTATACACAATCTTTACTTAAACAAGCTAAGTGTGGTATTTATAAACAATTTTTTATCTTCAGCCCTAAGATGAAAGATATGCCTGCATCTATAATATATTGGGTGCCAAGCTGTTCCAGGTCTTAGTTGTAATTCATGAAAGTAAGAGCATACTTTTGTAGAGAGCCTGATGCTGTTGAAATTATCCTAAAAACTCATAAAATCAGTAGGCAGGCATTAGATACTATCTATGAATTAGTCTGGGAAGGTGAGTTTAAGAATATTCTGAATGCAGGTAGGGTTTGGCTAAAGTTTAAGGAGAATGAAGAAAGACCATTTGGAATTCCGCTTAGAGAGAAAAGAACTCATACCAATATATCTTCAGGGGATATTATTCAAATAACTAACGACTTTTATGTGGTAGATCAAATTGGTGCAAGGAAAATAGAATTGATTGATTAGATTATTCAAAACACACAGAGTGATATATGCTCTTGTCAGACAATTGTCAAATACAAGTTAATTTAATGCTGTAATTTATCAGAATGATAAAAGTGGGTGAATGGGATTTGAACCCCTGACCTCCGCAACCTTTCTAAAGCTGCCCCACTCTCTACCAGTTCTATCTCAACGTCAGGGCTTAGAATAGAATAATTGATCAAATCCCACCCGCTCCCTTATTTTTCCTTACTGGTCTATCGTTTTCAATAAGAAATATTTTCGCATCTGCCAATCCCGAGCAAATTATTATATATAATCAATACATGCGGTATACGCGTTACATTGCAATCTAATAGGCTAACATGTGCCCATTATATCTTCTCAAAGACATAGACCCCATAGCCCATCTTTCCAGAATCTTTCATCCATCGAATGTGTTCAGTACGCTCTGTAAGATTTATTTTATTGCCTCTGCTCATCACAAGCGTTAGCAATTTCATGGACTCAACAAAGCCACCATTGTGCTTTATCACACCAAAAATATCTGTTGGAAAGCCAAAATCATAACTCACAAAGATATCGCTCTGTTTGAAACCTGCTTCTTCAAATAATCTAATCCATTCGTTTGATTTCAAAGGTCTATCAAATGAGCCTATTCTTTTTTCTACATTGTAGACTAGCTCATTGTCTGGATCATTAATCCAAATCAGCTCAATATCACCAAAATGCCCGCCTGATTTTAGTACTCTTGAAACTTCTCTAACAACCTTGTCTTTATCCTTATCAAGGACAGTACCTAGGACGGACTGAGCAATGACTGTATCAAATTGACTATCATTGAAGAAATTCATATTAGTAATGTCACCTTTGATGACAGTTATCTGAGAAGAAAGACCTCTTTTTTGTACCCTATCCTCTGCAAATTTCACAATGAGATCACTAGAATCAACCCCTATTGCTCTGCAATTACAATTCTCAACTAATTTGCAAAGATCTTTAGCACTACCACATCCAATTTCCAAGACATAATCTTTATGACTTACACTCAATCTTTGAAAAAGTCCCTCAGTTGAGGCTACTCCTCCTGGATGAAGTGACGCCTCCCCTTCAAAAGATAAAACCAGAAGTTCAATAAATGGAAGCCTTGCAAGCTCTTTATCTGTCCACAAAGAAAAATCTAAGGAAGGCAAATGAGGTTCTTGTTCTTCATGGTTCATGCTCTGCAGTATTATTTCTTTAGTGCAGATAGATATACGTCGTAAGCGACCATACGCATTAGAACGACACTAAAGGACAAACAACGAATATTCAATTCCTGCTTTTTTGCTGTCCTCTCTCACGTCGGTATAGGTAGAATAGCCAGTGAAGTATTCTTCTTCATCAAACATGCCTATGTGAGATATTCAAATGATTGAGTAGGAATGGCTTCTTACTCTATTTGAGCTACCCTTCTAAATGATGATAGTATTCCCTCTCCTCTGCACAAGGAATACTACTAACATCGTTTGCCTTCCGAGGAAAATAACACATTTGTCAGAATAATGAAGTATAAAATCATGCCATAATGTAATTGTAAAACGTTCCTCTAGATATTTTTACTTAGGTGTCAATACCCAAGCAATATTAGTCAATCACACCAATTTTATGACATAACATATATGAATTCCGTTAAAAACAATGACTATTATTACCTCCCAAAGACGACAACTGAAAAATCAGCAACAACAGACGAGAAGACGAGTGATGTAATTGTTATGGACGGAATCGAGGTCGCAGTCAAGATGTGGGATGATCACATAGAGAGACTCGAAGCAAAGTTATCGTTTCTAATTAGATCGAATCATGACGCTAACTTAGATTTGTTATACGAATATGAGAAAAAAGTTGCTACTCTCAAACGAGAGATCAATGATGCGATAGAACAGAGACAGATGTTAATAGGCAGAAGCAAATTAGTATTATTAAGTAATCCCTATAATTTAAGTAGCAAATAAGCAGAATTTCTGCATCTAAATTTCAAAGGTAGAGCAGTACCTACATTAGTGTCGGGAGAGCATTATAGACTGAACAATATATGAGAGCAAGCAGATGTAAAAGCCGGGAATTTCAAACAAACATCCCATGAAAAACTTCTTCTTATCTGATTTCCCAAGGGTATTGCTGTTGAATTTGTCCTACTGTAACCCAAAATGAGTTCAAAATGATGTCGTAGTTTACCAGAGTAGAAGAAATGGACCTGGCGGTAGGATTTGAACCCCCGACCCCCGCAAGATAAAAAATAGAATATTTTATGTTGTTGGTGGAGATTCTCCCGGTGATGATTCTGGAAGTACCACAAGCTGTCCTCTCATGGTCGGAGGATGATACTTACAGAAGTATTCAAATATTCCTTCTTCCTCAGCTGTAAGGGTTGCATTTCCAGATTCGCCAGCTGCGGTATCTATGTCTACGCTATATGGCGGGGTATTGACAGTGAATGAATGTCTTCCCTCTTCCTCAGTCTCTTCTTCCTTTGTCTCCGCAATATTGAATAAGTTTACAGCTAGACTATCGCCTTTATTGACTACAATTACAGGAAGAGAATAGATGTAATGCGGTATTCCTGCTGTTGCCTCATCCAATCCTTCTAGCTCGGTGTTAAAGAGATAGAATGTCTTGTTGTTAGTTGAACTTGGCGCCACAGTCTGATTTGTTGTTGACGTCGGTGTATCTGTCGTAGTATTATCTTGCTGTGCTACTGCCAGTTGTTGTTCTGATGGAAGTGTTAGAAATAGACTCACTGATACGGCAAGAGAAACAATAGCGGCTATTGCTGTGACAACGAATACGCTCACAACTCTTCGGTTAATCATATTGATATACAAAAGCTGTATTGATCTATAATAACACCTAGACGAATCTCAAGCATGTGACCCAAACTTGGGATTCATGGTTTCCTAACTTATGTTAGTGCTTACTGACTCAACATACATCTTTGCTTCCTGAAATGTTTTTGCATAAAATAAATCCTTGAAAAGAGACTCATTCAGCAATCAACGCAAGATGTCAACGAACTCCTATACCGAGGGGTAAAAGCAGGAGGAGGATGCTAACAACGAGCTTACATGCGATCTGAGCAAGAAAAAAAGTAGTGATTTACTATCTTGACTGACTCGACTTTTGGGAGATGGATTTTTGGATATTTGAAAACTTTCAGGTTTAATGGAACAACAATCAATAACAAAATAAGCAAGTATTTGATATTATTATTGCTAAGAATATGACTGTAATCGTCATGCAGGACAGGTTTAAGCATGCGATTCTTACAGCTTTAGCTGATAATGAAATGGTTCAAATCTTAGACTGCGCAACCTTTCGCTCAGCGTCGGTAAACGAAGTAATCAAAGATACAGGAATCTCTCATAGCACAGCATACAGGAAGATTAAGTGGATGCTTGAGGAAGGTTTGCTCTTTACTGAAAAAATAAACATAACCGAGGATGGAAAAAAGTTTAGCCTATTTAGAAGCACACTGAGGTCAATTGTTACAAGATATGATCAGGGAAAAGTGACTGTTCAAGTCGAATATAACATCAACGTAGTTGAAAGGACTGCTGAACGGTTGTTCTCTCTAAGTTCTGATTAACCTTCTTGCATAGCATCTGCTATTCTCTTGCCCTTCTTTTCTGAGAGGTAGAATCTTATCCAGAGCATAGCGCTAAACATTGCCATCGCCACGACATGGATATAGATGCCTAATTCAGTGATCGAAAACAGTTCGACAACACCATCTTCTCCAAGCAAATCTACTATCTCACCAGTTATCCATATGAGTATGAACAAGGATATCTGAAATTGGAAACTCTTAACGTTTCTTGATCTTGCACTAAGCCACGCAAATATCCCGAGGGCAATTATTAGCAAGACAAGCGTGGGGCTGCCAAAGGACGAGGAAATCAGTATGGCTTCTGTCATTTTCCAGTCGCCTCCTGCTTTTTCTTCCTCTTATACGACGTACTAAGATAAGCTATACCAAACGCAATTAGTACAATAATGGATGCAGGCTCAAGCACACTATCAGCTATTGATTCGATTCCCTGCATCCTAACGATGTGATATATTCCATGTACTACGATAAATGCTGTGAGCATGATTGTCACCTTGCAAAGGTCACCCCTCAGTTTAAGGCTCAAATAAGCTGGGATTGAAGCTGCAAAAAACATCATAACTACACTGACGAGATCGAGCCAGCTTTCAAATGCCAATTTACTGGATTGTTCTTCACTTCGCCTGTTATAACACTTCTAGTATCGATCACCTACTCAAAGTTAGGAATTCAATCTCAGCTGTAAATATGACACAGAATGCTTGACTCAGGAAGCGAAGCATATATCTCTGGCTATGCATGCGTCAAGTATAGTAGTGATTATGAGTGTTAGTAATTTGATCAAGCAGAGCATTGTTGAATTTATCCGATAAGAACCTAAATGAGCTCAATTCAATATCGTCGTCGTTTACCAGATTGACAAAAGTGGACTGGGTGGGATTTGTACACTATGGATTTCTCCTTCCATAGCTACGCTCCGATAGGAAATAACAGGCATAACTGAGGCGGGGGGGGGTTCAAATCCACCCACCCAGTACATTTCTTTTACTGTGGTCGACTACGGCATTGGAATGAGCTTATTTTGAATAAGTGTAGTGCAAATTCTGCAGCAGAGATATAGTTGGCTATCCATCACTTTAAAATTTCAAAAGAGTTAAAAGAAGATATCCTTATTTGTTTCTCCTAGGCACGCCTTATGTTTACAACTTCAATCAGTATCATGCTGACTGCGATTTTAATAGTGAACTTAACTGCATTAACTATAACAACGGTGACTGCGCAAGAGGGTGAGGTACAAGAAGAGTCGGACGGAGGATTGACTGCCACATTAAATGGTGAGAGTTTTACAACTGGAGATACAGTCACTGTCAACGGCACTGTTGAAGTGCGAGACTTCAACTCCGCAGTCTGTATACAGGTAATAGACCCAGAAGGTGTGACTGTCGTCGACAGTACGTGCGCGGATGTAACCTTTGACAATACCTTCACATATAGCTTTCAAACAGGCGTAAATAGTGAGTTTGATAGTAGACCAATGGCAGCAAGTGGAAACTACAGGCTGATACTTACATACCTTGTGCCAGAGGAGCCTATCTCTAGCGAGGACTTCACAGAGGAGGTAGAATTTGTTTTTGCTTATAGCCCTGTTGAAGGACTGCAACAGCAACTGCAGACTACACAAGATACTAGTGACGACACTACAGCTAATGGTACAAACGCAATTAGAAGGACGATAAATGTGACTACGATAAACATGATGGCAATGCAGGGATTAGACCATGTTCAACAATTGAATACAACAATAACAACCCAAACAAACGGCGCTGACACTGAAAGCATGGTTAGAGAATTGGAAGCAATTAAGCGTATATTACAAAACATACAAGGAAACTTGACAGGAGTAACACCACTAGCTGAAGGCGAACTATTAGTAAATAATACAGAAGCCCAATAGCGATGACCCAACTACAGCCACCATAGTCGTAACAACAATCCCTTTAGCCCTAGCAATTTTTCCAACGGCTTCAATCGCGGTAATAATTGAGCACATTTTCATGGAAGTGAGGTGTACCATACTTTTGCCTATTGCATTCAAGCATGGTTGGAACAGTAATATATGCTGACTTTCATTTCTTGTTCCAGTCCATCGGAACCGAGAATAACACCTAAATGATGATGGACCGGGTGAGATTTTAAACAGTTTTTCTCTTTCAGTTCCTTTTCAGATAGATAGGCTCTCTTGAGCAAGCTTAGTGGCTGAGGTCGTGAGTTCAAATCCAACCCGCTCCACTTCCTTAATCAAATTTCCTCCGATCCGCTGCCTCTTCGCTATGAGATCCTTCGACTGAAGCGTTCCAAAGGTTAGGTTTTCATTTCCCGATAGGGAAACCTCATCGCCAGTAGCATTGAGTAAATTTTGACCTGTACTGTAATATGTTCTAAGTTGAATGGTATATCAGCTCCATCAAAAAGTTTCAGTGTATAGGTGTGATTTTAGTACCACACTTAGAAAAGCAAAAAGAAGATAATAGAATAAAATCTCTTTGTGCATCTCAAATAATAACGCGACTTTTAGATGTTTTCTTCTTCCTGATAACGCCTTTTGACAGA
>Ga0075420_100003519_pt1 | contig 13709 bp, 9 predicted proteins | sample SoiMetdeltSBSDD4_FD_75296 | JGI IMG/M metagenome (GOLD analysis project Ga0075420, IMG submission 75296) | Bulk soil microbial communities from a Populus tree surrounding site in Tennessee, USA - Soil MetaG P. deltoides SBSDD4 | ecosystem: Environmental > Terrestrial > Soil > Tree plantation... | reverse complement strand
TGCCGATTGATTAACGAGGGCACCGGCACCTCGGCCTGCGTTCTCTGAGCCTCCTCCCCTGTCGAAACCTAGCGTCCCCCTGCGTACGCTTCCTTGACAACCCGATCAAGCTCGCGCTTCGACTCGCGATCCGCGATCGAGGCGCGCTTGTCGTACTGCCGCTTCCCCCGGGCGACCGCGAGCTCGACCTTGGCGTGGCCTTTCCGCGCGTACATCCGGAGCGGGACCAGCGTCAGCCCCTGGGCCTGGCTCTTCTCGGCGAGCCGGCCGATCTCGCCTCGGTGGAGCAACAGCTTCCGCGTGCGCATCGGCTCGTGGTTCCAGATGTTGCCCTGGTCGTATGGCGAGACGTGCATATTGTACAGCAAAACCTCGCCGTTCTGCACCCGGGCGTAGCTGTCACGCAAATTGACCTTGCCCGCTCGCACCGACTTGATCTCGGTGCCGGTCAACGCGATGCCGGCCTCGATCGACTCCAGGATCTCGTACTCGTGGCGGGCCTGGCGGTTGGTCGCGAACGTCCGCTCGGGCCGCTCGGCAATGGCGCCGGCCGATGGCGCTTTGCCGTTGCTCCGAGTCGGGACGGACTTCTTCTTCGCCACGACGGCCCCCTCAACTGCCCAGGAGGTGCCGGACGGCCGCGTCGAGCTGGGCATCGTCGGCGCGGGTCGCCTCGGACGAGATCGTCGAGGTCGGCGGCAGCTCGACGACCTGATCGGGCAGCAGGCCGACGCCCTGGATCGGCTTCTCGGCCGGGGTGAGCCACTGGGCGGTGGTGACCCGCAGGCCGGACTTGTCGCTCAGCTCGTGGACGTTCTGGACGGTGCCCTTGCCGAACGACTTCTCACCAACCAGGAACGCGCGGCGATTGTCGCGGAGCGCGCCGGCCATGATCTCCGAGGCGCTGGCGCTCCCCTTGTTGATCAGGACGACGAGCGGCTGCTGGGTGGCGGTGCCGCCGCCCTCGGTGCGATAGGTCTTGACGTCGCCGTTCCCGCTCTTCTGGAGGAGGACGACGCTGCCGGGGTCCATAAACTGGGCGGTCGCCTCGACGGAGGTCTGGAGGTAGCCGCCGGGGTTGTTCCGCAGGTCGACGATGATGCCCCTGGCCTGCTGGTCGACCAGGTTCTTGACGCCGTTCGCCATCTCGGTGCCGGTCGACGCCGAGAACGAGCTGATCCGGAGGTAACCGACCTGGTCGTCCAGCATCCGCACCCGCACCGACTTGAGCTTGATCTCGGCCCGGACGACGGTGATCTCGATCGGGTCGTTGGTGCCCTGGCGAAGGACCGTCAGGGTGACGGACGTCCCGCGCGGCCCGCGGATCAGGCCGACCGTGTCGTTGAGGGTCTTGCCGGAGAGCGACTTGCCATCGACTTCGAGGACGATGTCGCCGGGGCGGAAGCCGGCCGCTTCGGCGGGCGAGCCCTCGATCGGGGCGACGACGGTGAGGCGGTTGTCCTTCATGTCGACCTGGATGCCGATGCCGTCGAAGGACCCTCTGAGGTCGGTATCGCTGATCTCGCGCTGGGACGGGGTCTGGTAAACCGTGTACGGGTCGCCGACGGCGTCGACCATGCCTTTGACGGCGCCGTAGATCAGCTTCTGGTGGTCGATCTGGCTCCTGTCGTAGAAGTCGCGCTCGACGACCTGCCACGCCTCCCAGAACACCTTGAAGCGCTGCTGCTCGTCCGAGGTCAGGACGCCCTCCTCGGTGGCGCGGGCGGTCGACGGCTGCAGGGCTTCCAGGAATGAGAGCGGGCCACGGGCCGGCTCGGCGCGGCCGAACAGGTAGCCGCTGACGAATGCCATGCCGAAGGCGAGCATCGCCACGATCGTGGTGACGACGATGTTGGTGAGGCCAGGAAACGACTTCTGCGATTGCACGGCGATACGACCCCGGAGCGGTACCTGGCTGGGATTCTACCGTACCGCTCTCCGGTGCCGGCGCTTTCTCGGGCGCTCAGTCGCCGCCGTGCGAAGCGGCATCGGCGGCGTCGAGCGCTTCGACCAGCTCCTCGGCGGTGGCGGAGTAGCGGTCGAAGACGTCGCGCAAGTGCGAGACCTCGTAGTGGGCGTAGATTTTCTTGGTGGTCTCGGGGCTGGCGTGCCCGAGGATGTCCTGGACCTCGGAGAGCTTGGCGCCGCGATTGAGCATGGTGCTGGCCTTGGCGTGACGGAAGTCGTGGGTGGTGGCGTCGACGCCGACGGCCTCGGCGTAGCGCTTGACGACATCCCAGACGCCCTTGGGGGAGAGGCGCCAGCGTCGGCCACCGGGGCCCGATTGCTTCCCGCGCCCGAGGTCGTGGCGGAGGAACAGCGGCACCAGGCGGTCGCCGCGGGCCTCGAGGTAGGCGCGGATGGCGGCCAGCGCCTGGTCGTCGAAGAAGACGATCCGCTCCTTGCTGCCCTTGCCGGTGATGAGCGCCTGGCGGGCGTGGCCGTCCTGGACGTCGGCCCGGGAGAGGCTCGAGACCTCCTCGCGGCGCATGCCGGTCGTGAAGAGGGTCCGGATCAGGGCGCGGTCGCGCAGGAGCTCGAGGCGAGGGCCGCCGCCATACCGGTCGCCCGGCGGCAGCTCCAGGCCGTCGACGTGGGTGACGATCCGGACCAGTCGCTGGTCGATGCGGGGCGTGCGGTACGGGACGCGGCCCATGACCTCGCGGACGTTATCTCTGAGCTCCTCGAACGAGACGTCGGGCGCGAGGAGGTGGCGGCGGGCGCAAAACCGCAGGAACGCGCGCGCTCCGGCGACGTAGGTGGCGACGGTGAAGCGGTCGTCGCGGCCGTAGACGCGGGTCAGCCAGAGGTAGAAGCGCTCCAGGAGGTCGGCGCGGATCTCCTCGGTGTGATAGGCGGCGGGATCGCGGCCGGTGCTCTCCAGGTACTCGTGGAGGCGGCCGAGCGCGGACCGATAGGTGGCGGCGGTGCGCGGGGAGCGGCCGATCAGGCTGTCGAGGAAGCGCTCCTCGGCGACGGGCAGCGGAACGCCGCGCTCGGAGATGGCAGCATCGGAGGGCAGGCGCGCGTTGATGATCGCCACGTGGTACCAAACGGAAGGCGACGGCGCGGGTGGCGCTACAGCCACGTCACCGCCGTGTGACCAGGACCGAGACGAGGGCTGCCGTCAGGGGCGGGTGCGCTCGTAGAGCAGGATGCGGACGTTGGTGAACGAACGCTGGCGGGCGGCGTACCCGCGCCGGGTCAGCCAGGTCCGGATCGACTCCGAGGTGTCGCCGTCGAAGGTGGAGTCGAACTCGTGGGAGAGGACGAGCCAGATCCGGCGGTGCTGGTTGGCGAACTCCGGGAGCCGCGCCCGGCCGGCCGCCGTCAGCGAGCGGTAGTACTCCTCGGAGGCGGCCAGCTCGTCCCAGCTGAACGACTCCAGCATCTCGGGACGCTCGTCGGGCGAGCGGGCGCCGGTCAGCCAGCCGCCGTAGTACTCGTAGCCGAGCTGGCCGCGCTTCGAGATAAAGATCGCGCCGTCGCCGGGCCGGACGCTGGCGTCGAGGTAGGCGACGGCTCCCCGCCAGTTCTCGTTCTGGCGGATCTCGAGGCCGTTCGCGATCGGCACGACGGCGAGGCCGACGATGCCCAGCAGCACGAGGGGCCGGACGAGGACCGGGCGGAGCGCCATCAGGCCGAGCGCGGCGAGCAGCGGGAAGGCCGGCATCGCGCCGAAGAGGTAGCGCTCCTTGAACATCGGTTTGACGTAAGAGAGCAGGAAGATCGTCAGGACCGGGACCAGCAGCCAGAGGAGGGGGGCGGCCGCCCGGCCGAAGTCAGCGCGCCTGCGGGCGCGGGCGGCGCGGCGGACCCCGACGCCGATGCCGACGAGGGCCAGCACCGTGTAGGCGGCCAGGAGGGGCGTGGAGGCGCCCGCGAAGAGGCGGAGCAGGTTGAAGAGGTCCTGCGGGCCGCTCTCGCGGACGTGGAGGATCTGGCTGCCGTCGCTGTTGGTCAGGAAGAACGGCACGAACGGCGTGCAGAGCGCGACGACGCAGACGCCGCTGGCGACCAGCACGCGCCACTCGGAGCCCCGCGTGCGCAGCGCGACGACGACGACCTGGGCGGCGACGACGAACAGCGTGAAGAGGTGGGCGTAGAAGGCGAGTGCGGTCCAGGCGACGTAACGGAGCCAGGCACGGCGCTGACCGCTGTCAAGCGCGTCGACGAAGGCGACCCAGGACAGGGTCACCAGGGCGGCCCACATGGTGTAGGCCCGGGCCTCCTGCGACATCTCGACGTGGTAGGCGTTGACGGCGGCGAGGCTGGCCGCGACGAGCCCGGTCGCCGGGCGGTCGAGTCGCGACCCGAGGCGGTAGAGCGCCCAGAGGCCCATGATGCCGAAGAAAACGGATGGCAGCCGCATCCACGCTTCGTCGGCGCCGGCGCCGACCAGGCGGATCCAGAGGAACATGAACCCGTAGTAGAGGGCCATGTTCGCCTCTTCGCCGTAGAGGACGGTCAGGATCGTGGACGGATTCTGTGCAGCCAGGCCGACGCTGAACAGCTCGTCGACCCAGAGGCTCCTGGTGCCGAGATCGCGCAGGCGGAGCGCCAGGCCGAGCACGATCACGAGCCCGAGCGCAACGTGTGGCAGGACGCGGCGGCGCCGCTCAACCGTCAGCCAGGCGAACGGCCGGCCGACGGGTTGGCTCGCTGTTCTCGGCGGCGCAGCGACGGTCGCGCTGATGTGAGGTCTCCTGGGTGCCGGAGCGTGGCGCGGTGCGGCGGCGCACGCCGCCGGATTCGCGCCGTGTAGTATGCACGCTGCCGGCGCGTGGAGCGCACATCCGTGCCTGAGTGTAGGCCGCGACCATGAGAGAACGATGAAGGCCAGCCCGTGGGGCCGGGCGTCGCGTCACGCGGCTCGGTGCCGTTGGGCGGCGTCGACGAGAGCGGGAAACGGCGGTGCGGAGCGAGTCATGGCCGACTGGGTAATGTAATTGTTCATATGTACGGCACTCTCCTGGTCAGGAGATCGGCGGGGAGGCGCTCCAGTCGGCATCTGTGCGCTGGCAGCGCCCGCCAGCGTATCGCAGAACCACAGCGCCCGGCGTCACAGCGGCGGGTCGAAACGCGGCGCTCTGGTAGAATCGGCCGGCCTGGGTGCATCGTGTCCGGGCACGCATCGAACGCCCGGAGCCGCCGTGACCGTCGCCGCCGAAGCCGCATCGCCGGGCCGCCGGACACGATCTGTCGCCCGAGATTGGCGGCTGCCGTGGCTCGATGTCGTCCTGTGCGGCCTGCTGGTTCTGGCGACCGGACTGGCGCGGCTGCCCAACCTCGACCTGTACACGATCTCGTTTCCAGAAGGAATCCGGGCGGCGCAGCTTCAACTGATGGCGGCCGGCTACCGCCCGTGCGTCGAGATCTTCTGTAACCAGGGGCCGCTCCTCTTCTACGCGCTCTATCCGACCTATGCCCTGTTCGGCGGCTCGCTGGAGGCGGTGCGGAGCGGTGTCGTGCTGTTCTCGTTGCTTGGGATCGCCGCGACGTACTGGGTTGGGCACCTGTTCGGCGGTCGGACCGGGGCCGTCGTCGCGGCGCTGCTGGTGGCGCTCTCGCCGACGTACCTGAAGTTCTCGCGGCTGGCGCTAGCCGAGGTCCCGGCCGAGGCGCCGGCGATCCTGGCCGTGGGCGCGGCGATCGTGTTCCAGCGCTCGGGCCGGGACCGCTGGCTGCTGGCCGCCGCCCTGCTGACGGCGTTCAGCCTGCTGCTCAAGCCGGTGACGCTGGCGGTGTGTGGGCCGGTCGGGCTGGCCGTGCTGCTTCGAGCTAAGCGTCGCTGGCGGAACGTCGCGGTTCTGGTCGTGGTGACGGCGCTCGGCATCGGCATCCCGACGGTGCTGATCGGGTTCTCCGAGATCGTGGAGCAGGTCGTGGCGTTTCGGCTGAGAAGCCGCGATGCCGAGGGACGCGGGATCGGCTGGAACTGGGGGCGGATCGTCGAGGAGCTGTCGGCGGACCGGGCCGGGCTGTTCGCGTTCGCGGTCGCCGGCGGGATCGTGATGCTGGCGCGGCTGCGAGGCGCAGCGGTCCCGCTGGTTGCGTGGCTGCCGGCCTCGCTGCTGCTGCTGCTGGTCCACACGCCGCTGCACGGCAAGCACATCGTGACGCTGATCCCGCCGGCCGCGCTGCTCGCGGCGACGGGGCTGGTGCTGGTGGCGCCGGCCGTTCCGGCGGTGATCGCCCAGGTGCAGCACCTGATGATGCTTGGAGGCCATGCGGGGCGGCGCGGCTCAGGGAGCGGCCGAACGGTCTGGGCGCCACGGGTGGGCGTTCTGCTCGTCACGCTCGGGCTGGTGCTCTACCTGGCCTACCTTCCGCCGGTCTTGGCGCGAGATGCCGACCTGATGTTCGATCCCGATCCGCTGGAGAACGACCCGCCCTCGTACTGGTACCCGGAGGTCGCGGCGACGCTCCGCGACGTGACCGAGCCGTCCGAGATGATCGTGACCGATCATCCATACTTGACGTTCCGAGCCGACCGGCTGGTGCCGCCGCCGCTGGTCGAGTCATCGGTGACGCGGGTGCTCGCCGGCTCACTCATGCCTGACGACTTCATCGCGGAGGCGACCCGCTACAACGCTCGGGCGGTGCTGCTCTGGGCCGACAAGATCACGACGATGCGCGAGGTCAAGAGCTGGGTTGACAAGACGTATGTGCCGGTCCGGGCGTACGCGGCCGACGGCGAGGCGATCCCGACGCTGTACGTGCCCCCCGACCGGGCAGCGCGCGCGGCGGCGACGGTGGCGACGCTGACGCCCCGAGCGGTGGATGGCGAGTTCGAGGGAGGTATCCGGCTGCGGCGATTCGGCGTGGATCACGCCAGATTGGATCCGGGCGGCGTGAGCGCCGTCAACGTCGATCTGGTGGCCGCGAGCAAGCCGTCCGTGAGCTATCGGGCCGTCTTCCAACTGCGCGGCGAAGACGGAAACGACATCTGGAAGAGCGACGAGCTGGCGATCGGTGGACTCGGGCCGGGGTCCGCGAGCTGGCCGGAGGGGCGGACGATGTCGCTTGGCGCGCTGATCCGGATCCCGCGCTCAGCCAGGATCGGCGAGTACAGCCTCTCGATGCGGCTCTACGACCCGCGCGCACGACGGTTTGTGGACTCGACGGTGCCGGGGGAGGAGCCGGGCCGGGCCGACCCAAAGGGCGTCACGCTGACGACGCTTCGGATCGGGCCGGAGACGGCGACCTATCGTTAGCGGCGAGCGGTTCATCGGACACGTCACGCGCACCAAGGAGGATGAACGTGGTGGACCTTCCCACGGGTACCGCGTCAGCTCCGCTATCACGGCGAGAGTTCGAAGCATGGCTCGAAGCCTGGTACCGCTCGACCCACGACCCGACCCTGGAAGCGGTCGGGACCTATGGCCAGCGGGCCCTGTTGTGGGTCACCGACAAGAACCGGACGTATCGCCTGAACGCGGACACGCGACGGCATGGCGTGCGTGAGTACTTGGACCTTCTCCACCAGCACGGGCAAGGCCTGACATGGTCGGTCGTCGCCAACCGGCGGGGCGCCATGAACAAAGTGGTATTCGGTCCAGAGCAGGCGCCTATTCGAGGCTTCTACATGTACCTGGCGTAGCCGGGGTCAGGTGGTGAGGGCTTCGCGGGCGAGGGCGATCGTTCTGTCGATCTCGGCGTCGGTGTGGGCGGTCGAGACGAAGCCGGCCTCGAACTGAGACGGGGCCAGGTAGACACCCCGATCCAGCATGGCGCGGAAGAATGCGGCGTACTTGGTGCGGTCCGCCTTCATCGCCGAGTCGAAGTCGGTGGGCATAGCGTCGGCGAAGAACGGGGTCAGCATCGAGCCGACTCTCGAGACCTGGAGGGCCACGCCGGCCGAGCGTGCGGCCTCGGTCAGGCCGTCGGCGAGCTGCGCGGCGAGGCGGTCCAGCTGGGCGTATGGGTTCGACTTGGCGAGGACTCCGAGGGTCGCCAGGCCGGCCGCCGTGGCGATCGGGTTTCCTGACAGCGTGCCGGCCTGGTACGCCGGACCGAGCGGCGCTAGCTGCTCCATGATCTCGCGGCGACCGCCGTACGCCGCGAGCGGCAGGCCGCCGCCGACGACCTTCCCGAGCGTCGTCAGGTCGGGCGTGATGCCGAACGCGCCCTGGGCACCGTTCGGGCCGTAGCGAAAGCCGCTGACGACCTCGTCGAAGATCAGGAGTGCGCCGTGCCGGCGGGTGATCTCGCGGAGGCCATCCAGGAAGCCGGCCGCGGGCGGGATGACGCCCATGTTGGCGGCGATCGGCTCGACGATGACGGCCGCGATCTCGGATCCGTGGGCGGCGAACGCCGCGCGCACGGCCTCCAGGCTGTTGTACGGCACGCTGATCGTCTCGGCGGCGACGCCGGCCGAGACGCCAGCGCTGTCCGGGACGCCGAACGTGATGGCGCCGGACCCGGCCTGCACGAGCAGGCTGTCGGCGTGGCCGTGGTAGCAGCCGTCGAACTTAAGGATTTTCGAGCGGCCGGTAAAGGCGCGAGCGACGCGAAGTGCGCTCATGCAGGCCTCGGTGCCGGAACTGACGAGGCGGACCTGCTCGACGGATGGGAGCGCGCGCCGAATCGCCTCGGCCAGCAGGACCTCGCGCTCGGTTGGCGCGCCGAAGCTGGTGCCGTCGGCGGCGGCCTCCTGGACCGCCGCCACGACCTTCGGGTGGGCGTGGCCGAGGATCAGCGGACCCCACGAGCCGAGGTAGTCGATGTAGGTGTTGCCGTCGACGTCCTCGACGGTGCAGCCGTGGCCGCGCCGGATGAAGACCGGGCCGCCGCCGACCGCCTTGAACGCCCGAACGGGGCTGTTGACACCGCCCGGGATCACCTGGACGGCGCGCGCTTCGAGCGCCGCCGACGCGTCACGGGGCCTTGGAGTCTCGGCCGTAACTTGCATTGACATCGTCATCTCCCCAACAAGTTGCCGCCTCGCCTTGGGCTGAGCGGCGAGGTGTCACTGACGACATTGATGGTGGATCGTTCTGTCGTCCTCGCGCGGTCCCCGGTCACCTGCGCGTGGATGGGTGTCCCGATCGCCCGAGGGAACGGGGGCGGTCAGGATGACCGCGCTCCCACGCAGGCCAGAGCCGCGTTCCCCAATTCGATGGGGAGAGTAAGGCGGGGCCGGGGCGGCCGGGACGGCCGCGCTCCCAGCAGGCGTGCCCACTCCGGCCGTGCCCAACAGCGCTGCCAGGTGGTCCGCTAGCTCGCGGCCTGCGCGACCTGTCCGGCGACGGACGATGGGCGCGGTGCCGAATCTCCGAGCTGCGCGGTAGCGGCGTCGAGGGCGCTCGGGAGCGCGAACAGCTCGCCGAGCGCTCGGGCCCAGACGCCGGCCTCGTCGTCGGCTCCGCGCCGCTTCAGCTCGACGATTGGCTGATGCAGCAGCTTCTTGACGATCGCAGCCGAGGTCGCCTCGACCATCTCGCGCTCGCGCTCGGTGGCGGCGCCGAGCTTCGCGAGACTGCGCTCGACTTCGGCCTGTCGGACCCGTTCGGCGTGGGCCACGAGATCGGCGACGACGGTGGCGACCTTGCGCCCGCGCCACCAGGTCATGAACCGCTCGACCGTCCGCTCAATCTGGGCTTCGGCGTCGGCGGCGGCGAGGCGGCGTGCGGCAAGGCTCGCCTCGCGGGCCGAGGCCAGGTCGTCCACGTCGAACAGGGTGCAGCCGGGCACCGCGCGGACCTCGGGCTCGACGTCGCGCGGGACCGCCACGTCGACGATCACCAGCGGGCGGTCCGGACGCTGTGCCAGGGCGGCGCGTGCGCCCTCCGCGCGGATGACGACGTGCGGTGCCGAGGTGGCACTCACAACCAGGTCGGCGACGGCCAGCGCCTCGTGGATGTGGCCCTGTTCCACGACCTCGCCGCCGACCTCGTCGACGATCGCCTGTGCGGAGACGGTTCGCCGGCTGGCGACCAGCAGGCGCGAGACGCCGCAGGCTGCCAGCACCCTGGCAGCCGACCGCCCGACACTGCCGGCACCGACGATCAGGCCGACCTTTCCGTCGAGTCCGCCGAGGGTCCGTTCGCCGAGCCGCACGGCGGCCCCGCCGACCGAAACCGCGTGCCGACCGATGCCGCTCTCGGCGCGGACCCGTCCGGCGACGCCGAGCGCGTCGTCGAAGAGTCGGCGGGTGACGACGGAGGTCGTGCCGGCGGCGTCGGCCTCGCGGAGGGCGGCGCGGACCTGGCCGGCGATCTCGGGCTCGCCCACGATCATCGACTCCAGGCCGGCGGCTACCCGGCAGAGGTGGCGGACAGCCTCGTCGCCACAGCGCACGCGAGCGGCGGCGGCGACGGCATCCGGCGTGAGCCCGCTTCTGGTGGCGAAGCAGGCGATGGCCTGCCGGGCGCCCGTATCGGCATCGGGGACCAGGAGATAGACCTCGACGCGGTTACAGGTGGAGAGGATCACAGCGTCGGCGGCGATTTGCCGAAGATCGGCGAGCACACCGGGGAGGTCGGCGCTGGAGACCGCCAGTCGCTCACGGACCGTCAGGTCGGCGGTCGCGTGATCGAGGCCGATCTCGATGAGCTGCATTTCGTCACCTCGAGGGACGGGGTGGCAATAACCTGGGATAGCTCGGGGATGCCTGGGGGCGCTCACGCCGAGATGGTGGACCGGGCCCTGGCCGGGCTGGCACAATCGGCGGCGGTCGTGACGCGACTAGCGTAGCACAGAAAATCTGGGGAATTCTACGTAGAACTGTGGATTTCGGCCGAATTGTGCCCGAAGGTACGGCGGGCCGGTTGGGTCACGGGCGGCGCGGGGGGTCAGGCGTCGCCCATCCGCGTCCGACGCACCGCTTCGAGCTGGATCGGGGTCGGCGGGCGGCCGAGCTGACGAGCGGCGAGCCAGCCGAGGCCGCGCAGCGCTTCGTCCAGGGCGAACAGCACGAGCGGGAGCCCGAACATCGGCAGCGCGCGGTAGTTGTGGAGATACCAGAACCTGGTGTCCATGAACCCCATCAGGGCGTACGACATCAGGACGCCCCAGCCGAGGTAGAGGGTCATCCGGGTGGCGCGTGAGCGGGGAACGAGCGCGGCCGGCAACAGGCCCCAGAGAACGTACCAGGGCCAGAACCAGGTCAGCGTGACGTACTCCAGGACCAGGCAGACGACGACCCAGCCGACGACCAGGGCCGACGCGGAGCCGGTCGCGAGGATCAGCGCCAGAAGGAACGCGAGCCAGAAGGCGCTCCACCCGACCAGGCGGATGATCCGGTTCGCCGCGATCAGGTCCGAGGAGCCGACCGGGCCGCGACTGCGCGCCTCGATCTCCGGGTCGGCCATGAGCGCAGAGGGCGGGTCGATCGGGCCGAGCGATGCGGCTGGGACGTAGCCGACCTGGCGCGAGACGGGATCGAAGAGCCTGAGGCGACCGTCGCGCTCCGGGCCGACGACGAGCAGCTCGCTCCAGACCGGGAGTGGCGCGAGGGCATCCTGGCCGTCGCGCGTTCCGTAGAGCGACGTGTCGGTGTGGACGCCGACCCACCAGCCGCTGAACTGGAGCGGCACTTCCAGGTCGTCGGTCGTGGCGCCGAGCTGCCGGCGCAGCTCGCCGAGGGCGACCTCGGCCAGGCTGTTGACGTAGCGGTCCGGCCTCGAGCCGAGCGTCTGGACGGCGAACGTCTCCGGGCCGACCCAGACCGGGAGGACGATGGCGGCGGCGAGCGCGGCAGTCAGGAGGCCCGAACCGGCGACGACCAGGATTCGCGCGCGCCAGGAGGCAGCCGAGCGCAGGAGGTAGATGCCGAGCAGTGGCAGGAGGGCCAGCGCGGTCAGCTTGACCAGACCGGCCAGGACGACCGCGCCCACCGATGCGATCGAGAGGATCGGGCGACGGCCGCGAGCCAGCACCAGCCCGACGACGAGCAAGAGGGCCATCAGCATGTCGTTGTGCGAGCTGAGGCCGCTCTCGACGACGACCAGCGGGCACCAGCCGACGAGGACCGCGCCGACCAGGGCCCGCTCGGGGTCGGACCGGCGGAGGCAGAGGAAGACGGCGACGGCGGCGCCGAGGGCGCACGCGGCCTGGAGCAGCCGGAACAGCAGCACGGCCGTGCCGACCTCCTCGCCGGCCGCCTGGACGATCCAACCCGACAGGATGGTCCAGAGCGGGCCGTAGAAGCTCGGGACGTGCATCCAGTAGACGAACGGGTAGTAGGGGTCGGTGGCGTAGCGGATCGGCGCTTCGAGGTACGGGCTGGCGCCGTGGACCGCGAAGATCCGGCCGTACATGGCGTAGCTGAAGACGTCGCTAGAGAGGGCGTACGGCGCCAGGACAGCCAGCGTCTGCATCGAGAGGGCCACGCCCGCGACGACCGCCAGGCCGAGAGGACGGGGCCGTCCCCTGGCCAGTCGGGCGGCGGCGAAGTAGAGCAGGCAGAGGAGGGTGAAACCGAGGGCGACATCGACGGCGGCGGCGGCGTGGAGCTGGGCCTTCTGGTCCTCGGCGAGGGCCGGGGGCGGGCCGGGGACGCGGAGCCAGTCGGGGATCGGGAGGCCGCCGGGAAGGGGCATCCAGGTGGCCGACGAGAGGTAGGTCAGGCTCGGGAGCAACCGGGCGTACACGAAAAGGCTCGCCGCGCCGAGCGCGACGAGCCCCAGCTCGCGAGCGGTCCCGAAGTTACGGATAGATCCCACGGGTGAGTGTAGCTTCGGCGACGCGGCCGACCGCCAGCATGTAGGCGGCGGTCCGGAGGTCAACCTCGTGCTCGCGCGACATTCGCAGGGAGTCGTCGAAGGCCCTGGTCATGATCCGGCGCAGGCGGGCGTTGATCTCCTCCAGGGTCCAGAAGAACGCCTCGCGGTCCTGGACCCACTCGAAGTAAGAGACGGTCACGCCGCCGGCGTTGCAGAGGATGTCCGGGATGATCGTGACGCCGCGTTCTCGGAGGATCAGGTCGGCCTCGGGGGTGGTCGGGCCGTTCGCGCCCTCGGCGATCAGCTTCGCCTTGATCCGGTCGGCGTTGCGGGCCGTGATCTGGCCCTCGATGGCGGCCGGGACCAGGATGTCGCAGTCGACCTCGAACAGGTGGTCCTTGGCGATCCGCTCGGTGCGCGGCGTCCCGACGATGCTGCCGGTCTCCTGGCGCTGGCGGCGGGCGAGCGAGAGGTCGATGCCGTCGGCACGGTAGATCGTGCCCTCGGAGTCGCCGATGGCGACGATCTGGGCGCCGGCCTCGGCCAGGAAGCGCGCGGCGGCCTCGCCGACGTTGCCGAAGCCCTGGAGCGCGACCCTGGCGCCTCTGAGGTCGAGCTTGATCGCCTTGGCGGCCTCCTGGACGCAGTAGACCAGGCCGCGCCCGGTGGCGTCCTGGCGCCCCTCGGATCCGCCGATCGCGATCGGCTTGCCGGTGACGACCCCGGGCACCGAGTAACCCTGGTGCATCGAGATCGTGTCCATGATCCAGGCCATCGTCTGGGCGTTGGTGTTCAGGTCCGGGGCAGGAATGTCGCTCTCGGGGCCGAGCAGGATCGAGATCTCGGTGGCGTAGCGGCGGGTCAGGCGTTCAAGCTCGCGGAGCGAGAGCTGCTTCGGGTTGCAGACGACGGCGCCCTTCGCGCCGCCGTACGGGATCCGGACGACGGCGCACTTCCAGGTCATCCACATCGCCAGCGCCTTCGCCTCGTCCAGCGTGACATCCGGGTGGTAGCGGATGCCGCCCTTGGCCGGGCCCAGCG
>Ga0075420_100003518_pt1 | contig 13710 bp, 13 predicted proteins | sample SoiMetdeltSBSDD4_FD_75296 | JGI IMG/M metagenome (GOLD analysis project Ga0075420, IMG submission 75296) | Bulk soil microbial communities from a Populus tree surrounding site in Tennessee, USA - Soil MetaG P. deltoides SBSDD4 | ecosystem: Environmental > Terrestrial > Soil > Tree plantation... | reverse complement strand
CGGCGAGCTGCTTGGCGAGCGTCGCGACGATGCGCGCGCCGGTGGCGCCGAAAGGGTGACCGAGCGCGACGCTCGAGCCCTTGGGGTTGAGCTTGCTTCGATCGATTTTTCCCAGAGCTTCCTTGCGTCCCAGTCGATTTTTGCAATAAGTCTCTGACTCCCACGCCTTCAGCGTGCACAGCACCTGCGCGGCGAAGGCCTCGTGGATCTCGTAGATGTCGAAGTCCTGCAGCTTGATCCCGGCGCGGTCGAGCATGCGCGGCACGGCGTAGGCCGGCGCCATCAGCATGCCCTCCTTCGCGCCGTTCATGCCCACGAAATCGACCGCGGCGGTTTCGGTGAAAGTAAGAAACGCGAGCGGCTGCAATCCTCGTTGTTTGGTCCACTCTTCAGAAGCGAGAAGAACGCAGGCCGCCCCGTCGGTGAGCGGGGAGCTGTTGCCCGCGGTGAGCGTTCCCGCCGGGCTCGGGTCGAAGGCGGTGCGCAGCGAGGCGAGCTTCTCCAGCGAGGTATCGCCGCGCACGTTGTTGTCGCGTTTCAGGTCCTCGAACGGAACCACGAGGTCCTGGAAGAAACCGGCCTGCCACGCCGCCGCCGCGTTCTTGTGGCTCGCGAGCGCGAGCTCGTCCTGCTCGCGGCGGCCGATGTTCCACTCCTTCGCCATCTCCTCGCAGTGCTGCCCCATGGAGAGGCCGGTGCGCGGCTCGGCGATGCCCGGCGCCGCGGGCGCGATGTCGCGCGGGCGCAGGCTGCCGATGCTCGAGAGCTTGTCGCCCCAGGTCTTGCCGCGCGCGAGCGAGAGCACCGCGCGCTGCAGGCCGGGGCTGTAGGAAAGCGGGATGTCGCTCGCGCTGTCCGCGCCGCCGGCGATGGCGCAGTCGATTTCGCCCAGGCCGATGCGGTTCGCGAGCTGCGCCACCGCGGAGAGGCTGGTGCCGCAGGCGCGCTGCAGGTCGTAGGCCGGCGTCTCCGGGTCGAGCCCGCTGCCGAGCGTGCATTCGCGCGCCAGGTTCCAGTCGCGCGAGTGCTTGATCACCGCGCCGGCCGCCACCTCGCCCAGCTTCTGGTTTCTTAACCCATACTTATCTACAAGGGCCGACATCGCGGCGGTCAGCATGGCTTGGTTGCCGGCTTCCATGTAGGCGCCGTTCGCGCGCGCGAAGGGAATGCGGGCGCCGCCAAGCACGGCGACGCGGCGTAAGATTGGGCTCACAGGAGGAGGTAGATGAACACCAAGGCGTTAATCGTACTCTGGGCAGCGATGTTCGCGCTTCCCGTGCAGGGCCAGGACTATCCCGCGCGCGAGATCCGCTCGATCTGCAACTTCGCGCCCGGCTCGGGCGCCGACATCATCGTGCGCTATTACAGCGACCAGCTTGCGAAGCTCGCCGGCAAGCCCGTGGTGGTGGAGAACAAGCCCGGGGCGCAGGGCTCGATCGCGAGCGCCTTCGTGGCGAAGAGCGCGCCCGACGGCTACACGATCCACATTACCCCGGCGAGCTCGACGCTCGCCTCGGCGCCGCACATCTTCAAGCAGCTGCCCTTCGACCCGCTGAAGGACTTCGCCACGGTGACCACGATCAACTCGCTCACCTTCGTGGTCGCGGTGGACGCCGGCAAGCCTTTTCGCAGCATTGCGGACCTCGTTTCCCACCTGAAAGCGAAGCCCGGGCACGGCTTCTACGGCACGCAGTCGAACAGCGGGCAGATCGCCGCCGAGCTCTTCAAGACGCGCACCGGGCTGGAGACGGTCTACGTGCCGTTCAAGGTGACCGGCGACGCGTTCACCAACCTGCTCGCCGGGCAGATCGACTTCATGTCGGTCGACTCGACCTGGGCGCGCGGCCAGCCCAAGGTGCGCATCCTCGCGGTCACCGCGGCGAAGCGCGCGGGCACCATGCCGGACATCCCGACCCTCGCCGAGGCGGGCGTGCCTGGCATCGACATCGCGCCGTGGTGGGGCGTGGTGGTGCCCGCGGGCACGCCGCGCCCGATCATCGACAAGCTCGCCGGCTGGTTCAACCAGATCACCGGCTCGGAGGAGACGCGCCAGTTCCTCGCGCGCGCCGCGCTCGATCCCTTCCCCGGCTCGCCCGAGCAGATGGCCGCGCTCCTCAAGACCGAGGTCGAGCGCTGGGGCAGCTTCGTGAAGCTGGCGAAGATCGAGCCGCAGTGAATTCGGGGTCAGTGTCGTAATCAAGTCGCGCGCTCGCGGCCAAGAGCGGCGACCCGATTGTCGGTACCGACACCGACGCGATCGTGGGGTCAGGGCCATGAATCGCTAGGCGAGTTGCGGCCCTCGCCCCGAATTCGGTTTGGGGTTTAGGCCTATAGTGCGGCATGGACGAGGCCCTCCTCCTGGCGCGGTGGCAGTTCGGCCTCAACATCGCCTTCCACATCCTGTTCCCCACCATCACCATCGGCCTGGCGTGGCTGCTGGTGGTGTTTCGGGTGCGCTACGAGCGCACGCGCGATCCCGCGTGGCTGCGCACGTACAAGCTGTGGGTGAAGGTGTTCGCGCTCTCGTTCGCGATGGGCGTGGTGTCGGGCATCACCATGAGCTTCCAGTTCGGCACCAACTGGCCGGGCTACATGAACAAGGTCGGCAACGTCGCGGGGCCGCTGCTCGCGTACGAGGTGCTCACCGCGTTCTTCCTGGAAGCGACGTTCCTCGGCGTGATGCTGTTCGGCATGAACCGCGTGTCGGGGCGCGTGCACGTCGCCTCCGCGATCATCGTCGCTTCCGGCACCACGCTCTCCGCGTTCTGGATCCTCGCGCTCAACTCGTGGATGCAGACGCCCACCGGCCACGTCATGGAGCAAGGCGTGCTCATCGCCGGCAGCTGGCTCCAGGTGATCTTCAATCCGTCGTTCCCCTTCCGCCTCGCGCACATGCTGCTCGCCTCGGGCATCACCGCCTGCTTCGTGGTGGCCGGGCTCTCCGCCTGGCGCCTGCTGCGCGCGCCCGAAGACCCCTCGGCGCAGAAGACGCTGCGCTTCGCCACCCACGTGGCGGCGGTGCTGGTGCCGGTCCAGATCGTGGTCGGCGACTTCCATGGCCTGAACACGCTCGAGCACCAGCCGGCGAAGATCGCCGCGGTCGAGGCGCTGTGGAAGACGCAGAGCGGCGCGCCGTTGACGCTGTTCGCGATCATCAACGAGGAAAAAAAGCGAAACGAGTATGCCGTCGAGGTACCCAAGGCGCTGTCGATCATCCTCAAGCACGATCCCGACGGCCTGGTGCTCGGCCTGAACCACTTCGGCAAGGACCACCCGCCGGTCGCGCCGGTGTTCTGGTCGTTCCGCATCATGGTGGGCATGGGCATCCTGATGCTCGTCCTCGCGTGGTACGGCACCTGGAAACTGAGGCGCGCGGCGGCCCCATCCCGTCTTCTGTTGTGGTGCTTTGCCGGCTTCACCTTCTCCGGCTGGATCGCGACGCTCGCGGGCTGGATGGTGACCGAGATCGGCCGCCAGCCGTGGCTCGTGACCGGCATCCTGCGCACCGCCGACGCGGTAGGGAAAGCGAGCGGCGCCGAGATCGGCGCTAGCCTGACGGCGTACGTGCTGACGTACGCTGCGCTTCTCATCTCCTACATGGTGGTGCTCACGCACCTCGCGGGGAAGGGCGCGCAGTGATCGACCTGCCGATCGTCTTCACGGTGCTAATGGGGGTGGCGATCCTCGCCTACGTGGTGCTCGACGGCTACGACCTGGGCGTCGGCATGCTGCTGCCGGCGGCGGATCGCGACGAGCAGAACCGCATGGTGGCGTCGATCGGACCGTTCTGGGACGCGAACGAGACCTGGCTCGTGCTCGGCATCGGCCTGCTGCTGGTCGCGTTCCCGGTCGCGCACGGCGAGATCCTCGGCGCGCTCTACCTGCCGGTCGCGGCGATGCTAGTGGGGCTGATGCTGCGCGGCGTGGCCTTCGAGCTGCGCATCAAGGCCGAGGGCTGGCACAAGGAGCTGTGGAACTGGCTGTTCTGGGCGGGCTCGACGCTCGCGAGCCTCTCGCAGGGCTTCATGCTCGGGCGCTACATCACCGGCTTCGAGCCGGGCATGGGCTACTGGCTGTTCGCGCTCATCGTCGCGGGCGGCCTGTGCGGCGGCTACGTGCTGCTCGGCGCGACCTGGCTCGTGCTGCGCACCGACGGCCCGCTGCAGGCGAAGGCGATAGCCTGGGGACGCTGGGGGCTGCTGTGGGTCGCGCTCGGCGTCGCGATGGTGAGCCTCGTCACGCCGTTCGCGAGCGAGACGGTGCGCGAGAAATGGTTCGACTTCCCGCGCACGCTGGGGCTGATGGTGCTGCCGGGCGCCACCGCCGCGATCTGGTTCTGGGTCTGGCACTGCCTCGGCAGGTCGGACTGGAAGCCGTTCGCCGGGGCGGTCGCGATCTACGTGCTCGCCTTCATCGGCCTCGCCTACAGCCTGTTCCCGTACGTGGTGATGGACCGGCTCACCATCTGGGACGCGGCCGCGCATCCGAGCGCGCTGGTCTTCATGCTGGTGGGCACCTCGATCGTGCTGCCGTTCATCGTCGGCTACACGATCTATGCCTACCGCGTGTTTCACGGCAAGGTCCGGGGCGACTATTACGAGTAAGCCGGGAGCTGGGCGAGCGTGAAGCCGCGCTGCCTGAGCTGCGCAAGCACGCCCGGAATGTGCGCCACGCCGACCACCACGCAGGCGCCGCCGGCTTCGAGCGCGGGCGCCATGCGCTCGGCGAGCACCGTGTCGCGCGTACCGATCACCGGCTCGCAGTAGGTCGGAAACATCGCCGCGGTGGCGGTGAGCTGCTCGAGGTCGCCCGCGAGGTAGTGGAGCCGATAACCGTCGTTGTAGCCCGACCAGTCTCCCGCCGCCAGAAATCGCGCGAAGCGCTCGACCGGGACCGCCTCGAGCGCGGCGATCTGCTCCTCGATCGTCTCGAGGTAGCGCACCTCCTTGCCGAGCTTGGCGGCGATCTGCGCGGCGTCGAGGTCGAGCTTGTGCACCCAGCCCTCGCGCTCGCGGTAGCGCGTCCAGAGGCCGAAGAACGCAGCCCACGGCTTGAGCGCGCGCAGCTCCTGCTCCAGCCACTCGTCCTGCCGCCCGAACACGAGGTCGCGGAGAATGCGGTGGACGTCGAGCGGCGCGGAGTAAATGCCGAGGCGAGCGTGAATGGTTTCTTTTGCACCCTGATAGATCGTCAACCCACCGGCGCCGCGGCCGGCGGCGAGCACCTTGCGCGTCGCCGCCTCGTCGAGCGGGCCTTCGAGCAGCACGATGCGCGCCGCGCCGATCAGGCGGCGCAGGTCGCTACGGAAATGGCGCGGGAAGAAGTGGGCAGCACCAACGAGAGTCGAGCAGCGGCTATGCCGCTCGACCGCCCACACCATCCTGAGCCTATTTGATGTCCGGAACCGGGAAAATAACGCCGCCAAAGATCAGCCACGCGAGGAGCAGCGTCCACAGCACGTTGACCGCCTGGGCACCGAGGAACGCCATCGCCGGCCGCCCGCCTTCCATGGTCGCGAGGTCGACGAAGCGCGTCTCGAGGCCGATGCAGACGAACGCCAGCGCGAACCACCAGGTGCGCAGCTCCGAGAGCACCGAGCGCGTGCCCTCGACCATGGGCGTGGGCAGGAAGAACGAGAACACCGCCGAGGCGACGAGGAAGCCGAGCACGAACTTCGGGAAGCGCTCCCAGATCACGCCGGCGCTGGGCTTCTCGCCGCCCTGCTGCTTGCCCGCCTTGTAGGCCCACCACACCACGAGGATGAACGCCGCCACGCCGATCAGCGCGTTCTGCGACAGCTTCACGATCACGCCGGTCTTCATTGCCGCGTCGCTGATCAGCGCGCCCGCCGCCACCACCGTGGCGCTGGTGTCGAGCGTGCCGCCGAGCCACGCGCCGGCGACAATGTCGTTCATCTGGAACGACTTCGCGATCCACGGCATCAGGATCATCATCGGCACCGCGACGATCAGCACGAGCGAGGTCACGTAGGAGAGCTTCTTCTTGTCGCCCTGGATCGCGCCGCAGGTGGCGATCGCCGCCGACACGCCGCAGATCGCGACCGAAGAGGAAAGCATCGCCGCAAAGTCGTCGTCGACGCGCAGCTTGCGCGCGAGCCAGAAGCAGAAGTACCAGATCACCACCACCACCAGCACCGCCTGCAGGATGCCGAGCGCGCCGGCCTGCACCACCTCCATGAACAGCAGTCCCGCACCGAGGATCACGAGACCGGTCTTGATGTAGAACTCGGTCTGCACCCCGGGCTTGAGCCACGCCGGTGTGCCGATCGTGTTGCTGATCAGCAGGCCGAGCAGCAGCGCGAAGATCACGTACTCGATGCCATAGTCGATGAACAGGCCGTTGCCCGCGAGCACGCGCGCGAGCCAGGCGAGGATGAAGATCAGGGGGAAGCCGATCATGAACGCGCGCGCGTTGCCCCCGATGAGCGCGAAGCCCAGCGCGCCGAACACGAGGCCGGCGATACCGACGTAGAGCACCTTGAGCAGGTTCTCGCCGGCGAAGACCTTGCCGGCGGTCGCGGTGGCATGGCCGCGGATCTCGGCGCCGAGGGCGCCGGGCACGGTATTGCGGCCGCCGGCCTTGGCGAGCGCCGCCGCCGACTTGTCGATCGCCGCGCGGTCGTTCTTGTCGAGCGCGGCTTTGAGGCTATTTGCCGGTCCGGCGAGGTCCTTGCGATCCTTCACGACGCCGTCGAGCGACGCTTTCCAGCCCGGCGCCGAAGACGCGATCTGTCCATCCGTGGTCCAGCGGAATGTCGGGCGCAGCCCGCCCAGGTCGAACCACTTCCAACTGAACGCCGCGAGGATCACGGCGATGATGACGAATCCGATGTAGACCGCTACCCAGTCTTCGGTACGCCAGTTCCTGGCAGCCATGCGCAGCCCCCTTTTGCTTGGCCTCCTCGCGCCGCGATCTTACGCCTCGCTGCGAAAACGCACTTTTCATATAAATATGCTGCAGTGCACCGGCGGGCATGGGGGTTGCCTCCGTCTGGGTGTTTCGCCTACCGGAGGCCCGCAATGCCCGCTGATATCGACCAGGAGCTGCTCAACCTCGAAAAACAGTACTGGGAGGCGATCCAGAGCCGCGACGGAGCGACCGCCACGCGGCTGAGCGATGCGCGCTGCCTGGTGGTCGGCCCGCAGGGCATCGGCAAGCTCGACCGGAAGGCGCTCGCCGGGCTGGTCGAGAATCCGCCCTACGAGCTCAAGCGCTGGCGCATCGACGACGACGTGCACGTGAGCAACATCGCCGACGGCGTCGCGCTCATCGCTTACAAGGTGAACGAAGAGATGGTGATCGACGGCAAGACCACCACGCTCGAGGCGTTCGATTCGAGCGTTTGGGTGCGGCGCGACGGCGGCTGGGTGTGCGCCGCGCATACCGAGACGCTGGCCGATAACGCGTACGGCAAGAAATGAAGGACGGTAGAAAATGAAAAAGGCGCCCGCAGGCGCCCTTTTCCGAGTATGAAAAACTAGTTCGAGCGAGGAATGGGAACGACGAAGTTCTCGCGCACCACGTCCTTGCCGGCGATCATCTCTTCGGCTTCACGGCGTTCTTCGTCGAAGACTACCGCCGCGAGCTTCTGCAGCGTTTCGCGCGCTTCGTCGAGCGTGCGCCCGTGCGAGTTCACGCCCGGGAGCTCCTCGATGAAGCCGATGTAGCCGTGATTGGACTTTAAGTAAACAGCGGTGAACGCGAGCCTGCCTTGTTCCATTCATAACCTCCGAGAGCAGCGCACAGGTTACGCGATCAAGCTTGCAAAAGTATGACTTTCGAAAAGAATCTTTCGGAAAAATAATATTTCAAAATGTTTGTGGTCAGAACGACGACAAGTTTTATTGCTATGCAGAAACTCTCGGGGCGCAGTTTGCGCTGCGCACCATTTGCTGCGCTGCTCATTTCTCCAGAAGATTTTTTTTGTCCTTCACTTTTGCCCATTCGTCCGCATCGGGCGGCGCGGGCTTGCGCTCGATGATCGGCTTCCAGACTTTCGAGAGCTCGGCGTTGAGCGCAGTAAATGCCTTCTGCGCATCGGGCACGTCGTCCTCCGCGAAGATCGCCTCGACCGGGCACTCGGGCACGCACAGCGTGCAGTCGATGCACTCGTCGGGGTCGATCACCAGCATGTTCGGACCTTCCCGGAAGCAGTCGACCGGGCAGACCTCGACGCAATCGGTGTACTTGCACTTGATGCACGCTTCGGTCACCACGTACGTCATACGAATCAATAGTTTACCACCCCTATGGGCCTCCTCTTGGGAAGCGTCCGGCGCGACCCCATAATAGAGGCCTACCTGCAACATCCCCCCTGAGGAGCCATGGCGAGCACGACGTCTTCGATCCACCGCGTTACCGACGACACCTTCGAGCCCGAGGTCCTGAAGGCCGAGACCCCGGTGCTGGTCGACTACTGGGCCGAGTGGTGCGGCCCGTGCAAGTCGATCGCGCCGATCCTCGACGAGGTGGCGAAGGAGTACGAGGGGCGCTTGAAGATCGCGAAGATCAACGTCGACGAGAACCAGCTCACGCCGGCGAAGTTCGGCATCCGCGGCATCCCGACGCTGATGCTGTTCAAGAACGGCAACGTCGAGGCGACCCGCGTCGGCGCGCTCTCCAAGTCGCAGCTAACCGCCTTTCTTGACAGCAACATCTGAAGCTTCTAGTCTGTACCTGTAGGTGAGCCCCCCGTCCCCGAAGGGGCGGGGTTCTAGCAACAAAATTCCCGAGTAAGGTTGTCCGCGCCGAGAAACTCGGGCGCACATTCCCAAGTTATATGGCCAGACCTCAAACGGTCCCGCCCGAAGCAGCAACGCCTTCCGCGCCCCGTCCCGAGTCCGAGGGTACGGCGGCGGCGCCCTTGGCCGTTCCGCTGCATCTTTCGGAGCTCAAGACCCACCACGTCACCCAGCTCGTCGAGATGGCGGTTTCCGTCGGCATCGAGAACGCGAGCCGGCTGCGCAAGCAGGACCTGATCTTCGCGCTGCTCAAGAACCAGGCGAAGAAGGGCGCCTCCATCTTCGGCGACGGCACGCTGGAGGTGCTGCCCGACGGCTTCGGCTTCCTGCGCTCCCCGGACACCTCGTACCTCGCGAGCACCGACGACATCTACGTTTCGCCCTCGCAGATCCGGCGCTTCAACCTGCATACCGGCGACTCGATCGAGGGCGAGATCCGCACGCCGAAAGACGGCGAGCGCTACTTCGCGCTGGTCAAGGTCGACAAAGTCAACGGCGAGGCCCCCGAGGCGGCGAAGAACAAGATCCTGTTCGAGAACCTGACGCCGCTGCATCCGGACGAGGCGTTCAAGCTCGAGCGCGACATCAAGGCCGAAGAGAACCTGACCGGCCGGGTGCTGGACATAGTGGCGCCCATAGGGAAAGGTCAAAGAGGGTTGATCGTCAGCCCGCCCAAAGCGGGCAAGACCGTGATGCTGCAGCACATCGCGCACGCCCTGGTCGCCAACCACCCGGAGATCACGCTGATCGTGCTGCTGATCGACGAGCGGCCCGAGGAAGTGACCGAGATGTCCCGCTCCGTGAGAGGAGAGGTCGTCGCGTCCACCTTCGACGAGCCCGCCTCACGCCACGTGCAGGTGGCCGAAATGGTCATTGAAAAGGCGAAGCGCCTGATCGAGCACAAGAAGGACGTGGTCATCCTGCTCGACTCCATCACGCGCCTGGCGCGGGCGTACAACACCGTGGTTCCCGCGTCCGGGAAAGTCTTGACGGGTGGCGTGGATGCGAATGCCCTGCAGAAGCCCAAGCGCTTCTTCGGCGCGGCGCGCAACATCGAGGAAGGCGGCTCGCTCACCATCATCGCCACCGCGCTGATCGACACCGGCAGCCGCATGGACGACGTGATCTACGAAGAGTTCAAAGGTACCGGCAACCTGGAAGTGCACCTCGACCGGCGCATGCACGAGAAGCGCATCTATCCGGCGATCAACGTCAACCGCTCCGGCACGCGCCGCGAGGAACTCCTGATCGAGCAGCCCATCCTGCAGAAGGTCTGGGTGCTGCGGAAGCTCCTCTTCCCGATGGACGAGCTGGAAGCCGCCGAATTCCTGATCGACAAGCTGCGGGCCACCAAGTCGAACGCCGAGTTCTTCGACTCGATGCGCAGAGGTTAGCAAGCAGGCGGTGGAAGAAAGAAAATCGGGGTCTGACCCCGATTTTTTTTAAGGGATACGGATGCTCGACACGACTCGCCGTGTCGCGACACCCGAGGGGATTGAGCTCACGCTGCGCCTCGCCGGCCCGGTGCCGCGCGCGCTCGCGTGGATCATCGACTTCCTGCTGCGCGCGGGGCTGGTGCTGGTGGTCTCGATGTTCGCGGCCTACTTCGGCCGCGCGGGGTGGGGCCTGGTGCTGATCGCGGCGTTCTTCGTCGAGTGGCTGCTGCCCGCGGTGTTCGAGGCGCGCTGGGGCGGGCAGACGCCGGGCAAGCGCCTGCTCGGCATCGCGGTGCTGAACGACGACGGCACGCCGCTGCGCTGGCCGGGCGCCCTCACCCGCAATCTGCTGCGCGCCGCCGACTTCCTGCCGATCTTCTACGGCATCGGCCTGATGGCGATGCTCGCCAACCGCGACTTCAAGCGCCTGGGCGATCTCGCCGCCGGAACCGTCGTGGTCTACCAGGCAGCCGCAACCGATCTCGTGCGCAAGATCCCGGAGGCCGCGCCGGTGCCGCCGCCGGTCAGCCTCGACCCGGAGGAGCAGCGCGCGGTGCTCGAGCTCGCCGAGCGCTCGACTTCCCTGACCCCCGAGCGCTTCCAGGAGCTCGCCGAGCTGCCGCAGCCGCTCGTCGGCAAGCTGCAGGGCGAGCGCGCCGCGGCAAGGCTGCTCGGCATCGCGAACTACCTCGCGGGACGGCCGTGAAGCAGACGCCCTTCGAGCAGGCGCACGGCAAGGAATGGGAGGAGTTCGAGGCCTTCCTCGACGACAAGAAGTCGTTCGATCCGGCGCAGATGCCCTCGCGCTTCCGCCGCGTGTGCCAGGCGCTCGCGCTCGCCGCGCAGCGCTGCTACAGCGCCGACCTCGTCGACCGGCTGAACCGGCTCGCGCTGCGCGGGCACCACGCGATGTATATCAACCGCCGGCGCGAGTCGCAGCAGGTGTGGGATTTCCTGCTCGCCGGCTTTCCGCGCCTGGTGCGCCAGGAGTGGCGCCTGGTCGCGGCGGCGGCACTGCTCTTCTTCGGGCCGCTCATCGCGCTCACCGTCCTGCTGCAGGTCTTCCCCGACTTCGTGCACTACCTGCTCTCGCCGCGCCAGATCGCGAGCTTCCACGAGATGTACGATCCGGCGAACCGCCGCGTCGGCATGCGCGAGTCCGACACCAGCATGCTGATGTTCGGCGTCTACATCTGGAACAACGTGCGCATCGGCTTCCAGACCTTCGCCGGCGGCATGCTCGCGGGCGTCGGCTCGGCGTTCTTCCTCGCGTTCAACGGCATCTTCATCGGCACGGCCGCGGGCTATCTCACGCACGTCGGCTATAGCGAGACCTTCTGGTCGTTCGTCGCCGGACATTCCGCGCTCGAGCTGAGCGCGATCGCGCTCTCCGGCGCCGCCGGCTTCAAGCTCGGCCTGGCAATCATTTCGCCCGGAAATCTGAGCCGCAAGGCCGCGCTGGTCACGGCGGCGAAGCCCGCGGTGCGCATCATGTACGGCGCGGCGATCATGTTCCTCGCCGCGGCATTCGTCGAGGCGTTCTGGTCGCCGATCACCGAGGTCGGATTCCCCGTCAAGATCGCCGTCGGCATCGCGGCGTGGATTCTGCTCCTCGCCTACTTTGCCTTCGTCGGACGCGGCCGTGCAGCCCGCTAATATCGCCATCACCCTGCGCCGCCGCTCGGCCTGGGAGGCGATGGACCTCGGCCTGACGATGCTGCAACGCTGGTGGCGCCAGGTCTACTTGCCCCACCTCCTCGTCGCGCTGCCGATCGTCGCGGCGTCGCTCGGGATCGCGTGGTACTTCGAGCGCGCGTGGGTGGCGCTCGCCCTCGTGTGGTGGCTGAAGCCGCTGTTCGATCGGGTGGTGCTGCATGTGCTCTCGCGCGCGGTGTTCGGCGAGCTGCAGGGCACGCGCGTAGTCCTGCGCGCCTGGCGCGAATGGCTGAACACCGGCCTCATCGCCGCGCTCACGCTCCGCCGCATCGGCTTCGCGCGGTCGTTCAACCTCCCGGTGCGCCAGCTCGAGGGCCAGACCGGGCGCGCGGCGCGCGAGCGCCGCGACGTGCTCGGCCGCCGCGTCGGCGGCTACGCGACCTGGCTCACGTTCACGTGCCTAGTGCTGGAAGTGGTGGTGCTGTGGACCGCCTTCGGGCTCGTCTCCCAGCTCTTCATGCCAGCCAAGGCGGACGAAGGCAAGAGCATCTTCGACGTGCTGGTCGGCGATAGCGAGGAAGCGGGCCAGGTCTTCCAGTGGGGGGACGCGTTCGCCTACCCGCTCGCGGTGCTCGTGCTCGAGCCCTTCTACGTCGCCGCGGGATTTGCGCTCTACCTCAACCGGCGCACGCTGCTCGAGGGCTGGGACATCGAGGTCGCGCTGCGACGCATCGCGCAGAGGCACGTCGCCGCGCTGCTGATTTTCTTCTTTGGGGGCTTTGCGTTTCTGTCCGAACCCAATGCTCAGGACAAGGACCCCAAGGTTGAAATCCAGGAAGTGCTGAAGGCGAAGGAGTTCGGCTACGACCGCGAAGTGAAGCGCTGGGAGCCGCGCGCGCGCAACGTCTCTGGGGACGGGCGCGACCTGTCCTGGCTGATCGCGCTCGGCCAGGCGCTCGCCAAGGCGGGCGAGGTGCTGCTGTGGATCGGCGCCGGCGCGCTCATTGTGTACGCGCTGTGGTGGGCGACGCGCATGCTGCCGCGAAGCGGCGAGCCGCCGGCCGAACCCTATCAGCCGCCCGCCGCGCTGTTCGGCATGGAGCTCGCGCCCGAGAAGCTGCCGCCCGACGTCGCGGCGGCCGCCGCCGCGCTCGCGCGCGAGGGCAAGCTGCGCGAGGCGCTCGGCCTCCTTTACCGCGGCGCGCTCTCGGAGCTGGTGCATAAGCGCGGCGTGCGCCTGCTCGAGAGCCACACCGAAGGCGATGTGCTACGGCTTTCGGGTGACACGGGCTATCTGAAAAACCTGATCAATGCCTGGCAGCGTTGCGCCTACGCGCGGCGCTTGCCCCGGGCCGACGAAGTACAGGCGCTCGCGGCTGAATACCCGAGCGCGTTCGCATGAGCGGCCGCACCATCGCCCTCATCCTCGTCGTCGGACTCGCGGTCCTGATCGGCGCGTGGTTCCTGGCGACGCACGATCGCGTGACGCGGACGGAATGGGTCGGCCCTTCCGGCGAAGCGCGCATGAACGATTTTCTCGCCGCGGAGCGCTTCGCCGAGCGCATGGGGTTCAAGGTCTCCGAGGTGCGCGCGCTGCCCGACCTCGACGCATTAAGCGCGAGCGGCCGGCTGCTGGTGCCGAACCGCCGGCAGGAGCTGAGCCCGCAAAAGCTCGCCGAGCTGGTGCGCTGGGTCGAGAGCGGCGGCCACATGATCGTGGAAGCCGAGCCCCTTGCCGTGCCCGATCCGCTGCTCGACCAGCTCGCCGTGCGGCGCAGCGCGGTCGAGCCCGCGCGCAAGCCGCTCGTGGTCCAGGTGCCGGGAGCGTCGCGCCGGCTGCAGGTGTACTTCGGCGA